>Ga0164296_1000096_pt1 | contig 110254 bp, 109 predicted proteins | sample GEODES057metaG_FD_113533 | JGI IMG/M metagenome (GOLD analysis project Ga0164296, IMG submission 113533) | Dystrophic lake water microbial communities from Trout Bog Lake, Wisconsin, USA - GEODES057 metaG | ecosystem: Environmental > Aquatic > Freshwater > Lake | place: USA: Trout Bog Lake...
AGTCTGCTCCATTTCGCCCAGAGGGAATTGTAAAGGATCATTATAATCACATTATTGGTGTAACTTTTCGAATGAAAGCGGGTCCCGCCCCCTATCTTGTTATTTTACCTGTGGTAGATGATGGAATCATTTCAATTTCAGTCGCATTTGCTGTCAAGAGCATTTATTTAGACTGGGAGGATGTTAAGAAAGCACCGGTTAACGAGGTGATTCGATATTATCGAGAGAATCTTGAGCCCGTATTTTCACTCTATCCAGGATATCGTATTAAACATGCTGTGCGACAGCGCTTGAATGGTGTAATTGTAGCGGTTCAATTAGAAAATGGCATTTATGTTCCTGTTGGAGAACAAAAACAAGAGTTACCTGCAGAGATAAGTATTGTTGAGATTGATGAATTAGAATGGGAGTTAAATAAGCAGCTTACAGGAACCATGCCACCTAAGAAATCGGATCAATGGGATGAAACGTTAGATCAAATGACAATTGAGAAGCAATGTGGTATGGATGAAGAGTTGATTAGAACCTCATCTGATAAGGAGCTGGAAGAATGGTATGAGCAATTCCGATTAATGGTATCAAACTGGATGACAAGCCATAAAGCAGGAACATCCTTACGAAAGGGTATTGAAGATATTATCTTTCGATCGGATCTTCCTGAATATGAGCGAAGAAAGCGTCTCTATATCTTTATTTCAAGTACATTTCTTTCCTGGTTCTATCCTGATCCAGAGAATTGGGAACGAGGAACTGCGTCTCTCTTACGAAAGGACTGTCGCCTGATTGATCAGAAAGATGGATGTACTGGAAGTTGTTACTGGAAAGAGGATGAGGGAAAATGCTTATTGCATGTGACAGAGGAGGCAAAGGTGGGGGATCGAATGGTAAGCACGCCTGAGCTCTTTACGAAACGAATCATTGATGAATTAGTGCGCTTTCCTGCTCGTCGAAAGCAGTTAATGACAAAGGGCGAAGTTTCCAAAATTTCTAAAATTATTCAGCCGATTCACGATGGTGATCAATACATTATTCCAGAAGCCTCGACTACCTGGACAAATCTTCTTCGTCTTGATTGGACACGCCAAGTTCTGGAAGAGAAGAAATACTATGAGGAAATGTCGCGTGAGGAAGAGGATGTTGATAAAGAGGTTCCAAAAGGAAATATGCCACCCCTCCTTGCTGCAATCCTAGGAGAAGATACTCCTCTTCGCCTGAATGTCCCTGAGGAAGGGGCTCTTATGTCATTTACAGGTATATTAGGAGTAACCTTAGAACAATTAAATGTCGAATATGATGCAACATCATTAACACGGGAGCAAATGGTGAATTATGTACGAATTACATCGAAACCAATTGGTATGATCGATCTTCGCGAAGAACCAATAATACAATTTGTCCGCCCAGCTACAGGGCAATTTGATCGAGTTACCATTATGGTCTTTTTACCAGATCAAATTGGTATTCTTGTAGAAAGGGACGGGGATGCTACGGTTTCGATTGGATTATTGCCTGAGCAAGTACAGAAACGATGGGAAGAAGCGGGTATTGTTACAATAAAACGACGACAAGTTAAAATAGAAGAAGAACTACCTGTTCCATTAATTATTGGTCAGAATCCACTTCAAAAAGAACAAGTTATTCCGCTTGTTGCACAGAAGGGTAAAGAGGCTTCTCTTGTAGTTGCTCCAATAAAGGAAAAAATAGAAGAGATCAAAGCGCCTCGAAAGAAACGTATAGTAAAGATGGAGGAGAATGCACCTGCGAAACCAGCTGCTAAGCCACGTCGAAAGATTATTGTAGAAGAGGATTAGAATTTGAATCCAAAGTTAGCCAACTCTTTCTTGGAATCTTCTTTCGGTTCAGGAATGGGGAGAAGAACCGCCTGAGAGGAATTGGCAGCAACGGCGCGACGGCGGCATTCGATCATATCCTCTACTTCATCTGTCATAATGTTGAGACGCATACGACGGTAGGAAGGTGCGTCAGGATGAAGAATAACCAAGTAGAGATCAGCGACTTCCAGACCATAGTAATTTTCTAAGATCCATTTGTAAACATTTAATTGCATGGTGTAGTGCCAATAATTTGTATCGGGTAAGTGATCCAGCGGAGCCAGACCCGATCCAAACGGATTCTCGGATTTAATCTCTTTTGAGCGTTTCCAATCATAAATAACGAATTTTCCATCCGAACGACGACGATATACCATATCAATAGATCCACACAGTTTAATCTTACGCTCCCCCTTCAAAGGTTGCAAGGAATCAGTAAAGACCTCCCATTCACTGCGATAGGGTTCTAGATCACCTCCACACTCATCCCAAAACTTCTGAAAGTATTTCCATTCAAGTGTGTCAAAGATGGTAGGGTCAATCTCGTTTACCGCGCCATGCATGTACTGCTCAATCGCTAAGTGCATTGCCGTTCCTGCGGATGACGCCTGTTTGCCGCTGTCTGACCACTCTTTCATGATTTCCTCATCGGACTTTCCAAAGTATTTGCTGGTTGCCCAATTAGCACTCTTTCGCATTTTTGTGATGGTGGCTTTGGGATCAAAGTGACCAAAGAATTCATGGATGAAACCTGTACAGGAAATGTTTCCCTGACAGGAACCATTTACATAGTATTTATGAGTGGGTTCATCAAATGCAATATGATCATCACGAGGATGATGATTGATTTTTGTTAATGTTTGCCAAGTGTGATGAGGCATTCTATGGAGTAATAAGCGAAGTATGTTTAGGTATGAATCATATAAAATGATAAGTCAATTTTATGAATCAGCTTATTGTTGAATAGAGGGAACCCAAAATGTGGTTCTTCCATCTTTTACTTTATAGGAAATAACACGTAATCCGTTCGGATCCTTTTCTTTTTGGTACACATTATGTAAATCAAAATATCCATTAAAGTCTAACCCCTTATGATAGAGATAATTTAAAATGGTATTATATACCTTCTTTGAAGACAAAATAAGACGATGCCACTCTTTTTTGCTGAGACTGGAGAGCGGACGTTTAGGAGAGAGTTTGGCATGATAGAGTAATTCCGATTTGATGATGTTTCCAATTCCTGAGAATAGGCGTTCTTGGTTCATGAGAGCGATTTCGAGTGTTTCGTGAGGATAATGTTCTACAATGTCATGAACACGTTGTTCAAGAGCGGATGGGGATGTATCATGAATATCGGGTGCAATGGCATCGAGTTCGGATACAATTTTAATTGGATTGTCTGTAAAGGTGAGCGTGCCAAAATTACGGAAATCGAAAAAATGCAGGTCTCCATTTTCAAAATGAAAGATGACATTGGGATGACTTTGAAATAGACCCTTCTCTTCAGGTTTTGAAAACCATCCAACCATACCCATTTTAGCAATCATACACCATTGATGTTCAAATAAGAAGAAAATAACCTTTCCTTTTTTATGAACATCTAGAAGTCGCAGAGGAAGTGGAAATTGTCTGAGTCCTTTGGGAGGACCGTGATGCTTATACCGTCCTCCACGAATAGAAACTTGTTTGAGTCTTTTATTTTTAAAATAGGTTGCGATATAATGTGCCAAATAGGTGGCTTCAGGACCTTCTGTCATCTAACTAGATGAAATAAAAATAGAGGAGACGACCATTAGAATCGGAATCCAGCCAGTTCCATAATAAAGCGACCCACTTTGTTTTCTCCTACGATCTGAGAAGTGGCAACGGAGCGAGTTCCACCCAGTTCGGATGCAAAGGCATTCTTTGCCGTGCTGGAAACGGTAAACAGAAGGTATTTACCACGCTCCTTCGCGGCTTCCACAATGGTATGGAAGCGTTCATCATGCTCAAAGCGGTATTGTAGACCTTCCCTTAGAACACGATCTTTGACCTGAGCCCACTTGGCGTCATCGATTACGATTCGACTGCTGTTCAATGCGGTCTTGGTAAGTCTCTTACGAATATCTGCGGCCTCTTCAATAAGCAAGTCAAAGTCCTTAGGAGATTCGCGCTTAACAGAGCTAATGCGGCGTTTGCTAAGATAATCTTGATGGAGTTTACTGGTTGTGCCAAAGAGGATGGCGGCTTGTTCGGGTCGATTGGAGGCATGTTTAATACGCATTCCTGCCAAGTAATGATCCAAACTGGGATAGACCTTAGAGGGATCATCTGGATCAGGGATAGGAAAGGGTGCAATCAAGGCCAAGTACTTGCCGGCGAAGGGATCCTTAATGCCGAGTGAGTCCACGTCGCGCACATCCGATCCAAACTTGAAGAGTTCGATCTCTGCAAACTTTCGTGATCGATCGGGTAATGTAGAATCGGAAGGAGGTGCAGCAATAGCTGGTTTTTCCTCTTCCTTTACATTGTCTTTCATAACAACTGATTCTTGTTTTGAAGGTACTGCCGAAGGTACTGCCGAAGGTACTGCCGCTGCTGCCGAAGGTACTGCTGCCGAAGGTACTGCTGCTGCCGAAGGTACTGCTGCTGCCGAAGGTAGGACAGAGGCAGGAGCAACAGAAGGCTCCTTCTTCACAGATGCTGCGAGTTTCTTAAGAGAACGTGTAACGGATGGTTTAACGGGTGCTGCGATGGGTGCTGCTTCCTCTACAGGAACTTCTTCGAGTTCAATGGGTGGTGGTGGTTGTTCCACATCATGTTTAAAGATGAACCATCGATTCAAGAATGAGAATTGCTTAACTGCATCAGGCATGGCATATTTCTTTCCTGCACGTTCCGCCATCTTATGACTGATATCGAATGTATTGGTTGATTCCTGCAATCCGATCTCTTTGCATTCTCTTTCATCAAGTAGGCGAAATCCAATACTCTTCATCTTCTTTTTAAGGAATTCAAATGAGACAAGGTATTCCTTATGCGCTGTTCCAATGCTCATAAACTCAACATCAATGCCAAGACCAATAGAGGTTTCATCAGGAATAAATACATCATGATCATAATCCTTGGTAATTGTCCAGATAGGTGCATCGCCTTCGATACCAGACTTGGAGTGTCCTTTCTGAACACCACGTAACAGGTTAAACACTTTATCACCATCAAAGCAGCACCCGATAAACAAACCGCCCATTTTTACAGTCTCCTCCAGGTTTCGAAGAAAGCCATCTAGCATTGCCTCTGTTTCAAAGAAGTAGTGAAGGGCAAACATGCATGCGGCCACATCTGCGCCCGCTCGAAAGGATCCTGCCATGACCTTCTGAAGATAAGCAGGAACCGCGCCCTCTGGTTCTGCAACACCAAACACACTTCGAAGAATGTCGCGTTCCTCTGAATTAGCGCCAGCCTCTCCATCCACGATTCGCTTGGAGCTATTACCAATGGCAAATACCATTTGTGGTAGAGTACGATTTTTGAATTTAATAATGGCTTCCACATAACGTTTATAGATTCCATCATTTGGATTAGTAATATTTTCACCTGCATAATCAATGCCGATCACATAGCGTGCCTGACCATTAATCCATTTATACATGTCACCACCCTTACCGCATGCCAGATCCAATAGTGTTTTGTTTCCACCTTGTAGACCGCGCTGAATAAGGATTTCGCTTTTGATGTATTTATTATGAAAGTCTCGCAATCCATTGATAAGTGCCAGATTCTCTTTGGGAGCCTTGCGTTCATAGTATTTCTTGCCAATTTCTGTTGCACGAACACGAAGGATATCTTTCATTTCCTCTTCTGTGGGTTGTTCTGTGCCCTTGCGGATCATGGACTCTGTGATGGGATCGTGGATAGAATTCCAGACGGAGTTGGCAACGGCCTCATCATTCATCATGCCTGAGTACTTGATACTACCACCTTTAGCTTTGGCACGAAGAAGGCGTTCTGTTTTATCATGGCGAATACGAGCAGGGATCCAGCGCCAACCCGACTCTCGTGCAGGATCGTAACGCATTTCAACAATGCTACCATTTGCAATCGGCTCCTTGGAATCTTCTGTCATGGTATATTCCTCACCTGTATCTGGATCACGTTGCACAAGGGTATAGCATGTATTAGCCATGGTATCTTGATAATCGAGGGGTGTGAAGAGATTTGGCTTGTATTTCATGTCTACTTCACGTTCTCGTATAATTTCAAGGCGATCCAGAATGATAGCGCGTGGATTCTCATTGGTTGCACTCTTTGCGCTACCTACGTAGAGGCGCATGGTTTTGTAACGAATGGTTTCGCCTGATTCTGGATCGATTCCATTGGTAATCTGATCTAGTGATGTAAACTCGGCATTACGTTCATAGGTAATCAAGAAGTCAACCGTGTTATCAATGGCCGGTTTCCACTTGAATTGTTGATTGAATCGTACACCTGCTTTATTGGGAATGGGTTCCGAGTTGCTGGTAAGAATGAGACCGTCTGTATGATAGATACGAGTTTCGTTCTGATCCAGAATGCGTGCGCATCCGAAGAAGATAGTATGGTCTTCTGCAAACTCGAATCCTTTAAGAGCAATCATAAGACGGTTCGATTCGGTGATACCTTTCGCATTTTCGACAGATCCCTCCATCCATTCTGTATTCCATTTGAGCAGTTTGTTATAGCGAGTCTCTGCTTCTGGATCGAGATGATGATCTTTAAAGATGACAAAGGGTAACCCAGAAACTGGCTTCTTTTCATAGTAGTAGATATCAAAGATAAGATAGTGGTTAATGGCTTTTCCTTCTTTGGTAAAGGTAACCCATTCACCATCCATGAGACTATTGGCGCAGTCTTTATTGGTTAGACCTGTGCGATAGATATTCATGCTTTGGTCGATGAGGAAGAGTTCTCCCATTGGATTGACGTAGCCGAGGGCACGAAGCCCGTCCGCTTTATCAGTAACATTATAGCCAGTGCGCACATTGGGTACACCATCTTCTACTTCTTTAATCATATTTTGAACTTGGAGGGTGACGGGACCGACACCGCGGAACTTATCGGTGCCGACTAATTCTTGATAATCCTTGCGCACGGATTGAATGACGCTATTGCGAATAAGAAGAGTATTTCGTTGGATAGCACGTTGAACTTCGCCTATGCCGCGAATAAGGGATGCAAGTGCTTTCTTTTCTCCCTCCTCTTTATTCTTATCATCAGTATACTCTGTACCATGAAGCAGTTCGACTTCTACTTCATAACGTGGTACTTCAGGAAGAATGTTTCGTTCTAGAAATGTAGATGACCAGAGGAACTGTCCTGTTCGTGGATCGGTAGGGCTTTGACGCACCATCGACATATCGACACGGATGCCTTTTCCTTGAAAGCTCCAACGGCGAATAAGTCGGAAGGCCTTTTGCTGTGTCTTCCACTTGTTTGTCAGTTCAGTAACACGAGGATCTCCCTTGTCGAGTTCCTCTTCACGGCGCATCTTTACGCGAATATCATATTCACGAATGTCAATGTTGCTTGTTGCATGCGTGCGATCTTTCATCATGGCACTAAAGATTTTGTCATCAATGGTATCATCTTTGCAATAGTTTTGAAGAATTCCAAGTCCTTGAAGAGTAAAACGAACTCCGTTCGGAGTGATAATATTTAAATAGTCTTCTTGTGCCAGCTCTTGAAATCCTTTTGATCGTAGACGTTGTGCAACTTGAAGAAACGTATTCGAATCTACTACGCCACCAACACCAAAGCTGGTTTCCAATTCAAACTTCGTATTCTTCGACCATTCATGGATAAAGGCTTTGATGCCTCTGGATTGATCGGAAGTTAACTCCATTCTCACTAGTAAGTAGTGCGATAAAAGACCTTAAGTCTACATAGAATATAACATTGAGTCAATTTTATATTCTAGTATTGAACGTCCTATCGTTGAATCACCTGATATCGTATATTTGATGTAAGAAAATATATTTGAATAAGTTGAATAGCTTGAGTGGGTGAGAACTCTGGATTGCAGCAAAAAATATCAATATAGCAAGAACAATGTTCAGGATATGTATGAATGGTAAAATGACTTTCAGAGAGAACATAGGCGTGTGTATAACCAACAGGTTGAAATTGATAACCAGATTGTGAGACCACATGAAGATTTAACATGTTTACAATGTTATCGAGAAGAGGTAGAACTTGATCAGCATATTCAAGCAAACGCGGGGGAACATCATATGCATTAATAAGGAGATGCGTGCCGATAGGCGATCCTAATACCAAGTTACTCATTAATATTAAAAATAGAAGTTTTGTTTAAGTTACATCCATTTTGTAAAGGTCTGAATGACCATGGCGCGACCCAGACGAACGGACAAGACATCTTTTACCAATTTTTGATCAGTTTCTTTCCAAGTAGGAAGGATAGACAAACGCTCTACCAATTCCTTCTTGGTTAGATCCGATTCAGGCCATTGAATAATCCAGCCTGTTTGTTCCATGGTAGTAAGCCACGTGGGAAGAATTGTAAGAAGCGGGGAAGAATTCATTTCCGTAGGAATGGCAACCCAGCGACCACGGTAATCGGCCACCCATACCGCATTTTCCTTCTTCCATGTGGTTGGATCAGAGGAGAAGATTACCTCACCCTTCAACGCACTATCATATTCTTTTTCGTTCTCAATTTGATCGTGCACAGCCTCTTTAATCAAGATGAAATGTTGATTAGTAAGATGCGCCACTCCTTGGTAAAGATCGTGATAATCCTTTTCTTGAAAGGCGGTACCATTGTAGGCGGCTGCAATGAGATCATGAATTTTCTTGCGTTTTCGCATGAGGGAGGTATTTTTGAGTTCTTCGGTACGTTCTTGTAACTTGGTAGTAAGATCAATGAGTTGTTGAATACGAGCATTATTAGGAGCAAGATGGTAATCGTTCGGATCTTGTAGGCAGACCAGAATGCTAAGAATGTTCGCGGGATTTACATCGGTGGATCGATATCCGATTAGTCCAAGCGGATTCAATGTATTTTCTTGGGTGGGACGATGAACCTCAATGGACTCCAATTTTCGGTGTCGATTGGGATTATTCTCGGAATAGGAGATCAATTCTTGATAGCTCACGTTTTGGTATTTCTTTGCGGGAGTAGTCATCGTATTGCTGTTATCTCATATAGGACAGGCTTTATATCAATTTTATTGCTCCTGATAATTTTCATTTTGTATGCGAATGGTCTCAAGTTCTTTCAGACGATTCTCATGTTCCTGGCGTGTTCTCAAACAGAATTCAATATATTCTTTAATCTGCTCAAAAGTCTCCTCGGAGATCGCCGATAAATCAAAAAAAATACCATTTGAATTTTCCGTATGGTTTTCTTTTGATTTTCGAATGATGCGATAGATTTCCTCTTGTTCGGGCTTTACTAGAATCTTGATCGTATTAAATATTTTTTTGCGTTCTTCGTATCCTGACATTCTAATTCCGTATAGATGATTGCAGACTGAATACAAGCGCATGGTTTATTACTCTGCAGACAGTCCTTTTTCTTGAATGATACGAAGCAATGCATCACGATACGCTTGTTGATCATTTGTAGAACGTGCCTGTTTATATTCGTGAAGAAGCTCATCATTAGGAAGCTCTTTCATTGCAGCCAATAGGGTAGGATCCAATTCATCATTCAGTTCTACGCGTTTTGGTGCACTACGCATAGAGACCATTGGGCTTTGTAAGGAGTATTCTTCCTCGTCTTCTTCCTCTGCAAAGTCATCTTGAACAGGACGATTGGATTGCATGGTCTCTACATAAAGACCACTTGCAAGAATGTAGGCGTCATTAATGGCAAACTTCGATCGTTTCAATTCAACCAATATATGATCTCCCACTTCAACTTGATCATATTCTTGACTACCTAGATGAAGATCACGTGGAACTTGGATATGGATGGCATCATTGTAGTTAACATAGAGACCCATCTTGTTCTTACGAGTAACTTCGCCAGTAATCTTGATGCCATCTACTGGATAAATGATACGTGCCTCAAGCTTGACATAATAGATGGCATCTCCCGTAAATCGAGCTGATTCGAAGTAGCCCATGGAACGAGAGATGAGTTTTACGGATCCGGGGAGAACATACCCTTGTTCGGAACATTTGCCCTCCACGCTTTGCTGTGCTTTTCGGAGGAGAAGTACTTCAACGGATTGTGTGGACTTTACTTCATTGAAATCACTAGGAGTAATGCTGATCTTCTTCTCAAAGAATGCGGTGGATTCCATTCTTTTAGTTGTGTTGATTCTTTTATGATAATCTATTCTTCAATTTTATAGAATTTATTTGATTTTGCGGCGGAAGAATGCTCTGTATCCTAAATAATATGCCATAACAGGGCGGAAAAACCAGCGTTTTCCATCCATTTGTTCTGCATCTAAAAATCGAATAAAGAAATTAAGAAGAGTACATGCGCGAATAGATCCCTTAATGGATCGACTTTGAAGAAGGGCAGTTGGATTTAGATCAAAATCAGTATTTCCATTTTGTACAAAGATATTTCCAACATGAATCAATTCAGATAAATGGCCTGGCATAGAAGTTACAATTACACATTCTTTACCACGTGGTAAATTCTTTTTTGATCCAGAAGCATTTCCTGCTTTAACAGCTACTGTAGGAGCCTCTGCCGTTTTAAATACCATTTTGCCGTTTTTAGGAACAAGAAAACCATAAGGGGTACCTGTTGTTTTTGTAGATAATGAAAAGGCGCGTATATAATCATCTGAATCACTCTCAATGTGATCGATGTACGCGGTTGGACACGCTGTTGCTCCCTCACACATATAGATCAATTCTCCTGTTTTTGCATCAACAAATCGATGAATCATCTTTTTCCCGAACTGGTATTCATTTTCCTTTATACAGAGATGAACATTTAATCCAGTTTGATAGACAATAAACAGTTGTTCCTCTACTGTTAACCATTCGTCCCAAAAATAGGTAAGAAGTGCCTCTTCAAAAGATTCTGAATGGGGATCATTTGATTGATGAAAGGACGTATGAAACCACTCTACCATTTCAAATACATATTCATAATATGATAATAAGCTAGCATCTTGATGAGACATTTCAATTCGGCGATGATCTAGTTCAACGGGTGGTGCCTGATATTCTGGGCTGACCGCTAAATAGGTAATCCAGTCGACAATTGAACGCCATACGACTTCAATCGACTCAATGGATGCAAGTTGTTCAGTTTCTTGTTCTTCTTTAACATCTTCTGGCATTTCGTATTCAATGGGTAAATATTCATCACGTTTGATAGGAAATTTAGCAACACGAATGGCGAGTGGAATAGAAAGATCTGCATAAACATTTGGCTGGAATATATAATATCCGTTGCAATACCGAATATATCCTGCAATATTTTGATGTTTTACTTGGAATGACTTATTATTTACTACTTCGCGCAGAACATCCACGATAATTTGTTTTGGGAGATTGGATAAACTCTCCCATAAATCTTCGGATTGATAAAAGGACTGAATTTCGAATAATTTTCGGATCGCTTTCTTTATTTTATAAATGCTCCATCGTGCCGCATACTCATCATAGGTAGAATCATCCACTACTAATTCTTTCAAATCAATTTGAGGACTACATTTATAATTACATGTTTCAATCCAGTCGCATACTGCAGTAAATGGCATGTCATTAATATCTACTTCTTCACGTAGTTGACGCTGGGAATCGATTTGTCGAACAGTTTCTTCACCACTAATGATGATTGCATCCTTATTCAAGTTACAATCCACAGCAGATTGTTTCATGACACGGGTTACATTGCCAATTAATACGGCCTTGTTAAATCCGATACGATAGCTATATAAATCGGCTGTTTCTTTATTTTGACGGGGGGGAAGAACGGCAGTATATAAGTACACGGTATTGTTTCTCTTTTCTTGGGGCAAAGCGCAATGAGATAAGAAACGAATGGCACGACCCAGAATCTGTTCTGTCTTATTCAAGTGATACCATGAATCGATGATATGTGTTTCACGAACAAACCGCAAGTCCACACCTTCGGATGCAATTTGGGAACCAATTAGAATCTTCATTTTGATGCCATTTGCATTATCGATGTGACGCTGTGCACGAATCGTTTTTTCATTATCCGGTGAAATATTTGGCTCACCTGTTAAAATACCATAATAAGCCTGTGAAAAGGCATGATTTCCAGGATGGTTTGATTCACGATGTTCGCACAGGGCGCATTGATAACCGCCGATGGGTTTATGAGAAAGAAGACCTGATCTGCGTCCCCATGGTTTATAACCGTTGGCTTCTAGAACAAGTGCCAGAGGAATGGCGCCACCTTGAACAAAACGAGTATAGGCAAAGATGCATCCCTCGGCTCGTTTCACACGTTCGAGAAAGAAATCAAACTTGGGACTATACTCCGATAATTGGGGTGCGACCATCCATGAAATGTCATTGTTTTTTGACTTATATTGGGATTCACCGCCGATTGTTTGGCGTGTAAAAACGGTTCCAAGTGAATCCCAATTGGTACGTGCAGTATAGGATTCGATGTCTTGACCTTGGGTGGATGCTGTTGCAGGAACGATAAAATTGCCGGCATGAACCAGTTTATCTAAATCAAATGTACTTAGACCGCCTTTTTTGGTAGGGCGTAGTGCATTAGAGAAGAGCATCGTTGCACGTAGGGTGTCACCTTTTAATAAGATGGGAACGAGTGGCAGATGAGTATAATAGTTAAGTTCCTCTCGAGGGATAATATTACCGCGTGGGTTAGAGGTTGGATAAGAGGAAAATGAGGGAATATTCTCGGGAAATAAGCGAATGGGGAAAGAAATCGGATTTTCTCCGCGCATAAAACTGACATATCGGCTTGCAATCCAAGAAAGGCGTTCCTTTCCTTTTTCTAGTAAATTGCCCTGTTTATCAAAGATATCTGATTCCTTTACTGTCGCTTTCTTATCATTCATGAGTAGCATATTTAGCATGAAGATGATTTCCTTATACGTGTTATACATGGGGGTGGCAGTTAGAGCACAGAACTTCATTCCTTCGGCGTATTGAAGAACATATTGAAGATAGGGAGTAAGTGCTTTTCCACCCGCCACATCATCTTTTTCATCTTTTCCACCAGCATAGGCGTCTTCTTCTTTTCCTTCTTCGACTACATCGCGAAGATTATGTGCTTCATCGACGATTAATAGGCGACCGCTAAATTCTTTGCGAATGGCTTTTTTCATTTCAAGTTGTTTGCGTTCCTCTGACAAATCTGCAGGGATACCTTTTAGTTTATCGCGAATATAATTTGCAAATGCGATATAGCCAAATACTTTATAGCGTCGTCGAATTGCTTTATTGACAGCTTTTGTAATTCTCTCTGGATCGCGTTCATACAAGGTATTTGTCAACTTCATATAGGTTGTACCCGTGCATTGAGAAGCAGAATTCGGTTCGGTTCCCTTTCCAATGGTTACTTTGCTGATGTCAAAAATGGTGCGAAAGAAGCCTTGTTGAATAGTGCGTGGAGCAACTAGAAATACTTCGTTGCGAGTATAGGTTTCAAGCCATGCTTCAATAATTTGCACTGCAGCGCATGTTTTACCAACACCAACTCCATGAAAGAGAAGGGCTGACATATAGGGCGTTTTAGGTGACATAAAATTGGCAACAAAGCGCTGAACGGGTGTAACCTCAAATGTGCCTTGGTCTTCGCATGGGTCGGCTCGAGGTCTCCAGGTGGATTGTAAACTCTCAGCAAATTCACGCTTGGAGAGGAGTTTTTGTAAAAATTCAGGATCAACCACATCTGGATAGGAGCCAGTTTCTTGTTCCCATTGATTCATAAATGCAGATGGGAATAGATTGCGATGTTGCATTTCGACGATGATCATGTCACGATCTTCTGTTTCTGTTGCTACTTCCCACATTTCTAAGATTTCTTCGTCTGTATTTCCATCAAATACATTAGAATAGTTTGGAAGGGGTTCGACAGGTTCTAGTTCTACAATAGGTTCTTTTACCACAGGTTGTTTATTTACCACAGGTTGTTTATTTACCATAGGTTGTTTATTTACCATAGGTTGTTTATTTACCACAGGCGCTTCAGATTGTGGTTGTATTGATCTCTTTTTTAATTCTTTCCTTACGTTGGGATAATATTCTGCATTTGTATTCTCTGCTAATTGCTCTAGTTCTTCACGTGTAAGTTCTGTCAAATATTGTTTGAATTCTGTATCATTCGCAATACTATTATTTGATGCAGAAGACGATACTTCTTCTTTATATGTAGGAACAGGTGCTAGATTAGGTATTGCATCTGTCTCTGAAATGGATGATGAAACTTTTGGCAATGATGTTAGTTGAATGGTATTTGGAGCATAATAGCCTGATAGATTTCTTTCTTGAAGATTTGAAAATGAGGTTGTACTTGACTTTGCAATATTTTTATTATTAAAAGGATAGACAACAGACTGTCTTGGTTTTCGAGGAATGGATGCTACATTTGTATTGATCTTATTTTCATTTACCTCAAGGATATTAGGAAGAGATGGTTTTTTAGTAGCTAATTTATATTTAGATTTGGTAGAAAGTGCAAGAGATACTTTTGGGCGACGATTGAGTTCAGCTTGAATGAGAACTCGTAGGTTGTCATTTGTATTTGAATCATTTAATAATATTTGTAGATCATCTCTAGTAAACTCTTTCAATTCTTCATTTATGTCTTCAGGGACTTCTTCAGGGACTTCTTCGACTTCTTCAGGAACTTCTTCAGGAACTTCTTCGACTTCTTCGTCTTCTTCTTCAGGGACTTCTTCAGGCGTCTCGTCGGGAGTTTCTTCTTCATCAGGGGTTTCCTCAACAGGCTCTTCAATGGCTAAAGAAGGTGATGTATTACGTTGCAATCCTCTTTCTTCTATTTGTCTTCTAACATTGGCAAGTTCATTAGAACTTAGTAGATCATTACGATTTGCTAGATTAAGTAACTCCTGATTGGTAAGAGGTTCATCTTCATTTGGCTCCTGATTATTTGCAGCAGCATTAATTGTATTAGCAGCACGATGTATAACCGCATTTGCAGCCTTTTCTGCAGAAGAGGCATTTGATATCTCTGCAAGTGGATCATTGAAGTCAAATGGATCGTCTTCATTGTTCTCTGCCATACTATTATGATACTTACATTTTCATTTTATTTTTAAACGCTACTATTTACGATACTAGCATTTATAAATTCATTTTGACTCTATTGGTTGGTATGGATGGGATGAAAATGTTTCATGATCTTTCCTGCCTTTAACAGGATCTCTCGTTTCTCTATATTATCCGGACGAATCCTAATCATGGCCTCATCTAATGTAAACCATTGAATACCTCCCACTTCACGCGCCATATAAAAATTATCACGATTCATCTCTACCTCTGTTGTTTTATGACATACTGCAATGTAGTACTTATGACAATAGTGTACTTGATTGGATCCAATAAATGTCTCGGAGATGCAATTTGTATTTTGGAGAAGTGAGAAATCTTTTGATTGTAAACCGGTTTCTTCTTGAAACTCACGAATGGCACAATGAATGTCATTTTCATATGGTACACGACGTCCTTTCGGGAACCCCCATTCTGGTTCGACCCATTTAGAGAGATGCTGATCAATCCATTCTGGTAGTTTATCACGAATCATTCCAAATCGACGATCAGATATTTCATACTCACTTTTATGGGATCGACCCGCGGATGATTCCCCCCACACGGTGTACCATAAATCATTAAATGATTTTGTACGAAGAAGCTCTTGTTCAGCCTGTGTCATTCCTTCCAGTAATTTGCAGATGTATTCTTCGTCGAGATGGCTATATTTTCCTCGAATGAATTCCACAAATGACATGGAGTCTTTTCGCTTAATAAGTAGAAATTGAATGGAATCATTGCCATTGTTAATAGTGGCAGATTTTGAATAGATAGACTGCTGGTAGACATCATCGCTGTATCGAACAGCAATGAGTCCATAACTTGTTACGGGCAAAAGACAATTTCGAAAAAGATGGCCATTTAATCCACAATTTGTACAATGTTGTATCCGGTTTAGTGTTATCATAATAGTGTAGTGTAATACTCTTATAAAGTATGTATATATTGGTCTTTAGATCTTCAACTGTCGAAAAAAATCATGTAAAATCAGCAAGAGTCTAAGTAGAATGCAATTTCCACCAAGTGTATGGGGGCCATTTTTCTGGCATACGATTCATATTGTTGCCCTTGGTTATTCAAAGAACCCCACCTACACGGATAAGAAGTGTGCAAAGGAATTTTATGAATCACTCGCTTATTTAATTCCCTGTTCCATATGTCGTGAGCACTATCGAGAGCATTTAACAAAAAACCCAATTACGACCTTTCTTGATTCACGAACTGATTTAATTAAATGGACGATTGACATTCATAATCAGGTCAATAAGCAATTAGGAAAAGCCGAATGGTCGATGGAAGAAGTTCTTACCTACTATGAAAAAGTGGGAAATCGAAATCGATCACCTGTCTGGACAAAAGAAGATATGAATGAGGTTGATTATCGTTCCTTTATCAAAGGTTTTATTACGGGAGGCATTATTTTAGGAATAACAGGCGGGGTATTTTATGCATTACATAAAAGTTAAGAATAAGATCATTATAAAAGAGGGAGAGATATCAGAGAAATGAATTTTGGTAGCTATTTAACTCGTGGTAACAGTTTACCAAAAGCCAATGGATTTACATCTACGGGTGTTTTTAACACAGGTTCTACAATCAATGACAATTCATCTAGTCCTATCAAACGTGTAATGGCCTATGTACTTGGCATTGTGATTATCATTTTTATCATTTTACTATTTGTTCACTGGTTTATTCGCCCCATTTTTAAATTGCATCCAGGTGGTTCCGGTATTATTCCAGTACCAGGAGGGGATGATGGAGTACTTTTTTGGAAAAATGGGAATACAGGACAAATCATGAATAGTGCATTACCTATTCAAAGTATATCAGCAGGATATTCCATGATTATGGACATGTTTATTGTCAACCCGCTTCAATTCTCAAAGCATCCTCGTATTCTTTTTAGTCGCGGCGCAACCGTCAAAGCTGTACCATCAGGTGATTTATTGTTAGGTGTGTTAGATAATTATAATTTAGCAGTGGCATTATTACCTGATACGAATGATATGATTGTGTCTGTGCTGAACAAGGATAATAATATGGAAAATGTAATTGTATCGAATGCTCCTGTACAAGAGGCATTTCGTCTTGGTATCGTTGTTATGGATCAGGCATTGGAGGTGTATATGAATGGACATTTATTAAAGACGCGTGCATTTGATTCGCCTCCTAAGGCGGTAACAGGTGATATTTATCCAGCCTCTGGTATTGAGGCAAATATTGCAAAAATACGTAATTTGAAAATCTGGTCACGTATTTTACCTACACCAGAAATTCGTGAATCTACGCCAGCTCCTGCAACAGGAAAGGACTTTGATGCAGGAGCCATGCCCAGTTCAACCTCTTGTGCGCCACAGGAAGTAGACTCCATGATAGATCGGATTAATACGGCGATGGCTTGAACAAATCAAATCCATAGATAGGAAGATACAATGATGATCTTATTTGGAATTGTATTGGTATTATGTACCATTTATATTATCTATTATCATATTTACTTGGGACCAAACAATACGAAGTTACTTTCTAAGATGACGCCACTTGATAAGAAGGTTGTTGTGGGAACTGCTGATATAACACAGCAATCTGTCCTTGGCAGCAATGGAACTACTGTAATGGGTTTCTTTAAATTAAATGGCGGCGATCGTACTTCAAAGTATAAAAATCAATATACCCCTTTGATGTATGTTGAAAATAACTGGTATTTAGAAATTTCACCGGCACCAATGGGAAAAGAGGAATCATCGGCGCGTCTTCGGGTGCAAACGAATGATACGGGTGCACTAAAATATGAAATCATTGATTTGCCTGCTGTTCCAAAACAAAAATGGATGTTTATTGCTATTTTACGGGAGGGTCGTCGATTTGATGTTATTTTCCAAAATCAGATTGTTGCTTCTCAACGATTACTAAATTATCCGGTTGTGATCAGTAGCCCATTATCGGTGGGAAATAAAGGCCTAGATGGCTCTGTCATTCATGTTATTGTAAATGCAACACGCCTATCCCCTACTGAAGTGGAAAGAACTAGAGTATCGTATGTTGATACCAATAATATGGTAACAGAAGCAAACTCTATCCAAATGAGTTTTCCTGCTATCAAGTTATTTTCAGAATGTCCTCCCGGTTTACCATGTGATCCTGTAACAAAACCGCCATCTAATAATTTAGTTCAATGGAGTACGCCCTACGCATAATGATAAATTATCCTATCAGATTATCCGTGTATCAGACAGAAACATGAGTTCCAACAACAGCGCATCGCCTGTTGCAAAACTGATTCCCTATCTTATTTTGTTTGCAGGGTTGATCCTTTTGTATTTTCTATATCAATATCTATTTGGCCCCAAGACACAAAATGTATCTGCTCTTATCCCCATTATGCAAAATGCAAATGTTGATTCTGCAAAGCCAATTATAATAGCATCCGATAAGCTACCCACCCTCTATGAAGGTGGTGAATTTACTGTATCAACTTGGATTTACATTAATAACTGGTCATATCGTCAAGGATTTGCAAAGCATATTATTAGCGTAGGTGGTCGTAATTTTGATACCTTTCGCATCTATTTAGGAGGTCGAAAGCCAAAGCTGAATATTCGTTTCCATACAAAAGAGGGTAATGCAGCGACAAATGGCGTGGGTCAGGGAAATACGGACTCCCTTGATGCTGCCACACAGAATGCCACATTTAACGTGATAGAGAATGATTCTATGCTATTGGGTTCTAATCAGATTTGCGATTTACCCGAAGTGGATCTTCAACGCTGGGTGAATCTTACGGTAGCAGTCAATGGAAAGACTGTGGATGTTTATCTGGATGGTAAATTATCGCGTTCATGTGTTTTGCCATCATATTTTAAGGTAGATGCGGGTGGTTATTCTGCTACATTACTGAACTATGGTGGATTTGGAGGACAGATTACTACAACAAATATGTACGATGTGGCATTGAATCCTGATGTAGTATATAAGAATTATATGGCAGGACCCAACCCAATTACCACGATTTCAGGATGGTTTTCGAATTTCTTTGCACCAGGTGTTTCAATTGCCGTTAGCACAAATTGATCCAAATAAATAATACAATTTATTAAAAGGAGACAGATGGCAACGAACGCAGGTCTATTTAACTTAGGTAATAAGCCGGCGAATCAAGGTCAACCCGGTATCGTGGAACAGATTGTATTTGCACTTGTGCTTGTTCTTATTGTTTATGTAACACTTGTCTTTATTGAGGTAATTTATAAATATCTGAATCGCCTGCATATCAATCGAACAGTGTTAATTGAAAATACATGTATGACGGATGATAAAGCTATTAATATCTCTCAAAATCCAAATGTAGTGGGTTCCATTCCGACTCATTTATCGGATAATGAACGCAGCGGCGTTGAATTTAGTTATTCATTTTATTTAAATGTACATCCTTCCGCATTTCGCCAAGAACTCGGATTATTGCACATTTTCCACAAGGGCTATTCTTCTCAATTCCCACTGATGGCACCCGGTGTCTACATGCGATCCGATACGAATACACTTCGTGTCTACATGAATACCTATAAGACATGGAATAATTTCGTAGAAGTTGACAACTTTCCCGTTTCCAAGTGGGTGCATGTGGTTATTGTATGCAAGGATCATGCCATGGAGATCTACATCAATGGCAATTTGTCAAAGAAGGCATCATTCGAGGGATTTGCTCCTTATCAAAACTTTCAGGACATTAACTGCTTTAGTCAGCGTCGCATTAGCTTGAAACATGCACTCATTCCATCCGTGGATGAAACTGGCTTTGATGTATTTGGCTGCTTGAAGGGTATGATGAGTCGTTTGAGCTATTTCAATTATGCGCTCTGTTTTTCAGAGATTCAGACATTGATGAATGAGGGACCTTCCTCTAAAATGGAAGGGTCGATGCTCAATGATCGTCCACCCTATCTTACGGATACATGGTGGGCTGATTCTCGTTAGAAATGATATCGTCTATTTAGTCAATCTGTAGGTCTAAAGGACCGATAGATTAACTAATACAAAACTAGTGATGCCTGGTGGTGGTCTCTTTTCATTAGTTGCCTACGGGGCACAAAATGTATTACTAAGTGGCAACCCCGATTTTACTTATTTTTACAAGGCGTATAAAAAATACTCGCATTTTGCGGAAGAGTCTGTGACCTTTGCCATGGATGGTCCTCAGAACCTATCATACGACCAGCCCATTCAGGTTCGATTTAAATTACAACGCATTTCTGATTTGGTACGAGACATGTATTTTACATTTCAATTACCTGATATTTATTGCAAATATTTGGAATTGCCACAAGGATCAAGAAATTCACAATACAACTTCGCATGGACAAATTACATTGGCTGTCAAATGATTCAAAATGCAGCATTTTTTATTGGTGGTCAAAAAATTCAGGAATTTGATGGAAATTATATGATTGCCAGAGCACAGTCTGATTTGGATGCGCATGCCTTTCAGAAATGGCAAACACTCGTAGGAAATACACCTGAAATGTATGATCCTGCAAAGGGTATCTATGCAGGTGGTTCAACCAGTTCAGGATATCCTCTGGTATACAACAATAATGGTCCATCTGGTTCAACCACCACACCACCCAATACAAATCGCCCATCCATTCAAGGAGGACTCATTCAAGTTCCACTTCCCTTTTGGTTTGCAGAATCCACCTTTGAAGCACTCCCGCTTGTTGCACTACAGTATCACGAATGTGAAATTCAATTAACACTTCGTCCTATCAATCAACTCTATACCATTCTGGATAGCAATGGATATCAGGTTGCACCTGGATATCAGTATAATCCATCACCTGTTCCATTACAGCCACAAAATGTGTTCTATTCGGCAGTATCTAATATATCGGATGTCATGATCAATAATTTTTTAACAGATGTAGGTACTCCTAAACCATTGCTGAATACATGGGAGCTTCGTCCTAGTATTCAACTAACCTATGTGTATGTGACAGATGATGAACGTGTCCAATTCGCTTCTGAGCCACTACAATATCTTGTACGACAGATTACATCCTACAATTTTAATAATTTGACTACACGTCAATTTGTAGAGCTGGATACACATAATCCCATTGAGAGAATCATTGTGGTTCCTCGTCGATCCGATTCTGTACTGTATCGAAACCAAAATGCGAATTTTACCAATTGGATCAATCCAATGAAAGCATCCTTTCTTCCAGCAGGAGGTGGCTGGGATACAATGGTTAATCTTACATCCGCTACAGGACAGTTTGTTCTTAACGGTCAGCGATCGATTTTAAATACATTTGCAATTTTAGGTGATGGCAATTTACTACAGGAAGAAAAGCCTTTCACCTATTTTACACAGGTTGTTCCTTGGAAGTATCTAACAGGTCTTCCCGATCCTGGAATTCTGGTGTATCCCTTTTCTCTCCAATCTCCTACGACACAACCAGATGGAAGTATCAATAGTAGTCGTATTAAAGTATTTCAATTAGATTTAAATGTATTCCCCTTACCGTCCAATACATTTTATCAATATAATATCAATGTATATGTGGAAAGTCTAAATTGGGTATCCATTGCGTCGGGTATGGGAGGATTGAAGTATGCATTGTAATGTGCGAGTTGGCTTCCATCATTAAAATCCATGGTGGTCATAGAATGTCGGACTCACTTGTCACAAAATTAAAAAATAAAATTACCTATCGTGTCAAGACAGCGGTAGAGGATCTTGTGAATGATCCTGATGCGAATGCATATGCCAAAGAGCAGGCAGAGAAGAAGGATAAGGTTGAACCTCTCGATACTGATATTCCAACTACGGCTGCTGAATTAAAGGATGCTGCGAAAGCCAAGGCAGATGAGGCAAACGGAGCTATACCTCGTGATAAGTTCAGTGCGAAACGTACTTTTAACCAAGTATGGGATTACATTGTAATGATTTTTGAAGCAATTCGATATCCTTTATTGGTTCTTATTTTAGCCATGCTCATTGCCAACGAAATGATTATGTATTCCGCCCCGATTCGAGCCATTTTCTTCGCATTCATTATTATTATTTGTAGTATTGCTACATTTCCTGCAGGTATCCTAACAATATATTATCTTTGCAAGGGAGGTTATAGCTATTATGTAAATAATATGTCAGATGGCCCCAAGCAGCGTATCATGCCAACGATTTTTGCAATTCTACCTATTTTGATGAATAAAGAGCGACCATGGTATACTCGATATCTTCTTTATCCATTTACCTATCCTAAAGTACCCAAAAAGGTTGGTATCTTGAAAGAAATCATGGATGAGCACTTTCAAACATTGCAGAATTCCTTCCCGTTTGCCAAGAAGGTAATAGAACAAGGGGGCATGGAAGAGTTCAAAGAGCAGTTTGATAAAGCAAAGGAATATTTGGATACCATGCATGATGTGTCTATGGTTGTGTTTCCGTCACAGGCTGAGCAAACAGCTGAACCACCTCTACCACCAACTGTTGCAGAAGTGATGGCAAAGCGTGAAGTGCCCCCAGCCAATAATACTCTTCCAAAAGTAATAAATACGGAGAAGGAGTCACCGCCGCCCTATAATAATGGAAGGAGCTCAAATGTATTGCCGCCGCCATACAATACAAATCAACAGCCCATATCCATAGAGACAGCTGCTCGTGCAGCAAAGGCTGCGGCAGAGGTCATGAGGGCAAAAGAAGTCTAAAGATTAGATCATACGATAGAAACAAATGATAGAAGTATCGGTTGTTACACCGACGTATAATCGTCGACAATTTATTCCAACCATGATTGAAATTTATAAAAATCAGACTTTCCCTAAAGAGAAGATGGAGTGGATTATTATGGATGATGGGCGAGATAAAGTAGAGGATCTTTTTCAGAATACGGGTATTCCTAATCTTCGATATATTTATCATGATGAGAAAATGCGAATTGGTGCAAAGCGTAATTTATTAAATAAGGAGGCTAAGGGTGCGATTATCATTGCCATGGATGATGATGATTACTATCCTGCCGATCGAATCCAAATGATTGTAGATGCTTTTACCAAATATCCAAAGGTGGATTTGGCAGGATCATCTGAGATGAATTTGTATTATTTGGATGTAAAAAAGATCGTGACGATTGGACCCTATGGATCAAATTATGCAACCAATGGAACCATGGCATGGCGTAAGCGATATTCCGATGTGCACAAATATGACGAATACGTAACCAAAGCAGAAGAGGGGTCTTTCTTAGATCAATATAAACATCCAATGATCCAACTGAATCCCAAGAAGGCAATTTTGGTAATCTGTCATAGTGATAATACTGCAGACAAGTATCTTTTACGAGAAGAACATGCCGCGTATAAAGGGCAAAATAAGGCAAAAATGCGCAATTCTTCTTATCAACTAGAAGACATTGTAAACGAGCCGAACCTTCTAGCTTTTTATCGTAGCTTATAAACCTAAAGCTAGAAAATGGATACTACTCATAAGAGCATGGGGGAGGAATTCCAGTATGATAAACTAGTTACCTTGAATCATGTATATCAAAGTACACTGATTCAAAGTCATCCACATCATGTTTCACCGTTCATTAAGACACCATTATACCCACATCAGGCAATTATGGTTCAAGGAATGCATCAATATAAGGAAAAAATGTTAGGTGGATTTTTAGTAGGGAACCAGGCCATTAATGGTAAAATAGGAATCATAGGTGATTCGAATGGAACAGGAAAGACTCTTTCCATGCTTTCTTATTTAGCATCGTATCGGCCCATTCGAATGAGTACAGAGTTAACGAGTCACTCGTCTACCTATTTTTTCTCACATGAAATTCGATCTTTATCCACGCAATCTACTAATTTAATTATTGTACCACATAGTCTATTTGGTCAATGGCAAAATGAGATTCAGAAACATACCACACTGTCCTATACTGCAATTGAAACCAGACGAATGATAAAGGGTACCGATCTTGCAGAGAAAATGAAACATACTAATTTTGTATTAACTACAAATAAATGTTATCGTCATGTGCAGGAGTATGCAACACAGCAACAGATTGAATGGGATCAGGTGATCATTGATGAAGCATCATCCATTTATTTAAATTCATCGGATCCACCACTTCAATTTCAATTTCTATGGCTGATGACACATAATTGGATTCCGCTTTTATTCAAGAATCCCTTAATTATGAAAAGTAATCTATATTTTTTAAGAGACCGTGTTCAACTGCATCCTGATTTAGCAGAATGGTTATTGGATCAATCTACTCCTCAATATGAGGGAACATTAACATCCTCGTCTTTTTTAAAGGCATATCTTCCATTTTTGCACCCTTATCGTGGATACATTGTGTTACGAAATTCAAATGAAATAATTCAAACCAGTCTTCAGTTACCATCGATTCAAATGGATACATTGTTATGTCGTCCGAACATTACTCTTAATTCATTAATGAGTTTTTATTTAGTACGAAATCGTGATCCGCATATTCGCTCTCATCATATTCCTCATTTATTTCAGGCATTGGGAATTGAATTTAAATCCATTGTACAGTATGTACCATCGGAAATGAAACGGTTAACAGATATGACTTCTGAATATACTGTACTACTCAAAAATAAGTATAGTATGATTCATAGAAAAATAGATGAAAATGAGTGCGTTATCTGTCTAGAAGCATGTGAATATCCAACTATTCTTAATTGTTGTCATAATGTATATTGTGGAAAATGTGTCTTGCGCAATACTCTCTTAACGTATAAATGTCCAACATGTCGATCACCCGTTAGTATAAATAATCTGTGTTGTTTAACACAACTAAGTCCTGAAGAGAGAATTCTGACTAGAAATAAGGTAGAGGTATGTCTCGATTTATTTAAAGAAAATAAGGATGGACAATTTATTATTTATTCATCGTTTGATAATATTTATTATCAGTTATTTGATGAAATTGATAAATTAGGAATCAAAGCAGAGAGAATAGAGAGTAATCTATTTTCACTACTTAAAACGATTAAGAATTATCAGCAAGGCAAAACACGTATTTTGTTTGTATCAAATGTGGATTTGATTCGAGGAATCTCACTCCCCACTACTTCTCACTTGATTTTTTACCACGAATTACCCGTTTCCGAGTGGAAACAGGTTTTGATCCACTCTTCTCAGCGACTGGGGCGAGTAACCCCCCTAACAGTACTTCATTTGAATTCTGAGATTCAAGTTTAATTCCAAGAGTATCATGTAATTTACCAGTTTGATGAGTTGCCCATTGGGTTACACATCGAAATGGAATATTATGTTCATTTGCAACACGATTCATCTCCTTCCATGCATTAAAGAGTGCCGATTGTTTAGTTAAGACCATGGTATATTGAAGCTCAGATGGACTGGGGATGGTTTTTGGTTTTTCATATGCCTGCAAATACAGATTCGGATATTTGAGTTTGAGTCGATAGGAAAGAGGTAGCAAATTCCAGCATTGATGGAAAAATGCCCAGAAATCCGCACGATCACTCCAGCGCAAATAATCCAAAATCTCTTCATACACTTCAAACGGGACTGGAGTTTTAGTATCCTTATCTAAGAATAAAGGTAGATTCTGATGAAAGAGAAGCCCTGCCAGATTTGCATCTTTTGTTTCTAGATCGAGCTCGTCATTCTCACCCCAGTTTTCAAATAAGGTAAACCAGGCAGCCCGTATTGCGACATGTATATTTCGATCAATCGATTCCTCTTTTCCTGGCATATAGCTGCCCGTTTTATCATTATAAATAAGACTCTGTGATACTTTACGGATGTCTCCCAATTGATAGAGAGAATCAGGAATATCCTTTCTGAAGAACTCAATGAGCTTTTCTTTCTTTGGCATATTTACATAGTGAACACAGCAATATTTAAGGAGTTGTTGCATAATACGACCCTCTAATACATTACAAATGAGAATCAAGGGAGAATCATCGATGAAGGCACGTTTCGATTTCAAGTAGTCAAGGAGTTCTTGAAGACCGCCCTTTTCACCCTGAGACAGGCCATCCATTTCATCAAGAAGTACCACGCGACCATTGGGAGTCGTTGGATGAATCCATTTGCTGACACCAGTTTCGATTAAGAGAGGCAAAATGGTTTGGCGAAAGGAGGAACCGGTTCGTGTATGACTGGCATTAAATTCCTGTACCCAGAACTTGCCCTGTTTGCAGACACGATAGACCATAGTTGTTTTGCCAACACCTGGAGGACCAATTAAGAGAAAGGCTGGATGGGAACGCGATTTTAGCCATTTGAGCATTGCTTCCTCAATCTCAGGGTGCAAACATGCGGTATCTTCTTCTGGTAAACTGGTACGAACCATACTATGATGATTCTCTTCCTAATCCTTTAGGTATAAACCTAATTATTGTAATGATCAGTGATCCAAACAATAATAAGGTGAAATGCGTTCACCGAGAATTGAACTCGGATCTAGTCGTTGGCAACGACCAATTCTAACCATTAAACCATGAACGCGTGAAGGGGTCGCCCCCTTTTCACACTCTATCCGTAGAACTTTTTTCTGGAATTTAAACGCACTGCCGCATTCTGTTTAGAAGTTGTTAAGTTACCGATTCATAATCGCTAACAATAACATGAATAATAAGCGGAGCTATTGCATTCAACGGGAATCGAACCCGTGCCCACTCCTTGGAAGGGAGTGATTCTACCACTAAACTATGAATGCTTGATATCCGCCTATCACATTAGGATCGTAGATCGTTTTTATAGCATTCAAACGCACGTTTTAAGCACTAGGGGCAGCGGGACATGCTCCTGCACCTGCGCCGCCACCAGGAGCCGTAGGAGTTCCGCCAGCAGTACAACTCTCACCATTGGTGATACCCTCCCATGTGAGACCGGATGCAATTGCTTTCTGGCACCACTCCTGGTTCTTTGCATCCTTATCAGAACTATTGGTCTTTAATCCAAAGTAATATTCATCCTGCATGGGTTCGACGCCGTCACGAGGGAAAACTTTAATAGTTCCATTCTTAGAAACACCAATCATATCAATGCATGTATATACTTTTGCTCCGTTGACCGTGCGCTGGTAATAAGTTAGGAAGTCAGGGCATGTATTAATGTTGGGTGGCCATGGAACCGGAGAACTAGAGAAGATCGAGTTCTTGGAGGAGAACCAGCGTAGACCGTATACAATAAAGATTCCAGTTGTTCCGATAAAAAAAAGAACTGCTGCGATCATTTGATCAATTAGTTTATAGGTACCGCCGCATATCACCAGAATGGCAATAATGATATAGAATACCAAAGTGTAGTTAATATCCATGATTACTACTAAGTTGCAATTCTTTTTCTATGATACAAATCATAAAATAGTTATAAACTACTAAATGAATTCAGAAACAAATAAAAAGTACCAATTTACATGGCACCAGCAACAACAGTGCCCTGGAGAGCAAGAGAAGCAGGCGAGGCGAGGACACCACCAATCACAACCGGCAGGTAGAAGGTCATGTAGGCGTCGTAGACGGCAGCAGCACCACCCTGGTTACCAAAGAGGTTGCCGTTGACACCACCGATGAAGCCCTGGGAGCTGACGATCGGCTGGGGCAGGAGGAGCTGAACCTGACGGAAATAGCCCGAAGTGCCAGAGGAGACGCCAGCCTGGGCATTGGCCAGGGAAGAGGCCAACGGGGCATAGACGACCTTGCCCATGTCGCGGAGCACGCACAGAGTCTGCGAGCGACCAGCGGTGATGGCCTGGATGGCAGCCTGAGTGGAGGCCTCAGCGGCGATGATGTAGCCAGGGGGGTAGTTGCCGACAACGTTGGCGGAGGAGGGGACGAACTCACAGGCCTGACCAGCAAGGGTGGCCAGCGCAGGGGCGGCGATGTATTGTTCCGAGGGAGAGACTTGCTTCAGAAAACGAGTAACCGATGACATTTTATATTCAGAGCTTAGAAAAAAAACACAGTGGGGTGGTAGAATGTCTTCCGCCGGTGCACCCATCCCTGATTTTCAACTCCCGTATACCAGCTACGCCCATGGAGGTCAAAATGGTCGCGTGAACCTCGCCGCCCAACCCTCGGCTACCGGTACCTCCGTACCGGATTCCGCAGGATTCAGTTATCCCAAACAAACCGAAGTGAGCTTTGCAGGTGATATGCTCCGGGGCAACTGGGACCATACGGCACTTTCTGATGCTTTCTTTACCCGTACTAACGCAGCCGCTATCCAGATGGCGATCAAAAAAGAAGTCTACCGTATGAGTGGACCAAAAAAATACGTCATTGATGATCAAGACGTAGATGAACTCAAAATGATCATGCGTGCCATGTATTTACAGTATGCCAAAAACAACACCTTCAATATCGAGGGACAAATCCAAGAGCTCAATGATCTCGTTGTAAAATGGGCTGCTCCACGTATTACGTCCGAAATCGAACATTATCAGTATTATTTGGATGATATTAGCCATTTACCAGTACCATTGCCGCAACCGATACATATGTCAAGCGCGGGCACGAAGTCGCTGCCATTTCAGCCACAAATGTAAAGCACTTTTTGGGGAAAAAGTGCGCAAAAATACCTTTATGGCTTGATATATTTCAGCACTTTTCAATTTGTCTTGTGATTTTAGGCACTTTTTAAATCTGCCTTTGGCAGTATTGCATTTTGCTTAAAAGTGCTATAAGTACCGAATACACGATCCCACAACGAAAACCGCTTTGCATAATTACAATTATTCAATGAATGATGCAAATCGTGATCCTCTGTATAGAGCTCCATTCCAAGCCATTTCGGTAGCCAAATAAATTGCGGAAAGGATGAGATGGGAAAGGATACTTTTCCTGAATGTCCTGCAATTTCAATAAAATTTTTATAAATAAGCATTATGTTCCATTCCAAATAAGAAATAGATGGAATAAATGATAAAGCTAAATAGGTAGGAAGAGAATTGCTCAATAATAAATCGATCGGATCCTGATAAAATGCATTAATCGCAATGGGATGAAGAAATGTATGATGAATTTTATGAAAATGTCGGTAAACTAAAGGATGATGTAAAAAACGATGTGCAAAATAATGAAAGAAATCAAATACAATTTCAAACAAAAAACAAAGAGGAATCCAATAGACAATCCAGTTTAGCTCTTTTGAAAATACAATCCATTCACTAATCATAACGTGCGTAAGAGATTCCACCGCAGTGGTTCGAAGAAGATGAACGTGAAATTCATATGGATAGGCTTCTCGTGGAACAAAAGAAGATAATGGCAATTTATGCCGTGTAACGTATTGAACAAAATATAATAATAACACATTACGGATAGTAAAAATAATGGAAATATAGCTCCATTTTGTCATAATCGGTGTAGGTGCATGTACTAATGCCTCATTTTGAATATATCCAAGTAATAGAAACAATGAGTTTACAAGCAAAAAATTCTTTAGGGAGCGATACGAAATCATTTACTAATACAACAGAAGAGAAGGTGCAAACCTCTATGTGTATTGTAACAGGTAATCTGGATACATTGATCGTGTCATTTGCCGGACATGATCACATGTTTGGTATGATTCCTCGATTTATTTTTGTGAATTTTTTTGAAAAGCATTTTCCGAAGATTGATCGACATTTTTATATTGATACGCGTACTTGTTCTTATCATAAAGGCATTCCTGGCATTTCTAATACCATTGATGAAACGGCTGCATATTTAAAGACTAAAATTGCTCCTTATAAAAGGGTTATTTTTCTAGGAGTTTCATCGGGTGGATATGCAGCCATCTTGTTTGGATCCCTTCTGGGTGTTTCCTCTGTTCTTGCCTTTATTCCACAGACGATTCGTTATGTCAATCGAAATATAGAAGAGAAATATCGTGATATCCTGCCCTACTTTAATTCTAAGACACAATACCATTTATATGCAGATACCAGTGTTAGAAGGGAATCGGATCCACATCATGTATCACAATGTGACCGATTTGCCATTGCAGATAATGTAAAAGTTATAAAAAATAAGAAGATTGACTTACGACAGATGCGTGATTCGGGTGAGCTATATCATATTATAAGTCAACTGGTTAGTTCTTAATCCGCATTAATTATAGATTTTTCGTTTTGGATGTTTATTTTTAGTATATATTTTTTTATTTATATTATCTACTGCAACGGCGGATATATTATATTTCCAAAGTAAGTAATTGAAGCTAATTTGATCTCTTATGCAGATATTTATACATTTTGTCCATTCTTCATTAAATGCAATGATATTTTTATATTTTCTTACCAATAATGCTGTTTCTGATAAACCAACATCATCTTTAAATTTATCACGCTGATGCATGTCTATTATTTTTTGTACATTATGGCGATATTCGAGCTGTTGTTGAATAACAACGTTTGCTTCATCTTTAATCATGATTCGATCTGGATGCATTACATGAATTACATCAATTGGATTATTACGAACCATATTAATCATTGTTTCAAGTGCAACCATATTCGGAATTACATTTGCATCAATATATACTGAAATATCATAATGAGGTGGTAAAAATAGATGAGGAGAGGTTTTAATAATTCGTTGTTGTAGGTGTGGATTATCTGATTTTTCAATGAAGAATGGAATCATATTTAACTCGATGCATCGATATACATTTTCAAGGTTGTCTGTAAAATATAGAAAATCGTGTTCGGTTGGATGCGAGATAACAGCATCATAATTTCCAGTATTGATGGTATATAAACATACATTTGTTTTAGAAGGTTCACTCTTTCTCCATAGTTGTAATTTATAATGATAGACAAATGTGGAGGGTACAATAATGGCATTACCATCTTTTTTAACAAATCGTTCATACCATTCATCCTCATTTCCTCCAAATGGATATTTTGGATCAAAATAATGAGTTTCATTAAATTTAACTTCATTTAATACATATACTGGAAATACCATAAAAAATCCATTAAGACCACGACCACTTATCATTCGCTTTACATTTTTTACATAATACTGCTGTTGTTCATTTTTTGGTCCAGGATTATTTGTAACGGGGCCAAAATAGTCCATTCTATTATTCTTCATGGACGATCGTGTTTCATAAATAATATGTGAAATCGTTTCATTTATAAATACATCATCATTTGATAAGATAATAATATCACATTGATTGGATATGCATTTTTCAATTCCCTTATTCCATGTTCCAGTTAGCCCGCCGTGTTCTATTTGATCATCAATAATAATAGCTTCTACACATAGCTGATGGCATGCCTCCAAAATATCGGTCTTATCAATCACTTCATTGAGATATAAAAATATTTTTGCTTGTGGTAAATATCGTCGTAAACATCTAATATTTTGTATGGCAAAAATATTATTTCTTCCATAGGTTGTTACCACCACGCCAATCTGTTCTATTTTGAAATCAACTTTGGGTGGTTCAATTTGTTCTAGTTTAGAATCAACTTTAGGTATGACATTGGGTTCTAAATAGGACTCTACTTCAGGTTCTACATTTTGCTCAATTGCAGCCAATGGCTCTTCATTGGTAGGGTGGATTAATGTAATTGGTTCTGTTTCTATATTTTGTGTAATAGATACCGAATTTGGAGAAGGTATGCTGGAAAGTTTCGCTACATGAGTTTGATTTTTCGATTCTAGCGAATTTGCATATAATGAAAATTTTGTTTTCAAAATGTTAAAAAATGGTTCGTTATCCATATAACATGAACGTATTTTATTTTTTTCATTATTTTATCTCATATTGTATTTCTATTATTTCTTCACAACTGGCCGCTTTCTCGGAGCCTTCTTTACCGAATCGGACTGCGCCACTGATACCGAACTAAGAACACGTTCCTCAGAGTATTGAACCCATGATATGCGGAACTCTTCTAGATCTGCTAACCACATGGATGAACTAGTCTCTCCCTGTAAATGTTCGATCTGCCCTTGCTTTTCCTCGATTTGACCATCCAATTCGACCACTGCAGATTGCTTAACGCGATCCATGCGCATTCGTAAGACATAATCATATGAATCATATTTGTCAGGTTGATCCAGATTGGATAGCGCAGGAATCTCACATGCCTGTAACTGTTCCACAATTTCCTCGTCTGACTTCCGTTGTAACACCAAACGTTCATCTAGAATTGCTTGAAGGAAGCGCCGCTTTGCATCAAGTTCGCGCATCTGAGTTCCCAGAGTCTCCATCATCATCTGGCGACGCTCCTCATACATTGGAAGCCTCTTCTCCACAAACGCCTCTAGAATGTCGCCAATGGTTTTGTACTTAACAATATTGAAGTCGGTGTCAAAGCATGTCATGTTTGTTGTCTTCCATGAACTGGTTAGCTTGAACTTCTTCTCAAACTTCTCCACATTGTCCTTCAGCGCTTCATATCCTTCTTCCGTAAAGTAGAGTATGAATCGAACATCCACATCATTGTAGAGATCATCGAATCCTTTCAGCCCACATGGCTCCACATCATCTTTTGATGATCGATTGGAACCTGTCTCTACCTTCTTGGCCTCTTTTTTAGCCTCTTTCGACTTTTTGTCTTCCGCCTCGTATAGAATGTCTAGAAAGGCCTTATAGTCCTTTGTCCAGGTGCCCGCTGGTAACTCCGTGATAGTCACGGTCTTCTTGTCATCATCAAAGGCATAGATGCCCTTGGTCACCCATGTCTGTTCATCCATGCGGTGAATTGATCCCTTGAATCCGAACCACCACGGATCTAGTGGTCGCTCTGCCAAGGTATCAATCGTGCCTTCCAAACGATGGCGCAGCAAGCATACGATATCATCGGGCTTATAGGGAGGAATGTCCGTTGAATAACCCGTACCAATGCCTACTGAACCATTGATTGCTAGAAGCGGCACCACAGGCAAGTAGTACTCAGGCTCTACAATGTCGCCGTCATCATTGATATACTTTAGCAGTCCAGCATCTTCCTTGCGAAAGATCTTGCTCACAATATCCTCCAGATAGGTATGGATATAACGTGGAGAAGCTGCATCTTTGCCGCCCATCAATCGTGATCCAAACTGACCCATCGGTTTTAGCAGATTCACATTATTTGAACCGACAAAGTTCTGCGCCATGCCAATGATGGTACTATTGAGTGATGCCTCGCCATGGTGATAGGCCGCATGTTCTGAGACATAACCTGCCAATTGTGCCACACGAATCTCTTCACGCAGATTCCGCTTCAGACACGAATATAAGATCTTACGCTGAGACGGCTTCAGGCCATCCATCACATGCGGCAAGGAACGGATGTTATCTGCATTACTAAAGTGAATCAACTCATTATCAATGAAGTTCGTATATGACGCTTTTCCTCCTTCTGCTAGGAGCATCTTTGTTGGATCGTAGTGACTCAACCATCGTTTGCGATCATCTGCTTGTTTTTTGTTAAATGCGAGATTCATGGAATCGTCGGTTTTCTCATCCCATTCATACTGGATTTCGTGCAGATCCTTGAACCATTCGCGTGCTTCGGCAGGTGTAGATGTACCCAACCCTTTGTAATACTTGATTTTCCAGCCAGCAAGAGAATTGGAATCTTTCCACTGGTTGAACTCTGGTAGGGAGTAGAAGGATAGGGTAGACTTGCCCTTTGTGGCTTTTAGAATGGGAGTTAGGAGGGTGCAAAGGAAGCCTGTCTTCATGAGTCCTGGCCACTCGGCATGGAACAGATTCATGAGGAGACCTTTGATGTGGGATCCATCATGATCTTGATCGGCCATGACCATCACGCGTCCATAACGCAGCTCGCCCACATCCTTGTACTGTTTGCCTTGTTCCAATCCAAGGATCTTCTTGATTGCAGTGAGCTCTTCATTTGCGTTGAATTTCTGCACGGTAATATCGCGCACATTCAGCAGTTTACCTCGCAAGGGGAACACGCCCCACATTTCGCGTCCAACTTCCTTGAGGCCTGAGATGGCAGAGGTGGCAGCTGAATCTCCCTCTGTCAAGATCAGAGTACAGAGTTTAGATCTTGCTGTGCCAGCCATAAGGGCATCTTCTAGTTTGGTCATGCCACGAATAACGGATTTTTTCTTGCCATCGGTTTTTTTCGTCTCTCGCATTGATTTTGCTTCGAGTAAGAACTTGGCCTCTTCCAGTAATCCAAGCTTTACCAATCCATCGACCAGTTTACCAGTGTACTCGGGTTTTGATCCAAACTCTGCGGCGGGTGTAGTGAGGAAGTCCTTGCTTTGTGAGTCAAAGCTTGGATTCACGATGGTAGAGTTGATGAACAAGACCACTGCATTTTTGAGCTGTCCAGGTTTAATGTCGACTTTCTTCTTTTTGGCGACTTCGCAGAAATCGGCAAGTACCTTACGAGATACATTCTCGACATGTTTACCGCCTTTCTTGGTGTGAATACCGTTTACGAAGGACAAGTGTTTGTCTTCAGGCAACTCTTCCTCATCGGAGTAGAGATGGCTGGCGAGAACGGCGCCGATCTCCCAACGAGGACCGCAATCTTCGTAGGCGAAGCCAGTAATGCCGTCGCGCAAGAAGAGTTTGATGAATTTTTCAAAGGTATTGGAGCCAACGGCAATGCCATTCCAGGTCACTTTCACATCTTTGCCGACAAGGGCAGCGAGTTCCACGATGCGGGTATGAAAGACAGCCACCATATCTTCTGAGATTCCTGTGTCTGAAAAGGCGCCATCAAAGAGGCGGCGATCAGGAATAAAGGTGATTTTGACGAAGCCCTTTGCAGTGGATTTCTTGATGCTCGGCTTCTCGCAGCGCATCATGTTGTCATACCATGATTGTGAGTATTGTTTTCCTGAAGCGGGGCAGCGAATGTCAACGGTGAACAACTTGCTCAGAATATTGGTTAACTTTGCACCGTAGCCGTTTTTTCCTCCCACAATCTTGGCCTCGGACTTATCATAGTTGCTGGAGGTAAGCAGATGTCCAAAGATCATCTCAGGAATCATGATTTGTTGTTCTTCTTCCATTTCGATTGCAATCCCATCGCCATCATTCTCGATAGAGATGATGGTATCTCCATCGTTTGAAACAACCGAGATAGCGATGTGTTTAATGGGGGTCATTCCAGCAGTCATTACGGATCGCACGTATTCATCGCGAGCATTGACGATGATTTCATCGAAGATTTTGTAAAGGCCTGGATTAAAGTTGAGCTTCCGCCAGATCATCTTGTTGGAGGATGAATCATAGACCCAGCGAGTCTCTTCATTCGTTTTGGTGCTGCCAACGTAGGTGTCAGGGAGTTCCAGAATGTGTTGGTGGTGGGTGTGCTTTTGGTATTTTCTCGTGGATGCCATGACTGATGTACGGTTCTTGTCCATTTCTTTATGCTCTTTTTAAATCAATTTTTATCTTACCTATAAATAATAGGGGATGTCGAGTAACAATGAAGAAATGTTTACACCCGAATCACCTTTATCACCTCGATCAAATGGTATGGTGACACCTCCACTGTATCAAGGGAATGCACAACAAATCAATCAACAAATGAATGCATTACCAAATGTAATTCGTGCTGCAAATGGGGCAGCGAAAAATCGATCTATGATACAGGCTTTGCAGGCACCCATTATAGAGAATGGTCCTTCGAATCAACAAGCTGCAATGGCAGCGAATGCGGCCATAAAGCCTGCTGTAGCAAATGCACGTATACATGCATTGGCAAATGAGGCGATTGCAAATAGGGTAGCATTACCGCCATCTGCTGCACCTCTGGTTCTATCTGCAATGCCACCTGTAGCACCTATTGCACTTGATCATCCAGCCACTCGTTTAATGGAGAATCCGCTGTTTATTGCAAAAATATTTAAAAATATTACAATGTGTGGAATAGATGTCTGTACAATCATACCAAATATGCAATTTGATCCATTAAATATGACACTGATTGGTGGGGCAGTACTTACCATATATGATTACATATTACGCGAATATCGTGCACGTAAAGTTGGTCGTTTACACCAATTACGACAATATATACAAGATGCGACCCGTGATATGGATATTGTATGGTATATGACAAATGCACCAAACGCGATTCAAGTAATTCCTGGTTTAACAAGGGAAATTGGTAAACAATTAACAGAATGTCTACAGAAGATCAATAGAGAGGGGGTTATTCAGAAACTAATACAGGATGAATTACAACAGCCGGTTATGGTTCGAATTATGAATGCCGATCTAGTTGATCGTTTTGGTACATTTTCCATTCGTATAGAGGTTCAAATAAATGGATTTCCTCCCTTTACCATTTGTGATTGTTCCATTCATGATGGATATTCTTCACAGCAATATGATAATAATCATGTGGAATTTCAACGCAATCACCAGCATCGTATCATTCCTCGGCCTGTAGGCACTGACCCAACCTATTGTGATCATTTTAATACATTGCTTTTTCAAATAGACAGTTCTTATATTCGTGTACCACAATTAGGTCGATATACAGATCAACAGTTATTTGCATTTGGTAATCTTGCATTACATAATGATGTATTGAGACAGCCATCTAGTATGAAAAATTTAAAACGTATTTTGTATTTAATTCGTGTAATTAGTGTAATAAATACACAGAATTGGCAAAATACAATGGACATAGGTCAATTAATCCATTCGGATGAACTTAATATTCAACTATTTCTAAATTATCTATATTTAAATGTAAATCGAAAAATAAATATGATTTTGGAGAAAAATATTGTATTGAAACCCACAATTATTGCGGTATTACATCATTTTCATTTTAATAATGTTCCAATGGATGTTCTAGGACAGAGCAGTGAGCCTGTTCGTCATATGATACATGATCTTCTGCGTATGTCAGAAGAGAGATCGCGTGTGCGTGCACAGGAACATGCACGAATGCAAGCGCAATCATATGGTTATATGTATCCAATGCAACAGTTACATCCTTCACCAAAACGTGGTGGAAAATATAAACGAAAGACGAGAAAGCGTCGTAACTAATTGATCTGGATGGATTGACAGTATCCTTTTTTCTTACGACGATCACAATGAACTGACCATCTGCTTACTTCTTCGCATGTTGTTGCACCTGTCATGAGGCAGTCGAATTTACCTCGATGAATGTGACCAGTAAACAGTTTTTGTGAATGGGTATGTAATACCATTTTACATATTGGTTCCATCGGAGCATGATGGCGAGATGCCGCATGACAGGAATGATCAGAGTATTTAGCAAATTCTTGTGGTGATTGTGGTGATTGACTCCATGTGAGATATAGTGCTTCTTTGCAAACATTGCAATCTAGCTTGGATGCGGCACTAGAATATTTAACACGGCGTACAATGTTGATCATTGGATTCACGGCCATGGTGAGGGAGAAAAGACAGATGAGTAAAAGGCGAAACATGTATCTTTATTATCTTCTTAGAAATTTTATCAAATTTTTTCAATTCGTACGCCCATTTCTTTTACAAATCGATCCACTAATTCATCATTTTTGTAATCATAAATATACTTGATTTCACAAATGCCAGCTGCAAGTAGAATACGACAACAAATAATACATGGATAATGAGTAATATAGGCGGTACAACGATTACATGATACACCACGTTTTGCACAATCAGCAACTGCATTTTGTTCGGCATGAACCGTAGCTTGTTCGTGGCCATCTCGAAGAATAGAACAGTGTATTAATCCAGGAAGAAAACCATTATATCCCTGGCTTACAATGCGATGTTCGGATACAAGAAGGCATCCAACATGAAGTCGTTCACAAGGACTTCGTTTGGCAGTTACTTGGACGATTTCTTTAAAGTATTCGTCCCAGGAAGGTCGTGACATAATAGTAGGTAGTTCTTATTTTTTAGGTTTACCTTTTTGCTGGTTACCTTTTTTCTGTTTTACAGTATACTCAAAATTAGATGATGCAGCAGAAGCTTTTGGGCTATGTTTTCTTAACGTATATCGTGGAGATGAAGCCATACGTCTAGGAGAAGAATCTCTAAAGTCAGGTCGTCTTGCGCTTACTTTTCTTGAGCTAGATCTTGGTGAGCCAGGTCGTCTAGAGCTAGATCTTCTTGAGCTAGATCTTGGTGAGCCAGGTCGTCTAGGAGAACGAGATGTATTGCGTCTTTCTCTAGTAGGAGACCCTCTTGAGCTAGATCTTCTTACGGTAGAACGTGGAGAAGATGCTGCAGCTGCTGCAGCAGAGGCTGGAGCAAATGATCGTGGTACTATTTTAGCAGTACCCTTTAAACTGTCTTTCTTACGTTTGTTTTCTTCATATGCGCTATGTATGGATTCAAATGATTGTTTAAGAGAGGGCGAGTATGCAAGTATATTATCATTTGATTGGATAGCAGGCAGTAAAGGACCCAGCATTTTTACAGATTGAACCATATTTGCTTTTATTTGAGAAAGACGAGCTTGAGTCATGCTAGAAGAGGCCGTTGGTAATTTTTCCTTTTTTGATAGAAGATTAATGCACCGATTCCAATAATGTATAAATTGAAGATAAATGTATTCATGAAGAAGTACTAAGTCATCGGTTAGATAACTATTTATCTCAGGATCATTTGTTAATAACCGCAAATTATGACGAAATCCATTAGCTGATTCTCCTATTGTACCATTACTATTTAGTACAAATTCTCTATAAGGAAGATACTTTTCAGGAAAGCGTTGTGTAGATGTTCTACGATCAATCTTGTAATGAAAAGCGCCTTGACTGTTATCATGTCTTGGCCATGCAGCACATGCAAATGCTTTACCTTTTGTTCCTTTTATATATCTTGAATAACTTTTATGCAATGAAATGTGAAAGATACCATGATGTATTAGGTCTTTACCCACTGGGTGTTTAGATTGCATATAATATGCACATAATCGATTCCCACAATATTGAAATGATGGATTCGTAACAAATTCTTCATGTATATTTATTGGTGTATTTGGATCAAGAGGTTGTAGTGATTGAAATGGTGCATGTAGTAATGCTCTAAAATGTTCTCCTTCATTTTTTAATACTTTTTCAAATCCAATTAGAATTTTAGAAATTTCTTCGCCTTGGGGATCGTATCCTTTTAATGCCGCAAAAAATGCGGCATCATCACCCTCTGCTACATAGCAGCTCTGACGAAATGCGGCAGCAGTTAATTGGAATCGTCTCGGACAATCGATTATTTGTCCTGTTTGCGCATCAGTATATTTTTGCACGCATGGTTTCTCACGACATAATTCACGAATATCTTGATCTAAATCACTTTCTGCTGCCATATCTATTTAATTAATATTTTTTATAGATCAATATTTGTATCTTAAATTGTGTTATAAGAGTAGAAATGAAGCAAAAAGGTGGTTCCTATGGACCCATGCCACTGAAATATTTTGATGCATCTCTTACGGGACCATCTGCTAGTGCAGGACGTGATCTGTTATATGCATCAAGTATGGGAATTCGCCCACGAATTGGCGGAAAGCGAAGTATGAGACGAAAGCGAAGCACTCCTCGAAAGCGAAGCACTCCTCGAAAGCGAAGCACTCCTCGAAAGCGAAGCACTCCTCGTAAGGGAGGGTTTGTACCTTCTGTTATGGGAAACTTTGTACAAAGTACCTCAAAATACATTGTACCAATGACACTTTATGCAGGATATAAGCTGATGACTCGCAAAGGATCTAAATCAAAGAAGACTCGTAAACATTAATAATGCGTCTAGATCCTATCATAGTCCTATTCCGGACAGCCGGAAGAATGGAATGGTTCAATAGTCTAAAGCCAGATCAATGAAATAAACACAATGAGTCTCGCCCAAAGCGCTCGCCCAAACGCGAATGGAAACCTGTTTGAAATCCGTACCGTACAATCTGCTGCCTTTCGTACCTTGATTGAGGCTCTTAAGGAGATCTTAACAGAAGCCAATCTTGAATTTGATTCCACTGGTATTAAGGTCATTGATGTAGATGAAACCCATACTGTGTTGACGTATCTTCGTCTGCATGCCGATCGGTTTGAGTATTTCTATTGTCCTGCCAAGTATGTGCTTGGTATTAATATGATTTACTTGTTCAAGCTGATCAAGACCCTGTCTAATAATGATAGCTTGACGTTGTTCCTTCCTGCCAATAATCCGAATAAGCTAGGTATTCGTGCAGAGAATGCGGAGAAGGGTACAACAAACACCTGGATGATGAAGCTCTTTGATACCAATGTGGAGAATATTGAGTTTCCGAACATTTCGTTCACATCGATTATTCATATGCCATCGACTGATTTTCAGAAGATTTGCCGTGACTTTAATGCACTTGCAGAGAAGTTGGAGATTACGAGTTCAAACTCTGATCTGATTTTCCGTTGTGTGGGAGATTTTGTGGATGGTGAGACAGTGATCATGTCAAATAATCAGAGTGGTATTGAGGTAGAGCGCAACACCAATGAGATTGTACAGGGTATGTTTGAGCTGAAGTATTTGGTTCTGTTTACCAAGTGTACTAATTTGTGCACCAGTACACAGATTCATTTGAAGAATGATTATCCGCTCGTTCTCCGTTATATGGTAGCTAATCTGGGCGAGGTGCGGTTGGTATTGGCGCCACAGAAGCAGAAGACGGAGACGACGAAGCCGCAAAAACTGTAATGCATTTTTTCTTAAAAAGTGTCCAAAAATTAGCGGCACCATAACATTCCCCAATGCTCCTTGGGAACGCTATTGGATAACTGCTCTTTTGCAGAATCCATTGTGCCATACGCTGTTGGTCGATAGGCATACTCATCGCCAAACTGAACATAAAATTCTGTAAATCCCAAAGTGGCCAAGTAATCTAAACACTTAAATGTGATATCATTTACTTCACTTGCCCATTCAAAACACAAGACATCGACCTTTTGTGTCAAAGAGGTAATACATTCGTATTCTCCTCCCTCTACATCAATCTTGATCATCTCTGGTTTTCCATGCTCTGCGATCAGCTGATCAATTGTAATTGTTTTGCATACAATTTCGGTAAAGGTATAGTTGTGAAAGCGAGAGGATTCGCTGGTAAGCCATTCCTTATTAATGGTAGATAACACGTCGGCGTCGGCATGGTAGAATGTGATGTCCTTGCCATCATTATTGCAGACGGCGTAGTTTAGTAAGACAATGCGATCATGTTTGCAGTTGTTTACAAGACGCTGATAGGTATAAGGGGAGGCCTCAACGGATACAATCTTATCACATTGATCGATGTTAGCGAGAGCCCATTTGCCGATGTTGGAACCGATATCGAAATACATATAATATTTCCGTATAAAAAGAAAATAAGGATTATTCTCTTTTTATGTAATGAATGAAAGTCTGTATCAGGAGGGGTATGCTTGTGTATCCCTACATTTTCTTCTGAACAAACGGTGTATAGATGATGTCGCTATCACGAATGGAACTAACTGTAACAAGATTCGAAGGTTTATCAAAGAGAGAATCTGAATTCCACAGTTTGATAATATTGAATCCGCGCTTCGGACTAATGGAAATTCCATTGATTTTGTTATTGGTATCATGAGTTACTCCATTCATCATGGTTGCAATAATATAAGTAAGATAAACCTCAGGAGCCTCTTTCTTTGAGCAACGGAAGGAATAGCATCCACCACGAATATGGTGATGACTTTCCCAGAGAGGCGGTGCCGGATCTCGCATCAGGAAGAACATTCCATCGGAAAAGGATTCAGATTTAAGAACCTCTATGATCGACCAGAATTGACCCCAGGTTTTCATGGAACCAAGACTCACAAATGTGTTGAGTGTCCATTTGGTCTCTTCGGGGGAATGGAAATAGATTGTCCATGGACCTGTCGGAATCGCCGATGAAAGCGCGATCGTTGATTCGTCGGATGCCATCTCTAAGCTAAGACGTAGGTTAATATCTTTAAATAGCTCATTTCAATTTTATTAATTCTGTGTAGATTTTTTGATTGCGTACAACTAGACATGTTAAATCAACCTTAAGAGACAGTGTTGTTTCTTCACCCATATTATCAATCGTATGAAATAGAATTATATGATGTACAGGAAACCATCGTTTTGCATGAATACACCATGCTTGGAAAATGGTGAATAAAGTAGGTGGAAATTCCATTGTGGTATAAATAGTTAATTGTTCCAAAAAAGAGTCAATATCATATTCTGTATTTTCTTCTACATGAATAATTTTTGCAGAAAGCCATGAAAAAGTATAAAGCTGATGAGAGGCTGGATCACTTCTATGGGTAAGACGATGTGTCAATTCATCATATTTCCACTCATATTCTATAGGATTACTTACATGAGCTTCAGATAGAGGAAGTGTGTGACCCTGCATTAATAACCATTTTGTAGAATCCCCATACTTCATTTGATATCGATAAAGAGATCGAATATATTTATAAATATGATCATAGAGTGATGTAATATAGTTAGATACAGACAATGCTCTTATAGAAAAATAGGAACGAATGTTCACCATAGTTTCTTATTGTGTTCAATGATTTAAGTTCGAATATAAAGTCTAAGATGTGCGATAGAATTTGATCGTCTTTGTTTTCTCCTTCCAGAGTCCAATGGCTGTATCGGATGGTTGTTCATCTTCCATGATTCCATAGATAAATCCCTCATCATCTCGATAATAGGAGATTCCGTTGAATTCAATGGTATCCAATTCCATTCCTTCTTCCTCCTCTGAAGCTTCTGTTTCTACTTCAATGGGTACTTCTACTGCCGAAGGCGCTGCCATTGTGGAAGGTATTTCCACTGCCGAAGGTGCTGCCGAAGGTGCTGCCGAAGGTGCTGCCGAAGGTGCTGCCGAAGGTGCTGCCGAAGGTACTGCCAAAGGTACTGCCAAAGGTACTGCCAAAGGTACTGCCAAAGGCGCTGCCGAAAGTACTTCCAGAGAAGCTGCAGCAGGCAAAGCTTCAGCCACCGGATCTACTGCCGTAACAGCTGTAACAGCTGTAACAGCCTCAATAGATGATACTGGCTTATTATTAGCAGCCAATGCATCAATTGGTGCGGTGCAAACAAGCTCTTCTACCAATGCTTTCAATGGAGCAACAAAAGGGGGTTCGAAAAGTGTCTCCGTTTTGTGAACGGTATAAACCGGATCAGCAACTTTATAGGTCGGTTCCAGAACATCAATGATTTCATTTTGGAGAGGAGTGCGAGAGGAATCGATCCATGGATCCAGATAATCATTCGGCGCAGATTCCTGGTCACTCACTGGATCACGGTCACGCTCCAGAATATCCAGACGATCCACAATATGGTTCAGCGCATGTTGTTGGACATCAAATTTCTTGGAAAGACCCTCGATAACTGCAGTAAGAGACTGAAGCGATGTCATCGAAGAATCCCCTGCAGGCATTCCTTGATTCGGCAAAGTAATCAACCAATGTTCCAATTGATTAATTTCCTTGTGGATGTTTGCCATACAGGTTTGGATAAGAACGGAGTGAATAGATGCCATGGTTGCTTTAATTTAAAACAGGCATGAACCGAAATCAATTTTATTGAATTTCGATCGGACGATCTGACCGAATCTTAAGATTAAGACACGCATCCAAAGTAGACTCCCATGCCTTTAGCGGCTTGGTACGACGAAGACGCAGAACCTCTTCTGCCTTCTGTAGTCTCTCCTTCACTGTCTCATTTACATTCTTTGTCAAACTTGCATCATAGAAGTCGATTGGCTTAGTATCCATAGTTGCTAGAATACTTACCATGGGTGGAAGATGAACATCCACACGTACCTTATGAGACTGAATCAAATTGCGATACTCTTGAATGGAGAGCATACCACCAAACAGTTTTAGAGTTGTACGCGGCGGTGCAGGATGAATCTTACCTTGACAGGCCTCTCCATAGACACGATACAAAAGAGCCATTTGTTCCCAACGAGTATGCGAATCCTGTCGCATATCAAATAGATACGATGTAGCACATTCAGGGCTGCAGAAATTACCTGTGACAGTAAGGTATTCGCCTGTGTCACGAATGGGAAGAACTACAGGGCGATACGTAAAGGTATGGCAGCACCAGAAACACGCTGTATCTGATTTCATAGGAATTTGTTTCACTTCAGATGACTCTTTGAATTGTACCAATAGCGTTGACTTCATGCTATAATAATCTACCTCTGCATCAATAACCTTCTCTGGCGTAGCAGGTTTCTCTATAACTGGTACAGAAACCGTCTCTATGACCGCAGTAGAGGGAACATATTCTACTTCATCACAAAAAGGGTTGTCTGCATGTGAGTCATAGGGCTGCGCCTCCGTCGGCGGATGTGGATCATACATGATGGGCATATCATTCATATATACATCTTTACTTTGAATAGGGAGATGAACGATGAGCGGTCTCTTGGCTTCGGGTAGCAAATTACCTTCAATTCCATCGGGTGTAATGACGGCTACAATTGGAAATTGCTTTTTTTTGCTGGTTTTTTTAGGCTTTTCTTCGACTACTTCATTCTCTGGTTTAATTGCAGCACGTTTACCTCTACCTCGACCACTCATACTAACAACAGCAGTTATAGATTTATTTAGGTTGTTTCTACTTTTATGGGGTTCATAAAGGATTTAAGTCTGGATGGTGCAATAAAGAATAAGATGTCGGTCGATACCACCTTTTGGTGTGAGCGTGTTCGAAAATGTTTTTCCATGTTCTTAAAAAATCCAAAAACATTGCAACACCTTCTTCTTTTTGGCCCACCTGGTTCTGGAAAGACAACAAGTGCAGCCTGGCTTGTAGAGGAAATCTGGAAAAATCGTAAATCACTGATGTGTATTTCCATGAATGCTGCGGATGAACGAAGCCTTGAGTCAATTCGGCAAAAAGTATTTCCTTTTCTGCGGGTGGATTGGCGAACCGATCAAGAGACCGCGCCGCGATTCCTTATTTTGGATGAGTGTGAAACGCTCACAGAGGCGGCTCAACTCTCCCTTCAGACCATTCTTAATACAGATCCAAAGGATATTTGTGTGATTCTTATTTGCAATTCACAGAGTCGTATTCATCCCAAGCTACGTCAACGTCTTCTCAAGATTCGGTATGATCCTCCTAATCGTAATCATGAAGTAACGGATCTCTTTACTTCCATTACACGCGGAGATTTACGACAGAATATGAAGAAGGGTGAAATGGAACAACGTATTTGGAATTACCTTCATTGTCATCCTTCTCATATTTCAGAGTTAATTCATGATGAAAATGTGGATTATCAAGTCATTATCTCTGAAATTCTTCTATTGAGCGATATATTTCATATCTTAGATAAGAGTCTAATTGATCGATTGAATGTTCTGTATCCTCTCCTTATTGATACTACAACACTTCATGAAGAATTAGAGCGTCAACTGGTTAAGCTCATAAAAGAGTTTAAACATAAATTTGAAACAAAAATTGGAATATAATCTATGCAACTCTTCCAATCATGTATACGAAAACAAAACTCCGAATTTCCACGATGGTGATTACCGCCCACTGGGGAACCCCCATTAATCTTGATCTTCTCTTTGAAAGCCTGAAACCGGTTATTATTCCGATCTGGTATCCTGATACGGGAATTCTTAAGTTTGAACACAAGAATATGGTACTTGGATCCAGTTATAAGGATATCTTTACCAATCGCAAAATTACTTCCAAGTCATTCTTTAATCAATCGACCATTGTTCTACGCCGCAAAATGGAAGAGGAGAAAGATGATCATTGGAAGGAGGTAAATGTCAAACTGTTTGCGAATGGAGGTATTCAAATGACGGGTGTTACTTCAGAGACGTTTGCACATGATGCTATTACGTGGTTACTCTCGTTGATCCATTCACTACCTGTGAATCCGTTTACCAATCCAGCATCCATTCAGCGATTCTCAGTACAGCTTATTAATACGGACTATGCACTCAACAAATTCATTAATCAAGATGCACTACACAAGATCTTGATTAACGAATACAATTTATTCAGCATGTTGGAGAAAACCATCTATCAAGGCGTCAATACGAAGTTCTTCTTCAATGCACGTAATCCAGGAGTGGGAATTTGTCAATGCAAGGAATTCTGCAAAGGACAAGGAACCGGCGAGGGTGAGGGTGAATGCAAACGCATTACGATGAGCATCTTTCGAACGGGACGAATTATCATTACGGGTGCTCGACAAATTCGACAGATCGAAGCAGCATACGACTTTCTTAATGGAGTATATGATAAACATCATGCTACGGTACTCTACACGCCCAATACTATCTAAAACAATTCGTTGCGTTAAATGATACGGAACGAATTGTATTTTATTGACAGATTTAGACATGGCAACCCCGGCTTCTACAACAAGCGCTACAGCAACTGCCCCTAGCGCATCTACTTCCGAATTGCTCCCCTCTGCTCAAACGATGTTACAAGCATCCAAACTAGCGATTGAACAAGATCGCGCCATTATGCTTGACTACTTTCGTGATACTGCTACTGGCAAGGCTTTTTTGGGTGAAGATGGTGAGACCAAGGAGCGTATCCTGGTAAAGTCCAAGGAGGAGTTTACTTCTCTGATTAAGAAGCTCTACAAGGTAGGTGACGAGTTTATTATTCTTACAGAGAATTCACTCTATGTTGTTTCAGGTAAGGTACAGAAGCGTAAGGTGAATTTGGCAAGTCTTCAGGAGGCATATGATTCATCCTTTTAATGATCCAATCCATATGATACGAGCATTCCTGCAATCATACATGCTGTATCGGATGATCGTGCTAAAAAGGTGGTGGGAACAGACTTTCCACCTGGCCACCATCCTTTGAGGTATGTATTTTTCAAATTCTTACCCATTGCAGTTGCTTCGGTATATTCTAGTGCCAAATTGAATAAAATAAAGGATAAAAATGGCAAAGACCAAAAATAGATTACTATACCAATGGCCACATGAAATAGTGAATACTTATCCAGATCCATCATACTACTATAAAATTGAAATCATTTTCTCCAGGATACCTACTATCCGTTAATATGACATCTATTGAAGAAGACGTTCTCTTTCAACCAAATGTCATTGTATTGGGTATCTTTGGAAGCAACAACAAAATAAAGGAAATGGAACTACAAGACAATATTCTGACGGTGATGTTACAAGAACTCAAGCAAGTTCCGGATAAGATCTTGCTTCCTTCGGAGGGAAATTCTTCCATGTATATTCATGCCTGGGCGGAGGCGCTTCATATTCCCACACAAGTCTTTCAATCTGACTGGGCACGAAATGGAAAAATAGCACAAATCATTCGGGATGATCGGATTCAGAAAGAATGTACCCATGCTTTCGTATTTCCATCACAACGATCATCACGATTAGAAAAATATTCAGAAAAGATGGCAAAAAAAGGGAAGATGGTATTTACGGCAGATCTTCATAACCAGCTCCTCCATCTTGAAGTTTGTCCTTCTGCGCCTTCACTGCCGGCTTCAGCGCGCGCTCGCAAATCAAGTAAAGGAACAGGGCAGACGTTGCTGAAATTCCAAAAGAAAGAAGAATGTTAAAGATGAACATCACCAATTGTCCAATGGCCATCTTTGTGGTACCAAAGATCCATACACCACCGAGCAAGGAAAGGCCTGCCCACACCGAAAAGATAACAAAGAAAATATAGAAATAGTTGCAAATCGTGCTATCAGCAATCTTATCTGTCCATTGACGAGTATCCATTTTCTATTCTATCTTTCTATTTTTTAGATGACATCCGGAATTCCAATATACTAAATAGAATGTCTCAGTGCTGTGTTGCTAATATTAGTGATCCCAATGCAAATACTGCAAATTTTGATACAAGTAATGTTATTGCGGCAAAAGATGGAAAACAATTAGTATTTGCTGTGTCTGATTTCTATGCGGGTGCAGCAGCAGGGATTACTCGTCCCAATGCACAACCCATCTTCAAATCCTATCAGCAGATGATGAGTTGGAAACAAGCCCAGAATCGACGATAATTTTATCACATGACTAGATAGAAATGGCAAAGAATAGAAAAAATAATCGATCCCGGAAGCATCGTAGCCGTCGTCATCGCGGTGGCAATGCGTTACATGGTGCGTCCTTAGCCCATAGTCTTGCAGGAAGCTGGCCGTCGCGTATGTCTCTCGGACAGGGTGGTGACTATTTTAAGTATCATCAGGGACAGCATGGCGGTGCTGTGTTTCAAGGTGCTCCTCTCAGTGCCATCGCGGATTCCTCTTTACCCGATGCCCTACGTGGTCCGGCGCACATTGGTGGTCTGGACAAGGCATTTGTGGACATCAGAGGATTAAAGGATCAGACAGGTGGTCGTCGTACTCGTCACCACAAAAAGAGACATCACAAGAACAGATCTCGTCGCAATAAGAGCCATCGTCATAAGTCTCGTCGCAATAAGAGCAACAAGAGCAAGTCTCGTCGTAATCGTCGATCACGCCGCAATAATCGCCGCAGTGGTGGTGCTCTCGGCTATGCTCCGTTCCCTGCCTCGAGCGGCATGTTGTTGGACAAGATGGGTTATCAGCAAGCTGGCCTGAATCCTGAGTGGAAATCGGATATCTCATTTTCCATGGCAAAAATTCGTGATAGCCAATAAAAAAATTGATCATTAATATATATTAAAATATATCAAAAATGAACAATCAAGAAGAATATTATAAAGAGAAAGCCAATCAATATAGAAAGGAGGCATTTTCAGGCCAAGCTCAAGATCTACAGGCGTATGATATGTCTGTATACTTTGAAGCACAGTATAAGCGAATTCGGATAGAAAACTTGAAAAAGCGTCATAACTTTCTATGGAATTATGTATATGGTCCTCAGGCAGAAGCACAAGATATTGATGGTATGATTGAGATTGAAGAAATTGAAGAAGAAATCAAAGCTCTTAGGAATCCAGATGGACATCCTTCTGAATCGTTTCCTCCTTCGAATCAGTAATACGCACTTTCTCTTGAAAAAGAGGCTGTAATAGTTGATATCCTACTGTTCCATATAAAAGGCGATCTTCTGGAGAAATAGAGACCTGAATCAGAATAATTAAATCACCATAACATCCAACCGCTTCAGGAAGAGGCATACCGTGAGCGGGCAAGCGGTATTTTTCATTATGAAATGATCCTGCAGGCAATTGAACAAAAAGACCATCATCATATCCTGGATGTCCATCAATTTGGATGGTACATCCAATAAGTGATTCAGCAAGGGATATGGTTACTTTTGTCTCCAAATGTTGTTGTCGATCACCTACACGTTTAAAACGTTTGTAGGAATGGTCATTCGGATCTTCTTGGAGCATAATGTGTGCATCACCTGGTTTTTCAAAGTCAGGGCGATCAGAGCATACTTCCGAAAATAGAAATCGCTCCTCTGGACGCATACCTGGGCGAATATGAACAGTAAGGCTGCGTTTATCAGCAAGATAGCCTGTTCCCGTACACACACTGCATAATTCAATAATTCTCTCACCCTTTCCTTCACAATCCAAACAAGGTCCTGTAGTATGCATCGTCATGGGTCCGAGTTGTACCACTTGTGTAATTGCACCCTGGCCATTGCATTTGCGGCAGAACTCTTTATGTTTTGCACCTGTATGTTCACAAGCATGACAAAAGGTTTGACGATTAATATTAATGTCGAATTTATAACCAATGTAAAATTGCTCTAGCGTAATGGGAATTGTTTGTTCTGTTGGTTCTGGCTTTTTACCCTTGCGAATGGGGCCGCGTTGTGATCCCATAGGAGGATTACCAAACATTCCACCGAAAAGATCATTGATATTAAATTCAAATGGAAAAGAGCCAGGAAATCCCGGATTTGCCATTTGATCATCCGTCATACCTGTTTCATCATATAGTCTACGCTTTTTTTCATCTGTCAAAATATCACTTGCTTGGGTAATTTTTTTAAACATTTCAGGGTCGCCACCCTTATCAGGGTGATGGATTCGTGTCAACCGTAGATATGCCTTTTTAATGGCAGTACAGCTATCTGATTTGGATACACCTAGAATATCATAGAGTGACATTGTTCCAATTATCTGGTAGAGATGAAATTTGTTTAAGTTACAATATGTTTTAAGTAATGAGAATCTAAAGTCTTGCTAAGGAATCAAGTGTAATGACATCCTTAGTGGGTCAAGAGTCAGTATGGAAGGAATGTCTAAATCAATTTGATACACCTAGTCATATTTTTATTACAGGATCACCTGGATGCGGAAAAACAACATTGATTCGTGAACTCCTTCAACGTTATGCTACTCAAAAACAACGATCTTCGCCCCATTTATGGGGCTATGAATCCATTGATGAATGTATGTTACTGGGTCCCGATCAGGATCGGGGCATTCAAACGATTCGCGGACAAGTTAGTTTATTTATTCGTCAAATGTCTCTTGGAAAGGGAATGTATCGTTGGATTATTGTGGATGATGTAGATACCTTTCCTCATATTTCACAACAGGCCTTAAGAAGACCCATGGAATCCTATTCTCATATTACACGGTTTTTATTCATTGGAACCTCGGAAGAGGATTTGATTCCTGCCTTGAGATCGCGATGCATTCATATTTGCATGAATACACTGGATTGTGTATTTTATCGCCCTCAGCTTTTGCAACATATTGATATGCCTCATCCAGATAAATTCACAGATGATATGTGGAATTGGGTAATTAACATTGCAGGAAATAATATTAGCGATCTGGTGCGCCTGTTAAAATTAATTCGCGATATTCATGTAACCTTAAAGGAGGAAATTACCATTCAGCGTGTGCGTGTTCTATGTTCTGCACCATTTTATATTGATTTTATTCCATTGTTGACAGCAATGTCGATGAATGATACGTTAGCAGCCATTAAAAGTCTACTCTATATTTGGAAACGTGGATATGCGTATGATGATATTTTGGAGAGTTTTCAGGTCATTAATCAGTTGTTTGGAACAAATAATTTTAAGGATAATATTTTGATTCATAAATTTTTAATTAATTCTTGGATCTCCTATTGCAAAGGAAATACAAGCATTTTAGCATTACAAAACGTGATTTATAAAACACTTCAGGATCAAGAGCAATTGCCGCCTCTATCCACGCTTTCACTTCAATGATTTTTCTAACAGGTACTTCACCGCAAGATCAGACTCCATGATTTGTTGTTCGCTCATGCGTAAAAACCATCCAAACATTTCACGATCGCGTAACTCTGTCCATGGAAAAGGTACATAGACCGTATAGGCGCATAAATCAAATGGCAAATTGCCATCTGTTCCTGCTGCAAGTAGATCTTCCAGCTGAATACGTTTTCCATTCTTCTTGCGCATTCCCTCTACTGCAGGATCGACGAGAAGACCGGTATGGACATATTCTTTGCTAAATCGGACAAAGTCCCATTTGACATCTCCACGAATCTGATCACCACCTCGCTTCTGTGCTATACGAGAATATGTGACGGCTGTCCATTCCGTAAACATCGGATGCTGTGGATAAGGTGACCAGAGAGCACGAAATCCTGGCATATTGGTTCCACTGGAGCCCGCATAGGTCTCATCAAGATCCGTTCCAAAAAAGATTGCCTTATCCTTTGGAAGAACACCAAAACCCTTCAAGCATACGCAATACGGAGAGAGCCATAGACCTCCGTATTTTGCTAAGATGGCTACACGAAGATAATTCATTTCGGCTTCATTGACGGGGGAAAGAGGGTCACGTAATCCGGGAGGAAGTTGATCCCAACCACCCAGTAGTTCTGCGGCACCTGATAATCCACCGATGACCTCCACACGATATTCATGTTTATTTTGTTTTACAATAGATTCATAACAGAGATTAAGAAAGGGAATATTTAAGGCACGTGAACTACGAGCACCAAAGTCACCCCATTGACGAGCATTCACATCGGAATTATCATAGTAGAGCCAGATCACTGGTTTATCAAGACCGCGCTTCAACAAATGCTTGTCCAGAAATGGATTTTGATTAATCATGTGGTCGGAATAGTAAAAGGCATAAAATGCTGCAACAATAAATAATACGACGAGAGTCGAAAGAAGTATGTGAAATGGACTCATGTCACCCTATCCTATCTGAGTATTTTTAGAACTCTTTAACAAATGAATTCTCTTTCTTAAAAATCGTGGTAGGCAGAGCCCAGTTACTTGAGGCTGTTTTCTTGAAGTACTCTGCAACACTTTGCTTATGCGCCTTCTCTTCTTCCATCTTTTGCTTTTCATAAGCGGCAATGGCTTCCAGATCCCGATCGAGCTCTGTCGTATAAACCATATCACGCTCTTTCAACAATTCATCAAATGTTTTTGGTTTCTCTTCGTAGGTGGGCAACTTATCAAAGATGGTATTATCGGAAGTAAATGCATCGTGAAGGTCAGTATATTCGGGGTTCGAATCTGGATCTGATGTAAATGAATGACCTGCTTTCTGAATGAGTGAAGTACCTCTAGCAGGACCTGATAGACTCGCCATTTGATCAAGATGCAAAATAAGTGCAGTAGGAACTGGTTTGCCAAGAGTTACATTTGTTTCAAAGGCTTGATTCAATTGATTGCTAGAAAAGCTGGGTTTCTCTTTCAACGTGGCTGAACCATATTTCCCATCAGTAACCGATGTATCCTCTTCTACCGAATGAAGCCAGTCTCCATATCCCCGTTCTTGTTCTTTGATATGTAGCTTTTCAAATTGTGCATTAAAGGATTCATTAAACGCGCGATGATTGCTATTGTCCATTTTGTCAAAGATTTCATTCATCATGTTGTTTAGCTCCGATATAAACTGTGTATCGCGTGTTTGTTTAACATCTTCCACATAAATGGTTTGATTTCCATCTCGACCACCAGACATACGTTTCACCACGTTAGTTAAATATAAATAAGCCGACAATACATTATCAAAATCACCATCTTTTCCTCCACGATCAGGATGAGTTTTAACAACTGCCTCTTTAAAAGCACGTTTGAGGGTTTCAGGAGTTACCTCATCCATTGATTTAAATTCAAGTAGTTCTAATGACTTCTCCATTTAACTACAAAGTAGTACCATTTGTTTTAGGTAGGATAAAATGAAAAAGAAAGGTAGAGTACGGGAATGCCATCGTGGATTACTTTAAATGATACAACGGTTCGCATCGATCATATTCTCGCAATCGAGATGACAATGGAGGGAGATGAGTGTATCTTTATGGTTCAATTTCGATTTATACCAATGATGAAAGTTAATCTTCATGCAACGGGTGGAAAATGGTTATATATGATTTGTAATGAAGGAATAAAAGAAACAATGAGCGGAGGAGAATATTATGAGCAATTATAATTTCGTATTAGATAGAAATGGCAGCACAGCGTCCATCTGAACGAAAACTGTTCTCTTCGCCACTTTTACATAAACAAGTATCAATTACTGCTCCAAAAGATACGGTTACGATTGGTATCGAGGAGAAGAATGATGATAAAAAAGAAGAAAAGTCGTTGGAGGTCTTTAATCCAAAACATACAATTACCTACAATGATGTTGTTAAAATCTTAAAAGATTCCTATAATTTCGATGAAAATATTACATCCACATCGCTTGATATTTTGGCATTGTATTTGAAAGGCCAAAAGATCATTTATACAGAAAGTAAAACATATTGTGAAAAACGCCTGAATACTCTCATGTTGCCTGCTATTTTACTGGCAGCAGTCTGTTCTATTTTGAATTTCATTTTAAAAGATTATGCATATGGAACCATTATTATTTCTGGATTAAATGCATGCAATTCGTTTATTTTATCCATTATTAATTATTTAAAACTGGCTGAAAAGAGCCAGAATCATTTAATGGCAGCACAGCGCTTTCATAATCTAGAGTCTCGAATTGAATTGAAGAGTGGTCGATCTCTTTTTTTTAGTAAAACGAGTATTGATATTGAAAAAACATTGGAAGAGATTGAAAAGGAGATCAAAGAGATCCAGAGTTCGGATCAGTTTATTGTGCCTGAGGCCATTCGTTATCGATATCCTAAAATTTATTCTTCCAATTTATTTGCACTTGTAAAAGAAATTAAGAATGGGGAAATGCTTATCATAAATAAATTAAAATCGGCGGTTCAGGATATTCATTTGTATACCGAAGAAAAGAGTCAATTACTAGAAAAAGAAAAAGATCTGATTCAACGAATTCAAAAATATACAAATGAGATTAATGATTTTGAAGTGGAAGAGAAATTGATTGAATTAAAAATACAACATAATGGTAATCTATCAGGAGAGGAGGAATCTGAAGACGAATCCGAAGATGAAGAAGAGGTAGATGAACTTGTCTATGCAGAGGACATGGATGAAGCCTTCACGGATTCAAAAGAAATTGAACGCCGCAAATATGAACTACAACAGGAAAATGCGCGTAGACAAAAGTGGAATCAAGAAGTACGTGAACGAAATCAATTACGTCAAGATACGCGTATGGAACGAGTGAGAAATAAGTCAGAAATGCTTAGTAAATTAGAAATGGAACAAAAGCTAAAATTATCAAAAATTAATACGAATATGCAACAACTAACTGTTCGAAAAAATCAATTAAAAACCCGTCTAGAAGAACTACGAAATACTATGAAAGAAATTGATACTAAAATAAGAGAAAGTGATGAGAAGAAAAATAAGGCATTTGAAGCAACCGTTACTCATCGTCAACGCTATATTGATTTAAGCGATACACTGAATCGAGAAATTGATCAGCATATTAAAACGAGTCAACGATATGGATGCAATCCATGTGATTTTTTTAATACCTAAGCACTTTTCTTAACGAAGCTTCAAAAAGTGCGCAAAAATGCCTAAAGTATGATAACCTATAAAGTACAGTATGCCAAAGAAATTAACATGCGAAAAATGTGAAGAACCCATGAAAGCAGCCGATCGCCGAAAATGCTATCATTGTAAAGGAACTGGATGCAATACCTGTACAACAACGGTGTGTTGTGATTGTGGTGTTATTATGTGCAAGGACTGTTCAGGTGATGGTGAACCCACTTGTGGGTGCTATGGACGATGCACAAAATGTGGCGATGATGTCAATCGTGGAGAACATGGATGGCCATGCCGAATCTGTAAACAGTGGCTATGCAGCGACTGTCCTAATAAAAAGAAATGTAAAGAGTGTAATCCAGATGAATAAATTATTCCTTATTCCAGTGCATGGTTATATCCGGATCAGAATGAACTGCCGAAATATAATCAGAAAATTCCTGAATTTCAGCCATGCTGCATAAATAACAACAGTGAACCTCTTTGGTAGGATACAAGTCTTTTAATTCATACATTGTTTTCACTCCATTTTCAAAATCACCTTCTTCGTAGGTATGGTGCCATCCATCGGTATGACTTGGCATGCGAAATGATTCTGCAATACGAACAAAGATGATTTTATCCGCTTCTTTCAGATTTGTTAGAAGTCTCTTGCATCGTCTGTCATATTTTTCAAGAATCTTTTCGCGTTCGGTCTCATCAATGACAAAGCAATTTGTTTCCTGATCATGACGAGCATCGTGTTCAAATCGTATCTCGTAGTCATTTTCGAATGGTATTTGTCCATCTTCAAACTTCTTTGTAATAATCGGTATATGATCCTTTCGAAGAAAGTCACGAAATTCGGTTTGCAACATCGTAACAAGGCTTCGAAGATTAAGAGTCGTCATCCATTCAAATGGCGTTCGGGGTAAATAAATATGAAGATTTTCTAGTAAAAATGAAATACCACATCGTGCTCCCATTGGAACAAGTAATACCTTTATCATCTCTTATTTATTTATAGTAAATAATTCGGAAGTACATTTCCTCACCTTTGGCCAATGGTTACTGCATATCTTATAAACCTTACCAATATTCTCTATATCTTGTACCCAATTGGCACATATTTGACATAAAGGATGTGGCATTCCATTTACGGGGTGTGTACTGGTTGATGCAGGCCACCAATTAAGACAAAGCTCTGGTTTTTAAGAGGATCTTGTGCGTTTTCAGACATATACTATTAATAACCGAGCTTCTTCTGATTTAAATCGACACCGTCTGTAATAACCATCTGTTTCATGCGATCATGATACTGCTGGTTTTTCGAGTGCATTTCTGCTCGTTTTCGCTCTCGCATTTGATCAGCAAGTTGTTGCCTTTGTTCAAACTCTCGAATACCATTCAATTCGGATTGGCTAAACGGATCAGGCGCCTTTTCACGAGAAGCCCGATATTGTTCAATATTACGATCCGTTACAACTACATTCGAGATCTTATCTGAAATAGTGGAATCAGAGGTATAGGCACCACGCAAATCCGTAAACTGGAACTTGGAATTAGGTGCAGCTGTATAACTGTCAGGACGTTCTCCTACCAAATCAACACCATGGGTGGGATTCAAAGTCAAGGCCATTTCTCTTGGATGGATAATGAGCTGATTGGATGGTTTAGAGCTCTTTCGAGACTCTTCATCAAACATGCGATTAAAGACATCGCGGTTAAATTCTCCTTTGAACTTCTGACCAGATGCTTGCGAGTCACCTGATTTGAGCCAATCTCCATATCCGTCTGAATCTGGATCGGGCATATGGGTTTGCTCAAATAGTTTATTGAAAGCATTCATGTCCAGATTCTTGGCATTCAGACGAACAGGCTCACCACCATAGTCCCATTTCTTTGCCTCTGTTTCGCGCATCTGTTGAACCGATGATGCACTGGTAACTGGTGCACTAGTATCTCGCTTACCACCCTTCATGAATTTGAGGATCTCTGCTAAATAAGCATAGGCACGAGTGACGGCTTCAAAGTATTCTTCAGATCCTCCCTTGTCAGGGTGAGAGCGAAGTGCCATCTTTTTATAAGCAGACTTCAAAGTCTCCTCCGTAAGTGCTACTTCTTCTTGGATTCCAAGGACTTCTAGACAGGAGGCAAAGTAGGTCATGGCTTTTTGTTTTGGTGTATCGGTAATGACCTTCCAACTAGGTGTATTATCCTTATGATGGATGATTTGCTCCTGTGAGACATATGGCTGCCGCGGTTGTTGATAGGACGATGCGTTCGGGGCATTTAGCAAAGAAGGGTGAGTGGCACCAATTCCCTGTGCAAAGTTCGACTGTAAGGCTCTAGGTGGCTGTATTTGTTGTTGCTGTGCTATCGGTTGATTCTCTCCCGGAAGAACGAGTGGATTACCACCATTTTGGATAGTTGAAATATACTGAAGGAGATAACTATAGATTCCACATCGTTTAGCTGAGTTTACATATTCGATGGATGCCAGGCAGGTTTGTATGACTTGGATGCGTTTGCTAGGATCGCGAATTTGAATCATATTAGAATACATGCGTAGATGAACGGGATCGATTGCTGATGTATTATTCCCCATCTTCCTAATCAGTTGCAAAAATACTTTATGTCAAATGATACGCAATGGTACTATAACATGTTTTAACTCTAAAAATAATTTTCTACGGTGAAGGAGAATGACAGAAGAAATTGTGGTAGAGCTTTCAGAGAATGTTGCCGAGGACGCTAAGGAGTCTCTCGATAATGTGAAGGAATCTGTCGAAGAGTCTCTTGATGATGTGAAAGAATCTGTTAAGGAATCTCTCGAAGATGTCAAAGAATCAGTCGAAGATGTCAAAGAATCCGTCGAAGATGTCAAAGAAGTGATTAATGATGTTAAGGTATCCTTAACTAAGGAGCAGAGTACAGTTATTACACTGTATTATGATGAGGCTCGAGAGGCTGTATCTGATATCTTATCGGGTTCTCTTCCAACCCCTGTCAAGGTTACGAAGATGATTGCTGCATTGATGAAGTTAATGGAGCGTGTTCGCTATAATGATCAGCCATTAAAGGGTTGTGACAAGAAGGCTATTGTGATGGAGTTAGCCCATCGTCTTCTTGTGGATCTAGTATCGGATCGCGATATACTTTCTGAGATGCTACTATCATTTCATGATATGGCCGAACATCTATTAGAGACATTGGCGGATGTTTCAAAGAATTTGGCTGTGGTAGAAGAAGTTACCAGCGGATGCTGTGCCATGTTTCTTTCCGTGTCTAAAAAATAAAATTGATATCATGGTATTATAATATAACAGATAAACATGCTTGTCTATCGTATAAACAAGTATATTGATCCAAGTATCATTCACAATGTCCATCCGTATGATTTTCAAGATGCCATTGATCTTTCACGTATTCCCACCGTATCCATGGATGATATTGAATTGATCTGGAAACATGATATGTATTTGCCCATTGTATTGCATTATGATGACAAAAGCGTGTACTACTTCATCGTTGATCAACCCATTCCAGAGACAGCGGAGTATCGCCGTTTACGACTAGAAGTATTCCAAGATCCACAGGATCATCACTGTGACTATTATGTAAAGCCACTGTTATCACGCTTTGTAGGGAGATTGCAGCGCCGCCTCCATACTCGCGCGTTACTGGAGTTGATTACATCTAATAATCCCTATCCTTCTACCGATATTGAATACCATGTGAATTTTCTAAACGAACTAGAACGAACCTATGTGGATGATTTATGTGATCGACAACTTCTTCAACGTATGAAGGAAGAATCGCACAATATCATACAGGCAGAGAAGGATTATCATCCTGATGGAATAGGATATAAGGAGGCAAAAGAAGAATTTCACGAGACAATGGCCTTTAGTTCTGAGATGCAAGGGATGGGAATAAGTGCTTCGCATTCCCAGAAGAATCTCTTACCAGCGGATTCAAAGTGAAAAGACGTAGGAAAGAATTGAGGAGCTAGAGCAGGAAATTGCTTCTCTTTGCAAGGAGGAATCAAATGCCAACTCTCTAAGGGAAGTACTAGAGCAAGCTGTTCCACAGGGCGAATGTCTTGAGCAGAAACCTCTATTTTTTCTGGAAAGGTTGGTAGGGGTTTTACGGATAGATAATCATAGATCCATTCCCAGAGAGGGGGTAAAGAATGGGGATAATACCAATTGAAACAGATAGAATCCTGCACACCTGTATAATACGCCCAGATCCATTGCATACCATATAGATATTCTTCAATGATTTGGTCACGGCATTGTTTGGTTCTCCATCCTGGAAAGAATTTGAACTGATATTGAGTTTGCCAGTTTCGTGCAAGACGGCGATTGTCGCTTGGATCCAAGATATAGGATTCGATCACTTCTTCAAGAGGCCAGTTATTATCGCCAACTGGCAAGTCCTTTTGTAGCAAATTACGTGAGAACATCCGTTTTTTCTGTATGTATTTTTCTACTCGTTCTGCCTCGGTCTGAGACAATTGCTGAAAGAGATTCAATAGACCATCTAATGAAATCTGACCAGATGAGTCAACTAATGGCTCTTTCAACATGCGAATTAATAAAAGAAGTTCGGTATGACCATCATCCCGAATTTTCAAACCAAGGGAGCTAGGAAGGAAATCGTTCCCCAGAACCGACATGGCGAAGCAATACTGAATAAGGAACCCTGGTTTGTCCGAACACGGGAATGCCAACCAGTCTCGTAGTGCATTAATGGAGAACCATTCGAAGAGCTCTTCCCCCTGTTCATCATAGGAGATCTGACCTTTATCCACTTCTTCGCGAAACAGCCATATCTCATTATCTAGTTGATTTGTGACTTGTCCGAGAAGAGAAAGAACGATTAAATCGGCATCAAGACCATAGACGGCAAAGTTTCCACCATAGTTACCAGTTCGCCATTGTGCCATGATTTTATGCTCTCCTTCACCAGGTTCATCACTGGAACTGAGAAACCAGAGCTTACCCTTTATCATTTTTTCTAATGCAATACGTAGCTTCTTCATAAACTCCGTTCCAGGAGTAATGGCATTCGTATCCCAGGCATCCTTGGATTGATCTTTTAGCCAGACGGACTTAAAGCGCCGAAGGCGCTGCTGACGCATTTTGGCCATGGGAACAACACCATCAATGGCAAGATAGACACCTGACTGGGGTATAACTTGTTTAATTACTTTTTTACAGTATCGCACAATGCATTCAATGAATTGTGCCTCCCATTCCTCTTTTCCATCGATCCCAGGATACACAGGGGTATCTGCGCGATGAAGACAATGATAAATGAGACAATTGAAGTCCATAAAGAGCCAATCAATTGGATGATGGGGGTGGCTTCTCTTAATTAAATCAGGGATGGCATCTAGTAGTTTTTTATAATATGACGGAATGCCCATTGCTAATTTATCGCGTTCATGCTTTATATGCCAAGAATAATAAAGAGATCGAATAGGGATGTTCACAGAACTCATTCTTGATCCGATTGCGGAAATCCATGCATTAATGCCCGATTCCATCATGTTTGGGTCACTTCTTCTTTATTTTCTTACTCAAAACATCGCATTTGGAGTCTTTGCTGTATTTATCTTTCAAAATGTATTATCCCATCGACTGATCTCATGGATCTTTGCGCAAAGCGTCGGTTCCTCTCAGCCCGGCACAATAGGATGTCGATCGGGATTTAAGACAGCGCGTCTCGATATCAATCGTATCTTTGATCATGATCCCTACCCATCTTATGGTATCTTTTCGATTACCTCCATCGCCACCTATTTGGGGTTGGCAACCAAAGAGTTTACACCGACCCTGGATGCCATGGGCAGTGTGGACTGGTCTTCTCGTAGCATTGCAGCGTATGTATGCATTGGAATTGTTCTTGCCCTATTTGTGATTGTTCGCCTGTTAGTGTGCACAGATACATTTGGTGAAATGATGATTGCCATGGTGCTTGCCATCATTGTTGGCACGGTCTTCTTTTTCGTAAATAAGAAACTCTTTGGTGTAGAAGCATTGAACTTTCTAGGTTTACCCTATTTAGTATCAAAAGAAGAGAAAGGAGCGCCCATCTATGTATGTGCTGCCGAGAAATAAAATAGATTCTAGCAGCGATGTATTCGTGTAAAGTATGCCCTCTGTTATTTTACACATCGATGGACTTAACACGTCATCTTCATTATGAGAAAGATAAAGAAATGCAGATTCTTCTGTATTCAATACGAATGAAACGTATACAATACAACTCTAAAATAAAATCATAAGGTGTTAGGATGGATAGCTTGAAAGGAATTATATCAGACGTTCATACATTTCTGTACGGCGGTATGACAACCTTACCCCTTACCATCGCGGGTACCATGCTTATTCTTGGATTATTTACTGCCAATTATGCTATTTTATTCTTTTTGATTGGTTATTTGATCGGTGTACCAATTGTTTCTACGCTCTTGAATTTTATTGTTTCGCTCATCTTTACACCTGGTGTAAAATATAATATTTTTGGCTACCTATTTGGTAATCCATTTGAGGGCATGGATTCCGATATTTGCAAGGTAGTGCAATCATCAGGCAAAAATGTAAATGCAGGCAAACCAATCATTCAATTTGCCTCTCCATGGCTGTCCATGGTTACTTTCTTTTTGGGATACATATTGACAAATGCTCTGAAGCTCTATTCCATGACAACCATTGATGGTGCGATTACCGTAAAGACTGAAGGTTCCGATGTAACCAATAAAGTGTCCAATCGTAAGACACAGGCTCTCATTGCTCTTATATCCATTGCTGTATTTGCATTAGCCGTAATGGCCTTTCGGATGTATACGTCGTGTGATAGTGGACTCAGTGTGTTATTAGGGGCGGGTGCATTTGGAACAGCTGGATATTACTGGTATCAGCTTCTCAGTTTGGTAGGACAAGATCGATTATCAGATCTCTTTGGTATTGCCAATCGTTTATTACCGCCGAGTGCCATCGAAAATAAGCCGATTGCATGTGTACCCATTCCAAATTAACTAGAAAAAGTCATAAAAGCGTTTGAGTTCTTCAAATAATCGAAGAGTTCGTACTAAATCGGCACGAGTCATCCAGCCCAAACGTAGAGCATATGACATATGCTGTTGTACTGTGCGTAAATGTTTACTAAAATGAAATGGTTTTCCATAGATGGACGGTAGTTCTTCTAGGGTGATTGCCACTTGTTTATCCATATGTTGATTTGCATTATGATGCAGATCAAATAACCATTTACGAACTGTATCACGATCAATTGATGCAAGAGGATGTGATGATGAAAATTGGGTATAATGTTTTTTACAAAGAGGGCAAGGAAGTGTATATCGTAGGCTTGCTAATAATCCTCCCCAAATACGTGATTCCTCTTGAGGAAGACGTTTTAGATTCTGGGATCCGATTCGTTCTGCAGAACAATGTAGGACTTTCCATAGTTCGGGACCCCAAATATGATTTTGCGGTGATTCCATTTACTACAGGGGATCTCTTTTAATTAATCAAGAGGTAATCGCATTTATTTTAAAAAGTATAAATAGAATGGCTCAACCTAAGGTAACGCCTGATTTTGAGGAAGAGATCATAGAAGAGGAGGATAATTCTGTAAATAGTGTTAAACCGGTTATGAATCTCTCTAACAATGTGCCAATCAAAAATGTATCGATTAAAAATGAGAAAGTGGAAGAACCCGACAATAATGAATTGAAAAAACCATCCAATGGTTCCTTGCGATCGGAAACCGTTACCATTTTACCCGCCCCTCTTTCTCAGAAAATTCTCAGTCGATTGGAACGTCAAAAAAATAAGTATTGGCATTTTAAATTTGTGAAAGAGTCTGATTTTGTCAATCTAGAAATTAAGCTTCTGAAAGACGTAGGACTTACGGTTCAGCCCAACTATGGTGGAAAGAAGCACGCGGATGTAACCTTATTTAAAGATGACGAGATGGTTGGTAAAATACATTTTCTACATGCGAATCGCCCCGACATTTGTGACCCGACTACATTTTATATCAAGCTACATTTTTATGATTTTGAGGATGACTTATTTGAACCTGTCAAAAAAGCAATGATCGAATATTTTCACTCTCTGGATCAATCTAAAAATGCATCCTTTCGTGGTGGCAAAAAAACCAGAAAACGCAAACGAAATGCCAGACGAAATACACGTCGATCTTAAAGCATTCTATACATGATAATATAAATGTCTCATAGTTTATTCTATAAGATTGGGTCTTTTATAAACGCACTGGATAAAATAACTACACGCGATCGATCTCTAACTACAACCTTATTAGGCCTATTGGGTGGTGGTCATGCATTATATGCATATGGTACAAATACAACAGAAAACATAATCGTGGAAAATAAGTATAAAATGGTGCTACATGGTTCAACGCAATTTATGATTATTGATGATATGGGACGACATTTTAATGTTAATAATAGTATTTGGTATTGGAAGTGGAATTCAATCGAAGATTGGGCAAAAATACAGAAAGGAGAGTGTCTACTTGTAAAATATTATGGTATTCGATCACCTCTACTGGGATTATTTCCAAATATAGTAAAACATACTATAGATTAAATACGTAGGGTTCTTATTTTGAAAATAAGTTACATTTTCAAAATAAGCAAATGTATAGCGATTACATCAATTCCATATTTGATAACTCTTTCAAAAAACGCAATGATGTCGTCTCCACTAATAAGCCTCCATTCGCAAATACACCATAATTCATATAAATGTCGTCATTTTCTAACGCCAAGTGCCAAACCTCATGATTTCCTTCTTGTAACCAGGGCTCCGCTCTCTCATCTAAGTAGGCCATCAGACGATAGTGACCATCAGTGACAAATGTACTACCAATTGCATCTATTGTATCAATACGCTGCTTTGGAGTGAGTGCACGTACCAGAAGAGAATGAGAACCAGTCAGAATCAAATCTTCTTTCAACTCTGGATAGGTCTCCTTTGAACAAACATACAATCGACTTTCCAGACGATCTGCAGAAGATGGGTTAGCAACATTTCGTCGTCCAATCAACTGCACGGTCTTGTATCCGCTTTTTACAGTTTTAACCAAGGTTCCTTTGGTGATAGATTCAATGGGCGCATATTTCTCTTCTCCGTTAATAAAACAGAGAATGGTAGATCCTTTCAGAAAACAGGGATTAGCAGGATACACATAATAGGTTCCATTCGAAATTAAAAGAGATCCTGCTGCATAGGATGACAATTGAGAAGAAGAACCACTGCTATTGGAAGCAAGCATCCAATTTGAATATCCTCCTTTCGTTTGAAGGGTATAATTGGTGGATCCGTCAATATAATTATAGGAAGCAGCCAATGCATCCGATTGTGATCCGTAGTATATAATTGCCATGAGAGGACCAAAATAATATCCTGTAAAACTTACTGAACTTTGCTGATTACCTGAGTCAATTGCATACGCAATCATAGTAAGTGGATCACCGGTTGTATATGTAAATGCACCAGAATCACCAGTAAAATCTGCTAAATTTAAAGTATAGCTCGCAGATGGAGGATTATATACACCGCCATCTAGTAAATTAAGATTTACATAAGTGAGCGATGTGGCATTATTAACCAACTCCATTCGATATCGACTAGATGAACCTGATTCACCAAATACAGTAACTTGAACCTGTGTTGGACTAAGCGATGATACATTATAACTTAATGATGCACCCATTTTATACTAAGTACAAAATATAAAATTGATCGCCGTGCTTATTTGATAAATATGTATCCGATCATGTCACTCGAATATAAAGTCCCTCGTATTCTTTGGGAAAATCTGGAATCCGTACTCTATGCTCAATCCAAACGCTATGTCATGGAACTGGCAAAGCGTCTGGGTGTACCTGAGAAAGAACTGTTAAAACGTGTTCTTCCTACATCAGATTCCCTTCATGTCATGATTCAAGATTCACAAGCAGAATCAAATCAATGCAAGGCATATGTTCAGCATGATAAGATGACGGTATTCTGCAAAAAAGCAACTGCCTATCAATCTGAATTTTGCGTCTATCATCGTACCACGCGGATGACGGTCATTGATGGCACAGACCCTATTATTGTTCAAAAAGTCAAAGATCGAAATGATATGGAGCCGATATGGATTCAAGATAATGTTTTACTCAATTCAAATGGGAATATGGTTGGAAAAATAAATCGGGATCAATCAATTATAAAACGATTTATAGTCGAGGTGCCTAAAAGTGAATAGACATTTATTAGATAACGTGTGGGATGGCAGATCAGGAGGATCTTTTTAGTGACGAGGATGAGCTTGATAATCCTTCCCCACTCCCGATTAATACAACACAATTATTACAGCTAATATCACATCTTACTGGATCTGTAGAAGCACAATTACACAGAATGCCATATGGGATATCACAAGAGATCTTACAGGTACCTTTACCAAACACATCAGAAGATGACTTTCATGCGATTCAATTATTATATCAGTCTGACACGGAATCAGAGGCAGAGTCAGAGTCAGAGTCAGAGTCAGAGTCAGAATCCGAACCAAAACGACGTAGACTAAATTGTCCACCCATTGATTATCGATATTTTCAACTCAATTCTCTAGAAGAGTTTTATTTTTCAGAAGCAGATGGAAAAAATATTGTATTGCCATTTCACATAGAACCAAATCGCATCATACGAAATATTATATCTGTATTACCAGTATCCGTGAAGGATCGATTACTTTACTTGAATAAATTTATGAAACAAAATGAATTATTGGATGAGCATAATCGTGTCCTTTGCACAAATATGCGAGAACAGGTTTGTACTGCTTATTTTCGAGAATATAAGCTACGCTGGACATTTCGAAATGTATTACAACGATGGCGTATTTATTATATGGACAAGAGATTTAAAAAGGAGATTGATCCCATTACATTAGCGGATCCAGTGAAAGAGGTATTTGTATATGATTGGTCAGTAAAAAAGAAATTTGTCTTTGATGCAAAAGCACTCTCTCAAGTCATGGAAACCGATCTACTTTATCATGAAGGTGGATTCGCTTTACCAAAATATCCTCGCAATCCCTGGACAAATCTTTCATTTACCTATCTTCAACTTCTATCTATCTATCATCAGCTACATGCTCATGGTGAGCTACGATGGGCATTTCAAACATTACGACAATATAATTTTAATAAGAGTATATGGCAATTATATCATCATTCTACTATTACTCTTTATGGTATTAAAAATAGTATTAGACTACTGGATACGGCAGATGCACGAGACTTATTAGAAGATTTTATCTTCTCAAAAATGGATGAGTTACATCTACAAAGTAATAATCGTATTGAGGCGGCCTATCGACAAGGGTTGCATCGTCTTCCTAATCATTGGTACATTGAACGATTCAAACATCTTGCGATTATGCATTATGAGGCATATCATTTTAATCGTAGTAAAAAGCATATTATTAATCCGATGTGCAAAGAATTATTTAAAAAGCAGCATATATTTATAGCGGATCTAGTAGAAAAGGGGGTTATTTTGTAGTAATTTTTTATATTTTTAAAATATTATTCCTAGATAATGAAAATTGCTCTTGCATTTTTCGGATTAACACGAAGTCTATCCTATACAATGCCATCCATTCATAAGAATATATTAGAAATTTTTAAAAAAAATGATATAAAATATGATATTTTTCTTCATACATATCGAGTTGACTACTATGAGAATAAGCGATCGCGTGAAAAAGTGAGCCATATCAATAATGATGAATATAAAATATTAGCCCCTATTTATTTTCAAATTGATGATCTTGATTATGTAAAACAGTGTCTTGCTCTCTCACAGTTTAGAACACATCCAGACCCTTGGAATACAAATTATCAGTCTGTAGATAATTTTATTTTGGCACAGCTATCTAAATCTCATGTAACTGCTCTTATTAAGGGCTCAAAAAATAAATATGATTATGTTATTTATTTGCGTCCTGATGTAGAATATATTACTCCATTTGATCTTGCTTATTTTAAAAGGGTTAATGATCGTACCATATGCATTCCTGATTTTCATCGATATGGTCCACAATTATTTAATGATCGATTTTGTATTGCAAATGGAAAGACGTATTTACAGTATGGAGACACATTTCCCTATTTATTAGAAATAAGTAAACGAGAATCTCTACATTCTGAAACCGTTCTTGGAAATATGATGGCAAAATATGGTTTACGATTTGCATATATTCCTTTTCATTTTATACGGATTCGGTATAATGGAGTAAAAGAAGATCGAGATGTAAAAGAATTCTCTAAAATTGATTCAACTAAAAAATAACACGAAATCAAAATGGGAAATTGCATCTGTCACGAAGAAATAAATGAGGTTCCCGCTGAATTACAGATGATTGATCTGCAAATGCCTGATCATCTTTATAAAGATGCAACCGATCGAAATACTCCCACTGTTTCCTTTGAAAACATGAAAAAGAAAATCAAAGTTCTTCGTGTTATTGATGGTGATACGATAGATATTGCACTATACCATGAGGACACACAAAAAATATTCAAGTATCGTATTCGTCTCTATGGAATTGATACCCCTGAAAAGAGACCCCTTAAATCAGATCCACATCGTGATAAAGAAATTGAAGCAGCGAAGAAGGCAAGCGAGGCGATGCAACAAAAAGTAGACGAAAACAAACAGATAATGTATCTCTTATTTTACACACCCGACAAATATGGTCGTCTTCTTGGGACACTCTATGATAAGAAGGGTGTGGATATAAATCGATGGATGATTGAGCAGGGGTATGCGACAGAATATTTTGGAAAGACAAAGAAATCTTTTGATCAAGTTCTTTTAGAACGTGATCAAAAAAATGTTATAAAAGAGTAAGATGACAGGTGCAGTTGCTATTTTTCGTACAGACACCATAGAAGGGGAGGTTGTGGCAACGAATGAAATAGGTGGAGTAAAAATAGTTGCTGATTTTACAAAGCTACCCGCTGGCAAACATGGATTTCATATTCATAAGGCGGGTGATCTTAGAGGAGAAGGCTGTATGGGACTCTGTGAACATTATGATGTGGGACACCACAGTCATGGAGGAACACCTACTTCAAAAGGGGAACGCCATACGGGAGATCTGGGAAACATTCAGATTCTAAATAAGCCCTTTCATAAAGTGTATCATGTAAAGAATACATCGGTAAAGGAATTGTGGGGACGTTCCATGATTGTGCATGAGGATGAAGACGATTTAGGAAAAGGAGGATTTGATGACAGTCATGTCACAGGTCATGCGGGAAAGCGAATAGGATGTTCTATTTTTGGTAGGATGGCATGTAAACCAAAGATAACTCGTACACCGAAGGTAACTCGTACACCGAATCATAATAAGACACATAAAAGAAAATAGTGTATCTTTTCATATATGGAGGATACCTTTTCTACCATTTATGAAAAGAATGCATGGCGTAGTTCAGAATCTCGTTCAGGATCTGGATCAACGCAATATCACACAAAATACATCCAAGAACAACTTGTTCATTTTATAAAAAAATATAAAATTACATCTATCTTTGATTGTCCATGTGGTGATTTTAATTGGTTCAAAAATATTGTTCACGAGATTCCACAATACATTGGTGGTGATATTGTAAAAGCAGTGATTGAAAAAAATAAAGAACAACACAATTATAACTTTATACAATTTGATATTACAAAAGATACATTTCCCGAAGTTGATCTAATTTTCTGTAGAGACTTGCTCTGCCACTTTTCACTGGATTCCATCTGTAATACACTAGAAAATATTAAAAAAAGTAAAGCTACTTATCTACTTGTAACAACCAATATTAACCGCACATTTCAATCCATCAAAACAGGCGATTGGCGTCCACTTTCACTATTTAATAAACCCTTTTGTTTTACAAGGCCAATCGAAATTATTAATGAGAACTGCTCTGAATTTTACCCATTATATATTGATAAATCACTCGCACTATGGAAAGTTAGCGATATTCCAGAATTAATTCCCCGCAAGATTTTTCGTGCATGGCATACAAAGGCATTGCCAACCGATCTTCAAAAGGCAGTTGATCTTATCAATGAACAGAATCCAGATTTTGAACAGTTTGTTTATGATAATCAGGAATGTGAAACATTTATTGAGACACATTTTGATAAGAAGATCATGCAAGCTTATAAACAATTAATTCCACAGGCATATAAAACAGATTTATGGAGACTATGTGTATTATATATCCATGGAGGTATCTATCTTGATATTTCATTTCAGCCTGTCAATGGTTTTCGATTTATTGAATTATTAAATAAAGAGTATTTTTCAACAGAGGTAAAATTACACCCCTATGTTAAGGAGCCATATAAGGGTGTTTCCAATGGATTTATCGCAACTTATCCAAAGAATCCCAGAATTCTAGAGTGTATTAAACAATTGGTACAAAATGTCGAGAATCGGTTTTATGGAAATGGGATTTATGATATTACTGGTGCAGTTTTATTAGGATCATTCTTTAGCGAGGAAGAAAAAAGAGGATTTGTATTAAAGAGACATATGATTAAACCCCAAAATGGATATACATTAGATGGTAAATACATTGTGGATCGAATTATATCATATGATGGAGATCGAAAAGAAGGATATCATGGTGCAGTCATAAAACAATCTTATAAAACAAGTTGGGCTAAAAAAGAAGTATATTCTTCCATATAACATTAATCATCTAGTTGACGATATAAATTATGGTTAATATCAAGCAATTCTTTTGGGCAGCGATCCCCCAATGATTTCAAAAATGTATGACGGCGCTGCAATTCCGCTCTCCACTCCTCCTCATTCAATTCAAATAATTCGGATAAGGCATGATTCGAAAGAAATAAACCCTTTGTATTTAAATCACTCTGTTCTGGAAGATATCCGATAGGGGTTTGGATTGCACGACAGCGATCCATGCATCGTTTAAACATCCATTCAATCACACGAATATTATCCCCAAAACCTGGCCACATAAACTGCTTCTTCGCATCTTTGCGAAACCAGTTCACGCAGAAAATCTGAGGCGCTTTGGCACCCGCTTTTACACCCATTTTGATCCAATGTTTAAAGTAATCACCCATATGATATCCGCAAAAAGGGAGCATCGCAAAGGGATCCGATCGCAGAACTCCACGCGCACCCTCTGCTGCAGCTGTTGTCTCACTCATCATTGTCGCACCCATGTATACACCATGATTCCAGCTAAGTGCCTGAGCAACAAGCGGAATGGTATCCGAACGACGACTTCCAAAGATAATACCTGCTAATGGAACACCCTCAGGACTCTCCCAGTTCGGATCAATGATGGGACACTGTGACGCAGGAGTTGTAAAACGTGAGTTAGGATGGGCAGCTACCTCATCACCTGGAGTCCATTTCTTTCGCAACCAATTAATAATATTTGCAGGTGGTTGACTCGTTTTTCCTTCCCACCATGGACAATCATCTCCATCAATCGCTACATTGGTGTAAATGGTATTGGAGGACATGGTAGCCATCGCCATCGGATTGGTTTTCTCACTTGTTCCTGGTGCAACTCCAAAGTAGCCTGCCTCAGGATTAATGGCACGCATGGTTCCATCTGCATCGAGACGAATCCAGGCAATATCATCTCCAACCACCTCGACTTTCCACCTAGGAAGACTGGGAACAAGCATGGACAAATTCGTTTTACCACATGCCGATGGAAAGGCTGCAGCAAAATACTTCTTGACACCTTCAGGATTGGTCACACCCATAATTAACATATGCTCCGCTAACCATCCATCTTGTTTGCCCATTACACTCGCAATACGAAGGGCATAGCATTTTTTACCAAGCAAGGCATTTCCACCATATCCACTTCCAAAGCTCCAGATTTCCTTTGTTTCAGGAAAATGACAAATATATTTGCTATCATTTTGTGGCCACGCAGCATCCTCTTTTCCTGATAAAAGGGGTTGGCCGACCGTGTGCATGGCAGGAACAAACACACCATTTGTACCGAGTGCTTGTAATACGGGAAGTCCCATACGCGTCATAATTCGCATGTTTGCCACGGCATAGGCCGAATCTGTGATTTGTATACCGATTGCGGAAAAAGGTGAACCAATGGGACCCATCGAAAAGGGAATGACATACATGGTGCGGCCATACATACATCCTTTAAAAATCTCCATCAGTTTTGCCTTCATGATTGCGGGATCCTCCCAATTGTTTGTCGGACCTGCATCCTCCCTTTTCTCAGAACAGATGAAGGTTCGACTCTCCACTCGTGCTACATCCGCCGTGGAAGAACGTGCCAAATAACAATTTGGATATTTCTCTTTATTCAAGCGAATCAATGTACCCATTTGCACCATCTCATGAAGAAGCCCCTCATTCTCATCTTCTGAACCGGAACAAAGATGAACCTCACGTGGTGTGCACAGCACAATCTGCTCTTCAATCCATTGACGAAGAGCAACATGACTCGTCCACTCTTCCAACGAGATATTAAACTGCATGGCACTACTATAAAATTTTCATAAAAAAATAATATTTTATACATCAACTCGCAACCTGCGTCGAAGCGGGACAAGAATTCCCCTATTCATCGATACGGAAGGGAAGAGAGATACAATGGAAGAAGGATGATCCCAAACCCTCCCTTCTAAGAACTTATGAATCATGCGATGAGCATTCCATGCCAGTCGAGATTTTTTGGAAAGATGAATGCGGGCATATTTGAGTAATGTGACAGTGTCTGTGGGCGCTAGAATACCGTCTCCATGAGATTTTTCTTTTTCTGCCTTTGTCCATTCATCAGGGATATCATCTGGAAAGAAGGTTTCATACCAATCCTCACGTGCATCATCCGATTTCCATTGGATTCGGCCATCTACTATTTTAATATATCCGTCTAACTCTTCTTCCCAAAAGGGGCATCCCATTAGATCACTTTCAATATCATTAAGATGTTTACATGTATTCTGAGACCATTTTAAGTGGCCACGCGTGGTTATACCATACAAGCACATCACAGGTATGGAATAAACCCGTCTCTTTTTTGTACCAACATATGACGCCCATTCCTCTAATGTTTCTAGACAGTCGATGCTTAGAGGAAGAGGTTTATTACTTTTTTCACGCTGAGTAGACGTTAGACAAGCTGTTAATACAGCAAGACATTGCATAATCGTATCATATTCATTTGTTTGATATCCCAACAGTTTATCATATCCTTTCAAGGCCTCCAAATAGGTCGTATCGACCAACTGTGATTCTAGATATTCTTTTAGTATTATCCATACTCGTTTCACGTCTAATTGCCGAGCCATCCACCATGCGGAATAGGCTTTCCCTTGGAATACGGCGCGAATCATATATTGTTCTCTTTCATCGGTCAGGCAATAGCGTGGGGTTTTGGGGGTGACGCGTTCAGGCGGATGATCCATTGCGGTTAAGGCAAGAATACTCCAAAGGGAATGATCGCGTTCATGCGAAGTTAGCTGATAGGCTGCCAGAAGGATATCCTGTTCAGAACACTCCTCTGAGGAGAGGGTTGACCAGGCGGCGGTAAGCCAGGAGAGACAGAAGGCACCTTTCTGCCATAACCAGGCTTCAAATAAAGCGGATATGGCTTCGCTGACATAACCGCTCAGGATTAACTCTTGGCACCAGAAGAGGGTTTCTTTTCGATCGGTACGTGTGGTGGCGTATTGCAAAGCAGCCTGAACCTCATCAAGTGCATAAAAGTGGCGAGAGAGCGGCATGGTTACACTCTGATACTGAAATAAAGCATGTCAATTTTAGATGGACATTCGTCTAGAGGCAAGTTTGGAAACGGGTGATATTGTCTTATTTCGAGGAACTAGTTGGATTTCATGGCTTGTCGAGTGGTTTGGAGTAAGTCGGTATAGTCATGTGGGAATCGTTATCAAGAATCCCAAATTTCTAAATCCTGAATTGGAAGATGGTACTTATTTATTAGAATCTTCATGGAATAATACTCCTGATGTAGAGGATCATTTATATAAGGTAGGCGTCCAACTGCATCTTCTTGATGATATTCTTAAAGAATCGGTGAAAGGGTCGGTAGAGATTCGAAGAGTTCATTGTGAACGGAACAAGGCATTTTATGAGAAGCTATATGAACTTCATAAGGAGATTCATGGAAGGCCTTATGATGTAAATCCTGTGGATTGGTTATGTGCAAAATATAATATTGCGTGCCCTTTTCCTGTGAATGCTCGATTTCAGAATAAGAAATCATTTTGGTGTTCCGCATTGGTATCATATGTATTTTGTGAATTGGGAATCATTCAGAAGGATGTAAACTGGTCGATCATTGCACCACGAGAGTTCAGTTCAAAAGAGGGAAAGCAACTCCAGTTTACCTGCCAGATTGATCCTGAAATGGCAGTTTAAACTTTATCTATTGAAATAGAAGTAGGGGGATGTATGAATATGCACATGAAATTCTACCGAATTTATGGCTCGGTAATGTAAAAGCATCTATGGATGAAGAGTTTATTCAACACAAACGAATTACGGTTGTATTTAATTGTACTAAAAATCTACCTTTTTCTCCGATCATTCCTATCAAATATCGAATTCCTGTAGACGATAATTTGGAAGAAGATGAGATTCGTAATATGGAATTGTGGTCAGGAGAGATTGCATTAAAAATGATGGCAGAATACAAGGATGGAAAGCCTATTTTGGTACATTGTATGGCAGGAATGCAGCGATCTGCTGCGGCAATGGCAATGATGCTAATTGCCTATTTGAAAATTCATGCACCAGAGGCCATGCACATGATTAAATCGGTGAGACGAATTGCTTTTCATCCCAGTGCTAATTTTGGAAGATCCATTCAATCCTTTGATAGGAGATTTCATGAAGAGATTTTGCCAGAAATTAATAGGGGCTATCGAATAAAGTCAGAATAAATAAAAATAATGATAGGTCATTTTACTGGAATTCTAACTGTATGATATAGTGAATTGGTTGCAGACGAATCTATTGAAAACGTCGAATCCATGATTCGCGTATTTCACGTGCTCTTTCTTCTGCAGAAGGTGGAATGGGGGTAGCAGGGCGTTCTTGAGGTTGACTATCTTGTTCTTCACAAAAGTCATTGATAAATTCTACTTGAACTTCTCCATGTACAATACGACAAAGCGGTGCAGGCTCTACATGACATATATAGGCAAATAATGGAAATTCGAAGAGATCCATTGGAATAGTAATTTGTTCTTGGATAGAGTGAAGATTCATGAATGCCATTTCAAAGTATGTTGTAAGATCCATATCAAATGCACGTGGATCCAGCGGTTTAATCACGATTCGTTGAGCAATAGGAAGGTCATCGACATTGGCTTTTTCAATGTCATAGATGGAATCCTCAGAGTTTCCAATGATATCTAGGATCCATGAAGGAACATAGATGGTATAGTTATCATCGCGATGAGAGGCTGTAAGTGTAACCAAATATTGTATATTGTTCTCTGTGTTAATAAGATTAACATACAGAACGGATTCATTATCAAACTGCTGGATGATCTGTTGAAAGAGAACAGAGGGAAGAACGATCTCATCTGATAATTCTGGGCTTTCATCATAAAGGCTTTGTGCATAGAACATGGTTGCTATGACAATTGATTACAAAATATTTTCAAATTTATTAAGTAGAATGTGTAAATCATCTAGTTTTTGGGATCATGATCGAGAAGATTTTGGTTATGTGATGGATGATATCGAATTAACGGAGATGCATAAGCGAGTCATACAGACACGATTTGTTGCGATTGTAGAGAATTTTAAAAATCGTACTCGATTCTATTCGCGCATGTTTACATGGGGGCATTTTCTAGTGACCGTGGGATCTCTTTTTGTTCCCGCGCTCTTATCCATTCAAAATTCGAATTCAAACATTACGATGGGAAATACGGATTTCAGTGGACATATTTACTGGGCAACTTTTACCATTTCTCTTCTTGTTACCATTTGTAATGGAATACTAAATTTATTTAAGATTGATAAAAAATACTATTTTTTGCATACCACATTGGAGCGGCTACGAAGTGAAGGATGGCAATATATGGGATTAACAGGAAGATATTCGGGTCATTTAACACCAGGTATTATCCCTTCACACGAAAATCAATTTATCTTTTTTATCAATCAAGTGGAAAAGATTAAAATGCGTCAAGTGGAAGAAGAGTACTATAAAATGGATGAAAAAAATTCACAAGATCCCCAGCAGCATCAAAATCCGAATCAGAGCTCGACTGCGATCGATCTTTATCCTAAATCTCCCCAGCTGCCTGTTAATATTGCCCAAGAAGCAATTCCTAATGAAGTAAAAGATGCAGTTAATACAATCATTCGATCTCAGAAAACCATTTCTGTTACAAATCCTGTATTTGAACCTCTTCCGTCACCAACTGATTCTACGTTGGTTGATTCTAAACCACAAGATACAAACATGAGTGAAGTCTAAAGACTAGGATAACATTATTGTAGCAGATGACCGAACTACGTATCTATTATGGTACTCTCGAGAAGAATATTGAGATTACCAGACTTATATATAGTCAATTACAGGTTGAGTCTTATTTGCTAATTCCTGCAGATGATAATTTGAGAGCCGATATTTTTTCTGATCCCTGTTTCCGAGTCCTCAAGTCGGTCATTATTTCAGGATTATCAAATTCATTAACCATTATTCCTTCTACAAAAACGGTTGCAATTGATACGCGAACCAATAATATTGTGGAAGATGCATCACTTCTTCGAAAGTTATTCCCTAAGGCGTGTTTATCCGCAGAACAACGGGTAAAATCACTTCATCCATTAATTAAACTTAACACGGGAACAATGTTAGATGAACTTCCTGAGCAGTGTATGGCAATGAAGTTTCTAACTGGATCAGAAACTGTGCTTGAAATTGGTGGAAATGTGGGTCGAAATTCTATTCTAATTGCATCGATTCTCAAATCGGATCAAAACCTTGTAGTCATGGAATGTTCTTCATCGATTGCCAGTCAATTGCGATATAATCGCCATTTGAATGGTATGAATTTTCAGATTGAAAATGCAGCGCTTTCCAAGAAGAAACTGATTCAAAAAGGATGGACAACTATGCAATCAGATGTACTATTGGAAGGATACACTGATGTTCCTATTACATCCTATGCGGATCTTAAAGCAAAATATAAAATGGAATTTGACACTCTGGTACTTGATTGTGAAGGTTCTTTTTATTATATTCTAGATGATTTCCCCGAGATTATTGATCATGTTACCACTATCATTGTAGAGAATGATTATATGAATACGGATCATAAGGCACATGTTGATGCTCAGCTTATTGTGAAGGGATTTTCATGTGTGTACCAAAAAGAGGGTTGCGAGGTAGCAAAACAGCTACAATTTCCTTGTATTCCCAATTTTTATGAAGTTTGGAAGAAGGTTGTAACGAATCCAGTCATTATTCCTGCCGCTTCGATGGTAAAGGGTGCCAAATTCATGGATAAGTATCCGTGTGTACTCTTTTTCCGTCATGACAAGTATCGATTGATTGATTATATTTTTGATGAAGTTCCGCTAGAGTGTTCTATTAAGATCATTGATTCTGCAAAGGATTTGGAGCTTCTATACGATGTGAATTATCCACTTTTGGTAACGTATGGTGAGTCAGACCAAGAATATTTTCAGGATGTGTATCACGTTCTTACCAGTCGTATCAATAAGAGATGGATCCATTACAAGGATCCCAGTTTTATTCAGCGATTTGTTCAGTCTGTAAATCACTGTTATATTCATAATGTATTATCGGATCGTACTCAAGTACGTCCTGTCTTCTCGATTTTTACCACATGTTATAACTCTTATGATAAGATCAATCGTGCCTACAATAGTATTAAAGCGCAAACCTATTTGGATTGGGAATGGGTCATTCTAGATGATTCGCCTGATGATGCTCATTTTAACTTTCTGAGAAAGAAATTTAGCCAGGATATGAAAATCCGTCTATACAAGCGAAGCTGCAACTCAGGTAACATTGGAAATGTAAAAAATGAGGCAGTTTCACTCTGTCGTGGAAAATATGTCTTGGAAATGGATCATGACGATGAGATTTTGCCTGATGTGCTCAAGGATGCCGTTCATACCTTTGAACAAGATCCAGAAGTTGGATTTGTGTACATGGATTTTATCAATATTTATGAGAATGGTAATAATTTCAGCTACAGCGATTTTATTTGCAAGGGATATGGTGGATATTATAAACAAAAGTACAATGGTAAATGGGTAAATGTATACATGACGCCAAATGTAAATAACATTACACTCAGCCATATTGTTTGCTTACCAAATCATCCGCGCATTTGGAGAACGGAAACTCTATTAAAAATTGGAAATTATTCAGAATTATTGCCGATTTGTGATGATCAGGAAATTATTATGCGAACCGCCATGGAGACAAAGATTGCAAAGATTCCAAAGCTGGGATATGTGCAATACATGAATGATGGAAATAATAATTTTAGTCTGATTCGTAATCGCGAAATCAACCGTTTAGGACCCCAATTTATTGTTCCACAGTTTTATAATATGTATAAAGTAAATGACAAGATGAAACAGTTTGATGCCTATGAGGATGAAACATATATTCATAATTGTTCAAAGCTCTGGACACGTGATAACTATCAGCATAAATATTGTAATACGCGTGTACAATATGATTATGATCAACAGATTTGTATCATTGGTGCAAAGGCACTTGCAGAAAATAGCATTCGATTGAAGGAACTCTATAAGAATCCTCGAATTGACTTTCTTTTACTGGATGGAACGGGAAATAAGGAGTATTTGTGCGAATTATTGGACTCTATGAATTTTTCGAGAATGAAGTGCTATTCACTACCTGATACATCGGTGGGACAATTAAAGAACTACTTTCATTATTTGTATCAGGTATGCGAGAATGTTATGATTTATGAATAAAACATGTTTCTAGAATAGGCATGGTAAAGGATCCCGTGGCACGATGCCAATGCGATCCATCGTGTAAAAATCCACCTTTACCTAATTCTCCTTTTTGTAAGAAACATATTAAATTCTGTCCTCGACGAGCACCATTATCAGGATATGAACCGCATTTTAATCCCGCTCGTTATAATCGATATAAAGGAATCAAAGAATCACATAATTGTTTTGCCTATGCATTTGACCATATTCAAATGCCAACAAAAATGGATTGTACTACAGAATCATGTCCCATTCCCTTTCCTCAGCCCGGTCGCGCAAGTGGCTATCCGAAGTGGTCAAAGACAAATGGAAAGCGATGCCCTGATATTGTTTCACGAATTAAGGGCGATGTTCCTGGAGCAAGAATGACAACCTTTACGGCCAAATGTCCAAAAGGGACGCGTAAAATTGCACCGGTTGCGGATGAAGATCAGGATTATCATTTTTATCGTCAAGATTCTAATGCGTATTGGTCGCATAAACCTGGTGCAACGGACGTAACGCACTTAGATAATACCAAACGTCCTATTTATGATCCTAAGCTGGCTTCACGTCATAATCCTGATTCAGGTCTGAATTATGATGAGTTTTGCGGATATATGTGTATTCCAACAAGAAAGAAGTATCGATTTAAGCGAGGTGGCAAACGGAGTATGCAAGACAGTACACAAAGTAGAAAAACCAGAAAACGTCACACAAGACGTCACTTGTTGAGCAAATGACGTGCATAAGGAAAGAGCTGTCGTAACGCGATTTTTGTCATTTCATTAAATGTCAAAAATAACGTATCCAGCCAATCACAAATCTCCTTTTTCTTTTTTAATGCCGCATGAAGATAACATTTTTGAAAGACATAATCCCATGCAATCTGTCGTCCGAAATCAGTTTCTTGATAATCTTCCCATAATTGTTGCAATTCTGTAAGATTTCCTTCTGCAATGAGGGGTTTTAATTCAAATAGAATATCATCTTCAATCATTCTATTAAAAGGTTAATCTACTTCTTCGCCTTCTTCTACCACATTATGGCGTACAAAATAGGCATAGGAATAGACACGATCTACTTCTTTTCGATCCGGCTCATTAAATTTATCATAAAGTGTTTCAATCCAATCAAAAATTGCAGCTTGTTTTCGATTGGCAGCATATAATATTGTTTTTTGAAATACACTTGTCCATTTGATTGTTTTGTTGGTGTTTGGATCGGAGTATAGTTTCCATCGTTCCTGTAATTCTTTTATTTTTCCTTGTTGAATAAGGGGTTTTACCTCTTTGAGTAATCGATCTTCAGCCGTCGAAGTTACTAAAACAATATCGGAAGCCATTCTGATAAGAGATCATAACTTAATGACCGTTTGCATTATTATGCTAGAATGTCGTTGTTCCGAATTTATCATCCATTTCATCGTGCATTGCAGCGTAGCATGTGTAATCAGCAATGCACCTATAAATACCCTTATATGACGATATGTGGATTAATATCATATATCACATTAACATCAATGTTTGAACAAGAGCAACGAAGAAAAGATATGGATGTTCTTAAAAAAGAGCTTCGGAGTATTCGGCTGCATTAAGGAGTATTCGACTGCATTACATTGCGCCTACTTTATCAATCCAGGCTTTACCATATTTTTTAATAATGAAATTGGTTGGATCTAAATGGTAGAGTGCCTGCACACAATCAATACGATCAATGGGCGAAACTGCACACATACGTTGTAACATGGGAAAGAGAATTGCTTTATTCTTAGCAAGAATGGGGCGAAAGGATGGCCATATGCTCAGCTTACGAATAAAATCGACCAAATTTATACCAATTGCCCAACTATCAATGGTTCTCCAATATGTATGAAACCAGGTATCTGAGTCACCTGTTTTTATAGATTTACTTCGCTGATAGAGAGAAAGCATAGATTGATGCATAGAATCTCGCGAAATATGTAATACACTTGTAATCGTCTTCATGATAGGTTTTCTGATTACAATATCTTCAATAACCTTGTCCGCTGAGATCTTCAAATGACCCGTATTTACCAAATGCATGGCATTGACAAGTGTTGAATCGGGTGGCTCTTGTGATATCATATAAGTATATTGATGCAACAATGCACCCTCTATTAGTGGAAGCTCCACAGGAATAGCCAAATTAAAATCAATGATACGAGGAACATCGTAGGAGTCAATTAAAATGTTACCTTGATGAATATCACGATGAACAATACCAAATAAGTTAAGTAATGCGCCGGCCTGAATAAAATGTGTGACGAACCCCATGAAATCAAAATGATCTAAATGAAAGCGATAGGTTGTTGCGGGGACACCATAATAGGACATGGATAAAATACGAAATTCATTGATGGAATGATCCATCAATACTTCGCAGTCCTTTATTTCCTTATCTGTTTGTTTCTTTGCAGGTTCGCAGATGGATTCCGCTACGGCAAAATAATTTTTCCAAATGGGGATTTTACGAATGACTTTCGAAATGGAAAATTCAAGTTCTGCATCTTTACGCAAAATAATTTTACTAAGTGGGGGGTGGATTTTATCCTCTGTAAGTGGTGGCTGATCTTGTTTATTTTTACATTGTAAGGATGGTGTAAAAATACAACCATACATTCCCTCTCCAAATAATCGACCACCCGATAGCATGGTTCCTATCCCATCCCTAGAAACTTTTTATTAGTTCATAAGACACGTGTTTTGAAAAATTATTATTTTACTACATGTACAATAGGGATGTATGAGCGATACCTTTGGATAGGCTTAATTCTATTAATTGCTATCGCCATCATTGAAATATGGAAACCAAAATGGATCAATGAAGGGTTTAGCAATTTAATTACCGTCGGAGATAGTCTCATGTGGGCACAGTGGATTCCTCGTCGTGGAGATGTGGGGTTTGATCCTACGGAAGAACAGGGAGGTTATATTCGTGATATGCGATATTTTGCAGGATATACCGATGTTCAACGTCTAGGTCAAGATCACGATTTTTGTCGAATGGTACAATCGTCTGGCGATGATACTGATAAATTTTTTGCATGCGCACTGGGTGGAACAGAAGGTTTATCTAGCATTGTATTTCGAACACCCTCTGTCAAAGACGGATTTCAACTATCACGTGACGATTATATGAATGATGTTCTAAAAGATGGTCGCCAAGGATATTGTCGCATTTTAAAAATGGATGGGGATACTTTCGAAGCCAAATGTAATCCAGCCGATGACCACGGCTTTAAGGATAAGATGATTACGGATTCCAATCCACCACCCCACATTATCACATTGCTCACATTTTATGAAGGCATCGTATTCTGGCTCCGTTTTCGTGATGATATGCTAGATTATGCCAAAAATCTGATCATTACCAAAACAGGTGATATGGAAATTGAAGAAGCACCGCCCAATCCTGAGGTCACACAAGGTCTAGAATTCAACGGTCAGGATCAATTCTTGCGCATTGGAGATACATCTGATTTATCATTTGGTGACATTGTCCAACTCAAATATCTTCGTGCCACCTCTTTCTGGATCTACTTTGAAGAATTCACCAATAACGCGAAAGTGTTTGATTTTGGAAATGGCGCAGGAAAAGACAATGTTTTTGTAGGTATTATTGGTCGTGGTAATGCGGGAATGCAACAAGAAGTGACCTCTGCTGCATGTCCTGAGGATCAAAGTAAAAACACTGTTCCTTCTGCACCGTCTGGTGCACAGTGTACCGAAGAGGTCTGTCCACAGGTGGCGATGGCAACCAGTGCAGCGAACGTGAACTTGTGGGATTGCCCAAAGGCTGAACTTTTTGGCCGCATCATGCCACCTCTTGATAAAAAGGCAGAACCTGCAGGTGAGGCAAAGACAGCAGATTTATTATATGAAATCTGGGACTCCAAACAGAGAAAATTACACATTCAAGTAAAGAATGTCATTCCCTTACGAAAGTGGGTTCACATTGTCATTACAACAGAAGGAGGTGATCCGTGGAAGCCTGCATTAAAGATTTATGCGGACGGTATAGTGGTACATCAAGAGGACAGTGCTTGGATGCCACAGACCAATTATACTTCCAATAACTACATTGGAAAGTCGAACTGGGCAGATAGTGCATCAGGAATGGCCAATAGAGACGAACTCTTTAAAGGCAAACTCTTTGATTTCCGCGGCTACCGCAGTGAAATGAATGAGAAACGAGTAAAAGATACGTATGGGTGGGGTAAGAAAATGTTGGGAATCAAAGAAGAGGAAGAAGATGAGGATGAATAGAAAACTAGCGTTTTCGTGTATGTCGTTTTTTTATGTATCTTTTACGACTATTCCGTAGATTCTTTTTCCTAAAACCACCGAATGTCTCGCCAAGTTTACCAAGAAAACGAGATAAACGTCCCGTGTAATCTGGATTCCAGGGATTCGTATTGGACTCCATCGATACTTTTTTAGAAATGTCGCGTAAATCAGAATAGATCATATCCCGTAGATCGGATGTCATTCTTAAACGCATTTCTCCCTCTGATGTATGCAATTTGCTTGCAAGATTTTTACCAATAAATTCATTATGCGGATATCCTCTTTCATTCACTTCAAATCTTTTATAAATACCTCTTGCTGCACGAACCTGGTCATTTGTAAAATTATCTAAGGTAACTTCGTGAATGTGTGATAAATAGCAAATAAGTAATTGAATATTTAATAAAAATACACCTGTATAGTGCCCCAATGTAGAATTAACAAAGTGAATATGGGTATGATCTAGTTGTGAATTTTTATTGGGTATATACATGGCACTACAAAATGTATCAGGATTAAGACGAAGTACAATATGTAATCTAGACATATTTGATGTTGCAAATTCATACGTAAATGCAACATTCTTAAAAAAATGTTCTTGATTGATATATTCCTTTATTTTTTCACATATTTCTTTGACTCTTTCGTGTGAAACAATGGTACGACTTCTAAGAGCGCTTGCCATACTATATATAATATATAAAATTGAATGAGTGTTAGTGGATGATAAAAAACATATCATGTATGCTGAACTCGCTTTTCTCGGAATATGGTTTGCATCTACCTCCATTCTATTTGAACTTCTTGTCTGGTGCTTTGTTGCAAAAGACAAGAAACTCTCTGAGGAAAAAACGATGGATTGGAAAGCAGTATCTCTTCAATCGAATGATTTAGTTCAATTAAAAAAATATGAAGCATACTTGGACTTTAATCTATTATCGGCGAATCCTTATGCCGTGCCCTTTCTTGAAAAGAATCAAGATAAGATCAATTGGAATTGGCTTTCTCTTAATCCAAGTGCGATCCATCTCTTGGAAGCGAATCCAGACAAAATCAATTGGATGTATCTATCCGCCAATCCAAAAGCAGTTCATCTCTTAGAAGCGAATCTAGATAAAATTAATTGGACATTTATCCTACAAAATTATAATGCACTTCATCTAATTACAAAGTATAAGGAGAAGGTAAACTGGAATGAAGTTGCATTGTTCATTTCGGCTTCCGATGCTCCTCTTCCAAATCATTTGCCTTCTGAAGCCCCACTCGTATCAGCTTCTTAATAGATGGCATACGATAATTCTGCTCCACATAGAGTCCTGCAATTAATCCCACAAAAAATGTAGTAAGATGACCCATATGTTATCACCCTTATTTTTTCTTTATATCAGTATCTCTATAAAATTCTTTTTATACCACTTTTCCAATTGCAGCATGATCTGCTCTTGAACATCGATAATCGATCCCTTAGATAACATAAGTACCCATGAGTTCAGATCAGCCACATGGCAGAGATGTTGACACTCGCCCTGAAGCTCCAGCTCCTGTTGAAACTCCAGAATACAGCATCCTGGAGGAGCTGCCCAAAGAAGTGGCCACGAATCCCCATCAACAAGACACAACGCACTTCCTACTATCTCATCATAATGTACAGCATCATTTTCAGATACCATATGAATAATCCATTCAGGATCTTTTTTCAATAAATAGGGAGTCAGACTCTCCTCGATCCATTGATATGTCATGGTTTTCGATAAAATTACCGTGCAAATCTTATTTTCTGGTTTAGATTGAAAACATCGTAGCATAGATCGTAGCATGGATACATCCTCACGCCCTAATTCTAATGCAGCAGGACACGGAAGGAGGCCAACAACCTCTTCCGCCCAACAGGCGGTGTTCTCATCAAAGTAGATGGCAGGCAATGTACCACAACCAATTTGTCGAAGATACTCCTCCATTCCTTTTACTACCCAAAACGAGGCATCAGGATGATCCTGTAATAGACGGCAAGCACGTGCAATGTATTGTAGTACATAATGGCTGCGTGTACGAAATGGTGTTGTATCAGGAAAGGGAATGGCGAGCATTTTCTTTGCCGATTGAAGGGGTGTGAAAATGTCGACTGTTGCATTTTTCCAATAGTTAAACCGATCCTCCTCCACATGCTTTCCTACATAAATCGTATAGGGGTCATAGACAAGTCCATTGGGTGTAACGCATGCATTTTTCCAGCGATAGACAGGAATGGCCGGCTCAAAATAGTGATTTTCTACAGTCGGTTCCCATTTGTAACGCCCTTCTTTTTCTAACATAGTACAGTACGTAATCTCATTAGAGATCGAGCTACTTTTCACTTCAAAGGTAACTAATTCATTGCACATGGCTTGTACCTTTTCTTTTGGAACCTGTTCTTGTTTGGTATCAATCAAATAGGTGGGTACGAGATTAATATAAAGATCAGAAATAATCATATCTTTCTTGGTATAGTTGCGAACATTTGAATTATGTAGATGAAAGGTTTGGAAGGTTAGGGCGGGATTGGATAATGAAATACGATTACGCAACATATGTCCTGCAAATGCATTATCACATCCAGGTTGACCAAGAGGAAAATCAAAGGTAGCATATGGCCATGATTGACTCTTAATAGAATCGGATAAGAGAATCCAAGTATCCTGTGAATCGGCACGGGGGCCAAATAAAACAGGCTCTTCGCCATCAGCCGAGTCATCCCATCGAAGAAGAGCCAGCATACGCTCCTTCAGATCCATTCTCCACAGAACGGACAAGGAGGAACCCATGTAAATGTCTGCATTGCAAAGAATGGTATAGACATTATTAGGAACTTGGTCGTGAACAAATTGCAGAAAATTGGCATAGGTAAGGCGCCGTTTGATAATTACCTGTGTAATCTTCTCGGAACCAGGAATCTTTTTCCATTCCTTCGATAAATTTTTCTCATTTAATAAGACAATGCGATCCAAATAAGGACAGGCACAGTTCTTTACAAGGCATTCTCGAATCTCTTTTGCTCTTTCTTTATCGGGGTGTTGAAAATATTGTGTAATGAGCCATGTTTCCTGGGGAAGAATTCCCTGTTCTACTATGAAGGAACTTCCCAGCATGGCCTTACGTGATTCACTCACAGGGCAGTCCACGAGACGATTATAACGATAAAGTAAGGCCATGAGTGAAATGGCATCTTCCGCGGTACCATTCCATGATTGAAGTAAATAGGGATACGATTCTAGAAGTTGATCCAGGTTTAATACATTGTCAAAGTTATCTGACCAGAAGTCTTGCGTTTTTAGTGAAAGGATAGATTGTGGAAGTAGAATCATGGTAACATCCTTGGATACTGCATAAAGATCTGCCATAAAATCGTCAATATTGCCTTCAAGTTGAAGCAGGATCATTCCGACAATGCGGGCATTTTGATCATCCCAATAATGATAGCGCTCCAGGCTTGTCACCACGGCATCCCATTTAGAAGAATAGACTGATTTCTGACGTTGAAGCCAAATTAACGTGCGCATATTACGAACCGTAGGGGTGGTCAGTGTCATGACCTTAGGTTTAGACATTTAAGTGAATAGTGATGACCCTACTTTATATCCTGGGATTATGGTAGAAGATGTATTCCGCCCAAGGTCAACCCGAAGTTCGCCATGGTCCTCCTTTGCCACCGTATAATACCCTCAATTTCAATAGCAACAGCCCCTTTATTTTTAATACATTACAAGGTATCGCTCTCACTTCGCCAAATTATCCATTGCCGACGAGTGCAGATGCCAATCAGATCGCCGATAATAAGGCGAATGTAACGTATTATAATTCGATCAATCAACAGGCAAGCACCATTCGTGGCCAGAATCGCACATTCAATTCTCCCCAGCCCTATCCTCAATTTGGTTCAGAGAGCGAACGTCTGAAGTATCGTCAGGGACTAGCAAGTGCTTCGGCGCGTACTCTATTTACAGGAAAAAATCCAGCCGCTCCCGCTGGACCTCCTGTATCGACAATCTATCAGATTATTAATAGTTAAAGAATAATTTTGCTAGCATATTGTTGTGTGATAATTTCAAATGGGTAGTATATTACATCTAAAAAATCGATATAGGGGGATTGTTGTGCTGGATCAGGATCGGGTGTTTCTGTTTGTAAAATGACAGATGCTCCTAGACGATCTCGCTCTGCATTAAAACAGACAGTACACCATATTCCACGATGTACGGTTTTCTCATAATTTCGCTCCCATGCATGACCATCTTTGCACATCCACTGCAATGGCACCTTTATCGTGTCATACGTATCTGACAGACATTTTCCTTCTTTAGAAAGAGCATGGGTATGTGCTTTTTCCAGATAAGCGAGTTGTCGCTTGTTCATTAGTAGGATAATGATCAAATGTCTTTAATTTAAAAAATAAGAACAACTTATACGTTTACATATTTACAAATTGTTCTTTGAATTCGGTAATGACTTGTGCAAGAGATTTAATGTCTGCCTTAGACACTCTCAGGATTCTTGGCTCGACTGGCTGGTTTTCGAGGATTTCGTGTGGCTTTGCGTGGCTTTTGAGGTTTGACAATGGAGTCGCGGAGTGTGTCCCTTGCTTGAGAGGTGAGGGCGGCGCGGAAGGCATCAAGACGAGATTGGACACGTTCTCTCCAATCGGGAAGATAAGTGATGGAGTCGGATGCGGCGTCGTAGGTACCAATGGGGAGGCAGGTACTGGCTGGTTTTCCGTTGTCGAGTTCGAGGGTTCTAATTGTAGTTCCGTCGAGATAGTACGGGATACCATGGATGTGTTTGAGTTCATAATTCATGTTTGATAATTTTCTTAACTCATTCATGATTCAATTTTATATGATATTGATATTTCACAATTTACATAATTCTTTTATCTGGAACCATAGACTACTGGTCAGCGACAACAATGGAAACTACATCCATGACGATGTCGTATTCAAATAATGAAAAGTAGTAAAAATAAGAAAAGATATAGTCTATTGATAGATGAGTCTACACAGCTATCAATATGCTAGTCAAGTATTATTGTATGCCGCTGCAATTATTTTTCTGGTATTTGGAATCATGCATTTATCTCCATTTTTATTCAAGGTAAATTATACACAAGCCCTTCTTACGTTATCCATTTCCCTAGTGATTTTAGCGTATATTGCATATCATGGCTTTGAACAGAAAGAGCTAGGTAGTTGGTTATTTTATGGTACATTTATTACAGGAATTCCGTTATTATATCATTTGTTCTATCTCGCATTTTTCTCAAAAGATCCGCATACGAAAATGAAAATAACGAAAATATACATTTTGGGCGGAGTGATGATTTATTTATCGCTGATTTGGTCAAATGCGAACCGATTGGTTATTTCCGAAATGTCAGGAAATAAAATGTGGGATGCATTTCGGATGTTGACATACATTTATTAAATGTTGAAAATTGAAATTAAATATGAGATAAATAAATGATGCCCCAAAATGAACATTTTCGCCCTCCACCCTACGCCTCGTAAAGCTGCACGTTGGCATGTTGATAAACATGTTGTAAAAATGTTACTCGAGACCTGCCAGCTTTTATACACAGCCCATTGGATCCTCTTCTACCCTGAACTACAACAGCACAAATCGGCTATCAAATTCTCCAAGGAACAAAAACAACTAGAAATCCCTGAATACATGTGGTATGCTCCTGATTGCGAAACAACGGGTGAGGCCACCTATCGCCCATGTCATCCTCATCATCCGTGTTCTGTGTGGACACGAGAGTGTTCAGGAAATTACTTATGGCTTGCAGAGCTGGGAATGGAACTGGCACGGGAATATCGCTTTCGTTTTAAAAAAGTACATTCTTGTGAAAAACACATTCAATGGTTATATGACAATTTGCCATTAACCATTCCAATGTTGCCGAAGAAGGGGTTTGCTATTGCAATGGATGAAGAGTATCGAATTTCGAAGAATCCGATTGTATGTTATCGAAATTATTATCGCAAAGGAAAATCTGGTTTGATTCACTATACTGGACGAAATGTGCCGCATTGGTTTTAAACCATTATTTTTTATGATTCCACCATGGGAATGGATGCTGCTATCACAGGAATGGTGGTAGACAAATACATTTTTGTTACAATCCATGTAATCATTAATTCTCCCGCAAATTCAATGAGAACAATATCTAATTGTGAAAATACAAGATTAAGATATATAAACCAATCGATATAGCTATAAATGCAACTCATCAATGTAATTTCATAAATATACAGTGATGAGATACCCTCTTTTGAAATGGTTGTATCGTGTACTACCAATGTAATCCATGCACATACAATTTGATTATTTAAATTTCGTATGACAGTATTGAAAAATGAATAAAATATAACGCCTGTATATAAATAATAGTTATCAACCACCAACCCTAAAATAACCAAATTTTCAGAGGGTCCAAATTGATAAAAATTTTTAAATGCAGATCCTTTTTGTAATAAGAGTCCTAATGCAACGAGTACACTTGCTGTCCAAACTTGTAATATTCGTATTGTTAAACGAACACGTTCCAACTGTTCAGACATATATATGTGTATAAATTACAACAGGTCTTTACATCTTAATGACGACCTGAACCATGTGCACTTCGACTTGCACCTCCCCATGGACGTTCCTGTTGACTACTATGACGATCACCACCTTCACGATGTCTGCCGCCCATACTATATCCACCATCTCCACCACCAGACCACCAACCGCCCCAATATGGCCACCAGTTATAAGAGGTAATCGTCCATGGCCACCATGTAGCAGGTGGAATAACTGTTTCCTCTTTTGTTACAATGACTTCTCTTGGTGCCATCATGGCAAGAATCATATATACTACCAGCAATAATACAATCACATAAAAGATGCTAAAAAGCAGAGTTGAACTGTCCATTCTACTCTGCTTGTTATATTTGATTCTACAGCAATCAATTACCCCACCATCCTACCGCCGTAGTCGTAGACTTAGGAATGGTTGCACGTGGATCATAGATCTCCCGCAGTGTCGGAAGTGGATCATATCCAGGGCGGAGTTGAACCCGTGGAGCTACGCGCTCCAATCGCATGCCACCTGCAGGACTTACTCCTGCATATCCTGATGGTTTGGGAACATATCCCTTGCCTGATTCTGGCCAAAATGTGTTATGTGTAGTGGGTGGTTCAATATCGCCTCGTCCAACAGGAGTGTATCCCCATTGATTGGCCATCTTATTCATTGTATAAGAAAATAATTATGATAGATCATACGGTTTAAAATAAGCAGTATAGTATAGAAAATGACACTTTGCCTAATTGCTATTTTTAAAAATGAGGCCAGTATTATAAATGAGTGGATAACTCATTATATTAACCAAGGAGTTGATAAATTCTTTTTAATTAATAATGATAGCACAGATCAGTCTTTAGAAATAATACAACCATATATTGATAAGAACATTGTAGAATGTGTAATGTCAAAAGAAAGACATGCCCAAAAACAATTATATAATAAACACTTTTTGGATAAATCTAAAGAATATCATTGGGCAATGGTAGTTGATTTGGATGAATTTATCTATGCAAGAAAAGGATGTAGAACCATTAAGGAGTATTTGCATACACTAGATGATTCTATTGCACAAATTTGTGTTCCATGGAAAATGTTTGGTTCAAATGGATATAAAATTCAACCTCAATATGTGATTGAATCATTTACTAAAAGAATATATTATGATAAAGATGATGGGTTCCAAGGCATTAAGAAAGATAATGGATATAAATATAGCCTTAATAAATGTATTGTACGAACTACACATCTGAAACAATTTGCTATACACTCCCATGAAATGTTGAATAAAAATCATATTACATCGGATAATACGATAAATAATCTACATTCTGATGTAAATTTTAGCAAGATCGATGAAACAATATTAGAAAATTCATATTTGCACTTAAATCATTATGCAATTCAATCGTATGACTGGTTTATGAAAGTAAAAGCAACAAGAGGCGCCGCAGATAATCCTAAATCGGAAAATGTAAGAAATAATCATTATTTCGTATCATATGATATTGTATCAAATGATATGGATGATTTTGAATTGAAAGAAATAACATATGAATAATTGTACGCCATATTCTGTTTCTTAGAAATGAATTAAGCATGTGATCTTCTCCAATTGAGCGTCATATTGAAGACCCGTAATTGTGTACTTCCATCGGGAGAATCAGTGCTTGTAACTGTAACGGTTCCATAAAGTGGTTGATAATTACCCACTCCAGATGTGATATTATAGGTGTATTGTGCATTCGGAAATACATAATTGCCAGAAGGTAATCGAATGGTTTGCCCGGAAAATGTATACATCACTGTACCCATTGGTAATACAAATGCAGTTTGACCGGTTGTTTCAAATAGACCATTCATGTTGACATCATTTATATCAAAGATTGTTTGAGAGATGGCGACACGCCCAATAATCGTGCTCAAACTAGATGTGGTATATAGATTTCCATTGATGGTTTCAAAAATGGTTCCATTTGTTCCTACAATTCGATCAATAATAGTACTTGGATGGCTAGGAGAAAAATATAGTGAAGAATTGCTAAAAGACATTCTCTACTATAGTTTAAAAATATTACTATATATGATTTAAAAGTCCGCATCCAGTGCAAAGCTCATCTCATCCGCCGATTTACCAACACCTGATTTGGCATACGATGTCACTCGTTTTTCAAAGAAGTTATCCTTTCCTTCCAGTGAAATGCGCTCCATGAAATCAAATGGATTGGCTGTTGAGTAGATCTTTCCATACCCAAGCTGAGACGACAGACGATCTGCCACAAACTCAATATATTGTGCCATAAGTTTGTCATTCATACCCACCAAGTGACAGGGGAGCGATTCCGTAATGAATTGCTTCTCAATCTTCACGGCTTCACGAATGATTTTGTGGGCTTTTGTCTTGGGAATCTTCTGCTCAATCTCCTCATATAAGCCGCAGGCAAAGTCAGTATGAAGACCCTCATCGCGTGCAATAAACTCATTGGAAGTCGTGAGACCAGGCATGAGTCCGCGCTCTTTTAACCAGTAAATAGCGCAGAAGGAACCACTGAAGAAGATGCCCTCCACTACTGCAAAAGCAATCAGACGTGTCGCAAAGTTTTCCTCCTTTGATTCAATCCACTTCTGCGCCCATTCGGCTTTGCCCTTGACACAGGGAATGGTCTGAATAGCTTGAAAGAGATGCTGTTTCTCTGCTTTGTCTTCAATGTAGGTATCAATTAATAGGGAATAGGTTTCAGAATGAATGGCCTCCATCATGAGCTGAACGGAGTAGAATTGGCGTGCCTCGCTTAACTGTACTTCGTTCATAAAGCGGGCAGCAATGTTCTCTTGAATAATGCCATCGGAACCGGCAAAGAAGGCAAGAATGTTTTTAATAAAGTGTTGCTCGTTGGAATTTAGTTTTACCCAATCTTTCATGTCTTTTGCCAAGTCGATCTCCTCGGGTGTCCAGAACACCGAAACATGATTCTTGTACTTTTGATATAGTTTTGGTTTCATAATAGGAAAGAGGGTGAAACGGTTCGGATTCTCCCGTAGAATCGGCTCCACAAACGGCTCTAATTCGAAATGATCCATCATTTCCATCTTTGCCTGCTTTGCATGGTAGGCGGGAGAACGATGATTGAGTTTGGGCGATGCTGAGACAATAGGGAGTTCCATTCCGATATTAAAACCGGAGAAAGAAGATGAGAACATGCTATCTCATTGTAGCATCAATTGGATATCAATTTTATGTATTTTGTAACATAAAATTGGTATATAAATTAATATTCATTGAATCATTTGCCTAAATTTCTGCTCACTTCCATACAATGCTGCAGATAATGGGCATACGTCCTTTGTATAACGATAATAAGGCACATTAATGAGATATTTATGAAGAATCGAAGAGAATTCGTTTGAGGATACCGTGGGTTCAAGTGAGGGCAAATGATTAATGGCAATAAGGCGTATAGAATCGGTTAATGAGCAGACTGGATGATCGCGGCTAGTATACGTATCATAGATGGGTAGTGTGTTGCGTGGATTTCCTACATCGCAGCTAATGTCGCAAATAATAGAAAGAGATCCCATATTGGACAAATCATCCTTTACAAGGAAAGGTGGTGGAGAAATAGAGGAATCATCGGGCAATCGTATGGCATGAATTAAGATATCATGTTCCATAATTATCTTCTTTTGTGCGATTGATCGACTCGTCCAGACAGTACAAGGAATATCAAATGCATCTAGTACTTTTTTGGCATGTTTACCTACGGTGCCATAACCAATTAGTAGAACACGTGGTTTTTTTTCATAATAGATAAATTTTTGGATCTGTGTATAATAATATTCCTCATCAAAGGAAGGAATAATAGAAGATTTCATATAAAATGTCATTAATGCCAAATAGGTACCAATCTTACCTGACTGTCCACAAAATGAAATAACGCGTTTCTTCTCCTGATCTAGCATATATTCATAATCAATAAATCGACAGTCTTTCAATAAGGATAATGTATTCTGCCATCCATCCTGTCCCTTAAAACAATGAGCAAAATGTAGAAGAGTCTGTGAAGAATGGGCTTGAGTTGTAATTTCCTTTAATCCAATTACATAAGAATAACGCATAGATGACCAATAACCCTTAGGTACAATAGTTGCACCCTTTTCAAAGTATGATTCATCTGGATAGCAGCGAACAGAAGATGATTCAACCATAATACGAAAGTGTTTAGAGAGAAAAGGGAGATCGGATGGAACGATAGGAACACGGGCTTCTGTTGGATTTTCTTCGGATCGAATGACAAGAAGGGGTTTTCCAAATAAATCATGATACAGTGCTTGAAAAGCCAGTTGATTATAATTTACAAGTTGAGGACGTGACATATGAGGAGACAACAACCGAACAACTGGACTATCATGGTATAAATCAAAGAGGATATCATTCATATAACATAATAAGGCATGAGGTGTATGGGGTTGATAGACGTGAGCCAGTCCAAGATCAGTTAGAATAATATTACATTCCTCTTTTGTAAGATTACATGTGTGGCCTTTTTGGACACAATTCTTAATGATGGTATGATAGGAGGATTTATGAAACGTATTTGTCAAAATAAATGAATGTTGTGCTAACAGAACAAAGAAATTCATGACGTCTTTTAAATATGTCTCTGGAAACCAGTCGAAGAAACGTATTTCAATGCCATGATTCTTAAATTTATTAAAATTAATATCATATCCAATGGCTTTATTCATATAATAGGGACTGTTGAACATTTGATTCATCCAAAAGTCTGGATCTTCGGGTTTGCTCATCAACAGAAGTTTTCCATTAACAGGTGCATCTGTATCAAATGTCTGAAGAGAAATATATCGACTAAGACCTACACGAAGACTACCAATACAATATGCATTATCAATAATGGAAAATACATCAGGTGTTCCATAGCATGCAACCATTAATGGTTCTACTATCTGAATAAATCGAATCAATTGTAAATGCTCTTTTGCAAATCGATCTCGATCATCAATAATACCATTGACAAGAACTGTTGGAAGGGTTATATTAATATGATAGGTGCCATTGTTACATAGAGACAACTGTTTTTTCTGTGTACTTAGGAAGCTTACCATTCCATAATTGTGATCAGGAAATTGCAGTGATCCGATATTCCATTCCTCAAAAAATGGAGAAATCTCTCGGATAAAGGTTTCTTTATGTTCTACAAATTCATGAAAGCATTGATCTACCGTTGCATTATAGAAATTTTGTGTAATAAACTCTATAGAATCACCGTCAAAGACAAAGGACTTATCATAGGTATCATTGTAGTATCTACTCTCTCTCATTAATATATCGTGAATTGATTCAATGAACTTTTGATTAGGAGTATTATCTTTGTCATAATGTGTCTTATGCTCCAGATGAATATCTGTATTCTTAAATGTATGTGCATTCACATAAATAGGATAAGTTAATTGGTCATATGTTTTAATGATATCAAATATCTTTTGTAAGGAACCCTCTTTAAAGTTTTTATAGTAGTCTACACTGTATCGTTCTCTTTTTTGCTTAAGAGATTTGAATTGTGATGAATTTTGTAAGGAATCTAACATAAAATAGGTTTCATTTTCGATTCCAAGACCCCAATATAGAGATCGATTTGAATCGTTATATCGATCCATGTATTTTGCATGTTTATCATCGAGAATATCATTAAATACATATGGAATATTTTTATTTACATTTTCATGAAATTCTTCCGCTAAATCCTCATCATGATGTACCGTTGAATCGAACGTTGAATCGAACGTTGATATATCAACAGATGAAATACATAAACCCATGACACCTACTAAGACTATACAAATTATATTTAAATATAACCACAAACTACGGCGCAAATGGTTGGCGTTTGAATGAGCCGAAAGGGCTTTCCACAACCTTCAATGAGTTGGGCGGAGGCTAGTCGATCGCACTCTTCTTTTGGCAAGTGGGGTGGAATTTGCTGCATATTGGTTTTATATACTCCATGGCGAAAAATCGCACAATTTACCTCTGATTTGTGAATAAGAATACCTCCTTGACAGTGTGGGCATATGACATGGTAAACCTCATCCATCTACTACTAAAATATAAACAACTACTAGAAATGACCTCCGTATTATCAAGATCTTCCGCTCTTACTGCGCGTACCAAGCCTCTCACAGGTGATACCAAATCATCTTTTGTCAATGATGATCACATGGGATGGATGAATTGCGATGGCCGTTCACTGGATACCACTGCGTATGCCCTCCTTTTCAAAGTCATCGGATATACCTTTGGAGGATCCGGTGCAAACTTTAATTTGCCCAATATGAAAGGTCGCGTGATGGGCTCGGTTAACACAGTTGTTGATCCCAATGAAAGCACTACATTTGCACCAGGTCAAAGTGTTGGTGAGGTGCGTCATAAATTAACCGTTCCTGAGATGCCCGCACACAATCACAATAAGGCTACACCATCACCTGGTGTGGATACAACCGCCGATGGAACAACATCCGTTCAAGCGGATCATACACACGGCATTACGGATCCTGGCCACAGCCACTCTTACTTTAATCAACCTAACAGTGTTAATCCAGCCGTCAGTCTTACCACAACGGATGTGGCAGATAATGTGAATGTGAATCAAACAACAGGTACATCCACCACAGGTATTGTTATTAATCCGGCTGGCTCGCACAGTCACACCATCAGCTCTAATGGCGGTGATCAATACCACAACAATATGCAGCCAACGCTGTTCTACGGAAATACGTTCATTTATTGCGGTATTCCTACATTCGGATCGTATCCGTACACCACTGGTTCTAACCCCGTATTAATTTAAATATTCTGCCATGTGAATGCCCTGTTCTGTCAATCCTACTTTTTCATAAAATGGTACCATATTTCTTTTGCAATTTAGTACGATTTTATAGCATTGTTTCTGATTACCATACTCTTTTAGCTTCCTAATAATTTCATAGGCAATCCCTTTTCCTCGATATTCAGGATGAACAACAATATCTTCAATGTGACCCACATATCTTCCTCCTCTTGATAACTTGGGTTCTAGGATAATGGTTCCTGTTCCAATAATAGTTGATCCATCTACTGCAACAATCATTCGTCCTATATGGTGAATCGTAGCAAGATGTGATAAAAATAGATCATTGGACAGATCTGATATAGTCGTAAGATATGCCAATAATTTCAGATGGTTATCTTTAATACTATCTAATCGACCCATATTCTGACATACATAGTCATATAGTGTAGTATAAAACAACATATTTTATTATTGTATGATTCCGTTAAGCTCTAATGATTTAGGAAAGTGACCATTGAATCGGTTCTTTGTCTAGTTCAGTAATCCATCGATTAATGGTACTAAACGGCTTGGATCCCATAAATCCTTTGGAGGCACTCAGAGGAGACGGGTGGGCGGATTCTAATACACGATGCTGGTTCAAATCCAAGTACATGGATAGCAGTTTTTTCTTGACTTGCGCCGATTTCCCCCATAGAACAAAGATGGTTTTCTTTGTTTGTGCGGCAATGGCTCGAATGATCTGATCAGTCACTTCTTCCCATCCCAACTTCGCATGCGATTGAGGTGCGCCTGCCTCCACCGTTAGAACGGTATTTAACAATAAGATACCTTGACACGCCCATTTTGTTAAGTTTCCATGTGGCGCAATCGGAACTCCAAGATCAGCGAGTAGCTCCTTGTAAATGTTCTTCAACGATGCAGGAAGTACTCTACCGTCTTCTAACGTAGAGAAGGCAAGACCGTGTGCGTTTCCTGGCGTAGGATAAGGGTCTTGCCCCAGAATCACTACCTTAATGCTTTGTAGAGGTGTAAGGGTAAGCGCTGTCCATATTTGATCTTTTGCAGGGAGAAATGTTTTGGTATTAAGCGTTTGTGACAAAGTCAGAAGTTGTTCTTCGCAGGGTTTCATCGTCTCTTTCCATCCTGCGGGGACGGAATCGAAGAGCCAATTGTTTCCTGGTTCTTGCAAAGCAGGCAGAGCTGCCTCTTCTTTTTGTTTGATAGGGTCTCCAGGTACCACAACTTCTACTTCTTCTTTGATAGGTGCGCTAGTTGGAGGTGCCTGCGGCTTAGGCATTCGCTCGAGCGATTCATAGAATGCCTTGACCTTGGGATGGGCTTTAAAGACGGTCGGTTCAAAGTCATGAACATAGAGGGCTTCTAAGGAGCGAACACGAGACAGGGCTACATACGCCTGACCGAATTCGAAGTTGCCTGCGCCGATGTCCACCAGCGCTGAATCAAGGGACGCCCCCTGTGCTTTGTGGGTAGTACAAGCCCATGCCAAGCGCAAAGGAATCTGAGAGCGAGCGCAGAATTCATACTCTTCGATCGGCCAACTGTGAAATCCAATCGGCCGTCTCGTTCCATTGATGAATTCTACAATCGGGCGATCAGTAGCGGCACAGAATCCTGTAATGTAACCACGCGTTCCATTAACAAGCCCCGCATCCGCATCCACATTGGCAATCAGCATGACCTGCGCATTAAGAACCAATTCCAGATCAACTGCATAGGCCGCATCCGAATCAAACTTGGCAAGTGATTGCTGAAAGGAAGGATCGGATTCGCGAAAGGCCTGTGGCTGTTTACCATCATAGACAAGCCGCGCCTTATACATCTCTCGCCGTCCCTTCAACGCCTTTAGATTGGTCTCATTGATCAATTGCACTTCCGCGCGTTTTGGATAAAGTAGAGTAGGGCGAATGGGATTGCTTTTCCAATCACGACCCTCTAAGGAGCGTAGAACCTCGCAACTCTCCTTGGATAAGGATCCTGTCCGCGCCTCCTTCAAAATACGCTGGAATCGCTCGTCCTTTTGGCGCTGAATCTGGGTCAGTTCAATGCAGCATGGAATATCTTTCCAGACCTCTGATTCAAAGGCAAACTGGATGGGATCGTCTCCCTTGTTCACAGGAGGAAGTTGGTAGAAGTCACCTACGAGAAGTACTTGAATTCCGCCAAAGGGTTTCTGCGATTTTCTGATTTTCTTGCCGAGTTCGTTGAGTTTATCAAGGAGTTCAGCGGTCATCATCGAGATCTCGTCAATAATAAGAAGATCCGTAAGAAGCCAGTTTCGCTTGGACTTGGTATTTCGACTGATTTTGATGTAGAGTTCTGCAACTGTCCCTTTTCCTAAGCCAATTCCCGCCCAGGAATGTAGTGTTTTTGCTTTATGACCTAGAAGAAGGGCTGCACAACCCGTCAGAGCACACATTTGAATGCGTGGTGCCACAGAGCGCACTTCTTCTACCTGATTTTGTTTTAACTTTAATCCAGGAAACTCCGTGTAGATCACTGACAACAAGTAGCTTTTTCCAACACCACCACCACCGGTTAAGAACAGATTCTGTCCTGTGAGAAGATAATCAATTACACGATGTTGTTCATCTGTTAACGTATCTAAACGAGACCGTGGTTCGACCATATTCTCGTTTAGATAGAGTTGTGCTTCTTCTTTTGTATTGAACCCCTTATACAGCGCGCTTGGATATCCACTGATGGATTGGCTAGCATCATCCCACGTATCATACAGACCTGGAATAAACCCTTTTGCAACGGCATACCACTTTGACATGATTTGGATGCCATGTTTCAATAAAAATAGAAGATCAATTTTTATCAATCAGTAATACGATTGATATGTGCCACAGTTGCAGGTGTAGACATCATAATATCGACTTCGTTATCATATTCATCGCGGAAGTGGAATACATTATCATTAATCTTGGAAAAGTAGGCGACAAAGAATCCACCTTGACAATGAGGAACAGCAATACAACAATCCTCTTCTGGCTCACCCTCCTCCTTACGATAAGTGGCAAGAGCAATAGAATGATGCTCTTTTCCCTCCACCCATGCCTGCCCTTTTCGTCGTATATAACATATTTCGGTCATTTTCTATGATGTAGATTAATTTAAATTCAAATATCAATTTTTATAAGAGTGTTAAATTCGACAATTCCTTCATAAAACGCTTGGAGCACGTTTCAACAAGGAGACCACCATTGGCATACACGCCATAGTTCGCATAATAGTTCTCATGCTCTAGAGCAAAATGCCAAATGGTATAGTTTCCTTCAGACTGCCAGGGCTCCGCTCGCTCATCCACACAGGCCATTAATCGATACTTGCGATCGGTAACAAAGGTTAGCTTCAGGATTTCAATCGTCTTCTTACGCTGTACCTCTGTAAGCGAGTCAACCAGAATCGAGTGGCATCCAGTAATATATAAATCGCTAGTAAGCTGAGGATAGCGATCTTTCGAGCAGCAATATAAACGATTCTGAGTTCGATCGGCATTACCAGGGTTCGAAATGGTACCTTTACCGATCATTTCTACTTTCTTGTATCCATCACGAAGGGTCTTCACTAATGTACCAACCTTCATTTGCTCCACGGGCATATAGGTATCGACACCATCTACTTGGCACAGAATAGTAGAACCTTCGAGGAAGCAGGGAGCTGAGGGATAGAGAAAATAATATCCATCCGCATTGAGGGTATCACCATTGTTATAGACAGTGGCTTGAGAAGAAGATCCTGAGCTGCTGGATGCAATTCTCCAGCTTGTATATCCACCTTCTGTTCCATAATCAACATTGCCAACAATATAGCTAGTATATGTAAGGCCAAAGTAACTACCATTTGTGGCTAATGCATCCGCTTCAGTAGGATAATAAACAATACCTGGCGCACCAACCATCAATGCCTGTTCACTCATTGGGCCCACTAGAAGACGCGGTACAATACCCGTGTCGACTGTCTCATGATGGCTACCCTCTTGAAAGGAGTATCCAGTGTTTTCTTGAATCGGGTAGGATGCATTTTCCACCAGGAGTTGACCAGGGGCACTATTGACATAGACCAAGTGAGTGCGTTCAAAGATTGATGTTCCACGATCCACGTGCGGCACCGTATCACCTTTAATCCATCGCATGGGAATGGTCTGAATCTGGGATAAATTCAAGCCAAAATGGGTTTGAAGCGAGGTGCGAATGGAATCGGTAAGGGTGATGCTAAAATAGATCTTGCCAGAGGACAATGCATCCAGCTTTGCCTTTGCCTCGAGAACTTCAGGAAGTTCATTTAAATACTGTAAATCAGCAGCAGTAAACACGGAAGGGTGGGAAGTAGCCATTCTATAGAGAGGGTGCAAAATTTAATTGTTTAATTGATAACAAGAAATTTGTTTCCCCTGTTTCACTAATTTCTTTCATGGCCGCATCATGTAGTTCTGCAAGTACATCTTCTAGGTCTCGATCTTCTACGTAGATGGTATCATTCAATAATTCTTGTAGTCGTTGAGCTCCTTCAAGAGCATCAATCTGGGCTTGATCAATGAGGGTCATATAGGCCATGGCTTCGTCAAATTCTTCCCATAATGATTCGCAATCAGAATCCGAATCGGATGCTGAGTCCATATCAATAACGTCGCTCATCTTATATATAATACACATGATATGTTTAGATTCAATATTTCTTTCGCATTTCTTCCATATATGCTTTAAGTTCATCAGATGCTTTAAAGGCAATCATTTCATATTTGAACCCCTGATTGATTTTGCGTTGAGTAGCGGCTGTCCAGGGTTGACCTGGATGCTCTTTCGTTTCCTTGCGCATGGCCATAGAAGCTATTGCTTGCACTTCTACCATTTTTTCCCCTGTTTTATGATGTTTATCTAGTAGGCTTTGTAGTTTATTTTTCTCGGAAGTGGTTAATTTGTTAAGAATATATTTGGGAAGGGTTTTCATCTATGTACTTTTTAGAAAAATAAGGTTTTAAAAAAAACGCTTGGAAAGTACAACTATATATTTTTGGTAACTTTTTAGAACTTCGTTAAGAAAAAATGTTTATGTAAACGGCGATGCATTAAACGCCAGCAGACTAATGGGTGTATGATAGGAAATTGTACACGTCATGGGTACGACTTTGGATCCTTCGGTGGATGTCCAGGAGACAAACCAGTGTGTAGGCATGAAGAGACAACTTCCAGGCCGTAGAACAATATCAATGTATTTCACATCTGCCACAAAGGGTGTATCTTTTGCGGTAAGTTGAGAGGGAAAACAGCCAACCCACTCTGCGGGAAGAGCAGATTCTACTGCTTCGGTCATGATGCTCACAAGAATCTCTCCGTCAACAGGAAACAAACATGTCCATGTTGCAAAAGTTTTACGAAGTCCTACATTACCTGCCCAGCAATGATATCGCGGGGTCATCCATAATTTGAGAAATGGATTCATAATCATGGGATGAAACCATTTCTTTGCCCAGATGGCCATACCTGAAGCAGCAGCAATCGTTTCTGCTTGTGGATATTTCCATGGACAAATGGAATCTACAGTTGCTTGTGAAACCCATTCAACTAGACTTGTTTCCTGAAAAATAGGAATATTCTGATAACAATCACGGGATGTTACATCATCGAGTGTCCAGAAGGAGGCAGAAGGAATAGATCGGAGAACCAGTGGAACTTTTTCATGAAGCAGAGAGGATACATTGTCTTTCTGCGACCATTCCAACTGATTGATACGAAATTCACAGACGGCCTGTTTATAGAAAAAGGTAAGAATGATAAAAATGACACCGAAGAGTAATATAATTTCGAGCATCGCCTAATGGAACACTGTAACAAAATTATTTATTTGTCACGCACTTTGCACGGCGTGTAGATGCTAGTGATTTTTTTTGAGGGACGACAATGGGCTTATGTCGTCTGGTGGTAGAAAGGTATGTCTTTTTTACAGGATTTTTCTCTGTTTTTGCTTGGCTAATCAGAGGAGTAACTTCTGGAGTAACTTCTGAAGAAGTTGGAGGTTCAAACAACTTTAACACCTTATCCATCCACTCTTGTGGAAGACGTCCTGTTTCGAGGGCATGTAGAAAGAAAGAATCCTCGGAAGGAATCGTTTTCTGAATCAGTTCATTTAACAGATCTTCAATTTGATCTACCTCTTCAATTTCATGTCGACTGTGAAGCTGTTCAAAGATCTTCATCCATTCCTCTTGATACGCCGGTTGTACTGAATCAAGTATCAGCTTTGTATCCATTAGGAATCCATAACGAATACCAATTTTCGAGAAGTTCTGAGTAAGATCTAGCGTAAAACTGCTATTTTTCAGGCAATAATCGGAAAATTCTAATACATTGTTTGCAATGTCTTCCATAATTAAGTAACACCCGTAGATATGATTTTGTAAAATTAAGGATGATACACCTGTTCGGATCGTCAATTCATGCTGAACCGCTGTTTTCAACGGAGTAAGATCCATTCTCTACTAGAATTCAGTGTTCTAAGGAATAAAATGAAACGCACATTATAATACATGAGGGTTTTTACTTAGAAATTCATTATAGGCCTGTGGATACCTGGCAGGATCTAGATGTTCATAGTAAATATTAATTCGATTCATCAAATTAAATACTTTGAATACACCATAAGGTGATGCATACCATACTGCATTGATAATGGATCCAATAAAACGGTGTCCATATAAATCATGAGGTGGTTTCATATCACTTCTCCACTGACGATAGAACCCATAAGGAGCCATTACATATACATATCGTAAATATACTTTTTGCCACATACTATGTTATTACAAAAACATCTTTATGTGAGTATAAACTATAAGAATGATGCTTAGATATGGAGAATCTTCTTGAATTTTCGCAAGGAACGGTTCGATTGAATGATGAGCAATATCGAGTGGTTACCAGTCCTCCTTCTGAAAATCAGCGTATTTTAGCATCCGCTGGCTCAGGTAAAACAACTACCATTACCTCACGAATTGCCTATTTGGTAGAGGAATATGGAATGGATCCCAGTCGAATTCTTCTTGTATCCTTTAGCCGATCTGCGGCACAAGAAATGATTCATCGTGTTCACAGTTTGATTGGAAAGGTGAATATGTATGCGGGAACATTTCACGCACTCAGTTCCCAAATTCTACGAGAACGAGCTCCGCAATTAATGGGGGATCAGCCATTCATTGATGAGCTTCCCTGTCGCTTGGCCAAATGGCTAGAAACAGATCAAGGGCGTCTATGGACAAAACGATTTCGAACCATTATTGTGGATGAATTTCAAGATATTAATGAGATTCAATGGCAAATTCTAAAAGGATTCTACCATGAACGAACAACCATGTCCATTGTGGGCGATGATGCACAGAATATTTATACATGGCGTGGATCTTCCGTTGATTTCATTCTGAATTTTCACGAAAAAATTCCATTGGTCAAGGACTATCAACTTTGTCGAAATTATCGCTCCACCGAAGCCATTGTGACCATTGCCAATTCAGTGATGCGTTTTATTCCAACTCTGCCATTTAAGAAAAAGATGATTGCCAATGCGCGTGGTGGTAGAAAGCCCGAGGTGCATTTCTTTTTTCGATCTTCGGATGAATGCGACTGGATTGTTAACTCACTGGATAAACTAATACGTCATTTTCCCGAAATGTCATTCGCGGTTCTCTCACGATATAATTCTGATTTATACAAGATGGAAGAGCGCCTTCATTTGAAAGGAATGTCTTATCAACTCCTAACCAATTATCATCCTGATTCGAGTAAGCCCGAGATAAAGAAGAAAACAACGCTGGCAACTATTCATGCAAGTAAGGGTTTGGAATGGGATATCGTCTTTTTTATGAATTTGCATGATGATGTGTTTCCGTCGCGTAAGGGGGATGAGGACATTATTGCAGAGCGCCGCTTATTTTATGTGGGTGTCACACGTGCAAGACGAGGACTCTATTTGACGTATTCGCGACAGGAGCGATCATTATCACGATTTGTGCGAGAGATTCCTCGACCCTTCCTCAAGTTTCATAATGTGGCCTCTTTCAAATTGAGCGTCAACGAGGCGGCAGCGTCGACAATGAGCATTGAAGATATGATACGTGGATTTGATGGAGCGGATTGGAATGAACTGCGTGATCAAGGAGATGTTCCACAAGTTACAGCGTATAAAACAGAATCTATTTATCATTTTGGAAAATTATTTGCACTGCCAGAATGGGTGAAAATGCATGATGTGAGAGAGACATGGTTTGAAATGATGCGTCTTATTACTTTACGAGAATGTGCTATGTATCAAAATAAGCTACAGGAATTACAAACGGCGGAAATAAATGAAGCGCTATTAACCCTGCGTATTTACAAAGAGGATATTGAGTTCTGGGAGCTCTATGAAGTGGAACTGGAGCATATTGTTCATACTTTTTTAAAGCATACATTGCAAATGCCGGCATTAGAATATGCGCAGCTGGATCACTATGTAAAAACAAAGTTACAACATCTTTCTTGGACACCTCAAGAAATGTCACATGCTATCATTATCATTGCTAAAATACGAGGTCAGCTTCGACCCATGCGGCATATGGGGTTTGATCTCAATGAATTTTCCTTTGGGTTAGTGCGAAATTCAGTACCTACTGAGCTAAGACCTGATGTTCTTAAAAGTTGGCACCACATGATGGATCCTAAGAACAAAACCCATGAGATTGTGGGAGACATGTGGAGATTAGCGGCGATTAAATCGGTCATCGAAGGTCGTAATATTCCATTATATCAATATGCAACAATTGCCCCACATTTATTGGAGAAAGATCAGCAAGATATTATTGTAGCAATTGAAGCGACAATTCCATCATGGATTGTGACACAGGAACATCCTACTTTTCATTTTACATTTGAGGCAGAGGGAATTCGCCCGATTCAATTTGATATGTTAACTGAGAAATGTGCATATTATGTGTTCTTTGATCCAGGATTTATTCCAAGCATAGAGGATAAGATACTACTTTTACTAAAACAGTATGCTTATGAGGAATTATTTGACCGATCACTAGAATCGGTTGGATTTTTAAATGTTGCATCAGGAATGATCATTCGGTATGAGGTGACATCTACCATACGGGAGCAGCTGAGCCACATGTGGCAACACCTACAACGGAAGTACAACCTGTACCAGGAATAGATGGGCGACTGCCAGGAGCATAGGTGCTTTCTTGTGCACGAAGTCTCATGGCAGAGCCACCAGGTTGAGGAACCCCGCCGCGTGAACGAAGAGCCTGTTTGGTGGGAGTAACTTCATTGACACCGCCATGTGGCATGGGTTGACCGATGGCCTGACCATCGGGTAATGCCGCATATTTATCCGCTCCATATCGATCTTGCTTGGTAGGATTGTTAAATAGACGTCCACTACGTTCAAAGTATTTGCTATCATTCATGGAACGGCATGTTGTTCCATCCAGACGAAGAAGAGCCTGGGGCATAGAGAGTTCTGCAACAAATGCATCGGAAATAGGCTGACGATCGGGAATAGTGGAGCCTGCAATGTACATATTACTGTGTTGACGAGGAATGTATTTGGTATTGGGGCACCATTTATCAAGAGGGTGATCCAGTGTACGAAGAACCGATTCCTTATCGATATTCGCGGCATAACGACCGGGCGGATAGAATTCTCCACCTGTTGGAAAGACCATATCCTTTGGCGGCATGGGGGCTGGAATAGCAGGTGCACTAGTAACGTATTTCTTGCATACTTTTACCCATGGACGAAAATCTTCGGGTAATCCAACTTTTTGTTGAGGGAGAATATGTCGTAACATTTGTGTGGGATCCCAGTGCGTCCGCAGACAAACCGGTGGAAATAAATTTTTCTCACTACCCTCGATGGTTTGAAATGGAAATTGACTATTATAGGGAGAGGGTGGATGATTCATTTACTTAGCCGATATATTTAATTTGGATTTACTCATCATCGCCTTTTTTAAGAGCAAGATAAGGTGCTGAATAGGGGTTATCAGGAATGGGAATCGTGGGTACCTTTGACCATTGATCCGCATCGGAAACGAGACCAATGTTTTCATCAATTTGAAATGTGGCATTCCATTCATTAATGTCAAATGTATATGGATACAAAAGCCATGCAGGTGTAATAGCTTCGTCATCGTAATATATTTTAATATTAAGGCGATCCAGCTTACTAAGACCTTGATCAAATGAAATTGGATTTTGAATTAGTGTATTGGAAATGCCTGTATCACCAATGCCGTTCATTAAAATCTTGCAAAACATGAACTTTACTTGACCGGTTGGCTCTTGGGTAATACTATAGTCTTCTTTCATAGTAACATCAATATTATTAAATCCTTGATCTTCATTGACTTGCATAAAATAGTTCAAGTTAGCAGAGGAAGTATATTGTGATACAGTACTAAGAATATTAAATGAAGATCTTGTCTTATTTGCTAATCCTAGCCGATAGGTAAGTGTATTAATAACTGTATTGACAGGAAGACATGAATACCATTGATTAACAAGTTGAGTTAAGATATTAATACAGATCGGTGTACATGTACAGGTTATACCACAATCTGTCGAACATCCTTTTTTACACTCATTGTATGCAGTAGAGGCGGATGATAAACACACATTTAGTGTACTAAGTGTAGATGTGTTTGGATTCTTAACAGATGAATATTGAGTATAACATTTTGCAACATCGGAATGATATGTAGTGCTGCATGATTTTATACATGATATTACACATGTTGAATAACAATTTGTTACCATAGGCATACCTGGAATATATACATTTTGATCGGTTAAGAAGGAAACAGGAAGTGCTTGTTGAGAGAGATAGGTTTGGTTCGTAATCATTTCTTGAGGTAAAATGCCATTATATTTAGTAGAAACATAGGTATGAAATTGTTCATTGATTCGACCATTAATACTTGAAATGGATACATTGGTACTTTGCATGATATAATAGCAACTCGATAGTGTAGTTTGATAATCATTAAAATTGGTAAAGGTTAACTTTACTCCTTCATAATTATTATAAATACGTCCAAAGGTACTTGTATAATTGAACATGGTTGTAAATTGTTCATCATTGCATAACTCCTCTACTAAAAAGGTTGATTGTGCAGTACGATGTTGGGCTCCACCTGAATACTGATACTCTGATACAAAAAAGTAATTTCCTAAAACAGTGCTTAAATTTCTCTCTAAATGTTTGGCGACACATGTATAGGATCGATTATTTTTTAGGGTTTGAAATGATTTAGAAGTTAACCCATTCATAGCAAGTTCTTGATTCAGAATGCTGGTATGTGTCTTTGTAAATTCATTGCGCAAGGATGGATGAAGTGTATCATGAATTGTAGTAAATGTTGCATTTTTATCATCATATAACCATTGATATTGATTTACATTTCGAAGCTGAAATGTCAGATTGGGACGATACGCATCAAGAACATCTTGATTGGTCGAACAGATTTGATAATAAAATAAACTATCAAGCCCTTCAAAGGGACCAAGTATGCGCTGAACTAGATTCGAAAAAGAGATACCATTTGTTTTTAAAAATGGCTGTGCCATTTGAGTTGCAATCGCCTCTTTCAGAATAGGGAAATAATATGCATTATATGCAACTTGATCAGTGATTGTAACACATCTGTCAATATGATATTGTGAATAGTAGGTATTCATGATATTATCTTTGGTATGAGGACCATAACGATGTTGATTGATACGCGATCCATAATTTGCACCAGGCTCATTAAAAAGGGGAGAAATATCACGTGTATTTGTAAATACATCATAAAATGTACTATAATCGATCAAATTAAGTGGTGGCGTAGAATTCGCACGAAAGGTAAGTTCACTTGCAATCTGTTGGTTAGTATATACTCGATTAGGGACAGAGATTGTGGTAATAAGTGGATCACCTGATGGATTTATACGACCTGCTTCGATAACAGCAATTCCATTTGCACCAGTGGTAAAGTTCATTGTGTTGACACATGTTGTGATACAAGTAGATGGAACCCCTTGTTCAATTAATTTGTTTACCAATGTACTTTGAAATAGTTCAAGAGCCGTTGCTCCAGCATGACCATTTGGAAATGACATTTGTGTCAATTGAATTTTTGAGACATTATTATAGGTACGAGGAAGTTTAATATTAAAATTATATGGAGTAGGAAAGACAGTAGTATCACGATTAGAGGATTTAATACTGACGAGACTTGTTTTTACACCTTTGGGTGGAGGTAAATAGGTATAGTTTTTTAAGGAGGTAATATTGGTAGCTTTATTCCACTGTGCACCTGCTGCATGTTGATACATTTCTGGATTTTTAATAGAATTAAGACTGGGTCCAGCGGTTTTGATAATGGCATATCGTGGATCCTGTTCTTTACTAATACGAGGATCCTCATAATCTGATCCATCAGAATCATTACCAGAATCATCTGTTTCATCACCAGATGTACCATCATCCGATGTATAAGGTGTATAGTAATTCGGTGCACCAGATTGATGATTCATTCTATCTACATCCTATCTTTTTTCTTTAGATTAATTGAATCTAAAGAAAAAAACTCTCATTAGCATAATAGATGTCGGATGATATACCATTGCCAATAAAGAAGAAGAAGAAGAAGGTCGCTGATGAAGAGGCTCCCGCTGAGGCATTTAATGCCAACCCAAATATTAATAACCCATTTTTGGTAACATCGTATGCACAACCTTATTTGGGAAATTTAGCAACAAGTGATTCCGTTGCAAATGACATCAGTTCCTCTACATCAACTATTTTGGGTCAATTATCCACTTTCTATAATCTCGATTTTAGCTCATTTACCCTAGGTATTTCTACCATTGTTCCTGCACCAATCGATACCAATTCAACCATTACAATGGATGCTGATGTCATTACTATTTATCCAACTTATGAATTAGATTTATATTCAGATGCTGCAATCTACATGGAGAGCGATACAAATCAAATCTATGCCTATACTGAACTCGATTTATTGAGTGATGCCACAATCTTTGCAGAAAGCGATGTAATTACAATTCATTCATATACTGAAATTGATTTAAATAGTGATAGTATGATTTATGGACAAGCAACGGATGGTGTGCAATTTTCGACCCCCTTATTTCAATTAGATCATAATTTGCAAGTAGCTGGAATTACAACAACAAATGTTCTCAATGCAACAACGGCTAATATTAATCAGGGATTTTATTCAACCCTTACAGGCAGTACCATTATTGCAAATACTGTTAAATATTCTACTATGATTGGTAGCACTATTTATGCAAGTCATATTAATTATTCTACCATGATAGGTAGTAGTATCAATGTAAATTATCTTCTATATTCTACTATGATAGGTAGCAGCATTCTAGTAAATAATCTATTATATTCTACTGCAATTGGTAGCAGTATCAAAGTGGATCATCTTCTATATTCCACTGCAATTGGAAGTAGTATTTTTGTTGATTATCTAGAATATTCTAGTATGACAGGTAGTAGCATTAATGCAACTACAATTAATTGTATATCTTTAAATGCGGATACAGGTGACATTTCTACACTAAATGCATCAACTGCAAATCTAAATACAACTGCATTCTCTACCATGCTTGGAAGTACAATAACTGTTTCTACCCTATCTGCCTCAACCGTTGGTCTAAATAATACAAAATTCTCAACGATGCTTGGAAGTACATTAACGGTTTCTACCCTATCTGCCTCAACGGTTGGTCTAAATAATACAAAATTCTCTACCATGCTTGGAAGTACCTTGACCGTTTCTACCCTATCTGCTTCAACCATTGGTCTAAATAATACAACCTTTTCTACTATGCTTGGAAGTACCTTGACGGTTTCTACCCTATCTGCCTCAACAGTTGGTCTGAATAATACAAAATTTTCTACCATGCTTGGAAGTACAATAACTGTTTCTACTCTGTCTGCTTCAACGGTTGGTCTGAATAATACAAAATTCTCAACCATGCTTGGAAGTACATTAACGGTTTCTACACTATCTGCCTCAACCATTGGTCTAAATAATACAACCTTTTCTACTATGCTTGGATGTACATTAACGGTTTCTACCCTATCTGCCTCAACGGTAGGAGTAAACAATACAACCTTTTCTACTATGACAGGAAGTAGTATTACTGTATCTTCATTAAATGCTTCTACTATTGGTTTAAACAATGTTACATTTTCCACCATGCTTGGAAGTACATTAACTGTTTCTACTCTGTCTGCTTCAACCATTGGTCTAAATGACACAACCTTCTCGACAATGTTAGGAAGCACACTCACTGTTTCTTCTTTGTCCGCATCTACCATTGATCTAAATGACACAACCTTCTCGACGATGCTAGGAAGCACACTCACCGTTTCTTCTTTGTCCGCATCTACCATTGATTTAAATGACACAACCTTCTCAACAATGTTAGGAAGCACTCTCACTGTTTCTTCCTTGTCCGCATCTACCATTGATTTAAATGACACAAC
>Ga0164296_1000098_pt1 | contig 109226 bp, 99 predicted proteins | sample GEODES057metaG_FD_113533 | JGI IMG/M metagenome (GOLD analysis project Ga0164296, IMG submission 113533) | Dystrophic lake water microbial communities from Trout Bog Lake, Wisconsin, USA - GEODES057 metaG | ecosystem: Environmental > Aquatic > Freshwater > Lake | place: USA: Trout Bog Lake...
GGCTTAATCGATCCAGGCGCCGCCAATACTTGACCACGCTCAACATCTTCACGCTTCGTACCACGCAACAGTACACCCACGTTATCGCCCGCCTCACCTTGATCCAACAGCTTACGGAACATTTCAACACCCGTGCACGTCGTCTTAACCGTGTCACGAATACCTACAATCTCAACTTCCTCACCTACCTTCACGCGACCACGTTCAATACGGCCCGTTACTACCGTTCCTCGACCCGAAATCGAGAACACGTCTTCAATCGGCATCAGGAATGGCTTTTCAATATCACGCTCAGGCTCCGGAATATAACTATCCAGCGCATCTACCAGCTTGATGATCGCAGGCACACCAATCTCACTCTGGTCCCCTTCAAGCGCCTTCAGCGCAGATCCATGAATGATCGGCGTATCATCACCCGGGAAATCATACTTAGACAGTAACTCACGAACTTCCATCTCAACCAGTTCAATCAGTTCCGCGTCATCTACCATGTCCGCCTTATTCAGGAACACAACAATGTAAGGTACGCCTACCTGACGAGCCAGGAGAATATGCTCACGCGTCTGTGGCATTGGACCGTCCGCCGCAGAACACACCAGAATCGCTCCGTCCATCTGCGCAGCACCCGTGATCATGTTCTTTACATAGTCAGCGTGGCCCGGGCAGTCTACATGCGCATAGTGACGCGAAGGTGATTCATACTCAACGTGCGCCGTTGCAATCGTGATTCCGCGCGCTCTTTCTTCAGGCGCCGCGTCAATCTGATCATAAGCCTTGAACGCTCCACCAAAACGCTCAGCCCCAACCTTCGTCAGCGCAGCCGTCAGAGTCGTCTTCCCATGGTCAACGTGACCAATCGTACCGACGTTTACGTGCGGCTTATTACGCGTAAATTTTTCTTTGGACACGACCCAATACCTCGTTCAATTTTTAGTTTAACCTTAACCAACTGATGCCTTTTTAATCACCGCATCCGCAACGTTTGATGGTGCCTCCTGATATTTCAGGAACTCCATCGAGTAAGTAGCACGACCCTGACTCTGCGATCTCAGCGATGTTGAATAACCAAACATCTCAGCTAGCGGGACTTCAGCCTTGAGCACCTTGATGCCCACATTATCTTCCATTCCCATAATGACACCCCTTCGGCGATTCAAATCACCAACGACGTCACCCATATAATCCTCAGGCGTCTCTACCTCTACCTTCATAATCGGCTCTAGCAACACAGGACCTGCGTTTCTGCACCCCTCTTTGAAGCACATTGAACCGGCTATTTTAAACGCCATTTCACTTGAATCGACGTCATGGTAAGACCCATCGAATAACGTTACCTTAACGTCAACCACTGGGTAGCCAGCAAGTATACCATTTTGTAATTGCTCTTGAATACCCTTATCTACTGCAGGTATGTATTCACGGGGCACTACACCACCAACAACGCCATTTACAAACTCATACCCACCTGAATTCAAAGGCTCTATTCTTAACCAGACATGACCGTATTGACCACGACCACCCGATTGCCTTACGTATTTATTTTCCTGCTCGACTGATTTTCTTATCGTCTCTCTGTACGCCACCTGAGGGGCTCCCACATTAGCCTCTACCTTAAATTCCCTTCGCATACGATCGACAATGATCTCTAGATGCAACTCTCCCATTCCAGAAATAATCGTCTGCCCCGACTCTTCATCCGTATGGACCCTAAATGAAGGGTCTTCTTGAGCCAACCTACTAAGAGCCAAACCCATCTTTTCTTGGTCACTCTTAGTTTTTGGCTCAACTGCAACTGATATTACCGGATCAGGGAACTCCATCCTCTCAAGCACAACCGGTCTATCAGTAGCAGACAATGTCGTCCCAGTAACAATATCCTTCAAACCAACACAAGCAGCAATATCACCCGCACGTATCTCTTTTACTTCCTCGCGCGAATTGGCATGCATACGCAGCAACCTGCCAATCCTTTCCTTATTACCCGTTTGCGAATTTATGACACTCTCGCCCGAGTTAAGCACACCCGAATAAACCCTCACAAAAGTTAATGTCCCGACAAAAGGATCGGTCATAATCTTAAATGCGAGCGCAGCAAAAGGTTCGTCATCACTAGAATTCCGCTCAACAGGTTCATCTGTAGCAGCATCAACCCCTTTGATGGCAGGAACATCCAAAGGAGAGGGGAGATAATCAATCACAGCATCCAACATTGCTTGGACACCCTTATTTTTGAAGGCTGAACCACAAAGCATAGGAACAATTTCCAGAGAGATTGTTCTCTTCCGTAAACCCTCCTTAATATCAGCCTCAGTCAAATCACCATCTTCCAGATAGCGATTCATAAGCTCTTCGCTCGACTCCGCAGCAGCCTCAAGCAGACGCTCTCGCCAAGCAGATGCAAGCTCTAAACTTTGCTGCGGAACATCCTCATATGTAAAGGTTGCCCCATGATCATGTTCACTCCAGGTAATAGCCTTGAATTTAACCAGATCAATGACGCCGCTAAAAGATTCCTCTGCGCCTATTGGGATTTGAATTGGAACTGGATTTGCGCGGAGCCGCGACTTCATTTGGTCGTAAACCTTGATGAAGTCAGCACCCGACCTATCCATTTTGTTTACGAAGGCGATGCGAGGAACGCCATATTTTGTTGCCTGACGCCATACTGTCTCAGACTGTGGCTGCACGCCACCTACAGCACAATAGAGCATGCAAGCTCCATCTAGAACACGCATTGAGCGCTCAACCTCAATAGTGAAGTCTACGTGCCCAGGAGTATCGATAATGTTTATCTGATGCTCCAAATAATTTCCAGCCATACCCCGCCAATGCGTTGTAGTAGCCGCTGAGGTAATTGTTATACCCCTTTCTTGCTCTTGCTCCATCCAGTCCATGGTGGCCGCACCATCATGGACTTCACCTATCTTGTGGTTTATTCCGGTATAGAATAAAACCCGCTCCGTTGTCGTGGTCTTACCCGCATCTATATGAGCCGATATCCCTATATTCCGGTATCTTTCAAGCGGTGTGATACGTGCCACGAGGGTAACCTATTGCCATTTAAGAGTAGCAGCAGAACTTACCAACGATAATGCGAGAAAGCCTTGTTAGCTTCAGCCATGCGGTGGGTGTCCTCACGCTTTTTTACTGCAGAACCCCTACCCTCATTAGCATCCATCAGCTCACCAGCCAATCGAGCCACCATACCTTTCTCGCTTCTCTTGCGGGCCGAGTCGATCAGCCAACGCATAGCTAATGCAGTTCTGCGAGAAGGGCGAACCTCAATGGGAACCTGGTAAGTTGCACCGCCAACCCTTCTAGACTTAACCTCAACGAAAGGCTGCACATTATCTAGTGCCTTATGCATAACGTCTAAAGACTGTACGGAAGCGCCCAACTTCGACTGAATCTGATCTAAGGCGCCGTAAACCACACTCTCTGCAACTGATTTCTTGCCGCTAAGCATAAGCATATTCACAAATCTAGCGAGAGTCTCACTCCCGAAACGTGGATCTGGAATTAACTCTCTTTTTTGCGAAACTCTTCTTCTAGACATCTTTACACCGAACTATTGATTAACTTTTCGGACGCTTAGCGCCGTACTTTGAACGAGCCTGCCTTCTCTTAGCAACACCCGCCGTATCCAGACTGCCGCGAACAATGTGGTATCGAACACCGGGCAAATCCTTCACGCGACCACCCCGAATCAATACAACCGAGTGCTCCTGAAGGTTATGACCCTCACCACCAATGTAGCTACTTACTTCCGCACCGTTCGTCAACCTAACACGAGCCACTTTTCTCAAAGCTGAGTTCGGTTTTTTTGGGGTGGTCGTATATACGCGGGTGCACACTCCTCGACGTTGCGGGCAGCTCTCGAGCGCAGGAACATTACTTTTTTCCTTTTTACGCACTCTAGGTTTGCGAACCAGCTGATTAATCGTGGTCATTTACCAAAACTCCAAATTCATTTTTTTCTAGCCCCGCAAATAATTCAGCAGCCTCTTTTAAATAAGACTGTCATCTGAGGATGGCGGGACCCCATAGTGAAGCGGTCAAATGTACGACAACTTCATTATCCTGTCAATAAAAGCCATAGCCAAAGAAGCCATAGCTGACGCGAGCTTAATAAAAAAAGGGCCTAACGGCCCTTTTTTATCTAAATGGCTCCCCCGGACGGGCTCGAACCGCCGACCCAGTGATTAACAGTCACTTGCTCTACCGACTGAGCTACAGGGGAAGAATGCACACCACTTAAGCCAACCTCTTTATTGATTGGCGCGCCCGGAGAGATTCGAACTCCCGACCACCTAGTTCGTAGCCAGGTACTCTATCCAACTGAGCTACGGGCGCACTGTGGAACTGCTAATTATCTTTTTTAACCCCCTTTATGTCAAGATCAAAGGACGGTAAATTTACTGCTGAAAGGTCTAATCTCGATACTCATAAAAACTTAATTTGATTTAGGATATCCGATCTTAACCATTCCAACGCAATCAAATACATGAGACTGATCCAAGATAGCAAACACCTTTCTGAGTTCTGCAAAATGCTCCAAGGTTCAGAATGGCTTGCGGTCGACACGGAGTTTATGCGAGAAAGCACCTATTACCCCCGCTTTTGCCTGCTTCAAATTTCGAACGGAGCGTTCTCCGCGTGCATTGATCCGATCGCGCTAACAAATCTAGATGCGCTGAAACCATTCTTCTATAATCCACTTGTCCTAAAGATTTTCCATTCCGGACGCCAGGACCTTGAGCTCCTTTATCAATACTGGGGGAGGATACCCAGCCCTATTTTCGACACACAAATTGCTGCGTCTTTTTTAGGCATGGGCGATCAGATTGGTTACGCCGCATTTGTTTCTAATGTACTTGACGTGCAACTCGACAAGCTCCAAACAAGAACAGATTGGTATAGAAGGCCCTTATCTGATGAACAGTTGCACTATGCCATTGATGATGTCCACTTCCTGAGTTTGGCCTATAGCGAAACAACCGAAAGACTCAGAGAAATCAGCAGATTATCTTGGGCCCATGAAGACTCAAGCGCACTCACAAACAAGACCTTATATGACATTGATCCCTTGAATGCATGGAAACGCGTATCTAGTTCATACCACCTTGATCAACGACAGTTAACCAACTTGATATGTATCGCGGCATGGCGTGAGCTAAACTGCATGTCTAACAATATACCCAGGAACTGGCTTCTTCGCGATGACCAGCTCATCAAATTAGCAATGACAGATAAGGGCACCCGTCTAGATGATGAACTGCACCGGACACTCGGTACAGATAAAACTAAAAGATATAAATTAGACCTTAAACCCATTCAACAGAGCATTATTGACAACCACTCTATCACTCAAATGGCTGCACTTGCTGATAGACCTCAGGAACTCTCACCAACTGCAAAGGCTACTGTGTCCAAACTGATGCAAAGGACACAAGACATAGCAAAAAAGCTAAATATTTCACCAAGTACGTTAGCCAATAAAAAAGATGTTACTCAATTAATTGTAGAGCCTAACAAATCGAGGGCGGTAATAGGATGGCGAAAAGACGTTATTGGTGATGAATTAATTGCCCTTGCACGAAAAGAGCTCACTTTAGTCCCTGACCAATAAAACCACCAAAGGCACGACTCCCCTCACCAGTAAGAATATTTGCTTCCACTTCTAAAGTCAGACTATTCACCACAGAGACAGTGTTATTGAACCAATTCGCAACATAAACATCCTTACCATTAGGGTGAGAAGTTATACCTTCCGGATATGATCCCACCTCTATCTCCGCAAGATGCTGCAGCGTATTTGCATCAATCACAGAAACAGAACTATCGTACTGGTTTGTGACAAAGATGCGTGATTGATTGGCCGATATAGCGACTGCATAAGGTCGATCCCCGACCCTTACCACTGCTAACTCTTTTAAGCTGACCAGATCAATAACCGTAAGATCATTTCCCTGTACGTTTGCCACATATAAGCGGCCGCGAGGCTCATCAAGCGCCAAACCAAAGGGATGGTTTCCAACTGCAATTGTCTTGGTTACTTCCAGCTTATCCACAGATATAACAGAAACAGTGTTATCCTCACGATTGGCAACGAACAGAGTCTTATCATCTTGAGTCAGAGTTAACCCACTAGGATTTCGTCCAACCGGTATACGTTTAACCACTCGCTTAGATTGAATATCAAGAACCGAAACGTATTGCCCGTAGAAATCCCCCAGGAAGGCTGTGTTACCAAGATTATTAAGCACTATTCCCAGCGGACCTTCACCCACAATAATCTCACCCTCAACAGTTAGGAGCCGTCCATCTATGATGGATACAGATTTGCTACCAACATTGGTGACCACCGCCACTGCTCCCGTGTTACTTACGGATACACCTGCCGGATCTCTTCCAACCGATATAGTCTTAACAACATGCCTTGTGGCCGTGTCAATGACAGAGACACTATTGTCTTTCTGATTAGTTATAAACGCATAAGGCTCAGCCGAAATCTCAACTGAGCCAATCATTAAAAACCAAAATAGTAGATGAAAGGGCATGCTGAATATATTCATATCGATGCCCTTAAATTAAATCCTATTTCTTTTCTGCCACCTGCTTCAGACTCACGAGAGAGTCGTGAACAACTTTTTCAACAAATGCTTTAGCCGCCGCTTCGTTTTGACCATCCGGTGGATTGTTGTTAAGGAACCAACGGTAGAAGGCAGCATCCCACTCAACCTTGGAACCCGAAGCTGTGGCTTCTACAGTGATCTTGGCTGAATAATTATTAACTGGGGCAACTGCAGGATCCGTAGGATCTACAATTTTATACTGGATCAGTTTCTTTTCGGCGTCGATGTTCTTCAACTCTTCCTTCAAAACCCCGCCAACTCCCTTCAGTTTTAACTCTCTTATCGCACCTTTTTCCGATAGCCCTTGCATCTGAGTACTTTCAACTGCTGACATCCACTTTTCGGGATGCGCATAGTCACCCACCAGAGCCCATACCACATCTACTGGCGCAGCGATTTCCATTGTTTCACTATGCTTTTCCCTAGTAGGCCCATGCGCTTCAACTGACCCAAAACTTAGAACGGCCAAAAAAAGACCCCATTTAATCAGCTTATTAAATAACATCATCAACTCCAATCTATAAGGAACTAAAATTTAAGCTTAGCTCAACATCTATGTTGGCTGAACCCATCTCCAAAGAGCACATTAAGCAAAACTCAGACGTTCACTAATTATTTTGGCTCAATGCATCGAGCTTTTTTCTTTTTTCACACTTTTTAATACAAATACAAGCTCCACCAACTCCACCACATGACCCTTTAATCGCTCCTCGACCAAATATAACGCCAATTGCCATGAGAAAGATAACCGCAGCAATAATCCCGAAAGTTATTAAAAAGATATTCATAAGATGCTTAGCAGTGGAAGAAAAGAGCTATTTGGATATCATGAACAGACAACCAAGAACCAAAAATAAAAAAGCGAAGACTGAAATCAGCCTTCGCTTTTCGTGGGGCTGGATGGTTAGTTAGCCACCAAAATCATCAAGCATTATATTTTCCCTCTCTACACCATTATCAAGCAACATCTTGATTACTGCAGTGTTCATCATAGGAGGTCCGCACATGTAATACTCACAATCTTCAGGAGCCGGGTGGTCCTTAAGATAATTTTCATAAAGAACATTATGGATAAATCCGGTGTAACCCGTCCAATTATCCTCAGGTTTTGGTTCTGAAAGTGCTATATGCCACTTAAAGTTTTCATTTTCTTTTTGTAAGGTATCGAAGTCATCTACATAAAACATTTCACGCAAGCTTCTCGCGCCATACCAAAATGTGATTTTTCTTTTGGTTTTAATTCTACGTAATTGATCAAAGATATGTGAGCGCATTGGGGCCATACCCGCACCACCACCAACGAAGACCATCTCATTCTCAGTTTCACGCGCAAAAAACTCACCAAAGGGACCGGATATTGTGACCTTATCGCCCTTCTTTAGATTGAAAATATAAGAAGACATGACACCGGGCGGAATACCATTCGTACCAGGAGGTGGGGTCGCGATCCTCACATTAAGCATAATGATGTCGCTTTCCTCAGGGTAGTTAGCCATCGAGTAGGCTCTGATTGAAGGCTCCTTAACGACAGACTCATACTGCCAAATATTGAACTTATCCCAATCATCCCGGAACCTTTCTTCTATCTTGAAGCCAGTAAACTTTGCATCATAAGCAGGACATTCAATTTGAATATACCCACCGGCTTTAAAGTTTACGGCTTCACCCTTAGGTAGCTCTAATACCAACTCTTTAATAAAGGTAGCAACATTTGCATTGGATCTAACAGTGGTTACCCACTTTTTAACTCCAAAAACCTCATCATGAACATGAATTTTCATGTTCTGCTTTACCGTCACCTGACACGCTAACCTATCTCCACATGCCGCTTCTCGTTTTGTAATATGAGAAAGCTCGGTAGGGAGTATGTCTCCCCCGCCTTCTTTAACCTGTACCCGACATTGCGCACACGTGCCACCACCGCCACACGCAGAAGAAACAAACAGGTTGTGTTCTGCTAATGCTGTTAATAGCTTTGAACCAATAGGCACATGGATCGTTTTTTCGTCGTTGATAAGAATATCAACATTGCCCTCTGCAACTAATTTTGACTTCGCGCCAAGGATGACAAAAACGAGCGCTACAACGATAAAGGTGAAGAACACAACACCCAGAATAATTTCCAACATCGCTTTATTCCTAGATCTTTAAAGTTGTATACCCGAGAAGGCCATGAAGCCTAAGGCCATTAATCCTGCAGTGATAAACGTTATGCCCAAGCCACGCAAGCCTGGAGGAACATCACTGTACTTAAGCTTCTCACGTACACCTGCCATTGCTGTGATAGCTAGAGCCCAGCCAAATCCACTTCCAACACCGTAAACCACACTTTCTTTGAAGTTATAATCTCTCTCTATCATGAACAAGCTACCGGCAAGGATTGCACAGTTAACCGTAATTAGAGGTAGAAATATTCCCAATGCATTGTAAAGAGCTGGAAAGAACTTATCCAAAACCATCTCGAGAATCTGAACAATTGCCGCAATAACTCCGATACAAGCCATCAGGGCAATGAAGCTAAGATCAACACCCTCTATACCAGCCCAAGTAAGAGCATTCTCTTTAAGCAAGTAAGTATAAATCAGGTTGTTAGCAGGCACAGTCAAGGTTTGCACGATAACGACCGCTATGCCCAATCCAACTGCAGTTTCAATTTTCTTCGAAACTGCTATGAATGTGCACATTCCCAAGAAAAAAGAAAGGGCCATATTTTCAATAAATACGGACTTTATGAAAAGATTTATGTAGGCTTCCATTTTAGTGTCCCTCTCCTTCAGGCAAACCGTGAGCTGGCTGTATAGAAAAATCCGCTTTCTCAACCTGCTGGGGCTTCCAAGTCCTAATTGCCCAGATAATCAACCCAATCAGGAAGAATGCGCTAGGTGGCAGCAGAAGCAAACCATTCGGAACATACCAACCACCATCTTTGATCAACGGGAAGACATCAATCCCAAGCAGCTTTCCGGAACCAAACAATTCTCTAATCACAGCAACAGTTACAAGTATTAAGCTGTACCCCAACCCATTACCTATCCCGTCAAGGAAGCTTTCCCAAGGTGGATTTTTCATGGCGTAAGCTTCAGCTCTACCCATAACAATACAATTTGTAATGATAAGTCCAACGAACACTGACAACTGCTTACTTATCTCGTAAGCAAATGCTTTCAACAGCTGGTCAACTACAATCACCAAGGAAGCGATAATCACCATTTGAGCAATGATTCGTATGCTACTTGGCACATGGTTACGAATAAACGCTATGCCTGCACTAGAGCAAGCGGTTACCGTGGTCAACGCCAAGCTCATGATCAGTGCTGTAGATAACTGTGACGTCACAGCAAGAGCCGAGCAAATCCCTAGTACCTGTAGAGTAATGGGATTATTTTCGACTAATGGTTCAACAAGGACCTTTTTATTTTCTTCAGTAAGTTCCATAAGTTAACCTCTTCCTGCTCTTACCTTGGCTAGATAGACACCATAACCTTCTTTACCCATCCAGTACTGAACCAGATTACTGACACCCCGACTCGTAAGTGTTGCCCCAGCCAAAGCATCGACCTGATATTCGGATCCAGGCTTAGATGAATCGACACTGCCCTTTACCAGACCCAAAGCAACCTCTCCAAGATCGATTGTTTGTCCTTTTTCAGTAAGTGTACTTTCGTGAAGAATTTTACCGCTGAAGTTATATACCTTTTTGTCTTTCCATAACTCCTTCCATTTTGGGTTCACCACTTCTCCACCCAGACCCGGGGTCTCGGCTTGATCGTAGAGATTCATCCCAACAACAGTTTGGGCATCAGCTTTCAATGCAATGAATCCGTACATCGTGGACCACAAACCATACCCATTGACCGGGAGAATTACGGTTTGTAACTTTCCTTCCTCTTTGACCAAATAAATTTTCGCGTATTTTGGCTTACGTTTGATGCTAGCTATATCGTTTTTAACCGGAATAGATTCGCTTAAAGCTGGATCTTTTGCAGCCTTCCACTGATCATAGGTTGAGACATCGACCGAAGTGACGTAGTCACCTGTACTCAAATCTACGATTTTAGTTTCTATAGACTTAAAGGCCGCTTGAATATCAAGCCCTGGCCTAAGGATACCTGCCACCTCAAGGATATTTACTTTTTCATCCTTAGATTTATTAGATTCCTGTAAGGGTTTCAGGATCACAGCAGACCCTGATACCACAACAGCCCCTACCAAACAGAGTGCCAGCGCGACCGCAACGGTTTTCTTGAAACTATCATTCGGTAAATCCAAGTAAGGCTGGGCATAGATTTGGGCGGTTTCCACATAAACTGCCAACTTCTCCTTAAGACCAAGCTCAGTCAAATTATTCTTTTCAGAATCAGCCATATCGTCTAACCCTCTTGGCGATATTCACCTTGATCACAACATAATCTATTAGAGGAGCAAAAATATTGGAGAAAAGTATCGCCAACATAATGCCCTCAGGGAAAGCTGGGTTCACTACACGAATCAAAACCGTCATGAAACCAACCAACGCTCCAAAAACCCACCTTCCCGCATTTGTATGTGCCGCACTAACAGGGTCGGTCGCCATATAAACTGTCCCGAATGCAAAACCACCCAAGGTTAGGTGCCAATACCATGGCATAGCAAACATAACGTCAGAGTCACTTCCAATAAAATTGAAAAGCGTTGAAGTTAGAATCATGCCAATAAGTACACCAGCAATAATTCTCCAATTTGCAATTCGTGTATAGATCAAGAAAGCTGCACCAAAAATACACGCGAGAGTGGAGGTTTCACCCATGGAGCCCTGTTCAAAACCAAAGAAGGTTCCCCACCAAGAAATACCTGCTTCCCTAATCGCAGCGACGCCACCTAATGCCGCATGACCGAGCGCAGTCGCTCCACTAAAGCCATCTACAGCTGTCCAGACAGAGTCTCCTGACATGGAGGCTGGGTAAGCAAAGTAAAGGAACGCTCTGCCAGTTAATGCAGGATTTAGGAAGTTCTTTCCGGTACCACCGAAAACCTCTTTTCCAATAACAACACCGAAAGAGATACCTAAAGCCACCTGCCATAGAGGAATACTCGGTGGCAACGTCAGCGCAAAAAGGATCGACGAGACAAAAAAACCTTCATTTACGTCGTGCTTGCGCACAACAGAGAACAATACCTCCCATACACCACCCGCAACCAGCGTGACGATATAAACAGGAAGAAAATACATAGCCCCATGCACGATGTCAGAAATTGGATTAAGTGGACTGTGACCAAAGAGATTTACTATCCATCCACGCCACCCAGGCACCTCCAATGTTCCAAGGGCCTGCATCGCAACGTTCGCCTGATATCCCGTATTAAAAATAGCAAACAACATGCAGGGCAATGCAGCGATCCAAACATAAGTCATAACACGCTTGAGATCAATTGCATCCCGAACATGCGTCGAACCGTTAGTCACATCCGGGGGGCTATAAAGAAATGTATCCACCATTTCATAGACAGGATACAACGATTCAAACTTACCGCCCTTAACAAAGTACGGATGAAGCTTGTCCAAAAATTCGCGGGTCGCTGACATTAGCCTTCCTTCTCGATTTGCGTGAGATTGGTTCTAAGTACCGGGCCAAAATCATGTTTGCCCGGGTCTACGAAAGTACACAATGCAAGATCCTCCTCATCTAACTCGAGGCAACCAAGGGATTGAGCCATATCAGTGTCTCCAACCACCAAATACCTCAGGAGTTGAGTGGGGAGGATATCCATGGGCAACACATCCTCAAAAACACCTACTGGAACAATTGCCCTTGGACTTCCATACTTGGTCGTACTGAACGACAATTTTCTGCCTCTTTCTTTTGGAAGACTGCTCATCAAAACGTTCAAAAATGAGAATTTATTGCCCATTGGGTTTATCCACCCCATGAACTCACGTTCCCTATTTTCCGCAATTACAGTCACCTGATTGCTGAAACGCCCCAAGTAGTCAGACCAGCCCTCTGCCTGCCTTCCAAAGAGAACAGAACCCGAGATAACTCTGACTTCTTTACCATCCTTGACTTGACCTCTAATCAGATCACCAAGAGAAGCCCCGACTCGAGTTCTAACCAGCCTGGGATGAGTAATCATTGAACCTGCAAGAGAAACAACACGCTCAACACTCAACTTACCCGATGTAAAGAGCGCTCCAATCGCAATAACCGATTGATAGTCAAGATGCCAAACCGTCTTCGTTGGGCCAACTGGATCAAGGAAATGTATGTGGGTACCCACCAACCCCGCGGGGTGGGGACCTTCAAACTCAGCAACTTCCAGTCGATCCAGCTTTGGCAACTCAATAGTTGCGGCAGGCGCCTTACACAAAAACACTTGGCCGTTAGTTAACTTCGAAACAACAACCAACCCATTCTGGAAGTCATTCGCTCTGTCAGCAATCACAACTTCAGGATTTGCGGCTAACGGACTTGTATCTATAGCTGTAATAAACAGCGAGTTGGGTATAGCACTGGGATCAGGAACCTTACTGTAAGGCCGTGTCCTCAGACTGGTCCACATACCTGAGACAAGAAGACCTTCCTTAACCTCCTCTCTAGTAAGAGAAGCCAACTTTCCAGCGGAATATGATTTAAATTTCACACTGTCATTGCCACTAATAGAGACCACTACTGAGGCAAGTGACCTGCGCTCACCGCGATTTATCGACTTCACAATCCCTGATGCAGGAGAGGTATAAACAACCTCAGGATAGTCCTTATCTGCGAAAAGCACGTCACCCAGTTTTACCTTGTCCCCTTCCGAAACCTTGATCGATGGCTTCAGTCCTACATAGTCAGGACCAAGCAAAGCAACCGTACTACTGGCACCAGCATTGCTGAAGATCGCCTGCTCTGGCCCTCCAGTTATAGGCAAATCCAAACCTTTCTTTGTTTTGATTAACATAAGTCAGCCCGCGGAACACACAATATAAAAGCCTAATAATTGTTTCGACTTACCGAGCATTAAACCGGACAATCGAAGCAAAACGAACGATGCCACACACATCCCAAGGAAACCCAAGAGGAAAGAAGGCATTTCACCATTACGATAAGGAGGAACGGATCGACGTTAATCAACCGATTCAAACCATGGCAAATCGCCTGCATTGAACCATAAACCGGCACCTCTCGCAACGCCACTGAATGGATCCCTTTACCCAAATGAGATAGCAATTAGGGCTTTCAAACGTTAGACTACCCTCGGAGTTGGCTAGACAGTCGCTGTTTGCCCTTTAATTAGGTTAGATGGAGGAAAGTCCGGGCTCCATAGGGTAAGGCGCCAGGTAACACCTGGGGGGTGTGAGCCTACGGAAAGTGCCACAGAAAATATACCGCCTCTGGAGATTTCTCCTGTGGTAAGGGTGAAATGGTGCGGTAAGAGCGCACCGCGCAAGCGGTAACGCATGCGGCAGGGCAAACCCCGCCTGGAGCAAGACCAAATAGGAGGGCAACGAGGCACCGCCTCTAATGCGTGACCCGCGCAGCCCTCGGGTAGGTCGCAAGAGGCGTTCTGCGAAGAACGTCCCAGATGAATGACTGTCCTTGACAGAACCCGGCTTATCGGCCGACTCCACCTTCAAAATTACAATTCAGCCTTTTAATCGGCATCTGAAACGCCAAGGCAATCATCCCGATCATCATCGCTAGAACGAAAACCATTTTTCCACCAAAGCTTAACCATAGTTCACCCGCAAGCAAACTTCCTATCGCCCCGCCCATTCCATAACAAACAGCAGCATAAACCGCCTGCCCCTTAGCCCGATCAGCGCCTTGGAAATGAGCATGCATAAATTGTATAGAAGCGATGTGAACAAGCCCAAAAGAAGCCGCATGGAACAATTGCGCGATAATAATTAGGCTTATGTTCTCAACTCCAAACGCAATCACTCCCCAACGAAGGATTCCTAGAGTCATCCCTATCGAGAGCATTATGTCCGTATTTAAAACACTAAACATGATTGGCAGAAACCAAAATAAAAATATTTCTGCTCCAACCCCAAGCGCCCAGAGAGCACCGATCACAAGGTCTGAGTAGTTGTTTTGCTGAAGGTAATAAGAGAAAAATGAGTAGTATGGACCATGAGCCACCTGCACTAAAAGTCCACCCACCATAAATCCGAGCACCTTCTTATTGAAGAGAGTTTTATTTACCAGACCTTCCGGCTTTCCATGCCACGCGCTTGTTCGATGACGAACCATCATGCCAGCAATAAACTGACCCGCTATAAAAAAAGCTAAGACCCATGGTAGATCACTTATTGCCAACACCCATCGGAACAGCCCCCCCGCCGCTCCAACCGCCAAAATAAAACCTACCGAGCCCCATAACCTTATCCGACTGTATCTGGATGTATTCTGGCTAAGCTGTTCTAGAGTGATGACTTCAAAAAGCGGGAGGGTAGCGCTCCAAAAAAAACCAAACACGAATATTGAGCATGCCATGACATACTCATTGAGAACGTGAAAAAGGAAGGGACTAAAAGAACAAAGCGAAAGGAAAGTAGCAAGCCGCACCAAACCGAGAGTTTGCTTATTCTCGTCTGCCAACCAACCCCAGATTCCTGGCGAAACTATCTTAGCAAAAGGCAAAATGGCCATAATCCAGCCAATCTGAGCCGCTGTGTATCCTAAATCGACCAAGTAAAGAGGCCAATAAGGGATGAAGGTGCCTAGAGCAGCATAATAGAAGAAATAAAATGCGCGCAAGGGCAGACCCGATGCAATTGGAGCCGCTCCTTTCATTCAACAAGGGCCGAACCTAAAAGGGCCTTAACTTAGTAAGAACATCGGCATTCTGAGCACGATTTCGTAAGCAATGATCTAGAAGAACTATTGCAACCATTGCCTCTGCAATAGGTGTGGCACGTATTCCGACACAGGGATCATGACGCCCCGTCGTTACAACTTCGACCGGCTCTCCCTCTTGATTTATAGACATACCACCCAAACGAAGGCTTGAGGTGGGCTTTAAGGCAATACTGGTTAGAACTTCCTGGCCAGAAGATATACCACCAAGCACACCACCAGCGTGATTACTCAAAAATCCCTCAGGGGTTATCTCGTCACGGAAACAGGTGCCTTTAGCTTCAACGCACGCAAAGCCGTCACCAACCTCAACCCCTTTTACTGCGTTGATGCTCATCAGAGCGTGAGCAAGATCAGCTTCAAGCCGGTCGAATACTGGCTCCCCCCATCCTGGGGGTACCTGACTGGCGACTACATTAATACGCGCGCCAATAGAATCACCCTCCTTCCTGAGCTGATCCATATATACCTCCAACTCACTGACCTTGTCCGGATCAGCGCAAAAGAAAGGGTTCCTCTCCACTTCCTCCCAGAAAACCCTTTCAATTTTGATAGGCCCAAGCTGAGCAAGATAGCCTCTAACCTGAGTCCCATATCTTTCAAATAAGTATTTCTTAGCTATCGCACCAGCCGCCACTCTCGCCGCCGTCTCTCTAGCAGATGAACGGCCACCACCACGAAAATCTCTAAACCCATACTTCATATGATAGGAATAGTCAGCATGCCCAGGTCTAAACTGCTGAGAAATATTCCCATAGTCTTTTGATCGCTGATCGACATTTTCGATCATTAAAGCTATCGGTGTGCCTGTTGTTCTGCCTTCAAATACACCGGATAGAATTCTCACCAGATCAGGCTCTCGCCTCTGCGTTGTATGTCTTGAGGTTCCAGGTTTCCTGCGATCAAGATCTAACTGAATATCAGCCTCAGAAAGATTCATTCCTGGTGGACAGCCGTCAATTATGCAACCGATTGCTTCACCGTGACTTTCTCCAAATGTCGTAACAGAGAACAGCTTTCCGATGGTATTTCCAGACATTTAGATATCCTGTTAAAAAATCGCTCTCTTTTAGATCTGAACTTAAAAGAGCTAAACTGAGTGCCATTCGAACCAATTCAGGCAGCGGAGTGATTGTTAATCAGTACGAAAGTGCTCAACCAACTGATCGTAAGTAAGCAGAAATACCCCATCCCCACCGCTCGCAAAATCAATCCAACAAAATGGTACATCAGGAAAAGCCTTTTCGAGAGCCTCCGCGGCACTTCCCACCTCAACAATCAATACCCCTTTTGGCCGCAGGTGGATCATGGCCCCTAGAAGGATCTTTTTTACACAATCCAAGCCATCTGCACCCGACTCTAAACCGAGCCTAGGCTCAGCATGAAACTCGGAAGGAAGGGAAGCCCACTCCTGAGAGTTAACATAGGGTGGGTTACTGATAATTACATCGTATTGAGATCCATTAATTGCCGAATATACATCTGACTGTATCAAGCCAAGACGGTCCGTCAGGTCGTGTCGCTCAACGTTAATTTTAGCGACATCAAGTGCATCTGAAGAAATATCGATAGCGTCAACCGATGCATCAGGAAATGCAAATGCACAAGCTATGGCAATACAGCCGCTTCCTGTACATAAATCTAAAATACCGGAGACTTTCTCTGGATCCACCCAAGGAGCAAAACGGTCTGCGATCAACTCGGCCAGAGGAGAGCGCGGAACGAGCACACGCTCATCGACATAAAATGATAGCCCGGCAAATGGGGCTTCATTCGTCAAGTAGGCCAAAGGCTTACGTTGATTTATCCTCAGATTAATCAGATCAAGAACCTTTGACCTTTCAGAGGGAATTAATCTCGACTCAAAATACCCGCCAGGTAAATCATAAGGCAAGTGAAGCGCATGCAGGACAAGAGCTGCAGCTTCATCAATAGGACCAGCAGTCCCATGACCAAAAAAAAGACCCTCTTCACAAAAACGACTTGCGGCGTAACGCACGTAATCCCGCATGGTCAATAAATTCTCAAGAACCACTAAATTATTCATCTCATCAAGGATATAAACCTAGTGAAGGAATACCTATCTCTTCACTCAATCCGAACATTAAATTCATATTTTGGACTGCTTGTCCTGCAGCACCCTTCACCAAGTTGTCAATTACCGAAAGAATCACGACCACGTTGCCCCCCATTGGACGATGCACCGCAATCTGACATCGATTTGAGCCTTTCACATTTCGGGTGTCTGGGTGCATGCCCGCAGAGAGCACATCTATAAAAGGCTCTGCTCGATAACGGCTTTCATATATTGCCTGAAGGTCAACCTCACCCGTGTTAAGTTCAGCGTAGATTGTAGAGTGTATACCCCTAATCATCGGCACCAAATGCGGTACAAACGTCAGCCCGACCGGATCGGCTGAAATTTGGTCCAGTGCCTGTTTGATTTCTGGCCAATGCCTATGAGAATCAACACTATACGCCTTAAAGCTTTCACCTGTTTCAGCCATGAGGACTGGTAATTCAGCCTTTCTACCAGCGCCACTCACCCCAGACTTAACATCAGTGATTATTTTTTTAGGATTGATTAATCCTTTCTCTAGAAGAGGAGCCAACCCAAGCTGGACCGAAGTTGGGTAACATCCGGGGCATGCAACTAAAGACGCGCCTATGATTTTTTCTCTATTGAGTTCAGGTAAACCGTAAACAGCCTGACTCAATAAATCGGGGCATTGGTGGGGCTCGCCGTACCATTTCGCCCAAACATCGGAATCTTTAAGACGGAAATCGGCAGCTAAATCAATAACTTTGATACCCCTATCCAGTAGTTCTCTTGCAGAACGCATAGCTGTTCCGTTAGGAGTCGCAAAGAAAACAACATCGCTCCCTAATAGACGGTCTAAGGTAGGTTCAACAAACGGCTTATCAAAATAAGGCCAGAGATTTGGATAAACATCGGAAATAGGACGGCCCGCATCAACTCTGGAAGTAACCGCAAAGATTTCAACCGTGGGATGAAGCGCGAGAATACGCAGAAGTTCCACACCGGTATATCCAGTGCCCCCAACAATACTGGCTCGAATCATTCCAGTGCCCTCTCGTTCCTCGGAAGCGAAAATAAAAGCCTATGCGGGGTCTAGCTTTTTGACTGCTCAGCGAGCATCACTAGATAGCTCGACCATAGACTTCAGCTTTTGTCCTGACTTGAAGGTCACTACGCGACGAGCAGAAATGGGAATATCCTGACCCGTTTTAGGATTCCGCCCAGGTCGCTGGCTCTTATCGCGTAAATCGAAATTACCAAAACCCGACAATTTGACAGAGTCACCTTTTGCAAGAGCTGTCTTCAACTCTTCAAAGAAGTGATCGACCAGAAACTTGGCATCCCTTCTATTAAAGTCCAAAGTCTCAACCAATCTTTCTACTATGTCTACTTTTGTTAGTGCCATAAAATTAATCTCTTAGTCGCGCGTTAAATCTTTCTATTAAACGATTAACTACGCCGAAAACAGCTTCTTCAACCCTAGCTTCCGTCAAAGTATCTTCTTCATCCTGTAAAAAGAGGCTAATTGCCACGCTCTTTTTATATGGCTCTATGCCCTTACCTTGATAAACATCAAATACGGATACGTGTTTCAGAATGCAATCACTGTCTTTTTTTGCGACTGATAACAGATCTCCAACATGAACAGATTCATCAACGATGAAAGCCAGGTCCCTTCTAACACTCGGAAATTTTGATAGTTTCTTGAAACTAGGAATACTTCTGCTTAATAAAGCATCCTGATCTAGTTCGACCAAAAATACACTCTGCTCAAATCCGAGTTCTTTCTCAAGAGAAGGATGCAACATACCTATGGAACCAAGGCGGCTACCATCAAGGAATATTTCTGCCGACTGACCGGGATGTAGTGTAGGGGACTTTATGGGTACGAAATTTAGACCGTCACTTTTGCCGGTTAATGCCACAATAGCTTCGACATCGGCCTTAACATCAAAGAAGTCTACTAACCTTTGAGGGTATCCCCACTGCTCATCAAACACTGAGCCCAAAGCGAGAAACGCGATAGATTTTGCTTGGATTAAATCGTTTTTATTGGTTAAAAACTTAAGACCCGTTTCAAAAAGACGTACTCTTCTTTGTTGTCGATTACAATTTCTAATCGCCGCATCAAGCAGCCCGACCCAAAGATTGGTCCGCATAACAGCCAACTCAGAAGAAATAGGATTCTTTAGCTTGAGCGGTAACGATGCCGGATCTATGAGCCTTTGTAAGTCATCATCAACAAAGCTATAGGTTATAGCCTCTTGATAACCAAGATCTACCAAGACATCTTTCACACGATCTAAATTAAGCAGACCCTCGGATGATGGTCTCATTACTGCGGGAATATTGGGGCTCCTAATCGGCAATCGATCATAACCGTATATACGTCCTAACTCTTCAATAAGATCTGCTTCTATAACAATATCAAATCTAAATGCAGGCGGTGTAACAAACCAACCATCAGAGCTACGCTCAACCATCATGCCGAGCCTACTGAGTATGTCATCCACATTAAGCGAATTACTATCGAGACTCAGGACGCGACTAATTTCATATTCTTTGAGATGAATACGCTCCCGAATGGGTATCTCTGCTTCGAATACAACTTGAACCAGCGGCCCTAAGTGTCCCCCCGCAATCTGCTGCACAAGCTCACAAACTCTATTGATGGCCCTTTCCTGTAGCTCAAAGCTGACTCCTCTTTCAAATCTGTGTGACGAGTCAGTACTTAAACCATATTTGCGGGCTTTTCCCATAATTAGACTGGGAGCAAAATAGGCACTTTCTATGAAAAGGTTCGTTGTGTTCGGGCCGACAGCCGATTCCTTTCCTCCCATAATGCCAGCTAAGGCTAGTGGCTTTTTGGAGTCTGCAATGACGAGCGTATCTGGACTCAAGCTTACTTCTTGATCATTGAGTAGACGCAAGGTTTCGCCACGTTTAGCCTGTCTTACCTCAATTCCACCTGAAATTTTATCGGCGTCGAAGGCGTGGAGCGGCTGTCCCAACTCCAACATCACATAATTTGTGATATCAACTGTTGGACTTAACGAGCGGACTCCAGATCGTCGTAGACGCTCTTTGATCCATAAAGGGGTTTTTGCGGCGTGGTTTATACCTTCAATATACCGTCCAACATATAAAGGACAATGCTTTGATGCGCTGATGCTGACCTGCAGTGTTTTTTCGGTCGAGACCTTAGGCCTCCAATCTTCACGATAAGAGAGTTTGGACTGATTTAAAAGTGCTACCTCTCGGGCTACACCCTCAACACTGAGACAATCCGCACGATTAGGGGTCAGATCCAACTCAATGACTGAATCTTCTAAACCAAGGTAGTCTCTCAGATTTAATCCAATAGCAGCATCTTCTGCGAGTTCCATTAAACCTGACGAATCATCTTCGATTCCAAGCTCCTTACTAGAGCACAGCATACCTTGAGATTGAACGCCTCTAAGCTTAGTTGGTTTAATTTTTATGCCACCAGGAAGCTCAGCCCCTTCAACCGCTACAGGGACTTTCATCCCAACATATACATTTGGGGCACCGCACACGATCTGCAATGCCTCTTTACCCAAGCCAGCATTGACAAGGCAGACTTGTAAACGATCAGCCTCAGGGTGTGAATTAACCTCTAACACATACCCAACCAATACATCGCTAAATGAGCCCGAGACAGGAATTACGCCATCAATCTCCATGCCCGCCATGGTGAGCTGTTTAACCAATTGATTCGTATTGACAGCTGGATTAGTAAATTCTCTGAGCCAAGCTTCACTTATTCGCATGGGTTATATACAACCAAAACCTAGAACGCAGAAAACTGCGAGAGAAACTTAACGTCATTTTCAAAGAAAAGACGCAGATCGTTGATTCCATACCTTAGCATCGCCATGCGCTCAACTCCTAGACCAAAGGCGAAACCTGAATATTTTTGGTGATCGATACCTACCGAATTAAATACCTTCGGGTGGATCATCCCACAACCCATAACTTCCAACCAACCTGTGTTTTTACAAACCCTGCATCCGTGACCACCACAAATTACGCATTCAATATCAACCTCTGCAGAGGGCTCTGTGAATGGGAAATATGAAGGTCTAAAACGAACTTGAACCTCTTTCTCGAAGAACAACCTCAAGAAGTCAAAAAGAACACCACGAAGATCTGCGAATCCAATATTCGTATCCACTAGAAACCCTTCCACCTGATGGAACATAGGCGTATGTGTAAGATCCGAGTCACAGCGATAGACTCTTCCAGGAGCGATGACTCGAAGTGGAGGCTCCCTTTCCTCCATAACCCTTACCTGCACAGGCGAGGTATGCGTACGAAGTAAGGTATGTTCGTCGAAGTAGAAAGTATCGTGCATTGCACGAGCAGGATGAGACCCGGGTATATTAAGCGCCTCGAAGTTATGATAGTCATCCTCGACCTCAGGACCTTCGACTATCTCGAACCCTATCCTAGAAAAAAGCTCTGAAATACGCTTTTGGGTAAGAGTTACTGGGTGTAAACTCCCAACGCGTTGGCCTCTTCCTGGCAACGTAACATCTACAGCCTCGCTGGATAGGCGAATTTCGAGTTCGTACGTTTGTAGAACTTCTCTGCGTGCTTCAATTGACGAGATCAACCTGTCTCGAATGCGGTTAACTTGGCCACCAACTTCTTTCCTATCTTCAGGAGCAAGAGAGCCAAGCTCCTTCATTTGTTCTGTTAAAACCCCCTTCTTACCGAGGTATTTAACACGGACCTGGTCAAGATCGCTAAGGGAATGAGCCTCGGCCAATTCACCTTCCGCTCCAGACAGTAGGTGATCGAGGGAACTCATCACAAACCTTTACTCACAGAGTTATTGATATTTTCAAATCGCCAAGCCCGGGCGCCATGAATGGCACCCAAGCCATATTAAGGCTTATCCTTGAGCGATCCTGGCTAGTTCAGCGAAGGCTTCCTTGTCTCGAACAGCGATATCAGCGAGCACCTTACGGTCGATTTCGATGGACGCCAGCTTAAGACCATTCATGAAACGGCTATAAGACAAACCACACTCTCTAGCAGCAGCATTGATACGGACGATCCATAGAGCACGGAATTGTCTTTTCCTCTGCCTACGGTCTCTATATGCATACTGACCGGCTTTAATAACAGCCTGTTTGGCAACCCTATAAACGCGACTACGCGCTCCGTAGTAACCCCTTGCTTGCTTCAGGACCTTCTTATGGCGAGCCCTTGCGGTTACGCCTCTTTTTACTCTAGGCATTAGACACTCTTTACTTCAAATCGAAAAAATTATGCGTGCGGCAACAACCGCGCGGCGCTCCGCACGTCAGACGCGTGAATTGCGTTTGGACTACGCAACTGACGCTTCCTCTTCGTACTCTTTTTGGTCAGAATATGACGACGGTGTGAATGGTTGCATTTAAAACCGCCTGAGGCAGTCTTCTTGAAACGCTTTGCAGCGCCTCGGTTAGTTTTCAACTTAGGCATGACGCCCTCCGATTATCTCTAAGAATTTGAACACTACTTTTTCTTTTTTGGCGATAGAGTCATACTCATCTGCTTGCCTTCCATCTTGGGAAACTGTTCAACACTGGCATGTTCCGACAGATCAACCTCGATCTGCTTCAAAAGATCCATTCCCAGCTCTTTATGACTTAACTCCCGCCCACGAAAACGAACAGTCACTTTAGCTTTATCGCCATCACTTAAAAACCTAATTAAGTTTCTAAGCTTAACCTGATAGTCACCAACGTCCGTTCCAGGCCTGAACTTAATTTCCTTTACCTGAATCTGTTTTTGTTTTTTCTTAGCCGCTTGTTGTTTTTTGTTGAGCTCAAAGCGAAACTTGCCGTAATCCATTATTCGGCAAACGGGTGGCTCTGCGCCAGGGGAAATCTCAACCAGGTCTAGCTCAGCTTCATAGGCCATTTGCTTGGCTTCACGAATCGAAACGACGCCGGCCTGATTTCCTTCTGCATCAATTAGCCTTACGGTTGGCGAGGCTATCTCGTCATTCAACCGCGGTTCTTTCCTATCAGCGCTGATACCCTAATCCTCCAAAAAATTAACCACTCAGGATCTGTTCGCCGTTTCGGCGGTCATTTTCCCTAAGATCTCACTCACTTGGAAAGCCCCAAGATCTTCACCCTTTTGAGTACGAAGTGAAGCTGTCCCATTATTCTTCTCTTTTTCACCCACTACGATGAGGTATGGAACTCGCTGCATCGAGTGCTCGCGGATTTTAAAGCCGATCTTCTCATTTCTCAAGTCGAGATCAACCCTAAGACCATGAGAGGTCAGTTCATTTGCCACTTGTTGCGCATATTCAGACTGAGCATCAGTGATATTGAATACTACCGCTTGAACCGGTGCCAACCACAAAGGGAAGTAGCCCGCATAATGTTCAATCAGAATACCAATAAATCTCTCAAGTGAGCCCAATATTGCCCTATGCAACATAACAGGAGTTCTTTTGCCGCCATCTTCAGCGACATACACAGCCCCTAACCTCTCAGGCATGGAGAAATCAACTTGGATCGTTCCACATTGCCACACCCTATCGAGACAGTCCTTTAGTGAAAACTCTATTTTCGGTCCGTAAAAGGCGCCTTCCCCGGGCTGCAGCTGCCAATCTAACCCTTTCGCGTTTAAAGCGGTCTCCAGTGCCGCTTCAGCCTTGTCCCAGACTTCATCTGATCCGACCCTATTCTGTGGTCGCGTGGACAATTTAATCAAAACCTTGTCAAAACCAAAATCAGCATAAACCGCATGCAATAGGTCTATGAAAGCAGAAACCTCTGACTGAACCTGATCTTCGGCGCAAAATATGTGCGCATCATCTTGTGTAAAACCACGAACTCGCATCAAGCCATGAAGGACCCCGGATAGCTCATTACGATGGCAAGAACCAAACTCCGCAAGCCTCAAAGGCAAATCACGGTAACTTTTAAGACCCTGGTTATAGACCTGTATATGACAGGGGCAATTCATCGGCTTTATTGCATAATCTCGAGACTCAGAGGCTGTCGTAAACATATCAGCTTGGAACTTATCCCAATGCCCCGACTTTTCCCAAAGCGTCTTAGAGACAACGAGCGGCGTCCTAATCTCCTGATAACCGTTATCTCGAAACACCCCACGCATGTAATGTTCGATAACCTGCCATAACACCCAGCCTTTTGGGTGCCAAAAGACCATACCAGGCGCCTCTTCCTGCATATGAAAAAGATCAAGGGTCTTCGCTATTTTCCTATGATCCCGCCTTTCCGCTTCCTCTAATCGCGTCAAATAGGCCTTTAAATCCTTCTTATCCGACCAAGCAGTCCCATAAATCCTCTGCAAAACCTCATTTTTCGGATCACCGCGCCAATAAGCACCGGCGATTTTCATCAACTTAAAAGCCTGAAGCTTTCCAGTATCAGGAACATGGGGCCCTCTACAGAGATCAACAAATTCTTCCTGTTCATAAAGCGAGATCGCCTGCCCACCTGGTATCTGACTTATAATCTCAGCCTTATAGGCTTCACCTTTTTCAAGGAAAAACCGTACCGCCTCATCTCTGGCAACCAACTTCCTGACCACGGGAATGGCCCTACTGGCCAATTCGCTCATAACCCGTTCAATTCCCACCAGGTCCTCAGGAGTGAACGGTCGCTCAAATGAGAAATCATAATAAAAGCCGTCATCAATTACCGGCCCAATGGTTACCTGAGCCGATGGAAAGAGTTGTTTCACGGCATGAGCCAACAGGTGCGCAGTTGAATGACGTATAACCTCAAGACCCTCAGGATCACGACCAGTCACTATCGCAAGACTAGAATCCTGTGATAGCACGAAGCCCAAATCCACCAACTCGCCATTCACCTTCCCAGCCAAAGCAGATTTAGCAAGCCCCGGCCCAATGGATTCAGCCACGCCAAGAACCGTGACATTCTGGTCGAATAATCTTTCGGAGCCATCAGGCAATGTTATGACGGGCATGAACAAAAAACCTCGCTAACAAAAAAAGCACCGACCTGCGATGCTTTTTTGAATCTGGTAGGCGCGATTGGACTCGAACCAACGACCCCCACCATGTCAAGGTGGTGCTCTAACCAACTGAGCTACGCGCCTTCAATCAAGCCCCACATGCTAACTCAGATTTCCCTCAATAGCAAGAATCCAAATAAAAAGAGCCTCACCAACCGGCGAGGCTCGAAAAGGGCCTTAGAGTGATCTCGCAGTGCAAGGATCACTCGTATCTAAGGACTGGCGACCAAGTCGATTACATCATGCCATCCATGCCGCCCATGCCGCCCATGCCGCCCGGCATTGCAGACTCGGCCTTAGGCTCTTCAGCAATCATAGCTTCTGTAGTAATCATCAAACCTGATACCGATGCAGCATTTTGGAGGGCTGTACGCGTTACCTTGGCAGGATCAAGAATACCGAACTTAACCATATCACCGTATTCTCCAGTTGCAGCGTTGTAACCGAAGTTTCCTGACCCCTCAATTACTTTATTCAGGACAACAGAAGCCTCATCGCCAGCATTGGCAACAATTTGTCGCAACGGCTCTTCCATGGCTCTACGTGCAATTGAAATACCGACGTCCTGATCATGGTTTGCGCCTTTCAAGTCCTTTAATTTCTGCAAAGCCCGGATCAGAGCCACGCCACCACCAGGAACAATTCCTTCCTCAACCGCAGCACGAGTAGCATGCAATGCATCTTCCACTCGAGCCTTCTTTTCTTTCATTTCAACTTCAGTTGCTGCACCAACCTTGATGACCGCAACACCACCAGCCAACTTAGCAAGCCGCTCTTGAAGTTTTTCACGATCATAATCTGAACTTGTCTCTTCCGCTTGGGCTCGGATCTGCGCAATTCTTCCCTGAATCTTTTCCGAACTACCAACACCATCGATTATCGTGGTCTCTTCCTTGCTGATCTGCACACGCTTAGCCGTTCCCAACTCTGCAATCGTCGTCTTTTCGAGGGACAGACCAACTTCCTCTGCAATCACGGTAGCGCCAGTCAGGACAGCTATATCCTCCAGCATTGCTTTTCGACGGTCTCCAAAACCTGGAGCCTTCACTGCAGCAACCTTAAGGATCCCACGCATGTTATTCACCACAAGCGTTGCCAAAGCCTCACCTTCCACATCTTCTGCAATGATAAGCAAAGGTCGACCTGCCTTCGCAACTGCTTCAAGGACTGGAAGCATGTCACGAATGTTTGAAATCTTTTTTTCGCAAATCAGAATTAGAGGATTCTCAAGATCCGCGCTCATACTTTGTTGATTATTAACGAAATAAGGGGACAGGTACCCCCTATCAAACTGCATACCCTCAACAACGTCCAGCGTATTTTCGAGACCAGAGCCATCTTCCACCGTAATCACGCCTTCTTTGCCAACCTTATCCATCGCATCAGCAATAATCTTGCCTATCGCTTCATCTGAGTTAGCCGATATTGAGCCAACCTGCGCAATCGCGTTACTGTCTGCACAAGGAACAGACATGGCGTGTATGGCCTCGACCGCTGCGGCGGTTGCCTTATCAATACCCCTCTTGAGGTCCATCGGGTTCATCCCCGCAGCAACGGCTTTCAATCCCTCAACCAGTATTGACTGCGCCAACACGGTAGCTGTAGTTGTACCGTCACCAGCAACATCAGAGGTCTGAGAGGCAACCTCTTTCACCATCTGTGCACCCATGTTTTCGAACTTGTCTGAAAGCTCTACTTCCTTCGCTACCGAAACACCATCCTTCGTGATGGTTGGGGCACCAAAACTCTTTTCCAGAATTACATTACGACCTTTTGGACCGAGAGTAACTTTAACCGCTTGGGCCAACACATTAACCCCACGGACCATGCGCGCACGCGCGTCATCACCAAATCTTACGTCTTTCGCTGCCATTTTAGTTTCCTAATTTAAATTAATCGTTTCTGACAAGGTTCCGTGAAATCAGCCTTCGAAAACCGCAATAATGTCGTCTTCGCGCATAACCAGTATTTCTTGGCCATCAACCTTGATTTCAGTACCCGAGTATTTGCCAAAGAGCACCTTATCTCCCGCCTTAACACCTAAGGGACGAACCTGACCGTTCTCAAGAACCTTACCGTTTCCAGCAGCAACAACTTCACCACGAACGGGCTTCTCTGCTGCCGAATCCGGAATCACGATGCCACCAGGTGAGGTACGCTCTTCTTCCAGACGCTTCACAATTACGCGATCATTCAATGGACGAATTTTCATCAACTTCTCCTAACTATTATTAATGCTTCAAAAAAATCTTTGGCCGACTGAGCTGGCTTTTGCACCCACAATACATGGCCCGACTGTTAGCACTCAGTATCATCGAGTGCTAATGATAGTAACCCAACAAAACTTGTCAAGCGAAATATGCTATTGGTTAGAATAAAGCACAGCTGACACGAGACAAACCGAATCCCAATGGACAGAACTGAACGTTTCTATCGAATAGAGCAGACCCTAAGAAACCAAAAATCCGTCCGTCTTGACGACTTCATTAGGGATATGGGGATTTCACAGGCTACTTTCAAGCGTGATATCGAATACATGCGTGACCGACTCAATGTACCGATCTTCTGGGATCGAGAGACCAGGGGATATTTTCTATCACAAGAGACAAAAAAAAGAACCAGCCCTCTGCCAGGACTTTGGTTTGCGGCAGACGAAATTCGGGCTCTGCTTACTATGAAGCAAGTCCTGGAAGATATGGAGCCCGGTATACTCAGCCGTCATGTACAACCTCTGTTTGATCGGCTATGCGGGCTATTGGAGCAAGGAGATGACCGCATAGAACTTCAAGACCGAATACGAGTATTTCATGTAACTCGAAGAAAGTTCGAGCTTAGGCATTTCGAAATAATCTGCAACTGTGTACTTCAAAGAAAGCAAATAAAAATCGTACATTACAATCGCGAACGCGACACAACACTTGAGCGAATAATTTCCCCCCAGAAACTAACTTTCTATCGTGAGAACTGGTACGTCGATGCCTGGTGTCATCTTAGAGAATCCATCAGATGCTTCTCCATTGACAGCATAGAGTCCGCCTTTACTCTGAATGAAAAGGCTATAGACATCAAAGAAGATACTATGAGGGAGCACTTTTCTAAGGGCTATGGGATTTTTTCAGGCCAAAAACTTCAATGGGCAACCCTAAAGTTTGAGCCCAAACGAGCTAAATGGGTACGCAATGAAATTTGGCACCCTGAGCAGAGACAATCTAATGAACCAGATGGCAGCTTGCTACTCGAAGTGCCTTACTCTGACGACAGGGAGATTTTGATGGATATTCTGAGACATGGAACTGCAGTTGAAGTATTAAACCCCCCAAATCTTCGCAAGAGAACCATTGACGCGATCAGAGAGATGAGTCACATGTACGTATAAATGACTTTCTGTGTAGCACCGATCTATAGCCATTTAATCTCGAACCGGGCGTTTCTCCAGCTTCCTCTGCAAAGTGCGTCGATGCATCCCTAAAGCACGCGCAGCAGCTGAAATATTCCCACCGTGTTCCGTCAGGATTTTCTGCAAATGTTCCCACTCCAAGCGCCGAACCGACAAAGGCTTATCCTTAATCTCGACCGATTCGTCACCTTGATCTTTATGGAGTGCAGCCACAATTTCATCAGCATCCGCTGGTTTAGCGAGATAATGCACCGCACCAAGCTTTATAGCCTCAACAGCCGTGGCGATACTTGCAAAACCAGTCAGCATCACAATACGTGTATTTGTATCGAGCTCATGCAATCGCTTTACAAGAACCAAACCTGACTCTTGTCCAATCCGTAAATCAATAACCGCAAACTCAGGCTCGATTTGCTCTGCGAGAATCATGCCCTCTTCAACATTAGTCGCAACATGAGCGTCAAACCCACGCTTACCCAACGCAACCTTCAACACACCACAAAAAGTAGGATCATCATCCACCAAAAGGAGTGTTGGCAGAGAGCTCTGAAAAGCTTCATCCATTTAAAAGCAACCTCGAAACTAAGTGATACCACCAACCACAGGGAGAACAATCTTAGTGTGCGTTCCACTAACTTGCTTTCTCTGTGCCATCTCAATCGTTCCTCCCAGCCGATTAATCGTCGCGAAAGCCAGAAATAGCCCCACGCCCAGACCCGTTTCCTTGGTTGAGACCGGAGCCTTTCCTATTTGCTGCGAAACCGCGGGGGAAATCCCAGGACCCCGATCAAGAACACTAAATGTCACCGAGACCGTATCCCATTTAACAAGCAGCTCTATTCCCTTTGGAGAAACATCGGCGGCATTATTCATGATATTTATTAGCGCATGCGTGAGCGTAAGTTCAGCGAGGATACTAGGCGCTGGCGAGGCCCCTGTTTTTTGGTAATTGAGCTTACATCTTGGTCTTTGCTGCTTCCAATTATCAACAACACCATCAATATAAGTTTCTATAGAACTTACGTGACCGCTTTCAGCACGAATCTCACCGGCAGTTGCAGACATCACAGAAAGAGCCTGCTTGCATCTAGCCACTTGAGCCTTCAAGATCTTCATCTTTTCACCCAAGTCAGTATTTGAACTATATTCGCAATCATCCTGTATCTCGCCAATCAATATGGCCATAGTGCCCAGTGGCGTTCCCATTTCGTGCGCGGCACCTGCAGCCAGCGTTCCCAAAGCAACCACACGCTCATTGCGAAGACTTTGTTCTCTGACTTCAGCAAGACTATGCTCTCTTGCCCTAAGAGTTTTGGCCATTTCAACAACAAAATATGCCACTAGAACGGCACTAAATACAAAACCAAACCACATTCCAAAAACATGAAGATTTAGCTCGCGCTCGGGCATCATATGATGCATCCTGTGAGCTGCTTCATTCTGCAACATGATAGGCTGGATATTCGGCAAGGGTTGGTAATAACTCATCAAGAGCGTATAGCATCCAGATGTAAAGATAACCATATACCAAGTATATTCTTGACGCAGAAGCGTTGCCGCAATGATTAAAGGCAACAAAAAGAACCAAGCGATAGGATTAGTTGCTCCGCCTGTGAAATAAAGAATGGCCGTTATTGCCAGCACATCACATGAAAGCTGTACAAATATCTCATTCTCATAGATACCATCATCCGCCGTTAGTCGAAGCCAGGTCCACCAGTTAAAAACAGCCAGAAAAGTAAGAATCCCCCACAAAGGAACCTCTTTAAGAGGAAGATTCAGCCCATAAATACTAATGAGTATTACCAAGGCCTCGCCAACAATCATCAAATTCCTGAGAACAAACAGCCAACGAAGGCTATGACGAGCATCTACAGTTGGTAAAACTGGACTTGGTATACTAGAAAGTGGTTCTGGATTCATCTTTTGTTGGAAATTCATAACTTAACAGATGCAAAAGTCAGAAGTTTCAGTTTTGGTCAAGGCAAATACCCAAACCTCCTAGACCACAGTATCCATTTGGATTTTTAGCAAGGTATTGCTGATGATCCTGTTCAGCATAGTAGAAAACCGATCCCTCTACTATTTCCGTGGTAATCACACCTTCTATATCCTGTCGAGTGATTAATTCCTGATATTCCTGACGCGTATTCTTCGCTACAGCCATCTGGTCATCACTCAAAATAAAGACAACCGAACGATATTGAGTACCAATGTCATTGCCCTGCCGAAATCCTTGAGTGGGGTTATGGCACGACCAAAAGGTCACCAGAAGATCACGATAAGCCACCACATTTGGATCGTATACAATATGAACTGCTTCAGCGTGGCCGGTTAGCCCAGTGCAAACTTCTTCATAAGTCGGATTTGACGTGAACCCCCCTGCGTAACCAACGGAAGTAACATACACCCCTTTTATTTGCCAGAAGACCCTCTCTGCACCCCAGAAACATCCAAGAGCAAAAAGCGCTTCTTTAAAACCATCCGGATATGGGGGTTTCATTGGGTGACGACTCACATAATGAGGATCTACAATAGTCAAGGGGGTCTTGCGACCGACCAAAGCTTCATCGACCTGAACCATCTGCAATTTATTTTGTTTAAAGAAAAGCATCTTTCATCGAACCCTTAATTTTAAGACTTGGTAACACAGTCAGCATCAATTCAGACGTTAAGGATACAACCAAGCGCATCACCTATGAAATCTGATCACTTAACACGCTTCCTATTCAAGCAGCTTGGCATCCGAGGTGAAATTGTAAGGTTGAGCTCAAGCTGGATTGAGCTGAAGAAACATGCAACATATCCTCTCACAGTAGAAAGCCAGTTAGGCCAAGCCATCGCAGCAACAGTTCTTTTGTCTGCCACCATCAAAATGGAGGGGTCTCTGATTTTACAGATACACGGCTCTGGCCCAGTTAGAACTCTGGTTGCGCAAGCATCACAGTCAAGAGAGATCCGCGGACTAGCAAAATATCTCTCTGAACCCCAAGGCAGTTCTCTTAAAGACATTTACGGAGACGGAAAGATAGTACTAACAATTCAGACACTTGAAAGCCCAGCTTACCAAGGAATAGTACCGCTGGAAGGATCCAGCCTCTCAGACGCCATCGAAAATTACTTTTTAAGATCGGAGCAGCTGCCAACAAGACTTTTTCTAGCAGCAAATGGTCAATCAGTTTCTGGACTTCTTCTTCAGACCCTCCCATCGGCGGATCATGAGCCCGAAGATTGGATCAGAATTAACCATCTAGCAAGCACCATCACCAATGGGGAGCTTTTAAATCTCGATTGCGAGCGCTTGCTTTATAGATTATTTAATGAAGAAGAGGTCACTGTCTTCCCTGAAGAAAAGATAGCTTTCTCATGTGGCTGCACGCGCGATAGGGTCGAGCGTGTTTTAAAGGCTCTGGGCCGAGAACAGGTTATTGAATTACTTCAGGAAAGCGACCCAATCGAGATTGATTGCGAATTCTGTAACAGCAAACAAACCTTTGATCGAGTCGATGTGGGCTATTTGTTCTCTGAAGAAGTTAAGGTCCCAACGAACGAAACTCATCAGTAAATAGGCGTTAAGAGCAGCAGTCCAGCCACACACCTTGCTCATGACAAGTATGCTTGGGTTAGAGCCAGTAAACAAAAATGAATAGCCCCAACCAAACCACGTCGACAAAGTGCCAATACCAAGCGGCCGCCTCAAAAGCAAAGTGATTATGACTACTGAAATGACCCTTAAAGCTTCTGAGCAATACAACCAGAAGCATAATAGCTCCTATACTTACATGCAGACCGTGAAATCCTGTCAACATGAAGAATGTTGATCCATAAATACCAGTACCCAACGTGAGCCCCATCTCCGTATAAGCTTCATGGTATTCAAACCCTTGAAGAATGACAAAAACAAATCCAAGGGCAACGGTAAGAATTAAACCTATATTCAATTGCCGTCTATTTTCTTTAAGAAGACCCCAATGGGCCCAAGTAACGGTGGCACCACTTGTCAGAAGGATGAGTGTGTTAATTGCCGGTATACCCCAAGCGGCCATACGCTCAAACTCACCACCTTCTTTACCGCCCAAGTGCCCTGGACCATTTGTTGGCCATACATTCTGAAATGTGTCCCATAGATATTGGTGTGTTGCGATTCCTAGCGTTGATCCTTCACCCGCGATCCAAGGAAGAGCCAAATTCCTACTATAGAAGAGAGATCCAAAAAAGGCCGCAAAAAAGAATATCTCCGAGGTTATAAACCAAATCATCCCCATACGAAATGAGACATCAACTTGATGGTTATAAAGTCCTGAAACACTTTCACGTATTACCGATCCGAACCAAATAAACATCATAAATGCAACGATACCGCCACCCAGCCACATCAGTGATGGGCCTGTCTCTGATCCATTCAGGTAAGTAGAAAATCCGGCTAGCAGAAGAAATAGTCCAATCGACCCAAGGATCGGCTGAGTAGCCTTATGTGGAAGGTAATACGAACCGTGTAATGCCATTTTAATTCCCTAATTCAGATAAGTTTTAGTTGCCTACTTCTGTTTACTATCAGTGATGTCAAAAAAGGTGTACGACAAACTGATGTCTGAGACCGAGGCGGGTAGTGCTGGATCAATGACAAATCTTACCGGCATTTCCCTCTGTCTTTTTGGCTCAAAGGTTTGTTCTGAAAAACAGAAACACTCCGTCTTTTTCAGATACTGCGACGCCCAACCCGGAGCGATACTGGGGACCGCTCTCCCAACCAAGGGTTTATCGGTCATATCCGTACCATAGAATCTTACCGTCTGATACTCACCAGGATGCACTCGTATCTTGGATTTTTCAGCGTTAAATTTTAGGGGCATTCCCTGATTTACTGTAGTTACGAATTCTACAGTTATCCAACGGGAAGCATCTATGCCGTAGCTTTTCTCTTGTTGCGCTTCATTTTTTACTTTTCCATTAAGGCCAGTCAAATCACAAAAGACATCATAAAGTGGTACCAACGCATAGCCAAAGGCAAACATTACAACCACCACCCCAAGGACTGGCCATAAGACTCTGGAATTAGACCTTTTCTTTTCGAGGCTGGTCACGACTGGCCAACAGAGTTCATGATTCGGAAAAAAGCGTAAACATAGAGTGTCATTGCAAACACAGCAAGCAAGAGAGCGAGTAAAAGATTTTTCCTAGCTATTTTCATCGCTCACACCCCAATATTGAGACTCAAAGCTTGTACTCAATTTATGTGTGGTGGTGTTTCCCAAGTATGGTATGGAGCTGGCGAAGGCAAATTCCACTCAAGACCATGCTCATGCGCTCCCTCCCAAACCTCACTAGTCGCCACTTCGCCATCACCACGAATGCACTTAATAAGTACATAGCAGAAAATCAGTTGCGAAAAGCCAAAAACAAAGGCACCGACACTCGACCAAGCATTAAATTCAGCAAATTGGAGCGCATAGTCTGGAATTCTTCGCGGCATTCCTGCAAGCCCCAGAAAATGCTGTGGAAAAAAGCAAACGTTAACCGAAATAGTGGTTAGCCAAAAATGCAACTGGCCTAGACGCTCATCGTACATTCTCCCTGTCCACTTTGGGAGCCAGTAATAAACGCCCGCAAGAATCGCAAAAACTGCACCTGGAACAAGAACGTAATGAAAGTGGGCAACGATGAAATAAGTATCATGATACTGAAGGTCAGCGGGTGATATAGACATCATCAAACCTGTAAATCCACCCATTGTGAACAGAACCACGAAAGCAAGCGCCCACAACATGGGCGTTTCAAAACTGATCGCCCCCTTCCACATCGTAGATATCCAATTGAACACCTTCACACCCGTAGGAACAGCTATAAGCATGGTCGCATAAGTGAAGTAGAGCTCACCCTCTACTGGCATACCAACGGTATATTGATGATGGGCCCAGACGATAAAAGAAAGAAAACCAATTGATGCTGTGGCATATACCATTGAGCTATATCCAAACAGCGGCTTTCTTGAGAAGGTCGGAATTATCTGAGAAATGATTCCAAAAGATGGCAGAATCAAAACATATACTTCGGGATGACCAAAGAACCAGAATAGGTGCTGATAAAGAACAGGATCCCCGCCACCTGCCGCATTAAAAAAGCTTGTTCCGAAGAACTTATCTGTCAGCAACATCGTGACTGCCCCAGCGAATACAGGCATGATTGCAATCAGCAGAAATGCTGTTATCAACCACGTCCAAACAAAGAGGGGCATCTTCATCAAAGTCATGCCAGGGGCACGCATATTCAAAATTGTTACAATAATATTGATGGCCGCCATAATCGACGAAAGACCCAGTAGATGTATCGTGAAGATGGTAAATGGGAGAGCGGCACCGGTTTGAAGTACCAATGGTGGATAAAGAGTCCAACCTGCTGCGGCCGCACCACCGTCCATAAACAGCGTGCTGAGTAGCATGACTGCTGCAAATGGCAATAACCAATAACTCCAGTTATTCAATCTCGGCAGAGCCATATCAGGCGCACCAATCATCATTGGGATCATCCAGTTTGCAAGGCCAGCGAAAGCCGGCATTACAGCCCCAAAAACCATGATTAAGGCATGCAAGGTTGTCATGGAATTAAAAAACATTGGATCCACAAACTGCATACCAGGCTCAAACAATTCTGCTCGAATAATCAGAGCCATGACCCCACCAACCAAAAACATGACCAACGCAGTAATAAGATAGAGAGTCCCAATATCCTTGTGATTAGTTGTTGTCACCCATCTCATCAAACCTTTGCTTGGACCATGGTCATGATGATCGTCATGAATTGCCGTTGCTGACATAGCACTCACCTTAATTAATGTGATCAGATTATTTTGTTAGCTCTTTGACGTCGCCTGCATGCACGACGTCTCCAGTATTGTTCCCTAAAGCGTTACGCTGATATGTAACTACAGCTGCTACATCATCAGGGGTGAGTACTGACTTGAATGAAGCCATAAGAGGTGGCTTACCATTTAGTATCAGATGAATATGATCAGCAACTGGTCCATTAACCACCGCACTGTTCCTTATTGCAGGAAACAATCCACTGATACCTTCTCCACTCGCCTGATGACAACTCAAACAATTTGCCTCATAGACAGCCTTTCCTCGCTCCATTAGTTGACTTTTATCAGAATCGTCGTGCAATGTCTGCGAAGGGACGGAGGACTCAACTTTTTGCACCTGAGCTGATTCAGAAGAAACATCAACCGAAGCGGCACTGTCGGAACCTTTCTTTTGCTCTGCCAACCAAAGATTGTAGTCTGCTTCAGTCTTAGCGATGACCACGATGGGCATAAAGCCATGGTCTCTTCCACAGAGTTCGGTACATTGACCTCTGTAGATACCAGGCTTCTCTACCTTAGCCCATGCATCTGTTATGAATCCAGGGATCGTATCTTTCTTCCATCCTAGATCGGGCACCCACCATGAGTGAATCACATCCGCCCCTGTAAACAAGAATCGAATCTTCTTTCCTACGGGGATAACCAGAGGATGATCGACGTTTAGAAGATAATTCTCAACTGTCTCAGGCTTGACCTCTGAGCCAAGCTGTCTGGCTAGATTACTCTTTGCATCTAGCGTACTAAAAAAGCTTACCCCCTCGTCGAGATATTCATAACGCCACTTCCATTGATAGCCTGTGACTTTGATTGTCATATCTGCGCCGGAGGTGTCGTATGCCTTAATCATCACCTTGGTTGCAGGCACAGCCATTCCGAGCAAAATAAGAAAAGGGATTACAGTCCAAAGGACTTCTAGCTTTGTGTTTTCATGAAAAGTAGCCGGAACAACTCCTTTGGATTTTCTATGATTTATTAACGAGTAGACCAAAAGACCATAAACAATTACGCCGATACCGACACAAATCCAGAAAATCAGCATATGCAGATCATGGATGTCTCGACTTAACTCGGTCACCCCTTCCGTCAGATTTACCGTGTAATCGGCATAGGCATTCTTTAGGCCTAGCAACCCGACAAATGGAATTAATGATTTAAATCTATTCACGGAACCCTCTCTCCAAAACCCCTATAAGGGAAACAACTAACGGTAAAATTCCTTGCGGCAAGTCCTGGAGCTCTCGGATTTTGCCATGGCCGGCCCGTACCCCAGGCATGTTAAGCATATTTACTAAATACTCACATTCAAAATTTGAAGGTTTTTCAACCTTTCAGGAGTGGTCAGCGGGCAATTTGCGCTACCAGAAACTTTTTAAACCAAAAAACCAATACAACCTAAAAAAGGGCCCAATCAGGCTAACCAACTGGATTTTATTCTTTGACCATAACCACCAAACCCTCGAGACAAGACACTAGTGTTTAGAATTATTACACAAAGAATGCAACCGAATTTGACGCAGCCAGAAGCTATAAATTCCCCGGCACGTGTAAATCCTAGCCTATGGGGCTATTAGGCGCAAGATTGATGACGCTTCCGCATCGCAAGCATCTATGGACTGAACCGAAAACGGATCGGATATAAAGGGCAATTGCATCAGCGGAAGGGACTGGAGATGCTCTGTTATAGCCTCAATAACCTCTTTTTCTCTAGACAGTCCGTTTACCAATGAGCAAGCAGACCACCCCAAGAGAGTTGAACCGCGATCACGGATGGCTGACGCAGTAAGCCTAGCATGATTGATGCAACCAAGTTTAAGGCCTACGACCAGAAGAATCGGCAGCTGCATTTCCCGCGCAAGATCCGACACTGCCATACGATCCGTAAGCGGTGTCAACCATCCCCCCACCCCCTCAACCAATACACAATCAGCCAGCCCACAAAGGTAGTTATGAGCCTCCTTTATTTTATCTATATCCAGATACCGGCCCTCATCACTGAAAGCAATATGGGGCGAAACCTCTTGCTCAAAAACATATGGATTGATTGCCTCATATGGCAAATCAATCGAACCCGCCTGTTGTATAGCTAAAGCATCTTCATTTAGAAGTCGTCCAGAATGTCGAACCGCACCGGTAGAAACAGGCTTCATCCCAACAACCTTGAGACCGGTCCGCTTTAGCATAGCCATAAGACTGAGTGTGGAATAAGTTTTCCCTATGCCCGTATCTGTTCCAGTAATAAAGACTGACTTAACTGTCATTGAAGTCACCTAACTCCAGCTCGGGCAAGCCCAACAATCACTTCAAAGGAAGCCTCAACGTATTCCTCCTGTGCTTCTGGCCTACTTTTTGGGTATGCATGAAGCATTTTCTTAATCGAACGCTTGCTCATGAGCTTACGAGGACGATCCTGTGTGAGATTATGCGCCCCCAAACCTTTCAACTCTTTCATCAGGCTCATCACGTTTGAATATCGACTACGAATTAACTCACGCCTGAACTCCAAGACCTCAAAATTGGCATGCTCCAAATTGACCAAAACATCGTCAAACGACATAAAATTATTAACATGTGAATGGCTATCCACCTCGGACCAAGCCTTACGCAATTCATTCAAAGTTTGAGTTCCCAGAGTCGAAAACAGAAGATAACCTTTTGGTCCAAGAACCCTATAAAACTCATTAAAAGCGGCGAGTGTTGAGTTGCACCATTGGATGGCAAGACTCGAAAAAACGAGGTCTACTGTTGATGACTTAATGGGCAAGCTTTCCGCGTCACCGACGATAGGAACTGTTGCTACGCGCTCAATTGCTACTCGCATCATGCCCTCGGACAAATCCAAGGCCAAAGTATGAGAGTTAGGATACCGTCTCTGAAGCTCTACAGAAAAGAACCCTGTTCCAGCACCAACATCAATAAGTACCGCATCATCCATCGAAAGTGGCGGAGCCATCTTTAGTAGCTCATATCCCACATATTGCTGAAGGCTAGCAAAATGGTCATAGTCATATGCAGCCAGACCAAAAGATTGAGCAACCTGACTCTTACTAAACATCGAGTGTGCTGCCATATAAAAACCCTTTTTTTAGGCGTGTATCAATCTCCGACAAAAATAAATCAACTCGCTCGAGGCACTGCTGCTCATGTGCAAGGAAAGGGATGTGAACAGCCCCATCGATTATTGATATCTCCGCAACAGAATTAAGCTGGCGCAAGAAGCGAGGAAGCTCAATCGGAATAAGACGATCGTGTGTCCCCTGAATAATTAGAACAGGAACGTTAAGACCTGAGAACTGCTTACGAAGATCACATCCTACGATTAAATCCAGCCCCTTTTTAAGGATCCTCTCATCTGGCAGAGGGAGACTCAAAACCAACTCTTCAATCTTTTTTGCGATCTTACGAGCATCCTGCATTCCAAAAGTCTGTAGCGCTATGAAGCGCCTAATTGTGCCAACGAAGTCCTTCTCTAAGTTTTCTGACATTGCTAACACCACGGGTTGGCTTAACCCAGGCCAGGCATCATCCCCAATGAACTTGGGTGTTCCAGCAACTGATATTAGACTAAGAATCCTATGAGGCGCCCGTTCAGCAGCCTTTATGGCTACAAGCGCCCCCAAAGACCAGCCCAGCCAGTGAGCTGTTTCCGGAACCACCGAAAGGACGGCATCGACAATATCGATATCTCCAAACCCACAACTCATCCCATATCCTGGCAAGTCGACCAATGTCACTCGGTAAGACTTAGAAAGCTTTTGTGCAAACCCCCCCCAAACACGACTATGCATTGCCCATCCATGCAGCATGATTAAACTTGGGCCAGCCCCAAAAGTTTCAACATGAATTTTTTCTTGAGGGACATTCACTCCCCCTCCCCCCCACTTAAATCTGTTTCATCACCCAAATAAAAAGCACATGCAGACAGTGAATCCAAAAGAGCATCAATGTCGTGCTCTTCATGCAGCGCAGAAACCGTAATGCGAAGACGCGCCGTGCCTTTCGGAACGGTGGGCGGCCGAATAGCTGGAACAAGGAAACCAGCCTTAAGAAGTTCCTGACTCATTTTTAGGCTAGACTCATTATTCCCAATTAAAATTGGCTGTATTGGAGTGCATGAATCCATCAACTTTAGACCAAGCTGTTTTGCTCCAGCCCGAAATCGGTTCACCAAAGCTAAAAGCTTCTCTCTTCGCCAGGTTTCTTCAACAGCCAACCGAAGTGACTCTATTGTCGCAACCGCTAAAGCTGATGGGATGGCGGTTGTGAAAATATAAGTTCGCGCCCTCTGAATCAGATATTCAATCAGTTCATCACTGCCGGCAACAAAAGCCCCATAAGTCCCAAAAGCTTTGCCTAGGGTACCCATAAGAATCGGAGCATCCTCTTGGTTTAGTCCCTCCAACTGAAGAACCCCACCACCCGTCTTACCCAACACACCAAGCCCGTGAGCATCGTCAACCATGAAAATAGCACCGTGGAAATCCGCAAGGTCTTTTAACTTCCGAACAGGCGCCAAGTCGCCATCCATACTAAAAACACCATCACTTACAATTAATGAGCCTGCTTGCACTTCCTTACCCATAAGAATTTGCAAGCTCTCAGGGTCAGCATGGGCATATCGACTGAGACGCGCACCAGAAATCATTGCCCCGTCGATAAGTGATGCGTGATTTAGTCGATCCTCATAAATCGTGGCTTTTCGACTACTAAGGGCAGATAAAACACCCATATTAGCCATATAACCATTGGAGAACAGCAACGCCCGATCCCTTCCCGTAAAAGCAGCAAGCTCTGCTTCCAGCTCATGATGAGCAGAACTATGCCCACAGACGAGGTGAGAAGCGCCCGCCCCAACCCCATAAAATGATGCCGCCTTCTGAAGTGAAGAAATGATACGAGGGTCGCTAGCCAATCCAAGATAGTCATTACTTGAAAAGTTGGTCAGCAGCTGGCCGTTTAACCTAACCTGAGGCCCTTGAGGACCCGCCACCACGCGCCGGACCCTTGTGAGGCTCAACCGGTCAATTTCCGCCAAATCATGCCTTATCTTGATGTTCCAAGAGGGCAAAGAGCCAAACTCAAGATCTCCATCCGTCATTGAGCGTCCGCATAGATACCCGCCATCTTCAAACCTAGACGCCTGAATAATTCCTTGTCGTGATCAGCAATAGGATTATCTGTAGTCAACAACCGTTCCCCATAGAATATCGAGTTAGCTCCGACCAAGAAACAGAGCGCTTGAGTTTCATCACTCATGTCAGTTCGTCCTGCAGATAAACGGACACGAGCCCTTGGCATCATAATCCGGGCGGCTGCAACCATCCTCACAAATACAATGGGATCAACCTTCGAGGCATGGGCAAGTGGCGTACCCTCAACCTGAACCAACATATTGATGGGAACACTTTCAGGGTGCTTAGGAAGATTTGCCAACTGCGTTAGCAATCCTGCCCTATCTTTTGCACCTTCCCCCATACCAACTATTCCGCCACAACACACATTCAGCCCGGCCCCCCTCACCCTTTCCAGAGTATCGAGACGATCCTGGTAAGTTCTTGTGGAAATAATCTCTGAATAGTATTCCTCGGAGGTGTCGAGATTATGGTTGTAATAATCAAGACCCGAGTCTTTTAAACGAGCAGCCTGGTGCTCGCTAAGCATCCCGAGCGTCATACATGTCTCCATGTTCAAAGACTTTACAGCCTCAACAATTTGACACACACGATCAATATCTTTGTCTTTTGGTGATCTCCAAGCCGCTCCCATACAAAAACGACCGGCGCCCTGCTCTTTCGCCGCCATAGCAGCGTTTACTACTTCATCGATTGAAAGCAACTCCTCTTTCTTTACACCTGTTTCAAAATGAGCACTCTGCGGGCAATAAGCACAATCCTCCGAGCATGAACCCGTTTTTATACTTAACAAGCTTGAGACTTGAACTTCATTCGGATCAAAGTACTTTCTGAAGATCGTCTGTGCAAGAAACACGAGATCTGCGAATGGCATCTCCATTAGGTCAAGAACTTCCTCAGTCGTCCAATTGTGGCGAATCACATCATTACCAGAAGCCATATATTTTCCTTGAATACTCATCAGAATTTCTCTCGGATACGTCTACTTAAGCTCAAGCGCAAAGATTTTACGCTGTCCTGTTAACCAATCAAACCAATTAACGTTTACAAGTGAGGATATTTTGATCAGTACTAGAAAATAAAATACATCGTAAAGCTTGGGTTACGATCTAAGACCTAAATAGAAAGGTTTTGAGGGATCCCCTTTAGAACCAGCATATGCTAGCCGAATACGGCGACGACCGGCGCATGATCCGATGGTCTTTCCAAAGATCTAGGCGAAAGATCTACACGGCAATCTTTGCATCCATTAAACATGTCCCGAGAAGACAAGATATGATCAATTCTGAGGCCGCGATTTCGTTTGAAGGCATTCATGCGGTAATCCCACCAAGTAAAGACTTGATTTGATGACTGAAACTCCCTAAGACAGTCACTCAATCCCAAAGCCAAAATCTTTTCGAAGGCATTTCTCTCAGGAAGACTACAAAGCACCTTATCTCGCCAGGCATCAGGGTCATAAACATCAAAGTCTTGCGGTGCGATATTGAAGTCCCCAAGTACGAGCATCTTGGGATAGAGTTCAATCTGATGCTCTAACCAAGAATAGAGGTGGTCAAGCCAATTGAGTTTATATTCAAACTTCTCCGACCCAACTTCACTTCCATTTGGAACATAGACATTTACAATACGACAACCGCTAATAGTCGCAGCAATAAACCTTTTTTGAGGATCTGAGTAACCATCTATCTCACTGACCACATCATTAAGAAGACTGGACTTACTCAACAAAGCAACCCCGTTATAGGTCTTTTGACCCCGGTAAACTGATGAGTACCCAGCATCAATCAAGGGTTGTTCAGGAAAGGCATAGTCTTCGACCTTCGTTTCCTGTAACGCCAAAATATCGGGCTGTTCACTGTGAAGCCATTCAATCAGATGAGGCAACCTGACCCTAAGTGAATTGACATTCCAAGTTGCAACTTTCATCAAATACCTCGCAAGAAACCCTTTCCTTTTGGAAGAGAAACAATGAAGAGGGTCAGCTTTGATCCAACAAGTTGACTCGTTTTTCCAATGCCTTTAACCGACTCCAGATCTCATGCAGTCGTGGCATAACTGCCATATTCTTAAGGTATTGCTGTAACGGCTGTGTAGGACCACCAGCATACATTCCAGCCTCTTTAATACTATTATTCAATCCGGCTCGATGCAGAAGAACTACGTCATCCGCAACAGAGACATGATCGAGGGTGCCGGTTTGACCCGATGCAATAACGCGTTTCCCGAACTTTGTAGATCCAGATATTCCGGTATGAGCGCACAAAATACAATCCTCACCAATATCAACATTGTGCCCAAGATGACACATGGCATCTATTACCGCTCCCGAGCGAACAATAGTCTCACCGTATGTGGCACGATCAATATTTGTGTTGGCCCCAATCACTACACGGTTCTCGATCACAACCCGGCCAGTATGAGGGATCCTATAGTTTCTGCGTCTCTCATCCTGAGCAAAACCAAACCCCTCCGACCCAACAACGCAGCCTGCTTTTAGAATGACATCAGATCCAATAATGCAGCCATAACCAACCACACAACCAGGATGGAGAACCGTTTGATTACCAATATGCGCATCTCTCTCAATCACTACATTAGGCATCAATACGACCCCTGCTCCCAGAACGACATTCATACCAATGACTACACCAGGCCCAATGACAGCATCATTCGGTACTTGAACCGTTTCGTGGATTACAGCGGCTGGATGGACACGCGGCCACTCTATATCACGTACATCTCTATCTGCGTAGGATTGCTTAAGAATAGCAATGGCAAGCCGGATATTAGGGGCAAGCAATATAGCTAACCCATCGACAGAGCCTAAGTCAGCCGCTATTTTTTCAGAAGTCACCACAGCAGAGGGTTTGAGCCTAAACACGTAGTCCAAATATTTGACATGATCGATAAAAACCAGATCTCCCGGGCGGCATTCCTCAACAGGAGCCAGACGAGACACGCTTTGGTCTGTACCCAACATACCGGTTAATAAACCTTGTTCTTTGAATCTACCAAGTATTTCAGATGCAAGAATGTTCATAATGACGATGATGTTTATCCGTGGCTTTAGCCCATAATATACACGAGGGACTAAATGATCATCAGCTAAGATGATAGTTGACAAACCTTTCTAGTTGACCAGCAGATCTCAAGCAGACCTAAGTAGGTTTACACACAAGATCTACCCCCAATTCACAATTCAAATGCTTAGCAAGCAAGGCAAACTCCATCCAATAGATCGATTCTGAGTTCAAACTAATTGGCTAGCAAACTGTCCAACATTGATGATTCAAGACAAATAAATAGTTTACAATCGACAGTGTAAAAAAGGCTTTGCCCTTCATCAATCATTTATAAGGATTTCGGCAGTGTGCACCGAAGATAATAACGTTATACAACGATTCTTGAAGGGAATGAGCAGATTCAAGGAACGCTTCTATGAGAATGACTCAGAACTTATGAGACAACTCGCGGAGCTTGGCCAACATCCCGAAGTTTTGCTGATTTCCTGCAGCGACTCGAGAGTTGACCCCGCTCTTCTAACAGGGGCCAATCCAGGTGAGCTATTCATTGTAAGAAACGTCGCCAATCTTGTGCCACCTTTCCATCTGGGAGACCAGCAAGATGGGGCTCGTGCAGCCATCGAATATGCTGTTAGAGACCTTAAGGTCAAACACATCATCGTACTCGGCCATGCTCATTGCGGGGGGATTAAAGCGCTTCTGGGAACTCTTAAGGGCGACAAACTGAATAGGGATTTTATTGGCGCATGGGTATCTATAGCCTATGACGCCTGCTACAAATACATCATTGAACCAATCAGATCGAAACAAGGCTCTAACCTCAGCCTAAAATCGCAAGAAGATGAATTGAGCTCAATCATGGAACATCACCATCTTGCTGAAAGAGCCATAATACAAGGTTCTATTTCTAACTTGGAAACCTATCCTTGGATTATGGAAAGATTAAATTCTGGCCAGTTAACTCTTCATGGTTGGTGGTTCGACCTAGAAACCGGAGATCTTTGGTGTACAGATGAGGACAACAAAGTTTTTCTTCCCATGTTGGAGTAGCGACAACGATTGTGACTTGAGAATTAATAAAGGATGGATTACAAAATTGGGGGATTATTCTCTGGACCCAACTCAGGCGGCTGAAAACTTTAACCAAAACACCGGGATTCCCTGCAATGCTTAAAACTTCGACCACAAATGAAAATGGCACACTGGTAATCACACTAGAAGGAAGAATCGACGCCACCAGCGCCAAGGAGCTTGAAGAAGCATGCAGCGGCTGGATTGGCTCTGGGGAAACGAACCTAGTGATGGACTTTCAGAATGTTGATTTCATTAGCAGCGCCGGACTTCGAGTCATTCTGCTAGCTGCTAAGTTACTAAAGACGCAAAATGGCTCCATCAAACTGTGTTCTCTTAGTCCTACATTGAGGGATGTATTTGAGATCAGCGGCTTTAGCAAACTCTTTCTGATTTACCCGAACTTATCAGATGCCCTTTAATTGGGCTCTTGATACCAAACTATCTTCACCCAATCTTGGAGTAACCCCCAAATGAGCACATCCAAAAAAACTGGCGTGCTATTGATACAACTGGGAACCCCGGACAGCCCCTCCGTTTTTGACGTTGCGAGATACTTAAGAGAGTTCCTATCTGACCCTAGAGTTGTAGACCTCCCCAGCCTCGTTAGATTCATTCTTGTGAATGGAATAATAGTACCCTTCCGATCCAGAAAATCATCCAAGGCTTACAAACAGCTCTGGGCCCTTTCTGGAGGGGAGTCACCTCTTCTTACGTATACAAGTCGACTAAAAGAGCTGCTGCAAGAACGCTTTAGCCAAGACGATTATGTCAACATTGAAATCGGCATGCGTTACCAATCTCCATCGATGATGGAGACGATAGAAAGAATGAAGCTAGCAAGATATGACCATATCATGGTTCTGCCACTGTTTCCTCAATACGCTAGCGCAACAACAGGATCAGCCGTGGAGAGGGCTTTAAACACCATATCAAAGTGGTGGGTGATACCAGAAATCAGTGTTATTGGTCAGTTCTACGATCATCCTTCATTTATAGAAGCGATTATCGACCAATCCAGACCATTCCCGACCCAAAACTATGATCATATTCTGTTCTCCTTCCACGGTTTGCCTGTCAGGCATTTAGATAAGACCTACAGCAACGACCTGTGTTCAGAGCACCCTTGCAGCGATGAAGTGAACCAAGAAAACCAATTCTGCTACAAAGCCACTTGCTTCGAGACCGCCCGCCTTGTTGCAACTAAATTAGGTCTTTCGGAGTCGGCTTATACCGTATGCTTTCAATCTAGACTGAATGGCAAGTGGATGGAGCCATTTGCTGACATGGTGATAAGGGATCTAGCAAAAAAAGGGGCGAAGAAGCTTCTGGTTTTTAGCCCTGCTTTTGTATCTGACTGCCTTGAAACTCTAATTGAAATCAGCCACGAGTATCAATCAATATTCGAAGAAAGCGGTGGAGAACTAATTCAACTCGTACCAGGCACTAATGACAATCCAAAATTCATAGACTGCCTCGAAGACTTAGTTAGATCCAGAATCATTAAAAATAATTAGGGCTTCTTCAGACGCAGCGGCCAAAACAACTGGTAAGCAGGCATCTCGATTGATCTTTTAAGGAAGACTAACAACATGAGGAGCCTGCCATAACGGGTCTCGATGCTCTACTGTTACATTCGTATAGATACCACCCCGAACATTAAAATTAGCTCTAACTCTCATGAAGCGTGGCTGCGTGGCCTCTACCAAGTCATTCAGAATACGATTTGTAATATCCTCATGAAACCCGCCCTCCTCTCTGAACGACCACATATAGAGCTTCAACGCTTTAAGCTCTACACACAATTTATCAGGAACATACTCAATCAAAATAGTGGCGAAGTCAGGTTGCCCCGTCTTAGGACAAAGACAAGTAAACTCAGGCACGTCTATCCTTATTGTGAAATCACGCCCTGAGTGGGGGTTAACAAATGCGTCTATAGTCTTACTGGGTATTGTAGTCATAGGAATGGAATCATAAGGTTTTCCCCCAAAACGACACCCTATTCGGCTGTCCTTCGTTCGGGGCGGGTAGGGTATAATAGCCCGAGGGTAGTTTTGAGGCCAGATTATCCGAGGATATTCCCCAATCCATAATAGTTAATACACTGCTAGATGCGTCTAGAAAAAATCAAGCTCGCTGGATTTAAGTCCTTTGTGGACCCCACCACCATTCCAACCCCAGGAAATCTAGTCGGCATTGTTGGCCCAAATGGTTGCGGCAAGTCTAATGTAATTGATGCGGTTCGCTGGGTAATGGGAGAGAGCTCCGCAAAGCATCTTCGTGGCGAAAGCATGGCTGACGTAATCTTTAACGGATCCAGCACCAGAAAACCCGTCGGAATGGCCTCGGTGGAGCTGGTCTTCGACAACAGTGAAGGCAAAGCTCCGGGGGAGTTCTCTAAATACCCCCAAATCTCCATCAAACGTCAAGTAGCAAGGGACGGTCAATCAACCTATATTCTGAACGGATCTCGATGCCGAAGGAAAGACATAACTGACTTATTTCTTGGCACTGGTCTTGGTTCAAGAAGTTATGCAATTATAGAACAAGGCACGATTTCTCGGCTCATTGAGGCTAAACCCCATGAACTTAGGGAGCTAATTGAAGAAGCGGCTGGCATCTCTAAATACAAAGAAAGGCGACATGAAACCGAATTGAGGATGGGGCACACCATCGAAAATCTTGATCGCCTTATCGATTTGCGTGAAGAGGTAGGGAAACAACTAGAAACCTTAAGACGACAAGCAAAAAAGGCAGAAAAATACAGCGCTCTTAAGCAAGATGAACGCAATGCGCGTGAACAGCTCTTGGGAGCTCGCTGGAAGAAATACGACAACCAGCTGCAGGCTCACAAACAAAGCCTGAATGAACTTGAAAAGCAATTCAGGTTGCTTACTGAGACAGGTCAAGAGATTAAGGAGAACCTAGAAAATACGCGTTCTGAGCACGAGTCTATTGTCCAAAATTTTAGCGAAGAACAGGGTAAGTTTTATTCATTAAGCTCGGAAATTAGCCGTGTATCTCAGAGCTTAAAGCATGCCCTCGAAACTCAACAGAATCTAGAGGCAGAAGAGGCGCGCGTCATAAACGAGAAGCACAATACTGAAGCAGATCTAGAAAGCGATCGCTTGCAACTGGAGTTGCTTGGCTCAGAAAAAAACGAGCTTAAGCAAATTTTGGTGCAGTTCGAAATCGAACGCTCAGAGCTGCAAGCTAAGCGAGACAATGTATTAGAAGATTTACATGCCATAAGAATAGTAGAAAAACGAACTTCAGAAGAGTTAAGATCACTTAAACATCGAGGGGAATTACAAGAGGCTGAAGCCCGACAAGTAGAGCAGGCCTCCAATGAGATAGCCCAAAGATCTGAGCGCCTAGAAGAAGAACTCAACGAATTAGCCAAGACAGATGAGCCAGATTTTCTGCTCGAAATGATGCAAGAAGAGGCGACCCTCATAGAACAGCAAAGTGATCTATTATTAGAGCTCGCTCAAAACAACGCGATCATACAAGACAATCGTGAGCAACTTATAAGCCTCCGTGTTCAAGCCGATAAACAAGGCTCTGATCTCCACTCGACATTAGGGACAATGCGCTCCCTCGAAACCCTTCAACAGCATGCTTTAGGACAGGATAACTCAAATCTGGCAAATTGGGTTGCCCGAAACGGGCTCGAAGTAACCGATAACATTGCCAAGCATCTCGTTGTCCAACCAGGCTGGGAAACGGCCGTAGAATTTGCTCTTGGAGATCGAATCAGATCTCTATGCGTTGAAAATCTCAAAGATTTCTTGGCAGAGGTCGAGGCAATCAAAGGTGAAGCCGTAGCCCTTTTTGAAACCGTAAATAGATCAGAAGAGAAAGTTGTCCCTGAAAACCACTTGACGAGCAAAGTTGAATCTCCCTGGGATCTAACTTCACTAATTGGCAACATCTACTGCTCAGCCAACCTAATGGAGGCCGAACGCCTTAGAAACAAACTTTCTGATCAGGAATCCATCATCACACCTAACGGCTTGTGGATCGGATCCAATTGGCTGATTTCGTTCAGAACAGAACAGGGCAACGAGGGTGTTATTCAACGGGAAAGCAAGATCAGAGAACTAACCGATATACGAGACTGTCTTCTCCAATTGATTGAAGAGACCAATACTCAACAAAGCCATTTAGATTTGATCGTAAAATCAAGTGAAGCTTCCAGAGAAAGACTGCAATCCGATGAGCGCGCTCTAACAGAGCGACTTGGTCTAGTAAGGTCAGAAATTGCCGCCATTAAAGGGCGCAACGAACAAATACGAAAAAGAATTACCCAAATAAAATCCGACCAAGAGGACCTTGCGCAAAGACTGGGGGAATTCTGCCACCACCGAGATGAGATTAAGGATAACCTCCTTGAGGTAGCAGAAGGAATGGCACATCTTCAAGATCAGCTTCAATCGACTCGTGAGAAAGAGCCCGATCTCGCGTTGCGTCTAAGTGATTTAGATTACTTACTAAAGTCACGTAACGAGGAAATTGCTAAACTGCATAGCCGTCTGGAGAGCATCATCAGCAGTGAAGCACTGACGGCTAAACACATGGAACGAACAAAGGCACTCTACGATCAGTCACTCCAGAAACTCAACAGCATAAAGCAACGTTTTTCCCAAACTCACATTCCAGATGAAGACAACCAAACATTACTTGATGATTTGACATCTAGGAAGCTAGAAACGGAAATCCGCCTTGAGAAACTTAGAACACGAGATGATTCGCTTAAAAATGACATTCGCGTAGCCACTGAAAACACCATGCGGAATGATCGTGATCTTGATGCGATTAAAACCCAACTAGAGCAGATCCGTGTTGAACTAACTGCCAATGAAGTAAGAAAACAGTCACTTATTGAGCAGTTCACAGAACTAGAAATCGACCAAGACTCGATTGGCGATAACCTTCCAACTGAGATTGACGAAAGCGCCTGTCAACGTTTACTACTTAAGCTTACAGAGGAGATTGCAAGACTAGGGGCAGTTAATCTTATGGCGCTTGAAGAGTGCGGAACACAGGAGGAAAGACTTAATTTCCTTGATCAGCAAACGAAAGATCTTAACGATTCCCTTGCAACACTAAAAGAAGCCATAGAAAGAATAGATAAAGAATGTCGAAGCCGCTTTAAGGAGACATTCGACTCGATCAATGCTGGCCTCCAAAGAATGTTCCCAAAGCTTTTTGGAGGGGGCCAAGCCCATCTAGAATTAACAGACAATCAAATCTTAGAAGCTGGTGTAACGGTTATGGCCCGCCCACCCGGTAAACGAAATAGCTCAATTCACCTTCTTTCAGGAGGGGAAAAAGCGCTAACTGCTGCCGCGCTTGTCTTTGCAATTTTTGAGCTTAACCCTGCACCATTCTGTCTTCTTGATGAGGTCGATGCGCCACTGGATGATGCAAATGTCGGTCGTTTCAGTCAGTTGGTCAAGGAAATGTCCGAGAGGGTACAATTCCTATTTATTTCACACAATAAAGCGACAATGGAAATTGCCGAACATCTAGCGGGCGTAACAATGAAAGAGCCCGGTGTATCAAGGATAGTTACTGTAGATATAGACGCTGCTGTCGAATTGTCAGCCATCTGAACATAGAGGCATATAGATGGATAGAGATACTGTACGTTTGCTCCTGATCATCATAGGCGTATTTATCCTTGCGGGTATATATATATGGGGGCGGTTCAAAGACCCGGTTATCCGTTATTTCTCGGAAAGAAAAGAGATCAATGAAAACCACCCCGAGTCTCTCGAGGAGCCTTACGCTGCGTTTGATAACTATACAAATTCAAGCGACGGCAGTGGACGTAAAGAACCACAACTGTCTAGCTTAGATTATGCTGATCACGACGATCTAGATGAGTTTCTCACGCAGAACGATGCCGGCTTCAGTGACCTTCGAACTGACCTGACCAGCGAGGGACCCGAGGCCGCTCCCTTTTTAATACAGATCAGCGTAGTTGCAGGACCTGGACGTTTCTTTGACGGTTCTGACTTAAAACAGGCCCTTCTGGACACCGACCTACTTTTCGGTGATATGGGGATTTTTCATAGATACGACCGCACATTCAAACAGGCATTATTCAGTGTAGCTAGCCTGGTAGAACCAGGAACATTTCCAATAGATGAAATGGAAAGCTTTGAGTGTCCGGGTATCGTTTTGTTTTTTCAAACGGCTAGAGTGTCTAACCCTTTAGAAGTCTATGATGATCTAGTTGAAACGTCCAAAGACCTAGCCACAAGACTTAAAGGGATTCAATGGGACGAAACTAGACAACCCCTTAGTGCAAGTAGAGTTGCTCACATGCGCCACCTACTTAAACATGCAGCCGCGGATTAAGTGTGGAAGCCTCTGAGCGAGCCCGCAACCGAGCTATTGAACTAAGAGCTCAAATCACGCTCCATAACCTTCAGTACCATCAGAATGATAACCCGCTCATATCTGATGAGGCTTACGACAGTCTCGTCAGAGAACTTCTAAATCTTGAGAAAGAATATCCCGAGATCCTGACACCGGAGTCTCCAAGCAGCAAAGTAGGAGCGCCTCCATTAAACTCCTTCAATCAGGTTAAACATTCAGTTCCGATGCTTTCTCTGGATAATGCGTTCAACGATGAAGACGTTCTAAACTTTGTTCGCAGAATGAACCAGCGACTAGGCTATAAGGTCAGTGGATTTCTGATGGAGCCTAAAATTGATGGCCTAGCCGTTAATCTAATCTATGAACATGGCGTTTTGGTTTGTGGCGCAACCCGAGGAGATGGTCAGATTGGAGAAGACATCACCCTTAATATACGTAGCATTAATAGTATCCCGAAAAAGCTAAGCGGCATGGGGTGGCCGAATTACTTTGAAGTTCGTGGAGAGGTATTCATGCCTAAACATGGTTTTGAAGCAATTAACGCCAAAGCAAGAAGTACGGGTGATAAAGTTTTTGCGAACCCTAGGAATGCAGCAGCAGGAAGTTTGAGGCAACTAGACCCGCAAATAACGGCTCAGCGCCCACTAGATTTCTACTGCTACGGTTATGGCCAGTACCCCGAAGACCAACTGCCGCAGACCCAAAGCGAACTGATGCTCCAATTTTACTCATGGGGAATACCTACGAACCCTGAAGTCAGGGTCATAGAAAATCTTGAAGAATGTCTCGCATACTATCGAGAGATCCTTGGGCGTCGAGCTATTCTTGCATATGACATAGACGGGGTTGTATATAAGTTGGATAAGCTCGCAGAGCGAGAGTCGCTTGGCTTCTTAGCCAGAGCCCCTCGTTGGGCCTTCGCGCATAAGTTTGCCCCCCAAGAAGCCAATACCAAAGTTCTCTCAATTGACGTTCAAGTTGGCCGGACCGGGGCACTCACTCCGGTCGCCAGATTAGAGGCCGTATTCGTTGGGGGCGTTACAATCACCAATGCAACTCTCCACAATTTGGAAGAAATAATTCGAAAGGATATCCGTATTGGTGACACCGTAATAGTGCGCCGTGCAGGTGATGTCATTCCTGAAATCCTAAGGAGCCTACCAGAACTAAGACCCTCAAGTTCAAGCCCGTTTGAAATGCCAAATCAATGCCCTATTTGTGGTTCAGATGTGGAAGTTAACGATGGCGAGGCAACTGCACGTTGTAGCGGAGGTCTTTTTTGTGTCGCACAAAACAAAGAGGCCATCAAGCATTTCGCTTCTCGAAGAGCCCTAAATATAGATGGGCTTGGTGATAAGTTAATCGATCAGCTCATTACCGAGAAATTAATCGAAAACGTGGCGGATCTGTACTCTCTAACTATAGAACAAATAACAAAACTAGAAAGATTTGGTGAAAAGTCCGCAAAAAATTTACTGGAAAGCATAGAGCGTAGCAAAAAAACAACTATGGCGAAGTTCATCTTTGCTCTAGGCATCAGAGAAGTTGGAGAGGTCACCTCTCAGGCACTCAGCAAGCATTTTAAAACGTTAGAAGATCTCCGCAATGCTTCGGTGCAAAGCTTACAAAACACTCCTGACGTTGGACCATTGGTCGCACAACATATTCATGCCTTTTTTAGCCAGGATCACAATAATCAGGTAATACAACGACTGATCATCGCAGGGATACACTGGGAACAAGAAACCGAACATCAACACCCAAATGATCTCCGACTCACGAATAAGGTCTTTGTTTTTACCGGGACACTGAGCGGGATGTCTAGGGATCAAGCAAAAGCGATGGTACAAAAGTTAGGCGCCTCAGTCTCCGGAAGTCTCTCCAAGAAAACGGACTATCTCGTTTGCGGCGCTGACCCGGGGTCCAAAATCCTGAAAGCAGAAGCATTGAACGTTTGTGTTCTTGATGAAGACGCATTCATTGAATTGATTAAAACGAACTTTAGCTCATAAGTATTTTTTGCTGCCTCTCGAATGCCCAAAAAAAGCAACTCCCTTACGGTAATCACTTTTAGTATCTTTTTAGTTACTTATCTTACCGGCTGTACAACCATGCTTATTGAGAAGCAAGGGCTAGGTAAGCCGGCCTTTTATAGAGATTGCCCTAAAGTCTACATGATGACCAGAATGGAGGCCGCGTCTATTAGCTGGGTTTTTTCTGGCGACATGAAACCAGATGATAGCTGTCTCGCACACTTCTACCCGAAGGCTACGAAGGACTCAACTTTCAGAACCACAAACAGTCTACTCACCCCAATGTTTCTTCTCAGCTTTCCCATTGACGTAACGGTTGATACGATTTTTCTTCCGCTTGCCCTTTGACCCACCACTCAAGATAAAAGGCATCAATTTATCGGCCTAATCTCTGTTATAAATCGCGTGTATTCAATACCTAATTTTGACTGTAAAACATAAGCCAATCTCCGTAACGACTTCTGCATTACATTCGACGCTGATGATTGGTTCTGGCCAAAAATAATTACATTTTCGCGCCCCAAAACAGGCAAAAACCATGCATTAAGACCAAAAACAGATTTCAACGCTCTAACACTATTCTGGTAGTCTGCTACTGGACTAGACCACAGATTGAACGAAACAACACCTTTAGGACCAACTAAACCACTTAAGAGTGACAAACTCCGTGGTTGTGTGAGTAATGGGCAGGCCCCTTCTCCATCGAACACATCAACAAAAACATGATCAAACATCGGCCGCGGCACCGTCAACCACTCTTCTACCAGCTCAAAACAATCACCCAGATGGATTTTAATCCTCTGATCTCTTGGTAACTGAAAGTAGCGATAAGCCACATCGACAACTTTTGGTCTGAGCTCAATAACTTCAATTTGACACAGTGGAAAATGCTCGAGCAAAAACCTAGCTAACCCTCCTCCTCCTAGCCCCAAAAGTAGAAAGCGATCCCCCGACGGATTAAACAAAAGGGACGCCATCATCGCTCTTAGATAGCGAAGCTCTAACCTACTCGGCTCTCGAATACACAGTGCGCTCTGCCTTGCCTCTGTGCCAAAATGCAGATAGCGAACATCATATAAATCATACACCTCTATACAGCCAAACTCATCACGATCTGAGTAAACAAGGTCACCTCTAAGCTTCTTCATACTCTCCTTTTTTTGACTAACTCGTAAGATGTTTTCGCGGCCTTATATCCCTTAAAATATAAATAAACTTTTTGCTAGTTAACTGGAGCCATATGCTTAACAAAAGCTCTCAGCCTTGTACCTCGAATAATTTTCACGCCGATCACATCAAGACCTTGAGAGGAAGCTACAAGAAATGGACAGGACGAAATATGGTATCTGATGGCATGACCGACTCGGAAGCAGCAGAATACCTTTACAATGCACCTTTTGCATTGTTATCTCATAATGCAGAAGATAGCCCAATATTTACTTATGCCAATAAAACGGCCCTGTTACTTTTCGATCTGAATTGGGAACAGATGACTTCGATGCCATCTAAACACTCAGCGGAGTTTGCCGATCAGGCTGAACGAGAAGCCTTGTTAAATAAAGTAAGACATTACGGTTATACAGATGATTATAGGGGGATTCGTATCAGCGCCACGGGAAAAAGGTTTGTCATTTCTAAAGCGACTGTATGGAACTTGGTTGATGACCAAGGATCATTTTTAGGTCAGGCAGCCTGCTTCGGTGAGTGGACCTTTCTTCAAGGCTACTGACCAAAATACCTTTCTTGACCAGCTGCATCGGCACTAAGCCAGCACAATTGAACCGTCAATTTCATCAGCAATAACTGTATCTCCGGCAACTACCTTTCCGCCAAGAATCGCTTGCGCGAGGGGATTCTCAAGTTCTTGCTGGATTGCCCGCTTAAGGGGCCTTGCACCGTAGATCGGATCGAAGCCCTCATCCCCCAGATAATCCAGTGCAGCGTTAGTAACCGTCAGAGATATATCTCTTTCTGCCAATCTTTCTTCAAGATACCCAATCTGAATACGACAAATAGAGCGGATCTGATCCTTGGCCAAAGGATGGAAGACAACAACCTCATCTATCCTGTTAATGAACTCAGGACGGAAATAATTACTGACCACATCCATAACTGCTGACTTCATTTCCAAGTAATTATGTTCTTCGCTCATTTCTTGAATACGATCCGACCCAAGGTTGGATGTCATCACAATAACCGTATTCCTGAAGTCAACTGTGCGACCATGTCCATCGGTCAATCGGCCATCATCAAGAACTTGGAGTAAAAGATTAAATACATCCCCATGCGCCTTTTCAACTTCATCAAGTAAGATGACCGAATATGGTCTACGTCGAACGGCTTCAGTCAGATATCCACCTTCCTCGTAGCCCACATAACCGGGTGGCGCACCAATCAGTCGCGCAACAGAATGCTTCTCCATAAATTCGGACATATCGATGCGAATTAAGGCATCGTCCGTATCGAACAGAAATTCAGCCAGCGCTTTACAAAGTTCTGTCTTCCCCACCCCAGTTGGGCCAAGAAATAAGAAAGAGCCATTTGGCCTTTTTGGATCAGACAAACCTGCTCTAGATCGCCGGATCGCATCTGAAACCGCTTTAATTGCCTCACTCTGACCAATAACACGCCCACCCAAGTCAACTTCCATAGAAAGAAGCTTCTCTCGTTCACCCTCCAGCATTTTTGATACAGGGATTCCAGTCCACTTGGAGACCACTTCCGCAATTTCCTCATCCGTGACTTTATTCCTAAGCAACGTAGTCTCTTTGGCCTGATGCTCATCAATAGACTCCAACTGCTTCTGCAATTCGGGAATTTCTCCATATTGAAGTTGCGACATACGAGCCAAGTCTCCATTTCTTCTAGCGGACTCCATATCTAATTTGGCTTTCTCTAACTTTTCTTTTATCGCGGTATTTCCTTGAAGCGCTGCCTTTTCTGACTTCCAAACCTCTTCCAGCTCAACATAGTCCCTATCCATTTCAGCTATTCTGTCCTCCAATTCAACCCGCCTTCGACGTGAAGCTTCATCAGTCTCTTTCTTCAGAGCCTCTCGTTCAATTTTGAACTGGATAAGCCTGCGCTCTAGACGATCCATTTCTTCTGGCTTGGAATCAATCTCCATCCTAATGCGGCTCCCCGCTTCATCGACTAGATCAATCGCTTTGTCAGGTAAGTTACGGTCTGTAATGTACCGATGCGACAATGTAGCAGCGGCCACAATCGCTGGATCAGTGATCGTTACACCGTGATGTACCTCATACTTTTCCTTTAGACCTCTTAGTATGGCGATGGTGTCTTCTACACTGGGCTCTTCAACTAGTACCTTCTGGAATCTTCTTTCTAGGGCCGCATCCTTCTCAATATATTGGCGGTATTCGTCTAGAGTTGTAGCGCCTATACAATGCAACTCTCCTCGAGCCAGTGCTGGTTTCAGCATATTTCCCGCGTCCATTGCTCCATCAGCTTTTCCCGCACCAACCATCGTATGAAGTTCATCAATAAATAGAATGACTCGTCCCTCTTGTTTTGAGATCTCATTCAAAAGTGACTTCATTCGCTCTTCAAACTCCCCCCTAAATTTTGTGCCGGCAATGAGAGCCGCCATATCCAACGCTAATAAGCGTTTGCCTTTAACCCCTTCGGGCACCTCACCATTTACAATACGCAAAGCAAGACCTTCAACAATTGCCGTTTTCCCAACACCAGGCTCGCCGATCAAAACAGGGTTGTTTTTGGTTCTACGCTGAAGCACCTGAACTGTTCTGCGTATCTCATCATCACGTCCAATAACAGGATCCAACTTGCCATCTTCGGCTTTTTGCGTGAGATCCACCGTATATTTCTGTAGCGCGCCTCGTTGCTCTTCCACACCTGGATCATCCACTTTCTGTCCCCCACGAATCTTTTCAATAGCTTTGGAAAGAGAATCCGATATCAACCCAAATTTTCTCAGCTCTGTTCCCAATTGACCTTTGTCATCAAGAGCCGCCTGAACAAAAACCTCGCTGGTAATAAACTGATCTCCACGTTTCTGAGCAACCTTATCCGTCATGTTGAGTAGTCGCATTAAATCACTCGAGATTTGTATATCACCCCCTGTACCATCGACCTTAGGCAAACGATCCAACATGACGCCTAGATTGTTTCTCAATGCATCAGCATTAACCCCACACTGCATTAATAAAGGCCTTACCGTTCCTCCTTCTTGATCCAATAACGCCACGAACACATGAAGCGGTTCAATAAACTGCTGATCTCCACCCAACGCTAGGCTTTGTGCATCACTCAGAGCAGCCTGGAACTTTCCGGTCAACTTATCCATTCTCATTCGAGCACCCCTGAAGATTTTTTTAGATAACTGTGATTTTGGGGCTAGTAAAGCCATAATCAAGTCCTCACAGTGACAATACCCAAATATCTGGGAATCAACGCTGTCTTACTCTGAAATAGTCAACAGAGTGGCGATACTCAGTTGGGGCATAACCACGAATTAGCAAAGGATCTTGGACATGAAAATAGGGCCTTATACCCTTTCAAACCGCTTAATACTTGCCCCAATGGCAGGCGTTACAGATCAGGTCTATAGAAAGATTTGCCGTCGCTACGGTGCAGCCCTTGCTGTTTCTGAAATGATTTCATCGAATCCAAATCTAAAAGAAAACCGAAAGACTTTACTTAGAGCCCATATTGAAGAAGACGACGAACCACGTTCGGTTCAAATACTTGGAAACAATCCCTCTGATATGGCTGAAAGCGCAAAAATAAATGTCGATCGCGGAGCACAGATCATAGACATTAATATGGGTTGCCCAGCTAAAAAAGTCTGTAACAAAGCTGCAGGATCCGCTCTAATGAGAGATGAAGAGCTCGTTAAAAACATTCTGAGTGCCGTTGTGAATGCTGTACAGGTCCCAGTAACCCTTAAAATTCGAACTGGATGGGATAGCAACAATCGTAATGCCTTGCAGATAGCGAAAATAGCCGAAGACATTGGTATTCAAGCATTAACCATACATGGGAGAACCCGAGCTTGTGGCTTTTCCGGGTCCGCCGAATACCGTACAATCGCTGAGGTGAAAGGATCTGTAAAAATACCAATCGTGGCGAATGGAGATATTGACTCGCTAGAAAAAGCTCGTGCAGTTTTAGAAACAACAGGAGCAGACGCCATTATGATTGGAAGAGCCTCACTCGGACGCCCTTGGATCTTTCGAGAAATAGATGCGCCGATCAAAAACTGGGACCCGCAGTTTTCTCCAGATTTGGTTGAAATTAAAAGCGTTATTTTAGAGCATCTGACCGAACTTTACTCTCTCTATGGCGAGCATTCTGGCCTTAGAATCGCTCGTAAACACGTCGGTTGGTACCTGGACAAATTGCCAGAGCACCTTAATGAAAAACGATCTTTTAACGCTGCCAACTCCGTAGCAGAACAACTCAGAATCTTAGAAACAGCTTTCAATCGTATGCAATTGGGTTTGATCAATGAATAAGGATGTCTCAAGCAAAAACTCAAACCCCGCAACTAAATCTATCCTGAGCCATCACGTACTAGAGGCACTCAGAGAGTACTTCTCTAAACTCGATGGGCACGGCACCAGAAATCTATACGAGATGGTCTTAAGTGAGGTTGAGCAGCCTTTGATTCTATCAGTGCTTGAACACTGCGGTCACAATCAGAGCAAAGCCGCTGAGGTGTTAGGCATGAGCCGCAGCACCTTAAGAAAGAAAATGGCCCAATACGGAATAGAGTAACCCAACACTTACACTACCTTAAAAGCATGACCAAACGAATAACACGTGCATTAATCAGCGTTTCTGACAAATCTGGTCTAGTAGAATTCTGCAAAGCACTCAAATTACATGGCATTGAGATTTTATCTTCTGGCGGGACATTCAGAGCCCTTCAACAAGAAGGGATTCCCGCTATCGAGGTATCAAAATACACCGGATTTCCCGAAATGATGGGAGGAAGAATCAAAACACTTCACCCAAAAATTCATGGGGGAATCTTGGGAAGAAGAGGTGTCGATGAAAGCATAATGGCCGAACATGACATTGGTCCGATTGATTTGGTTGTCGTGAATCTTTATCCATTCGAAAGTACCGTGGCCAAACCAAATTGCAGCCTTGAAGAAGCAATAGAAAATGTCGATATCGGCGGTCCAGCGATGATAAGAGCTGCTGCCAAGAACTATTCTTCAGTAACGGTTGTTGTTGATCCTTCCGATTACAAATCAGTCATTGAAGAACTATCTAAAGGGGAAGGCGCAGTATCTGATGCCTTAAGGTTTAAACTTGCGGTGAAAAGCTTCAGACACACCTCGGCTTATGATGCATCGATTTCAACCTATTTCGGTCGGCTTACCGACTGCGAGCCCTTCGCTGACCCATTAATCCTAAGATTCAATAAAGCTCAGTCCATGAGGTATGGTGAGAACCCTCACCAAAGAGGGGCCTTCTACGTTGACCCAAACCCCAGCGCTGGAACAATAGCTGCTGCAAAACAATTGCAAGGGAAAGAATTATCTTTCAATAACATCGCCGATGCTGATGCGGCACTCGAGTGCTTAAAATCACTTGGCACTGATCCCGCATGCGTCATAGTAAAGCATGCTAATCCTTGTGGAGTGGCGATTGGATCCCATTTGAATGATGCCTACAATCTAGCTTACACAACCGATCCTACCTCCGCATTTGGGGGGATTATTGCTCTTAATCAAGAGTTAGATCCTGACACAGCAAAACGAATCATTGAAAATCAATTTGTTGAGGTCATCCTAGCTCCTCAAGTTAGCTCTTCTGCCTTGCAGATTCTGGGAAGCAAACCCAATGTTCGGGTATTGGAAACTGGTCAATGGCATGCCCCTGAGTTCGATTCTTGGGATTTCAAAAGAGTCACTGGAGGACTCTTGGTACAGGATAGAGACAACGGCAAAGTACTTCGCTCAGAATTAAAGGTTGTTACCAAAAGAGCACCGACTGAGACAGAAATTACCGATCTATTATTTGCCTGGAATGTTGCCAAATTTGTAAAGTCAAATGCTATTGTCTACGCGAAAAATCAACATACGGTTGGAATAGGTGCAGGCCAAATGAGTCGAGTTTATTCGGCAAGAATCGCAGCAATAAAAGCACAAGATGCAGGGCTTGAAGTCAAAGGCTCCGTTGTTGCATCCGATGCCTTTTTCCCTTTCCGAGATGGCGTTGACTCAGCGGCATCAGCCGGGGTAACTGCACTCATTCAACCAGGTGGGTCAATGAGGGATTTAGAAGTTATTGCTGCAGCTGACGAACACAACATGGCCATGGTTTTCACTAATATGCGACATTTCAGGCATTAATGAACCTTTCATGTAAAACCGTGAGACATCATGAGCTGTCTGTACAGACTGACCTTTGTGTTAAGTGCGGGCTTTGCTTACCTCATTGCCCCACCTACACAAACAGCTTCGATGAAAATGAATCTCCCCGCGGGCGGCTAGCCCTTATTCAAGCTTGGGCCAATGAGGACTTACCGCTTGACCTAAAGCTCGAGCAGCATATAGAGAACTGCCTACTGTGCCGATCTTGTGAGGCTTCCTGCCCTGCTCAGGTCCCTTACGGTCAAATAATAGATACCTTCCGTTCTGAGGCCTTTAAATCGAGGAGCATCTGGTCGCAAGGCCTGGTTAGCCTTATCCTCAGAAAAATACTGACTACCGAATATTTAGCATCTACAGCTATACGATTAGCTAATAACGTAAGACTGCGCAAAATAGGTCGATCTTTTTTTCCTTCTCAGATTGCCAAATTGATACTTGGCCTCCCAAAACCAGGTAGATTCGGGCAGCAGCCCCAAAGTAACCCTCTTACATCAGAGTCAAAAGCTGAACTTTTCTTGGGGTGTACCTATAAGCTTCTTGATAGAGAGACATTAGATGCTAGCTTATTTGTTATGGATAAATTAGGCATCGAAATAAATATACCAAACCAACAAACATGTTGTGGGGCACTGCATCAGCATGCAGGAGATGTAAAAAAAGCCATGAATTGTGCTGAAGCAAATATTGATGCCTTCTCTAAAAACCCTCATCAACCTCTTTTAAGCTTTGCCAGCGGCTGTGCCGCCATGCTCAAAGACTATCCTAAGTCAATTGAAACCGAACAATCAGACACCTTTTCTTCAAAAGTAATGGATATCTCAAAGTTCTTAAACAATGTGCAATGGCCAGAGAACTTGAACTTAGAGCGATCTTTTTCGGGAGTCTACTTACACTCCCCCTGCAGCTTAAGGAACACGCTCAAAAGCGATAGAGACAGCTTGGAATTACTCAGGAAGATACCTGGACTGGTGATCAAACCACTGAGTAGCCAAATAAAGTGTTGTGGTGCGGCCGGAACATATATGATCTCCCACACAAACATGGCAAATGCGCTAAGAGACCAAGTGCTCGATGAAATAGTAGACCATGAAGTCAAAACCCTAATCACCTCAAACCCTGGATGCGCAATGCACCTTCGCTCCGGACTAGCTGAGAGAGGTCTAGATGACATTGAAGTGACCCACCCAGTCACTTTGATTGCCCGCCAACTCGGCTATCAACCACCAGAGATTTAAAGCCTCGAAGCTGATAGGCTTACCTTTAACGCCTTAACTTATAGTTTCTTCCATAGAAAATTTCGGCCATTTCCTGCTTGAGTTGGCGCTGAATAGCTGTACGCTCGTCAGGTATGAGAGCATCTTTATCTGTATCAAATAGATAGTTATCAAGAATAAAGTCCTTAAGAATCATCTTGGTATGAAAGATATTCTCTTGATAAACGTTCACGTCCATCATTTGGTAACGTTCGGCTGTCACATCAGAAATATAATTCTGAATCGAAGTAATTTCGTGATCGATATAGTGCTTCTGACCACTTATGTCACGCGTAAAGCCCCTGACTCTATAATCCATGATCACAATATCTGACTCAAAACTATGAATCAGATAATTCAATGCTTTCAATGGCGAAATTCGACCACAGGTCGAAACATCTATATCGGCTCTGAACGTACTAATACCTCCGTAGGGATGGCTCTCTGGGTAGGTATGAACTGTTATGTGGCTTTTATTAAGGTGCGCTACTACAGCATCTGGCATTGGCCCTGGCTCTTCAACGTTAGCGAGGGATGGGGGTAAATCGTCACCTTCCGAAATCAGCATTGTCACACTGGCGCCTTGAGGCTCATAGTCCTGACGAGCTATATTTAGAATTTGAGCACCGATAATAGCGTTAACATCGGTCAAGATTTGCGTAAGCCGTTTAGCGTTATACATCTCATCGATATACTCAATATATCGACGCTGCTGTTGCTCTGTCTTAGCATAGCAAATGTCGTATATATTGAAACTCAAGGACTTCGTAAGATTATTGAAGCCGTGCAATTGCAGTTTTTCGATTTCCATCGAGCTAACTATACCCCTTTAGGTTCGTCACTTTACATTCGGCATTGACCCAACACCGTCATTTTTTGCCTATATCTCAGTGTCCACCAACTGAAAAATAGCCCACCTAAATTACATAGCCTCGACTAATTTGAAGTCATGCGTAATGGTGGCTGTTTTACCAAGCATAATAGATGCAGAGCAGTATTTCTCTGCAGAGAGATTCACTGCTCTTTCCACGAGAGCATCAGTTAACCCTTTGCCTGTAACCACAAAATGGATATGTATGCGGGTAAATACTTTAGGTTCGGTTTCAGAACGCTCGGCATCAAGAAATGCTTGGCAATCCCTCACATCCTGACGACCCTTTCTGAGAATATGGATGACATCAAACGACGCACATCCCCCCATACCCATAAGCAACATTTCCATTGGACGGACGCCAAGATTATGACCGCCTGCTTCTGGAGGCCCATCCATAACAATGGAATGACCACTCCCAGACTCGGCGAGGAACATCGCGTTTTCAACCCATTTCACTCGAGCCTTCATCTATCTTACCCACGAAAAATAGCCGCGTAATGTAGCACATTTAATATGTGCCACACGACAAATTAACTACGTAACTTTTTTCTTTGAATTTAAGCTGCCGCTTCTATACCGTTGTGTCGCAACAAAGCATCCACTCTGGGTTCGCGACCTCGGAACGCAACGAACAAATCCATCGCACTTCTTGTACCGCCCGACTCTAGAATACAGCTTAAGAATTTCGCTCCACACTGTTTATTGAAAACACCTTCTTCCTCAAAGAGAGAAAATGCATCACTTGATAACACTTCCGCCCATTTGTAACTGTAATAACCAGCCGCATACCCGCCCCCAAAGATATGAGAAAAGCTGTGGGCGAACCTATTGAATTCAGGCGGCCTTAGAACCGACACCTGCTCTCTAATGCTTTGCAATACCGAATAGACTTGCCCACCCTGAGAGAGATCGTATTGCTTATGCAATACAAAATCGAATAAAGAAAATTCTATTTGACGGAGCATTTGCATACCTGAAAGAAAGTTGCGAGCTTGTACCATTTTCTGCAATAGAGCGTGAGGCAACGACTCACCTGTTTGATAGTGCGCAGAAATTAGTTTGAGCGCTTCGGGTTCCCAACAAAAGTTTTCCATAAATTGACTTGGAAGTTCTACGGCATCCCACTCAACCCCATGAATTCCAGAAACTCCTAAACAGTCAACTTTTGTTAGCATATGCTGTAAGCCATGCCCAAACTCATGAAAGAGTGTAACCACCTCGTCATGCCTCAGTAGCCCACTCCCACCACCATCCGAAGGCGGAGTAAAATTGCATGTGAGGAAAGCAACCGGGATTTGAAGCTTCCCAGACAAACTTCGCCTTCTTGAAATACATTCATCCATCCACGCACCACCTCGCTTCGAGGATCTTGCGTAAAGATCAAGGTAAAAAGCCCCTCTCAAATCGCCTTGCTCGTCATGTATCTCATAATAAGTTACGTCTTGATGCCATACATCAACCCCAGACTCTTCCTTTATTTTCAGGCCAAAAAGCTGTTCAACCACCAAAAAAAGACCGTGAATAACGCGTGAAGCCGGAAAGTACTCCCTAACCTCCTCCTCTGAAAGACTGTACTTGCTTTGCTTTAGCTTCTCAGATACATAAGCAATATCCCAAGCCTCTAGAGTTGGAAGTCCTAGCTGACTCTTAGCAAACTCTCGAAGCTCAGCAAGATCCCTTAGGGCCTGAGGTCTTGCACTATCAGCAAGCTTATAAAGAAAACCAATCACTTCTTCCGCGGATGAAGCCATTTTGGTCGAAAGCGACAACTCCGCGAAATCATCGTACCCGAGCAGGCGAGCCTCTTCATACCTTAATGCAAGCAGCTGTTCCATGATTTCGGTGTTATCCCACTTACCGCTGTCGGGACCTCGCTCTGAGGCTCTGGTGACGTAAGCGGTATACATCTCCTCACGCAAGCTTCTATCAGAAGCATGGGTTACAACCGCAAAATATGAGGGAAAATCTAAAGTAAAAAGCCAACCAGTTAATTCTTTAGCTTTAGCAGCATCCCTGGCCTGAGCCTTTGCTGTTGCAGGCAACCCTTCCAGCAATCGCTCATCAACAATCAATTTGGTCCAGGCCTGTGTCGCGTCCAACAAGTTATCTTGGAAACGACTACCAAGCCGAGAAAGCTCTTGAGCGATTTCTTTAAAACGTTTTTTCTGCTCAGAGGGCAAGTGAACACCTGAAAGGCGGAAATCCCTCAGCGCATTTTCAACGACCCTCTTTTCGGCATGACCCAATAACTTATATTCTTCGGAGTCTGCAAACAACCTGTAAGCCTCGAAAAGGCGCCCGTTCTGCCCCATATCAGTCGTGTACTCGCTAAGAATCGGCAAGCAAGCGTTGTAAGCCTCTCTAAAAGCCTCACTGTTCTTAACGGAGTTAAGGTGCCCGATTGGAGACCATGTTTTGTTGATTTTATCTTCAATGTTCTCTAGGGGCTCAATGAGGTTAGACCAACTGTAGCCCCCCCCAACATCCAATAAACTTTCTACAGCCACTCTACTTTCACTAATCAGCCTAGATATATCCGCAACTACATGTGCTGGTTCAATCAAGGAAAAGACGGGGAGCTCATTTACGTTAGCCATTTTTTTTCATTATCATGATTGGAAGGACGACCTAATTTCTTCATGCCGCGAAATCATATGACATGCCTTATAGAGATTAGTTTTACCTAAACAAGTGAAGTAGATACCTAGTGACGATTAGAGCTCGGTTTTCGGTCAGCTTAATTAAACGAGGGGATTTTCAGTTAATTTTCTTTCGCATCTCAAGCACATTACCAACACCTAACTTGCTGTAGCTAACGCTGTCCATCAATGAACGAATCAAAAAGAACCCACGCCCTCTCTCAGATAGGCTATCAGGCTCCGGGACGGATATAGCATCTAGATCGAACCCATGCCCTTGATCGTAGACCCTCATACAGAGGTCATGATTGTCGATGACGATACTCACTCTAACGACCTGATTAGCCTCACCCACTAAACCATGCTCTATAGCATTTGTTGTGGCCTCAGTAAGAACCAGGTTCAACTGATAAGCAAGTTTCTCTCGGTCTCCTTGAAAATGAGACAAGGCCTTAACGATCTCCTCAGAAATATTGCCGATAAGCGTTAGGTAGCATTTCTTACTAGGAACCACTATTTCTACGAAAATTTCGTCAGAAGTGTTCATAAGCACGCACGCTTTAGGTCTTATTGAGTACTGACTCAACAGTTGGATAAATCTGAAATACTTTCTCTAACCGAGTAAGTTCAAACATGGACTGAACCCTAGGTTGCAAACCAACAAGCACAAAAGATCCAGAACGGAGACTCGCATTCTTAAAGCCCGACAGGAGCGCACCAAGGCCTGAGCTATCGATAAAGGCAACGCTCGACAGATCAACAATTAAGTCTACAGCCCCCCCGTCCAATAGGGCGAGTATTTTGTCACGCAGTTCACCCGAAACTTGAGCGTCCAATCGATCACCGTCCAAGGCCAATATCGTTCGACCATCACTCTGTGTCTTTAAAAACTGCATCTCAACCCCTAAAAAGCTTGTCGATTTTAGGCGGTTTCATCTATTACTGGCTTGGACACTAGAATCTTATCAACCCGATTCCTGTCCATATCCATAACCTCAAAATACAACCCATTCCACGAAAAATTGTCACTTTCTTTGGGAATATGGCCTAAGTTTGACATCACGAAACCACCAATCGTGTGAAAACCACCCTCTGTCTGATCAGGAAAGTCGTCTAACTCGAAAATCTGCTTAAATTTCTCTATTGTCAAAGTTCCGTCTATCAACCAAGAACCATCAGATCGCATGACAGCGTCAGGCTCTTCGCCAGCTATTTCATCGGAAGGGATATCGCCCACAATGGCTTCCATCACGTCTTTGAGCGTAACCAAACCTGCGATTTCACCGTATTCGTCTACGACTAACGCCATACCTACCTTTGTGCGTTTAAATTCTTCAAGAAGATGAACGGGGCTTAGCGACTTAGGAATATAGATGGCCAATCGAAGCATCCCACTAAGGTCTATCTCCTCACCAGCAAGAACCCTTTTCAACAAGTCTTTGGACTCGATAAAACCAAGCACATTATCCAGCCCACCTCGACAGACTGGGACAATAGAATGGGGGCTTTCGATCAATCGTTTGCGGTTATCCTCGAATGGATTAGAGACATCTAAATAGTAGATATCCATCCGTGGCGTCATGACAGCACCTACTTTAAGCGCATCCAATCTCATTACATTGGAAACCATTGCTTTTTCACTTTTGTGAAAAACTCCCGCCTCAGTTCCCTGATCGATCATTAGCCTTATTTCCTTTTCGGTCACTAGTGGTTCATCCGTATTCCTAATACGAAGGAGCATCAAAACTAAATCAGTTGACCAACTGAGTAGACGAACCAATGGATACGCAGCATAGGACAGCATAAGCATGGGTCTAGCGACGAATATAGCCACTCTTTCAGGCTTTAATAAAGCGAGACGTTTTGGTACTAGCTCACCTATAATCAAAGAAAAATAGGTGATTCCCATTACAACCAAGGTTAGCGAAATCACACGACTGTAAACGGCAATTTCAGGAAACTCGGAACGCAAAAACACTTCTAGTCGCCCAGAAATAGCAGCTTCGCCGATAGCGCCACTCATAATTCCGATCAGGGTAATACCAACCTGTATCGTCGAAAGAAAGTTACCGGGTTCATTCGCTAGCTGGAGCGCGATCTTTGCGCTGGAAACTCCATCCTCAACAGCTTGCTGCAGTCTATATTTTCGAGAAGAAACAATTGCGATTTCCGACATCGCAAAAAGTCCATTTATGACAAATAAGCCGGCTAGAAGAAGGACATCCATTAAGAGGAGAGGGTTATTTTAAGGACCGTTAGGTTAGCGAATACTGGGCTAGTATGCAAAAAAAGCAAATCGATCCATAGCTGGGATCAAATTCTTTAGTCAATTAAGCAAGCTTCTACTTTAAAATCAATCAGACAACACTATTTGAGACAAGTGGCTTTGGCGACTACAATCGTCATTTATTTGGATTCATCAATGGAAACCGAATTTGAACTGCGCGCCAAAGAACTGATTGAGGCTGGACGAGTGATACACGCACGTGGATGGGTTCCAGCAACGAGTGGCAATTTTTCCGCTCGCCTAGCTGATGGGACCATTGCCATCACTGTCTCTGGTAAGAATAAAGGTACTCTAACCCTTGACCAGATCATGCGTGTTGATTCAAGCGGGCTCTCAATGGACGGAAAAAAGCCTTCAGCCGAAGTTGACTTGCACACTGGTATTTACAACAGATACCCAGAAGTTAGGGCCATATTGCATCCTCATTCACCAGCATCAACTCTGATGTCCAAGTTATTTAAAGATTCGGTCCATCTAGAGGGATATGAACTCCTTAAAGCTGTTAACGGAATCATGACCCATGAAGCCAAGATCACGCTACCGATATTTCCTAACGATCAAAACATACCTCGCTTAGCTTCAAAAGTAGACTCTTACATCAACCAATTTGGGGATATTTTTGGATATGTTATTTCAGGCCATGGCTTTTACACATGGGGAACGTCAGTGGAAGAGGCTCTTCGACACTTAGAAGCGCTTGAATTCCTATTTGAGATTGAGACAAAGCTGTATGGAGTAAAGTGGGGATGAGCAAACTATCTATTTTTAGTGATTCAGACGCAACCGAAATCCTCACTCTGAGCAGTTTTCCCGAGATTAGTCGCGCTCTTTCCGATCGAGGTGTGCTTTTCGAAAAATGGCCGATCCAGGACGATCTACCAACCGACCATTCACAAGACGGCGTGATCAGTACTTACAGATCTGAAATAGATCGGCTCATGAAGACCTTTGAATTCAGAACATGTGACGTAGTAAGTCTAAAACCAGACCACCCGCAAAAACTCGAGTTAAGAAAGAAGTTTACCGATGAACACGTACATAGTGAATTCGAGATGCGTTTCTTTGTGGCTGGCAGAGGGCTTTTTTACCTACATATAGATAGTCAGGTTATGGCTGTACTCTGTGAGAGAGGCGATCTAATCAGCGTTCCTGCGGGCGTCAAACACTGGTTTGATATGGGTGAGCACCCGGACTTTACTTGCATCAGATTCTTTACTGATCCAACAGGCTGGATTGCTGAGTTCACTGGTAGCGCCATCTCCACTCTCTACCCCTCATTCGAAGACTATCTGGCATCTAACATTGATTAAAGCAATTCTCACCGATATTGAAGGCACAACATCATCGCTTTCCTTTGTAAAAGAGGTCCTATTCCCCTATGCCGAAGATAGGATCAGGGAGTTCGTCTTAATGAACTCTGATCACAAAGAAGTTGCTAGGATTTTAACTACTGTTTCCGAGCTTTGTGATGCATCACTATCAATCGAACAAGCTATACAGCAACTTATTAAGTGGACTAAAGCCGACAAAAAAGTCACACCATTAAAGGACATACAGGGTCTTATCTGGGAGTCGGGATACGCTTCGGGTGATTTCTTTGGCCACATCTATGAAGATGCCTTTCGCAACTTAAGCTTATGGAAGTCTAGAGGAGTTGACCTAAATGTGTTCTCTTCAGGATCAGTAAAAGCCCAGAAGCTTCTGTTTTCACATACCCACTATGGTGATCTTTCCTCACTTTTCAGCGGGTTTTATGACACAAATATGGGAGCAAAACAAAGCGACTCTGCTTACTTAAGAATCACTCAAGACATGGGCTTTACCCCGACTGAAGTTCTCTTCTTATCTGATGTGATCAGTGAATTAGATGCGGCTGAACAAGCGGGTCTTGACACCATTTTGCTAGCGCGTGATCTCGGCGGTCCGCCTACCCCAACTCATCACAAGATTGCCAATAGCTTTGATGAGGTCATTGTTTGAACGACCCTAAAACCAGCCAATGAGAAACAGGCCATTACCCGTTAAGAAACAATGATCCAACAACCAATCACGCCTCGCCGAAACGTTTTAATGGCCTAGTTATTGCTTGTGAATTTGAGGCTTATATGACTTGATTAACTAATCGATAAGTAGTTACAGTAAATACCTGTTTGGGAACCTTCCCGCCACTGCATCGAAAAATTCCCCGCCGGCAAAAAACATTCCGCCGATAGAACGGAGAATTCCTCGATGCTCAAGCGTTTTTAGACCGATTCATTTCGAGTCAGGAGTTAACCTTTGAGCGATACCATTGTTAGAGGCTTAGGACATACTAGCCGACAATCAACCGCGATATCACGACGAACATTTCTTAAGAGATCCAGCCTGGCAGCCGTAGCCGGGCTTATGATGCCCTCGTTAAGCGAAGCCTATACAGCATTGAGCAGAGATAGGACGCTAAGATTTCTTAACACAAACACAGAAGAAGAACTGATCATTAAATGTTCGCCTGAAAAAGACTACGACCGAGAAACAAAACAAAGATTCAGCAGCCTCATGAGGGACCACCATGCTGACGAAGTGCGGGAAATGGATCCCGCCCTCATTGATGTTTTCTTTGCTCTGTCCGCACTGACAGGCGCAAGCGGGACATTCAAAGTGCTCTCAGGTTACCGTTCTCCGGAAACCAATAGCTGGCTCAAACGTTTTAGCCACGGCGTGGCCGAGAACAGCATGCATATCGAAGGCAAGGCCGTTGACATCCGCATGGACGAGATGAGCACATCACAAATTCATCAGGCAGCTCTGGCACTTTCAATGGGTGGGGTGGGATACTACCCCCGCTCTGATTTTGTTCATCTTGACACCGGCATCATCAGATCCTGGTGAAAAGGCAGCTCCCCAACACAAGCAAGATAATAATAGGCCCATGAATATCGACGAAAGCGGCAATATGGAGTTGACCGCAGAAGAAAATCAAAACTTGATGGACCAGCTTGAAATCAACCCTGAGGAATACGACGATCCGCCGGTTGAAATTGAGTGCACAGGAATGGAAGAAGGCGCAGCAACATTCAAAGCCTCCAACACAAAAACCGGAAAGACGGTCGTAATGGTCTTCGACTTTTTACCAGAACCCAATTAGATTCTTAGTCAAAGCTTTACTGTTTCGAGACCCAGGGATATGGAAAACCATGAGCCAACATCTCCACCAAGACCTTGTCATGTCCATATATATCTCCGTAAAAACTAACTCTACCATCCGGCTCAGCCATGACGGTTAAGTAGATGATATAGACAGGGATTGCCTGCTTTAGCGCTACCCGCAAAGAAACAACCTCTTCGCTACCCATAACGTCCTCTATCCGACTCCTTGGCCAGTCGCCATTATCCTTCAAGACCCATTCAGCAAGACCCACCGGATCGTGCACCCGGATGCAGCCATGACTGTAGTCTCGTCGAGATCGATTGAACAACCCAACGCTCGGCGTGCTATGCAGATATACATTATTGGTATTTGGGAAAGAAAACTTCACTAAGCCCAAGGCGTTTTTTGGTCCAGGCTTTTGACGAACCCTCACGGAACCACCCGCCAATCTAGACAACACATCAGGAGAGAGCGCCAATGCGTCAGATCCGGAGTTAGCTCCATCAACCAACTCCATATTACTGTTCGAAAGATAGTTTGAATTTTTGCGGATTTCTGGCAACAACTCTTTTTTAGCAATAGCCCCTGGGACATTCCAATAAGGCCTAAAGGTCACCGTTGTCATTTCAGACTCAAATACAGGCGTCGCCCTGCCATCGATCGATTGACCGACAACGACGTTCATTTCTATCTCGTAATGCCCCAAACCATCCCCCTGTCGCGAACCATAAAGCTTAAAAGAGGGTATGTTGACTATAAGGTAATGACCTCGAGCCTCTTCCGGCAACCACCTCAAACGCTCGAGGCCCAACTCGATTTGGCGCACGCGCTGCACAATCGGCACTGACAGTTGAGAAACCGTTCCTCGACCAATAACACCGTCATTATTTAAGCCATGCCTAGACTGAAAGCTCCTGACCGCCATCGCCAGATTTTCATCAAATACACAGGGGTCCTCAGGTACTTTAACTGTCTTATCTAGATCACCTAAAGCAATCAAAAGACGCCTCAAGGACGGCACATCCTTATGAATCATGCCCATTGAAAACTTAGGCGGAAAATCAAACCGCGTAGGGAGACCCTCTTCAGCAAGCTTTCGATAATGTGAAAGCGCCACTTTCATTGGCTGGTATATGGGAAACCGAGGCTCTAACTCTTCTATAACGCCGGCCGGCACCTCCGACCTAGAAAGTTCTTGCAACTTAGCAGCAAGATCAATCTTTTTGCTCTCCACCCCAAAAGAAAAACCAACTGACTTAGGGTGGACACGGCCCACAGAGAGACTGGATAGGTATCGCATTGCCCCAATACTCAAAGCCAGATCATTAGAAGCCAACTCTGCCGGAGCGAGCTGTTTCGTTAAATTCTCTTTTGCCCAAACCAGCAGGAGGTCGCGATCATAGTCTTCAGGATCCAGACCCAGATCCTTAGCCCCAGATAAAAACCCGATTACAGCCTCGGCCTGCTGAGTAAGTTTTCCATTTCTAACCCAAATAGGTTCAAATTGATTGTTTTTGTATAAAGACATCAAAGGCACACGCACGTCAGAGATGCTGCTCCACTTTAGGCGTACCTGCTTACCTTCATTTAGTGCCCGCACAATCTCTTTTGAGACATCGGCTTCACTGGCAAACGGCTGCCCAACCCCAACCCAAATAAGCAAAGCCGCTCTGAGCCCAAGAAGTACGACAGACTTTTTAGCGATCAACTCAAAAACCTCAGAAAGACAATAAATAGCCTACTAGTTTACTCGGAAATAAAATAGGACTAAAATGGTACCCAATAACAGGTCGGCTTCATGCTTCGAATTACTAAACTTACAGACTACGCCATCATTATTCTCGGGCAAATGGCCAAATACCCGGAAGGCATCTATAACGCTACTGATCTAGCCCAGCTAACAGGCGTTGCAACTCCAACGGTCAGCAAAGTACTGAAGGCCCTAACAAGAGCGGAAATCCTTCTATCCACTCGAGGACCAAAGGGCGGTTACCAGCTTGCCACCACTCCCGAAAACCTTACAGTGGCCAATATAATTCATGTAATGGAAGGTCCAATAGCAATCACTGAATGCAGCCTTGAACAGTTAAGTTGTGACCAGTCGCTATCCTGTCACGCGCGAGGCAATTGGTCCATACTCAACAACGCTATTCAAGCCGCTTTAGAATCCGTAAGCCTGGCCGACATGTTCCATCCAATGCTTCAAGTACCGGAAGGTTTTCGCATTCCACTATCCAGCATTTCTGTTCAGCCAAAAAGATTCAAGGAGTAACTTATGGTCGCTACATCCGATACCATAGAAAAAGCCATAAGCAAGGAATACACACCTGGCTTCATAACCGACCTTGACTCGGATACTCTCCCTCCTGGTTTAAGCGAGAATACGGTTCGAGCTATTTCAGAAAAAAAAGGTGAACCTGCATTCATGCTGGAGTGGAGACTAGAAGCATATCGGCATTGGCTGACGATGAAAGAACCCGACTGGGCTTATGTTGACTATGAACCCATCGACTATCAGTCCATCAGCTATTATTCGGCTCCTAAAGTAAAGGAAGCTCCCAAGTCACTTGATGAGGTTGATCCGAAGCTTATTGAGACCTATAAAAAACTGGGTATCCCACTCTACGAGCAGGAAAGATTAGCCGGGGTTGCGGTAGATGCCGTTTTTGACAGCGTTTCTGTGGCGACTACCTTCAAAGATAAGCTCGCGGCAGTTGGCGTGATTTTCTGCTCAATGTCCGAAGCAATTCAAGAACACCCAGAGCTAGTAAAACAGTACCTAGGCTCTGTAGTGTCACCCGGCGATAACTTCTACGCAGCCCTTAATTCTGCTGTTTTTTCTGATGGCTCTTTTGTATACATTCCCAAAGGGGTTAGGTGCCCAATGGAGCTTTCCACCTACTTTCGGATTAATGCCGCCAAGACGGGCCAGTTCGAACGCACCTTGATTATCGCTGAAGAGGACAGTCACGTTAGCTACCTCGAAGGATGTACTGCACCTATGCGTGATGAAAACCAGTTGCATGCAGCTGTAGTCGAACTGGTTGCTTTAGATAAAGCCCAAATTAAGTACTCCACGGTACAGAATTGGTACCCAGGTGATGAAAACGGAAAAGGCGGGATCTACAACTTTGTCACTAAACGTGGCGACTGCCGTGGCCATGGATCTAAGATTTCCTGGACTCAGGTAGAAACCGGTTCTTCAATCACTTGGAAATACCCAAGCTGTGTATTGCGTGGCGATAACTCTTCAGGGGAGTTCTATTCTGTTGCGGTAACCAATCACCGCCAGCAAGCCGATACTGGAACCAAAATGATTCACATCGGCCAAAACACTAGCAGCACCATCATCTCTAAAGGCATTTCGGCCGGTCGAGCGCAAAACACATACCGAGGCCAAGTTAAAATTCTCAAAAGCGCTAAAAATGCTCGGAATTACACCCAATGCGACTCCCTCTTGATTGGCGATAAGTGTGGCGCCCATACCTTCCCATACATAGAAGTCAAGCAACCTTCCGCCAAACTGGAGCACGAAGCAACCACTTCAAAAATCAGCGACGATCAACTCTTTTTTTGTCAACAGAGAGGGTTATCCGCTGAAGATGCTGTCTCAATGATCGTTAATGGCTTCTGCAAACAAGTTTTTCGCGAACTACCCATGGAGTTTGCTGTTGAAGCACAAGCCCTTCTAGGTATCAGCCTTGAAGGGAGCATCGGTTAGATATTTCTGAATATTCAGCTACCCACACCTACTAAAAGCATTACCGTCATGTTAAGCATCAAGAATCTCCAAGCACAAATCGATGAAAAGACCATATTAAAAGGCATCAATCTGGACGTTAGACCTGGAGAAGTCCACGCGATTATGGGCCCAAACGGATCAGGCAAAAGCACTCTATCACACGTGCTGGCTGGCCGATCAGGGTATGAAGTAATCAGCGGAAGCGTCCTCTTCAAAGGCAAAGACCTCCTTGAAATGAAACCAGAAGAGCGTGCTAGGGAGGGCGTATTCCTTGCATTCCAGTATCCCGTAGAAATCCCCGGCGTTAGCAACATTTATCTGCTTAAAGCAGCCTTGAATGCCATTCGTAAATTTCATGGTGATAGCGAAGTGGATGCAATGGAATTCATGCAACTAGCCAAGACCAAAATCAAGTCCTTAAATCTAGACGAGCAATTCCTCTATCGCGGCGTCAATGAGGGCTTTTCTGGCGGAGAAAAAAAACGAAATGAAATACTCCAGATGGCTATCTTGCAACCTAGCTTATGTATTCTTGACGAAACCGACTCTGGACTAGATATTGATGCGCTTAAAATCGTTGCGGATGGCGTCAACTCATTACGTTCTCCCAGCAGGTCTTTCATCATGGTAACCCATTATCAGAGACTACTAGATTACATAAAGCCGGATTACGTTCACGTTCTCGCAAATGGCCGAATCATTCGATCAGGTGGCCCTGAACTTGCCAAGGAACTGGAACAGAAGGGTTATGGCTGGTTAAACATTGACCAAAACGCATAAACAAGAAACGTATATGCAATATTTAGATACCCCATCATACTCACAGCACTCTTTGCCAGGCGATCAACTAGACTGGCTGAGATCTATAAGGCTATCTGCTCAGAAAGACTTTTCTGGCTTGGGATTTCCCTCGCGCAAAGAAGAAAACTGGAAATACACTGACTTCTCTGAATTAGCCAAGCAACCTTTCACCATCGCGCCTGAAGCGCAGGAAAGAAGTAGCTCAACTGAGGAGCTAGTCACACGGTATCGATTAAAAAATGCTCATACCATCGTCTTTTTGAACGGTCAATTTAGCTGCAATCTATCGAATCTGACTGAACTCCCCGCAGGACTCGCCATCCTACCACTCGAGGAAGCTCTGGCCATCCACCCGGACAGCATAAGGGACTTTCTAGAGTCGCCCTCATTCAAAATGCATGGTTTAACTGCATTCACCACGGCTTACTTCAGAGATGGAAGCCTAATTAAGCTGGATGAGAGCACGAACATCGACCGCCCTATTCAAATCCTAAATATCTCCACTCACACTAACTGCCTATCTCTGCTCCGAAACTTCATTGCAATAGGAAAAAACTCCGAGGCAGAAGTCATAGAAACCTATGTTGGTTCAGATCATGTGGACTATCTAAACGGCTCACTTACTCAAATCAAGATAGAGCATCAGGCTAGATTGACACACCAGAAGCTGCAGTCGGAGGGCAAAAAGGGCTACCACTTTAGCGGCACCTATTCGACCCTAGCTCCACACTCTAAACTTGTTCAGAACCTAGCATCATTTGGTGGCCGACTGGTTAGAACAGAGATGAGCGTGACTCTAGATGAAAGTGCAGACTGTGATTTGAATGGGCTTTTCTTATCAAATGGACGCAGACACATAGATACAAACACTATGGTCAATCACGCCGCCCCAAGATCCAATAGTCGCCAAGAGTACCGAGGCATTGCTTCAGAACGAAGCCGAGGTGTCTTTTCAGGTTATATCTATGTTGCCAAAGACTCACAAGTCGTTGACGCCCAAATGAATAGCAGAAATCTCCTGCTATCAGAAGACGCCGAAATCGATACTAAACCACAACTCGAAATACATGCTGATAATGTTAAGTGCTCTCATGGGGTGACGGTCGGACAGCTAGAGAATGAGTCCATTTTTTACCTGCAATCTAGAGGCATAGATGAGGCTGCCGCAAGAAATATGCTAACTTTTGCTTTTGCTAATGAGATGTTGTCACGACTGAATAACAGTGATCTTAAGTCACAAGTTCAAATGGCCATTCTCGAGTGTTTACCCGAGGCCGATATTCGAGGTGACTGGCTATGACCTTTGGGCATGACAAGTTACATAAGTTAAGATCGGACTTCCCCATACTTGAAGAGAAAATAAATAACAGACCCCTTATCTATCTAGACAATGCGGCGTCCACTCAAAAGCCAAGAGCTGTTATTGATAGTATTTCTTCGGTCTACGAAAAAAACTACTCCAATGTTCACCGAGGCGTTCACACTCTAAGTCAACGATGCACTGATCTGTTTGAGGATTCAAGGGAAAAAGCCAGAGCATTTATTAATGCCCAGCATGCACACGAAATCATATTCGTTCGGGGCACTACAGAAGCCATAAATCTTGTCGCCCAATCATATGGACGAGCCAACATAGCACAGGATGATGAAATTTTAATCACCGCCATGGAACATCATTCGAACATCGTTCCTTGGCAACTTCTTTGTGCCCAGACCGGCTCTCGTTTGGTCGTTGCGCCGATGTCTCCGAGCGGTGAACTCATCATGGATGACCTTAAATCACTCATATCCGCAAGAACACGTATCGTTGCCATAACTCATATGTCAAATGCCTTGGGAACTATCAATCCTGTGGAGGAGATAATTAGACTGGCACATAACAGTCAAATCCCTGTTTTACTTGATGGAGCACAGGCAGCACCCCATCTTTCAGTAGACGTACAAAAACTCGACTGCGACTTTTACTGCTTTTCAGGCCACAAGATATATGGTCCCTCAGGCATCGGAATCCTTTATGGCAAAGAAGACCTTCTCAATAAAATGCCCCCATACCAAGGGGGTGGAGACATGATAAGGAGCGTCACTTTCGAAAAATCAGAGTTCAATACGCTACCTTATAAATTTGAGGCTGGCACCCCCAACATCGCCGATGCTATAGGTCTTGGGGCGGCCATTGACTACGTCAACTCCATCGGGATCGACCTCATAGCACAACATGAACACAATCTTCTAAGCTATGCCACAGAGAAAGCACTCGAGCTTAATGGCCTAAGGATATTGGGAACATCGCCCAACAAAGGAGCCATTTTATCTTTCACTCTCGAAGGTATACATCCGCATGACATAGGCACCATGCTCGACTTCCAGGGGATTGCAATAAGAGCAGGACATCACTGCGCTATGCCGGTAATGGACTATTTTAAAGTCCCAGCAACCGCAAGGGCGTCTTTTGGGCTTTACAACACAATTAGCGACGTTGACGTATTTATCGAAGGACTTAAAGAAGTCATTAAAATGTTTCATTAGCAAAACCAAACTTACTTCAGAAGCCACCTTAGGTACTTTTCAATTTCATAACAACGCTCGATAAGATACTCATGCTTGACCAGATCAGAGACCTTTACCAGGAAGTGGTTTTTGACCATAACCGAAACCCGAGAAACTTCAGGGAAATGGCAGAATCCACAAGTAAAATTGAAGGCTTCAACCCCCTGTGCGGTGATCGAATAACCCTTTATTTGAAAGTGAGAAACAACATTGTTGAAGATATAAGCTTTCAAGGTTCTGGCTGTGCCATATCAACCGCTTCGGCTTCGATAATGACCGAGATTATAAAAGGGAAATCAGAGCATGAAGCCAATGAAATATTCGCTACTTTTCATCAAATTACGACGAGCCAAGATCAAGAAGAAGTTAATCCCGATAAACTTGGTAAGTTGGCGGTTTTAGCTGGTGTTCGTTTTTATCCAGCAAGAATTAAATGCGCCACACTCCCTTGGCATTCTTTGCAAGCCGCACTGAACCAAGAAAACACCACAATCAGCACCGAGTAATATTAGATGTGGATGGATGCTTGCAAAGAGGGTGATCTGAGCGATGGAGAACACCTGACACTGAGTTGCACCAACATTAGAGTCGCATTGTTCTTTGTTAATGGCACCTATTATGCTATCGAAGATACATGCACCCATGACGGTGCCGAGATCGCTACCGGAAAGGTTGTAGGCACTGAAATCACATGCCCTAGGCATGGAGCAAGGTTTTGCATAAAGACCGGCAAGTCCATCACTCCACCGGCTTACGAAGATATACTTTCATTGCCTACACGAATCATTGACTATTCCGTCCAAATCCTGATCCCTGAATAACTTGATTAACCTATAACCAATCATTGTCTCTCCTTCTTCTGTGATCTCTGTATAATTCGATCCTTTTGGTTTCATGCTCATGAGAGAGACAAATCCGCTGTATAACCAAATCAAAGACCTTAAGAGTCGAGAAGGGTCTCTTAGGGGGTATCTTTGACTTTGAAATCAAGGAAGAGAGACTAACCGAGGTTCTTAGAGAGCTAGAGGACCCTAAAGTATGGGATCAACCCGAACGTGCTCAAGCCTTAGGTAAAGAGCGAACTCAGTTAGAGAATGTTGTTCATAACTTAACCTTACTTCGCCAAAATATCTTCGATGCTGAAGAACTTCTGGACATGGCAATCGAAGAAGAGGACGAGGGAGGTGTCGATACGGTCGCAAGCGATCTTGATCGGTACGAGGTAGATATCTCGAAGTTGGAGTTTCGTCGGATGTTCTCCGGAGAGATGGATCCAAATAACGCATTTCTCGATATTCAATCAGGATCGGGGGGAACCGAGGCACAAGACTGGGCAGCCATGCTTGAGCGAATGTATCTTCGCTGGGGAGAAAGACGCGGATTCAAAACCGAACTAGTTGAAGAGTCTGCGGGAGATGTCGCAGGCATTAAAAGTGCGACAATTCGATTCGAAGGAGAATACGCCTACGGCTGGCTAAGAACGGAGACGGGTGTACACAGGTTAGTTAGAAAGTCTCCTTTTGACTCAGGAAATCGACGACACACCTCTTTCTCATCCGTTTTTGTTTCACCCGAAGTGGACGACAACATAGATATTGATATCAATCCTGCGGATTTAAGAACCGATGTTTATAGAGCCAGTGGCGCAGGCGGGCAGCACGTTAACCGAACCGAATCAGCCGTTCGAATAACTCATATCCCTTCAGGTGTCGTTGTGCAATGCCAAAGCCAGAGATCACAACACGCAAATCGGGATTGGTGCATGAAACAATTGCGTGCGAAGCTCTATGAATTAGAAATTCAAAAAAGAAACACTGAGAAGCAGAAGCTAGAGGACTCGAAGTCGGACATTGGTTGGGGCAGTCAAATAAGATCCTATGTTCTGGACCAATCGAGAATTAAGGACCTTCGTACGAATGTGGAAACCAGCAACCCACAACCAGTCCTCGACGGAGACCTGGATCTTTTTATAGAAGCCAGTTTAAAGAGCGGTTTGTAGCATGAACGATCAACAACACCAAGACGAAAACAAATTGATAGCACAGCGACGGGAAAAGCTAGCTGCGCTTAGAGAAAAAGGAAACTCATTTCCCAATGAATTTCGTAGAGACACCCTTGCACAAGAGGCTTTAACTGCCTATGAGGCTCTATCTTCAGAAGAGCTCGAAGCCAAACATCTACCCGTCAAGATTGCCGGGCGCCTAATGACTAAACGTATCATGGGTAAAGCTTCCTTCGCCCACATACAGGACATGTCTGGCCGAATACAAATTTTCCTGCAAAGAGAAACCCTTCCTGAGGGCGCTTACGACTGTTTTAAATCTTGGGACCTAGGCGACATCATTTCTGTAAAAGGCCATCTTTTCAAGACTAAGACGGGAGAACTGTCGGTGCGAGTGGATGAAGCCCAGCTCTTAACAAAATCGCTGAGACCTCTTCCAGAAAAGTTTCACGGCCTGACAGATGCAGAAACCATCTATAGACAACGTTACGTCGACTTGATCATGAATGAGCATTCTCGACGTGTTTTTCTTGTCCGTAGCGCCATTATTCGTCATATACGGGAGTTTTTGAACGAAAGAGGGTTCTTGGAAGTTGAAACACCAATGATGCAGGTTATACCTGGAGGAGCAAGAGCTCGCCCCTTCGTCACTCACCATAATGCATTAGACATGGACCTTTACCTCCGTATAGCTCCCGAGCTTTACCTAAAGAGATTAGTTGTGGGTGGGTTTGAGAAGGTTTTTGAGATCAACAGGAGCTTTAGAAACGAAGGACTTTCAACTAAGCACAATCCAGAATTCACAATGATTGAATTCTATGAAGCGTACTCAGACTATAACGCACTTATAGATCTAACAGAGACTCTCATTCGTTCGTTAGCATTGAGTCTTTTCGGAAACCATGAAGTTCATTACCAAGGTCGAATTTATAATCTCAGTAAACCATTCAGACGAATGACCGTTCTTGAGTCAATACTTCATTACAACCCCTCTTTTGAAGAGGCGCAACTGCATGATGTCGATAGCGCAAGAACACTTGCTAAAGGACTTGGGATTAAAACAACAGATAGCGATGGTCTCGGAAAGCTACAAACCGAGATTTTCGAGAAGACAGTTGAGGATAAACTTTTCGACCCTACCTTCATTACTGCTTATCCCGCTGAGGTATCTCCACTAGCAAGGCGCAACGATGAAAACCCTTTCATCACAGACCGATTCGAATTCTTTGTGGCGGGTCGTGAGCTTGCGAATGGTTTTTCAGAGCTCAATGATCCAGACGATCAAGCAGAACGATTTAGAGCACAGGTTGCAGACAAAGATGCCGGCGATGAAGAGGCCATGCACTTTGATGCAGACTACATACGTGCTCTCGAGTACGGCATGCCCCCTACGGCAGGTGAAGGCATTGGAATTGACCGGTTGGTTATGTTCTTCTCAGACTCTCCATCCATAAGGGATGTCATATTGTTCCCTCATATGAGAAGAGAGACCTAAACAAAGAGGAAGGTTCGTCTGCTAATCAAAAGAACCTTCCAACCTATCTGATGGAAATTAGCGACTTAATCGCTTAGCGAGAGGTCTCTTTGGTTTTAACGTCTTTCAAAGCCTGATTGACTTCGTCAGCGGCCTCACCATCAAGTTTAGCTTTGAGTTTGCCCTTAGCTTTCTCAAGCCTCTGAATAGCATCAGCCTCAGCAACCTCTTTGGCATTCTGACCTGAAACACCCCTAGTTGGCTGAGCGATAGGCTTAGCTTTGTCTTCAGCAATGAGATCTTTCTCAGCCTTGTCTATTTCTTTAATAGCCTTATCGGCATTACCGGCCTTTGCATCAGCCTCAGCTGCCTTTAAGACATTGATTGCATCAGCTCCAGCAGGAGTTGGCTTAGGGGTCGGACTGCTGCAGCCTGATCCCAAGGAGCCTGAAACAATAATTGCCGCAATCGTCAACGTAGTTTTCATATTCTTCATAGTAATACTCTTCGACATAGGATGTTCACTGTAATGATATGGAAAAACAGCTTTTGACATGCATAATCCGTTCCTACTTCCATAACTTAGGACTTTACTGCATGTAATGAGCCAGAACAAGCCTCACCAAGACAACAACACCCAAGTAAGTGATAAGAGCTGGTGCTATATCTGTGCACCCATGGTGCATAAAGCTTGATATGCACTTCTTTCAACCTATTTACTTATTACCGGGCTCCCCAGGAACATGATCATCAACCAATGGGATTCTATACTCATTCATCAACGCTCTAATAGCTACAGCGTTCTTTGGAATCAACGCTTCCAATTGATCTCGTCTATCCTTATCAGGAATCCGAACGCCCATTGAAATAGAGAAATCAAACTTTAATCCTTTCTCAGACATCATCGGAATAAGGGTATAGTCAGAAGGCCTCTGCGCCTGAAGATAACCAGCAATAGGGCCCCAGACGATCACGAAATTGATCTTATCGTCCTCGAAATCTTTAACCAGCCTTTCTGCTGTATTCACAGACACATCACCTGTCATGCTCTGATAAGGAATAGCCTGAGCAACCAAATTATGATTTAGAAGCCACGTTGTCGCCGGAGTACCATCGAACATGGCTATTTTTAGTTTTGCCCTAACTTCTATTGGTATGGAGTCAATTTCTTGAGGGGCCTTAATGCCATCCAGCCCCAAGCCCTTCTTGAATACCATCGCATAAGTACTGTGGTAGTAGGCTTCCGTTGTGCCAGCCAATTCAAAACCCTTTGGAACCCCCATAACAATGTCGCATTTATATTGATTTGTATCGGGGTCCCTTGATTTTAGAGTATTGCGAATAAAGCCGAGGCGTTGAGGAAACCAAAAATACTCTAGATGCTGCCCTAAATCTTTAGAAAGCATTTCTGCCAATTTGTTTTCGAATCCTTTTCCGTCACTTGTAGAGAAAGGAGGATTATTCGGATCGGCGCAAACTTTGAACTTTTCTTCTTCAGCAGGCACCCCATCACAACAAAATAATGTTGCGGCCACAAAAAGCCCTAGAGTTAGGGGGAGCTTCGAACTATTCATATACACTCTCCAGATTCTGCCCTTAAGTAAACCACTCATCAACGAACTTCGGGCTAATCACATCTAAAACCAAAATAGGGGAAACCCCAAAAAAGAAAACCCCGACTGACAGCGTCAGTCGGGGCCTTTAGATAAAGCAGATTACTCTGCCTTAGCACTATTAGTTAGGCAAAGCGAATACCGTGAATACGCCACCCAACTTGGTGTGAGTGCTCAAGCTTTTGTAGGCGCCAACGGCACCCAAACCTTCGCTATCACCTTCTAGACCGGCAGCCATACCAACGCCAGCCCAGCCACCGATACCTGAGAGGATACCGATATACTGCTTGCCATTATGCGTCCATGTGCTTACATTTCCGATAATTCCTGAAGGCGTCTTGAACTTATAAAGCTCAGCTCCAGTATTTGCATCGCGCACCTTCAGGTACCCTTCAAGAGTTCCGTAGATTACGATGTCACTTGCCGTTGAAACCATACCGCTCCAAAGAGAGAATGGTTCGTCAATCTGCCATGCGATCTTTCCAGTAGCTGGATCCCATGCAGTGAATGAACCCATATGCGACTTTTCTTCTTTGTCACCCGTCTTAACATTAGCCTTTGCAGGGTAAATATTAAGCGTTGCACCAACATATGGCTGACCAGCCGTGTACTCAACTTGGAACGGCTCGTAATCCATACAAGTATGATTTCCAGGAATGTAAATCAACTTGGTTTTAGGTGAATAGGTAACGGGCGGTTCATTCTTAGCACCCATTGCAGATGGGCAGATGCCTTTTTGATTGTGATCTTCACCACCAGCCTGCGTAGAGTACTGACTCTGAACCTGAGGACGTCCTGTCTTAGGATCAACATGGGTTGCCCAGTTGACCATCTTATCGAATTTCTCAGCAACCAGAAGTTCACCCGTGACACGATCCAACGTATAACCAAAACCGTTGCGATCAAAGTGGGTCAAGAGTTTGCTATGTTCTTTGCCGTCCTTATCTTTCATAGGCAAGTCAACCAACGTCATCTCATTAATGCCGTCATAGTCCCATTCATCGTGTGGCGTCATCTGGTAAACCCACTTGGCTTCACCCGTATCTGCATCACGTGCCCAAATAGTCATAGACCATTTATTGTCACCTGGTCTTTGTACCGGATTCCATGTGGAAGGATTTCCTGAACCGTAATAGATCAAGTTTGTTGCCGGATCATAGCTGGTCCAACCCCAAGTTGAACCACCACCGATTTTCCACTGGTCGCCCTGCCATGTTTTCAAGGAAGAATCTTTACCAACAGGCGCCATTTTACCGTCGGTCCAAGTCGTGGTTTTATCTGGATCAATCTTCATGTCGGCATCAGGCCCCAAGCTGTAGGCCTTCCATGCCAAAGTACCATCTTTGATGTTGTATGCCGCCATGAAACCACGCACACCAAATTCACCACCAGAGATACCGATAAGAACCTTATCCTTAACAATAACCGGCGCAGAAGTATTCGTCATACCCGCCTTAGGATCACCATTCTTGACCTTCCAGACAATCTTGCCAGTTTTTGCGTCAAGAGCTACCAGTGTAGCGTCGCCCTGAGCAATGAAAACTTTGCCATCACCGTAGCCAAGACCACGATTGACCACGTCACAGCACATAACACCAATAACCTGAGTAGGATCTGTACCCTTGTCTGCTGTGTACTCGTACTCCCAAACTACACTATGACTGTCTTGGTCTAAAGCGTAAATCTTGTGAGGGTAACCGGTGTGGATATAAATAAGACCGCCAACAACCAAAGGCCCGCCTTCATGACCACGAAGCGCGCCTGTTGAGAATGTCCATATAGGCTGAATGTTCTTGGCGTTATCTTTATTGATCTGGGTGAGGGTACTGAAGCGACTACCGAAATAGTCACCGCCCCATGTGGCCCAGTTGGCAGGGTCGTGAGAAAGCTTTTCAACCTCTGCATTTGCGAAACTGACACTCGGCGCTGCTATCGCAGTAGCAACCGCTGTTGCCAAAATCCAACTCTTCATAGAGTTTTTCATTGTCGATCCTCCTAAAATTTAAGGCAAAAACTCGTTGGCAAACGTGAATTTACACCCAGGTAAGCTAACGGACGACGGCCTCACAATTGGAAACCAAGTTGACTTTTTATAGGAAAATTTCCCTAGGCGCCCGTCTGGTTGCGTAAATTGAAGTATTTCGCACTAAAAGTCAACGATCCATTTACGTTTTAAGAACACTTCTTCCTCAACTTTGACCATAGTTTTTTATAAAATCCGGAACAAGAATCAGCAAAGGTATGTCATCTTCGCAAACATGCCCAAACTAACTACCAATTTCATATACTACGACCCTTAGAGCGAATCAGACCTCAATCGTTCCTGCAGCACCGCTAAGACCTAGAATTTCTGGATCAAAACCATGCGAAAACCCTTGATCACGCCTACCCTAGCCATTGTCCTAATGCTGCTTTATGTATCCCAATCCTTCGCAGAGACTTTATCTATAAAAGAGGTCGCGAATGGCATCTTTGTGCATCAAGGAATCCATGAATTACCCGACCCTAACAACAAGGACGAAATCGCCAATATCGGCTTCATTGTTGGTGATTCATGTGTCGCCGTCATTGATTCAGGTGGGAGCCCGGAACAGGGTGAGGCTTTAAAGAACACAATTACCGCGACAACCAAAACCCCTATCTGCTTTGTGATCAACACTCATGTTCACCCCGACCACATCTACGGCAACATCGCCTTTAAGCAGCCTAATGTGAAATTTTTAGGCCATAAAAGGTTGAGAGCCTCAATGAGCGCAAGAGCGCCTTACTATATTGAAGCGGCAAAACGTGACATCGGCCTTATGCTCACACCTGATAACTTTGTTCCCCCAGACATTGCAGTCGAAACAACCAAAGAACTTGATCTTGGTGGGCGTACCCTCGTAATTCAAGCACACCCAACAGCTCACACCGATAATGATTTGAGCATTTATGACACCAAAACCAAAACAATTTGGCTTTCTGATTTATTATTTATGGGCCACATTCCGGTTGTGGATGGCAGCTTAAATGGGTGGATTGATGAAATTCAGAAATTACGCTCCATCGATGCCCTATTAGCTATACCGGGACATGGGCCAGTATCCGCCAACTGGCCGCTATGCCTATTAGGAGAAGAAGCCTACCTTAGGGTGCTACAAACAGAAATAAGAGCTGCAATCAAATCCAAACAGACCATAGAAAAGGCCATCCAAACGGTAGGCCTATCTGCTCGGGAGGAATGGAAGTTATTTGACCAATTGCACAAAAAAAACATCACAACGTCTTTCGCTGAGCTGGAATGGGAAGACTAAGTCACACACAACGGAGAGATTCAATGAGCGTTTCTATTAATTTTCGCCTTTTATCATTGATTTGGCTCATTTTACCCATACTGCAAAATCAAGCTGTTGCTGAATCAGAAGACGAAACCGCTTGGAATAAGAGCTTAAAAAAACAGTTCTTTTCAGATAGAACTATCGAAGAGGACAGTCAAACCATCAACATTAGCGCACCTTACAGAGCTGAAGATCCTGCTCTCGTGCCCATACAAATCACCAGCCTTTTCCCACAAACAAAAGACCACTATATTAAGTCTATTACCGTGGTAATAGACAATAACCCAGTGCCTTTTGCGGCTGCTTTCTTATTCACACCAGATGCGGGCAGGGCAGATATAGCGACTCGCATGAGGTTCAATGCCTATACTTACATTCGCGCGATCGCAGAAACAAATGACGGCAAGCTTCACATGGCAAAAGCATTTGTTAAAGCTAGCGGGGGATGCTCTGCTCCGATTGGAACTGATATTGATGCAGCCATGAGCAGGATTGGAAAAATGAAGATCAAGCTTGAGGCCGATAAAGTACAGCTAAACCAGCCAAACCCTATACAGCTTTTGATAAGCCACCCCAATATCACAGGATTGCAAATGGACCAAATTAGCCGGATGGTTAAGCCAGCTCATTATATGGATGAAATTCGAATCACCTTCAACGACAAACTGATAATGAGCGGTAAAACGGATATTGCCATCAGTTCAGACCCAAACTTCCGCACCTTCTTTGTTCCTGAAAAATCCGGCGATCTCAAAGTCGAAATCAAAGACAACTTGGGGGCAAGGTACACATTTTCACAGTCTATAACACCCTGATTTGCAGCATTAGCTATCCGTTCCTTGGGGCGAACACAGCACCTCAAGGAACGAGTAAAGAGCGTGAATCAATCCACCTTCTGAACAAACAAGGCCACACTTCGACTTCCCATTGAAATAATAGCTCCAGATTCATATGCCCGCCCACTCCCATCAAGAGCAATTGGATTGACTGCACACGTGTCCAAAATTCGCTCCCAACAAAAACCATCTTTGGTTTTAGGCAGTGGGAAATCAACATCATTCAATTCGGGGTTTGCAATGAGGCAAAGGGAGTCCGATGCATGCTTTGGATGGATGTGACAACCTATCGATGAGTCCACTTGCCAGTCGGGTGACTCACCATATCTACTAAACCAACTGATCTCATCAGGATCATAAAATCGTTCGGACGATAACACCCGATAACGCCTCCGAAGATCAATCAACTGTTTAACATAATTGAAGAAGTCTTTATTTTCATCTAAAAGCCCCCAATCAACCCAAGACAACTCGCTATCCTGACAATAAGCGTTGTTATTGCCTTTTTGGGTTCTGCAAAACTCATCACCACCTAGCATCATAGGCACACCTCGGGAAAGAAAGAGAGTGGCCATTAAATTTCTCATCTGCCTCTTACGAATTAAGCAGATCTCCGGATCCTTTGTCGGGCCCTCAACACCATAGTTAGCGCTATAGCTCTCCCCACACCCATCACGATTTTCTTCTCCGTTCGCCAGATTGTGCTTGCAAGCGAAACTAACCATATCACTCAGCGTGAAACCGTCGTGGCATGTAACGAAATTAATACTGTTTACTGGGGCTTTGCCACTGTGCTCATAAATATCAGCACTTCCACAGATTCGACTGGCAAAGGCGCCTGCCATAGCTGAGTCTCCGCGCCAATAACGACGAATGTCATCTCTAAATAGCCCATTCCACTCAGACCAACGCTCCCCAGGGAACCGCCCAACCAAATAGGCTCCACCAGCATCCCAAGCTTCAGCAATAAGCTTCACCCCCCTTAATATTGGATCCTCCGCTATCTGCTCTAAGAGAGGCGGATTTGGGACCAAACTTCCATCTCTACTTCTTCCCAGAATGGAGGCAAGATCAAACCTAAACCCATCCACATGCATTTCTACAACCCAATATCGCAAGCAGTCTAGAATGTAATTCCGAACGACAGGATGATTACAGTTCATAGTGTTGCCGCAACCAGAATAGTTTTTATATCGACGCTTATCCTCTTCGAGAATGTAATAAATGCTGTTATCTAGGCCACGGAAGTTAATTGTTGGGCCAGTTTCATCTCCCTCGGCTGTATGATTAAAAACAACATCAAGCAAGACCTCGATTCCCGCCTTATGTAGAGCCTTTACCATGGTCTTAAATTCATCAACCTGGCAACCAGGATAGCTTCCCGAGGCATAGCCTTCGAAAGGAGCAAAGAAACCGACTGTGTTGTAACCCCAAAAGTTCGTTAACCTCTCTCCAGTATCTGGATTAACCGCCGTTACTTCCTTCGGATTAAACTCTTGCAAGGGCATAAATTCGATTGCATTCACACCAATCTCTCGGAAATAATCGATCTTCTCTATAACCCCTAGAAAGGTTCCTGGCGACTGCGCACCTGCAGAAGGATGAATGGTTAGTCCACGAACATGTGTCTCGTAAATCACCAAATCCGACCAGGCATGATTGGGTGAACGATCATCCTGCCAGTCAAAACCACTTTCGGTCACAAGACATTTAACCGCAGTTGATTTAAATGGTGTTTTCTTTCGGCATGGCTTCGGAGCATGCCGCTCAGGAGGGTCGAATCTGTTCTGGCCCGCAAGAGCTGTTGCATAAGGATCGAGCAAGACTTTGCTGGCGTCGTATCGATGGCCACGCTCTGGCTCATTTGGCCCGTCGACACGGAAGGCGTAAATTAGCCCGCTCGATGCGCCCTTTACAAGTACATGCCAAATATCGCCTGTTTTATTGCAGCGCGGATCCAACTCAAAAGATACGAAAGGCACATCAGCGTCTGGGCGATCATAGAGTAGCAACCACACTTTTCTTGCATGACGACTAAATAGGGCAAAATTCACACCACCCTTCAGTAAATGGACGCCCTGAGGGAGGGGGTTTCCCGGCGCCATCACATACCCAGCTCCAAACTTTTTCGCCATAAAAATCGCCTAAAATAGTTAAAGCCCAAAAACGCGGCGACCTACCGGTCTATATTGCTTCTCTAAACACCTAATGATTAACTACTGCACTTGCAATCTCTTTATTTAACCGATAAACGCACTGACTTTCTGCCTCAACAACCACAGAGAAATCTTCTTGCATTACAGGCAGCTTGCAAGAGAATCGTCGATTAACAATCTTTCCACTAGATGTGCGCAACATCCAAGAAGCCTCAAAGATCAATTCGTCTTTCGGGCCAGAATGCATATCTTCCACAACAATTGAAACTTGGTAATCAGGCCTAATATCCCTTGAAACGGGCTGATTGCTGACCCTCATCTTCGGCAGTAAATGCGATAGGTTTTGGGTAGAAACTCTACCGATATTTACATCTAACCTATCAGCCCAACGGTGACTCTCAGAAAGCCTGAACTCCTGTTCTGATAAAGCCACAACCATCTGAGGCCTGTCGAGATATGAGGCAACTTTGACAGGACTAAGCACCAAAAGCGGATCACCATCTGAGACGATTAAATTAGCTGGAATGGTTTCCGAGCGAAGCATATAGAGTTGATCTTCCGATTTATTTGCTCGAAAGCATCCAGATTGGATGCCTAAAAAAACAATCAGGATTATATTCAGGACTCTATTCATTTAGCTCACTCATAATAAATGTTTGAACCGATCACAACTTATTCAATCTGGTTTACCAAAGACAATGGCGTCTGGATGACGCTCAAGATAATCTGAGAGCACTTTGATGGAACGCCCAGCATCCCTTAGCTCCTCCACAGCACCATGCAAACTGGAATCAGCTTCAGTAAGGGCCGAAATATTTTCTAAGGTCGCGGAGGCATTCAGAAGCGCCCTATCCGCAGACTGAATGAGAGGAAGGATCTGGCCATGAACATCCTTTATCAACTTAGTGGTTTCGTCTGCCGTCAGATTAACACTCCTGGAAGCCTGACCAAGATCACCAATAAGATCGGGTAGCTGCTTATCCAGTTTAGCCAGCATCTGCTGCGCATCCTCTAACGCTTTTGTGAGCGCAATTCTTGAACGTTTCGTTTCTTCAGAAGAGGTAATGACACGAACTTCTTGAACCGTGGCAGCAAGATCAGAGATCAGCGTTTCTATCGGCATATTGTTAATCTTTTTCGCGAGTTCCTCGATAGTTCCAAGTACTTCATCCACTCTAGGGGGAACAGAGGGAACCTCTGGCAAACCATCATATTTTAAACCTGTCAGCCTAGCGGGCTGGTCTTTGACGAAATCGAGGTTTACATACAAAAGGCCAGTTAAGATGCTCTGTACTTCAAGTCTAGCTCTAAGCCCTGTTTCAATTAAGCCCTCCATCATTTTGTGTCGCGCACTTGAGGTCAAAGGCAACATAAGAGGACTTCCATCCACATTTCCTACTCGACCAGGTTCTATCTCAAGAACGACCGGCTTCCATAGCCTAGTGCTCGCCGCATCCAGCTGGAGATGTATTTCTTTTACAATTCCAACCTCAACTCCTTGAACCTTTACCGGCGCCCCAACATTTAGGCCATTGAGCGATGAATCGAAATACACTACCCAACGTATTTTGGGCTTGAAGAGCTGCCCATTCCCAAAGATCAGCACAGCTAAAATGAGCAGTCCTAATCCACTCAATATGAAAGTGCCTACTGCCATAGGGCTGACTTGTTTACTCACTCACACCCCCTTTGCCTTAGCCACTTGAATCGCGGGTCAAAAAACGTTTCACTCTAGGATCCTTTGTTTCCTGTAAGAGCTTTTTTGGCGACCCACTCGCAATTGAGGTTCGAGACGTGGTGTCTAAAAATATTGAGTTAGTTCCTATTGAAAAAATACTGGGCAGCTCATGGGAAACAACTACCACTGTTGCACCAAGACTATCCCGTAAGTTCTTTATCAAATCATCTAACAGTTTCGCACTAATTGGATCAAGCCCTGCAGATGGCTCGTCGAAATACAGAATTTCAGGATCCAGAGCCATGGCTCGCGCTAATCCAGCTCGCTTTTGCATGCCTCCGCTAATCTCTGAAGGGTAATAATCTTCAAAGCCAGCAAGTCCTACTAACGCGAGTTTATAGGAAGCAATTTTCCTGATTTTACCCGAAGAAAGTTTCGTGAACTCAGCCAAAGGAAGGGAGATATTTTCGGCGAGTGTCATGGAGCTTAAAAGTGCCCCACTCTGAAAAAGAACCCCTATTCTCCGAATTAACCGCTCTCGTTCGGATGATGAGGCCCTAAATAAACTCTCTGAGCCGTAACGTATATCGCCTTTTTCTGGGGCCAATAATCCGACCAGGTGTAAAAGTAGTGTGCTCTTACCACAACCGCTAGACCCCATGATCATGAAGATATCACCTCTATTGATCTCAAAGCTCAAGTCACGTTGAATGACAAACCCATCATAGGCCATTGTAAGATTCTCAACGGTGACGACAGGGTCAGGCATCTTAATTACTTATCTAAATATGAAGGCGATCACAAACTAGGGTTATCACAGAGTCAGCCACTACGATAAAAACAATGGCCGTTACAACCGAAGAAGTTGCCGCATCCCCAACCGAAGAGGCGGTTCTGCCACACTGCATACCTCTTGCACAACCCGCTAATGCAATCAAAGCACCAAAGATAGTCGCTTTAAACATACCGATGAAGAAGTCGGCAAGATGGACAGCGCCCGCGGTTCTGTGCAAGAACTGGGTAACAGGAATATCAAAGAACGCCACACTAACCAGACCTCCGCCTATGACCCCTAATAGATCGGAATAGATACATAAAAGCGGCATAACTATCACAAGAGCTAGCATTCTGGGTAGCACAAGAAAATCCATAGGGGGAAAGCCCATCACCTTTAACGCTGAGATTTCCAAATTAACATTCATCGTTCCGATTTGGGCAGCGAATGCAGCTCCCGACCGTCCCGACATAATTACAGCCGTCATGAGCGCACCCATTTCACGCATCATGCCTAAAACCACCAAGTCAGCGATATAAAGTTGCGCCCCAAAAAGGGCGAGCTGAACGGCACCAACAAATGCGAGAATGAGTCCGACTAGTAAACTAATCAAGGTCACAATAGGAAGGGCCGAGGGCCCACATTCCTGAACTTGCAACCAAAAATCTATTGCCCTAAAACGCGCCCGACCGAATAAGAAGCCCCTAAACGAATTAGCTGAGTCGCCCAAAAACTCAGTAAGCCTTAAACCATCTTGAATTAGCCTGCCGCCGGCATTACCTATCAATGTAAGCCAATCATTGGATGACTTTTTCTTTTCCGAACCTTCTCGCTCAGGAACCTCAGATGCCAGATTGATTAGATCGAGCACTCCTTTTGGTAAACCTGAAATATCCAAATTCAATGAGCGAGCGTTGACCGTTTTCACAAACTCAAGCAAAAAAACCATAAGGGCGCTATCCCACTTATTAAGCCCTGAAGAGTCTAGGATGAACAAAGAATCTCTCGAAAACCTGGAAAGAGCGATTAAGATGTCTTCGACTTTCTGCCCTTCGGCATATTGAAGAGTCCAGTCACCCATCAAAGACAATTTGACCGTCTTCAAATCGACCAAATCAAGCCGCCAACTAGGAGAGGCATTCACAATAAATTTGACTCCGTTTTTTAACTATCCCAGCCAAAAGATAATCGCAAATTCTTAATATGATGATTGAAAGTTCCTGTTGGTATTATCCAGATAAGACATAAACCAATCCAAGGAATAAAAACAATGGATATACTGGCATTACAACAGGTATCATCAGATAACTAAACAAGGCAGGAGCAGCGGCTTTGTCCGGCCCCCATGACGTTTTTATTAGCCACGACCATGTTTCCGCAGCGCAGGTCAAACGACTAACGAGCGCCCTAGCATCTATAGGGGTCTCTTCATGTGCTGAGGAGGGTGACCAGAGTCCGGGGCTACAACCCAAACTAGCCACTTCCAAAATCTTCCTTGGCTGGGGATCAGAGGGATTTTTCAATTCCCGCTCGTGCCAAACTCATCTAGCTATGGCCTACGTAGCACAAAACAACGCTGCAGGCACCTCAACCAACCGCATTCTCATGATCAACCCTGAGATCGGTTTAAAGCACATCTACCCTCTCCCCCTTAGGGAGCATATCATCGCGAATGCTTCTGGCTCACTGAACACAGATGACTTTCTGGAGATAGCCCAAAGAATTAAATCCGTGACCCAAGAACTATGCGGCAATATAGGTGATCTTTATCCTATTAAACAAGACGGCTGGCTAGAGCCCTATGATCAACTAACTAGGGCACCCGCCCACTTCATTGGCCGGGAACGAGAGCTTTGGGACATACACTACGGATTGCACCCGACAGGCCGCTTATACGGGCCTTGCCCAACAGTAGTCGTGTCCGCCGCATCGGGTCATGGAAAAACATCTCTTGTCAGAGAATATGTGTTCCGATTCGCAGGGGCCTATCCTAGTGGCGTCTACAAAATCAGTGCTCGAAATGCCAAACCGGTATCCAGCTTAAGTGATCTTGATCAAAACCCAGCGCTCAAGTCTCAACTACTGCACCTTTACAGAAACTTACAGCCTGATGTGAGCGCTCCTAACGACTGCACCCTTGCCTGGCTAATATCCAAAGTTAGCTCTTTTTTCGAGTCCCGCGCGGAGCCATTTTTGTGGATTGTCGACGAAATCCCAGAAGGCATTAATGGCCCTGCCCTCTCACAATGGCTCGCACCCGACAACACAGGGAAATTAGGGAGAACACTCTTAGTTAGCCGAAGTCAGCGCTACGATCAGCGGGCAGAACCCATCCATATTCCTGCTCTGTCTGAGGAAGCAGGGACTTTCCTCGTTACCCGAGGAAAAATCCACTCCAGATCAGATGATCTTGAAACCATTGGATGGCTTATGGAAGAGTTAGGGAGACATCCTCGCTTTATTGTTATGGCTGGCGCTCTGGCAGGAGAAAAGTTTCAAAACAAACGTTCAGCGTTTACAAGCATTCTTCAGAAACTGGAAAAACGCAGCAAAAGCACTAACGAACTTGCAAAGGCAATTTCGGATGAGCTTCCATCTGGACAAGAGCACCAGGCAACCGCGCTCTTACTCGAAGCCCTCAATGCACTCAAAAGCCCCGCCAGGAACCTGCTTCTACTTGCTAATCAACTGGATGACCACGAGGCTCCTATCGAGTTTATTACAAATTGCTTTCTGCTGAGCGGATTGAGTCTTGAAGACCGCAAGGAAGATCTATTCACTATTTTCCTAAATGAGCCAAAAGAAGAGCCTATGGCACCAGAAGAAGCGAGCGCTCATATTGAGAAAGCCACTGATTCACTTATATCTTTTGCTCTTGCAGAACGCACCGACGGTAGCATCAAGTTTTATCCAGCAGCAGTTAAAGCCGTGGCCAAATTCTTCCCAGCAGAAGAAAAACAAAACACGCTGCGTGAGGCTGCACTTCAAGCGCTTTACCTAATAGCAGAAAACTGCGCCGCTACAGACAATTGGAGTGATCTTGCTGAGGTGGCACCCCACGGCCATAAGCTTCTCGAAGACATACGTGAACGTCAAATTCACCCCGAAGATACAGCAGCAGAAATTACTGGGCGCATTCGGCTAGCATTTTATCTTGCTGATATGGACCTCAATCATGGCGATATTGATAGAGCTATTAAACTGTACAGGTCAGCAAGCGCATATCTTGTTCGCTCAATGGCCCTCGACCCACATAATAACTCTCGTCAACGTGACTTTGCGAAAGTACAAGAGCAACTCGGAACCCTAGCACAACTTGGCGGAGACCTGAGTGCAGCATTGGATCACTATAGAAAAAGCCTAGGGGTACGATCCTTCCTTTCGAAACAGGTAAGTAATGGCGTTGAACCCCTTCAAGACCATCTTCGCCTACATACCAAAATAGGAAAGATACTGGTTGACCTTCATGACATTGAAGGTGCACTGCAAAGTTTCCGGGCAGCTCATGGCATATGCTTGAAACTCGCGCAGGAACTACCAGAGGACAGCCAACTACAATTCGAATTGGCCTCCAGCTACGAAAGACTCGCAAGTCTTTATATCCGCCTTAATGATACTGAGCATGCCATGACGGCTTTAAACCATGCTCTACCTGTTTTCACTTCTTTGTCCGAAAAATTCCCTGAACTGCCATCCTACGTTCGATCGCCGGGTTCAGTACACAATTTGATTGGTGACCTGCTCAAATCGAGGGATGACCTCTCTGGAGCCTTAAGCCGCTACGAAAAAGGATTAGCTATTGCAGAAATGGCCTCTAAGCTTGAGCCCCATGATGCAAACGCAAGTAGAAATATGGCTGTTTGTCACAATAATATTGGAGACACATTGAGTGGTCTTGATGATTCCTCGGCGGCGAAGACACATTTCATTCGTTTTCTGGAGATCGCTCAGAACCCTGAAAACCAGCCTGCTTTTTCTGGAATCAAGCGAAGGGATATCGGCGTAGTTGAAATCAAATTGGGGCTACTATCTGAAAGCAGTAAAGAAATCGACCATGCCATCGAACGGTACCAAAAAGCGCGCGGAATTATAGAACGACTTGCTATAGACTTCCCGGATAACGACACGCTAAGAGAGGATCTAGCCTGGCTTCGAAAAAAAACTGACCGACTAATCGAGCGAAGAGACGCAGATCTGAGACGATTACAGCGCGAACGCCAACAGTCGCAAGCAAACTAAACAGACTTTCATTGGCGCCAATGGGTTGATTTCAGGATAATAGCCACAAATAGCAACCCAAAATCAACATTTATAATTCATGAAAAAGAGACTGGAAGGTCTGCTCCACGCTGCAGTCACTCAACTTCAAAAAAGTTTGGTTATCCCAAAAGATATTGAGCTAAATATCCTGGTTGAAAGAGCTCGAGACCCTGAGCATGGCGACTTTGCAACTAACCTTGCGATGAGCCTGGCAAAAAGCGCTCGAACTAACCCTCAACAGCTAGCTAAATCGATAGTCGGAGCCATCCCCGCTGACGACTGTATCGTTAAGATTGAAATCGCTGGGCCTGGATTTATAAATTTCTTCATAGCCCCATCAGCTCAATTCGGCGTTATCAAGCGTATTCATGAAGAAGGAACTAGTTTCGGCAAAAGTCTCATAGGCAGGGGGCGCAAGGTTCAAGTTGAATTTGTTTCGGCGAACCCAACTGGACCATTACATGTGGGACACGGAAGAGGGGCCGCTTACGGTGCAGTGGTTGCAAATTTACTCGAATCATCCGGCTTTGAGGTAGACCGCGAGTATTATGTGAATGACGCTGGTCGTCAGATGGACATATTGGCGGCAAGCGTTTGGCTCAGATACCTTGAGCTCCGAGGTGGATGCTTCCCATTTCCAAGCAATGGCTACAGGGGAGACTATGTTAGAGGCATTGCGCATCACCTGGCTTCGGCGTTCGGTGCCCAATTCGAAAGAAAGACCGATCTGGTTTTCACGGGTATAACACCTGACGAGCCCGATGGTGGGGATAAAGAAGCTCATATTGATGAGATAGTTACAAGGTGCAAAAGTCTTCTCGGTCATAACGACTACGGATTGGTCTTCAATGCAGGCCTTGACTCTATTCTCTTAGATATTAAAGAAGATCTCGAAGAATTTGGGGTTGAATTTGACTCTTGGTTCTCTGAGCTTCAGCTATCAGATTCTGGAGCTGTTGAAAAAGCACTCAATAGATTGAAAGGAGCCGGCTATCTTTATAAGAAAGACGGAGCCACATGGTTTGCATCCAGTAGATTGGGCGATGAAAAAGACAGAGTGGTTATCCGTGAAAACGGTCAAATGACCTACTTTGCATCCGACATTGCCTATCATATGAACAAACTTGATAGACAATATGATCAGATCATTAACATCTGGGGGGCCGATCACCATGGTTATATACCTCGCGTGAAGGCAGCCCTCGAGGCCCTGGGTGGTGACAAAAGCAAACTAGATGTCCTCTTGGTTCAATTTGCAGTTCTTTACCGGGGTGAGGAAAAGGTTCAGATGTCGACACGCTCCGGTGACTTTGTGACGCTCCGCCAACTTCGTGAAGAAGTTGGCAAAGATGCTGCTCGCTTCTTTTATGTAATGAGGAAGTCAGATCAGCACATGGACTTCGACCTAAAGCTTGCAACGTCAAAGACGAATGAAAATCCCGTCTACTACGTGCAATACGCTCACGCCCGAGTTTGCAGTGTGTTCCGACAACTGAGTGAGAAGAACTATCCTAGAGATGTTTTGGGTGGCATGGATAATTTAGATCGCCTTGTTGAAAACCATGAGCTGGCTCTTATTAGTTCTTTATCTCGGTACCCAGAGCTTCTTGAACAGTCAGCGCTTCAGCACGCTCCACATCATCTCATCCATTATTTAAGAGACTTATCTACCGAGCTTCATGCTTACTATAATGCCCACCAGTTTCTGGTTGCAGATACCTCTCTCAGAGACGCCAGACTCAACCTTATCGCTGCAGTGCGTCAGGTAATTGCTAACGGCCTACAGCTCTTAGATGTGAGCACACCTGAGTCTATGTAGCATTATGGCTAAGGACTTAAAGCACCGAGTACCGGCATTCAGACCCAAACCAAAACGTGTTTCGTTACGCTGGATTGTGATTATTGGTTTCTTAGCGATAGCAATTATTCTTGGGGTCCGATCGGTCCTGAACCCTCTTGAACCAGCCGCACAATCAGAAGAGGTGAATGTTGTTCTTGCAAGGGGAGAACACAAACAGAAGCTGCAATTTAGTTTTTACAAACTCCTACCAGACTTAGAAAAAGAGCTTTCCGAAACTGATATCACCAACGAAACTCGTAAAGTAAGCCTTGGAAAACAACCCACCCCGGGACTCTTTTACCTTCAACTCGGATCTTTCACAGAACGAACTCTAGCAGAAAGGCTAAAGAAGGGGCTTGAAGAGTCTTCTGGTTTGAAACCTAAGCTAGAGCTTATTAAGCTCGAACATGCCGCTTGGTATAGGCTTAAGCTGGGCCCCTATAAAACCATCCCCGATGCAGTAAAAGTTCGCGCCTACCTTAAGGATCTTGAAATAGACAGTATCATTCAAATACCAGTACCTTAGGGTACGATTCAATGCCCCTCATTATTTATTTTTCTTTCGAGAGACCCAAACCAATCACCCTTATGTGGAGACCCGCTAGAGATGAGACTACTTCACACCATGCTTAGAGTCAGTAATCTTGAACGCTCATTAGGCTTTTACGTTGGTGTACTCGGAATGAGTGAGCTTAGGAGACAAGACTATAGTGACGGTCGGTTCACCCTTTGTTTTGTGGGTTACCAAGACGAGCAAACAAGCGCCGTTATTGAATTGACCTATAATTGGGACACACAACACTACACTCTAGGAGATGCTTTTGGCCATATCGCCATAGAAGTAGACGACGCATACCAAGCATGCGACTTGGTCAAACAACAAGGCGGAAAAGTCATTAGAGAAGCGGGGCCGATGAAGTTCGGAACAACAGTAATAGCGTTTGTTGAAGATCCAGATGGCTACAAAATTGAATTCATTCAAAAAGGCACTCAGTTCTGCAAATAATTCAGCCCCCATCAGCGAGGGGGAGATATAAAGCTTAATAAAATGAACCAATCTGACTTAGATCTCGCCGTAGACCTTCTTCACGATGGCCAAATCGTAGCCTTTCCAACTGAAACCGTATACGGATTGGGGGCCAATGCCAGTGACCCCAGCGCGATTAATAAGATTTATGCGCTTAAAGGGCGCCCCTCAAACCACCCTCTCATTATCCACCTGGCAGACATTAGCCAGATAGATTATTGGGCCAGAAATATACCCCTCTGCGTAGAACAACTGTCACAGAAATTTTGGCCGGGGCCACTTACCTTAATACTTGAGAGAGGAAACGCACCGCTTGAGGTCACCGGAGGGCAGGATAGTGTTGGCATTCGGATCCCTAGTCACCCTGTTGCACAGAAACTCCTAAAACAATTTGGCGGAGGTATCGCGGCCCCATCTGCCAATCGATTTGGCCGGGTGAGTCCAACTCAAAGTGATCACGTATATGAGGAGTTTGGAGATTCAATTAAATTGATCCTGGACGGAGGAAGTTGTCAGGTAGGACTAGAATCCACAATTCTAAGTCTGGTTGGAAACAGAGCCATCCTATTGCGGCCCGGATCGATCAGGAAGTCTGATCTTGAAGCAACCCTACAAACAACCATAGAAAGCCCTTCAGTGAACACGACCATCAGGGCATCTGGAACCCTTGAATCACATTACGCCCCTGAAACACCCATAGAGTTATCTAAGATTGAACATCTAAACGAGCGCATACTCTCGCTGACGGAGTCTCGTGTTCGTATAGCCGTTATGTCCCTATCTCATAGGACGACTGAAGAGCTAGCTCAGAAGAACGTCCACCACATTACCATGCCAATCTCTCCAGATAACTATGGAAAAGAGCTATACGCTTCTCTTCGCGAGTTGGACAGAATAGGCGTGGACCTAATACTTATTGAGAAGCCTCCGGAAGACTCGGAAGCGTGGCTCGCCGTGCATGATCGTTTGACCAGAGCCGCTCACAAGGATGAACCCAAGGTTTCTTAACATATACCCCCTCTATTGCTGAACAGGTAAAAGCATGATGACTCTTGGCCAAATCGCTAGCGCAATTCCGGGTGCAAAAGTCCTTGGTGATCCTAGCCTAGAATTTCTAACGGTATCCACTGATACCCGATCACTCCCAGAAGGATGCCTCTTCTTTGCGCTTAGAGGTGAGCGGTATGACGCGCATGACTTTCTGGACCAAGCAATTCAAGGGGGCGCCATAGCCATAGTTATCGAAACCCCGTCCATGGCTAAGATCTCTCAAATAATCGTTCCAGATACAAAAGTCGCCTTAGGTCTGGCTGCTGCCGCTTGGCGGAGCCAGTTTGAACATCCCGTAATCGCTGTAACGGGTAGTAACGGCAAAACGACCGTTACCCAGATGATTGCATCTATCCTTCGCGCAGAAGTTGGTGATCAAGGCTATCTGGCTACCAGAGGCAATTTGAATAATGACATTGGTGTTCCCCTGACACTATTCAGAATGCAGCAGCAACATAGGTTTTCAGTTGTCGAGCTCGGCATGAATCACCCCGGAGAAATCGAATACCTAGCCCAATTAGTTCGTCCTACCGTTGCCTTAATTAATAACGCACAACGCGAGCACCAAGAATACCTTGGCAGTGTTGAAGCGACGGCTCATGAGAACGGCCAAGTGATTACCATGCTAGAAAAGGCCGGCGTCGCCGTTTTTCCCTCCGATGACGAGTGTGTTGAGACTTGGCGTTCGCTTGCATGCGGACGAAAGGTTATGGACTTTGGATTTAAAAAGAAAGCACAGATAAGAGGCTCATATACCGCAAACCCATTGGGCATGGAACTAAAAGCCAATATTCAAGGGACGGAAATAAATATCAATCTTTACCTGTATGGTTCTCATAATGCACATAACGCCCTTGCAGCCGCAACTTCTGCTTACGCAGCAGGCATCTCAATAGCGAGCATCAAGGAAGGACTGGAAAGCTTCTCCCCCGTTAAAGGTCGGTGTGTTCCAAGGACAACGCTGTCAGGGTCTCTTTTAATTGATGACACCTACAACGCCAACCCGGACTCTGTAATTGCAGCCATTGATCTTCTATCCTCCTTAGATGGTGAGAGAGTTTTAATTTTGGGCGATATGGGCGAAGTCGGTCAGCGAGGATCTGAATTCCACAAAGAGATTGGAGCCTATGCAAAGAGTATGGGTATTGATTTATTCCTCGCACTTGGGGAGCTCTCTCGAAATGCCATAAGCAGTTTTAACCAGAATGGAACTAAACTAGGCATTCATTTCGAATCAATCGAGCCATTAATTGATTGCATTAATTCCCTCTCAAAACAAAACTCAACAATTCTGGTCAAAGGCTCGCGATTCATGAAGATGGAGCGTATCGTTAAGTCTTTATGCGAAACTGTAACTGACGAGGATCTTCATTAAAAAGCAAATCCCTGAAGCCTTCGAGAAAAACCACACATAAAAGCTTTGGCCCACGATATCCAGCTTGAGATGGCTCTAAGAGAATCCTATGAAATCCCTGACCGATGATGGCTTAATTTCACCTCTAAAATTCCATGACCACTTCATCAAGGCTCTTCCCGGCGACCCAGAAATGTCCAACTACCGGCGAGGTGTTTACGGGGCCTGTTACTCTTTCGTTAAACCAGCTAAAGCGTCCTCGCCCAATCTAATAGCTTACTCAACTGAGCTCGCGAATGACCTAGGGCTAAAGCCAGAGTTCTGCAACAGCCCACTATTCACTGGCCTATTCTCAGGAAACATCATTCTGGATGGAATGAAGCCTTATGCTAGTTGTTATGGGGGGCACCAGTTTGGAACATGGGCGGGCCAACTGGGTGACGGGCGTTGCATTAATTTGGGCGAGTTAGAAACCCAAAATGGCCAGATGTTTTCTGTTCAAATCAAGGGCTCAGGCCCAACACCCTATTCGCGCATGGGTGACGGCTTCGCCGTTTTAAGATCTTCCATTCGTGAGTTTCTTGCTAGCGAGGCGATGTATCACCTGGGTGTACCTACTACTCGTGCATTGAGCATTATTCAGACAGGAAACTCGGTTGTTAGGGACCTTCTCTATGATGGAAACCCACGACTCGAGCCGGGGGCTATCGTATGCAGAACAGCCACTTCTTTTGTAAGATTCGGTCATTTCGAGCTATACGCAGCTAGGGGAGACATAGAGTGCTTAAAGCGTCTGGCTGATTACACGATCATCCACCAATTCCCACATTTAGGCGCCCCATCCTCCGATATATATACACAATGGTTCTTTGAGATTTGTGAGCGTACTGCTCGACTAATCGCTGAGTGGAAAAGAGTTGGCTTTGTACATGGTGTCATGAATACCGATAACATGGCTATTACGGGCGACACTATCGACTATGGGCCTTTTGGGTGGTTAGACCAATACGACGAAAACTGGACACCAAACCTTAGTGATAACTCGGTCAAGCGTTACCGATTTCGCTTTCAAGTAGAAATAGCCAAGTGGAATCTTTTCCAGCTGGCGAGAGCCATCTCACCACTCGTTAAGGCACCAGAAGAACTATTGAATGGACTCGACCTTTTTTCGCATCGCGTTGAAAATACGTGGCATCAACTTCTAGCTAAAAAACTGGGCGTTACACTGGGCGGAACTGATTCAGACACCTCATTCTGTGAAGAGCTTTTTAATATTTTGCAATCATTAAGAATCGACATGACCGTATTCTTCAGAAAGTTAGCAGAATTGGAAGTTTATAGGACTCAGCATAACAGAGCCGTGTTGTTGGCCCCTCTCAAACCTGCTTTTTACGACTCTGCGTCATTCTCTGAGGAAGACTGGTGCCGCTTAGATTCATGGGTTAGAACTTACGTGAAAAAAGTTCAGGTTAGCGAGATGAGCAATCAACAGAGGATCGCACTCATGAATCGCAGTAATCCGAAATTCATTCTCAGAAATTACCTTGCTCAGCAGGCGATAGAAAAGGCGGAATCAGGGGATTTTTCTATGGTGATGACTCTAGCAGAAGTACTTCGCAACCCATATGAGGAACAACACTCATTCGAGTCGCTCTCAGAAAAGCAGCCGGAGAATTTTCGCAAAGCCTCTGGAAATTGCGCTCTATCCTGCAGCTCATAGAAGATCACACGTTAATCATAATGCATCATTTGCGAAGGGAAACATGGTTCTCGTCCAGAAAACAGCTCGGTAAGAAAATACCAAAACATTTCCGCAGAGGGTGGACATCCCGGAAGGAAATAATCCACTTTAACAACAGACTGTATTGGATAAACCTTATCAAGGAGCAGGGGCAACTCAGGATCATCAGGAATTTGTGGATTCACGACGCCAAGCCCATCTAAATACACAGAGCTAAAACAGTCTTTAAGTGATAAATGATTACGCAGAGCAGGTATACCCCCGTTGATCGCACAAGCACCTACAGCCACAAGGGTTCTGCAAGATGCTCTGAACTCACGTAAGGTGTGAACATTTTCTGCATTGCAGACCCCTCCTTCTATCAAACCGATGTCCACCCTAGGAGAACAATGTTTAATATCTGTCAGGGGGCTTCTATCAAATTCAACCAGCTCACATAGATTCAGTATCCGTTCGTCGATATCCAGAAATGACATATGGCAGCCAAAGCAGCCCGCCAAAGAAGTTGTGGCAAGCTTTAATTTAGCCGTCATCAACACATCCTTCCTCAGAATCTAATTCGGACCTTAGTCGTACCCAAGAGATAGGGTCAGCATCATAAAGTCTCTTACCTATAGGAATCTCGTATGCCTTGCGCTTGACTAAGAGCGCACCGACAGGACAAACATGTACCGCACGATCCTCAATCGAAATATCTGTATCTCGCAATAAACCACTTTCAGAGTTGATTGAAAGATAACTCTTAAGTCCACGGCCAGAAAGACCAAAAGCATCTTTTAAGTCGATCTCTTTGCTCGCTCGAACACACAGGCCACAAAGGATACAACGATCTCTGTCCAGTAAAATATCCGGGTGCGAAGCGTCAACTTCACGGTGAGGAAACATTGGCTCAAAGTGCAAGTCAGTCATATTTAGGTAGTAACCTAGAGCCTGTAAATCACAGCTCCCTGTTTTTTCACACCCCGGACAGAAATGGTTCCCCTCCACAAACAACATCTGAATTATGGTGTGACGGAGACTATTAAGCGCCTCTGTTTGGCTTAAGATGTTTTGTCCATCAACGGCAGGCATTGTGCATGCAGAACAATTTCGGCCATTCACGTTAACGGTGCAAACCTTGCAACTACCGTGGGGCTCAAAATCGGGGTTGTGACACAGATGAGGAATATAAATCCCTGCCCTAGTCGATGCCTCTATGATGGTCTGCCCCTTCTCAAAGGGGACTATCCGGCCATCAATCGTTAAATATCCAGAATTCATTAAGTTTACCCATCAAATAGACACTATTCATAAGAATGAATATGTGCATTTTCATCATCTCGACCCGAGAACTCCCTCCCCGCTGAAAGCGCCTCATCCAAGTCAAAGCCTGGCTGAAAGTTCAGATCACTCAGTCTAGATTGATAGACCTCAGGAAATCGGTCCAACGTGTTCAAAATGGGATTCGTCGCCGCTTGACCAAGACCGCAATGGCTAGACGCAGAGACTTGGCGAGATAGTTCAGTAATCTCTTGAAGATCCATCGTTGTGCCATGACCGGCGACGATTTTGTCGAAGATTCTGCGGACTAAACTGGTTCCTACTCTGCAGGGAGTGCAAAAACCACAACTCTCATGCTCAAAAAAACGAGTGAAGTTCTGCACAATCGCCAAAAGATCTCTAGTCTTGTTAAAGATAATGAATGACCCTCCCGTCGATAAATCTTCGAATGCCAACCGCCGATCAAAGTCTCGAGAAGAGATAAAGGTCCCTGATGGCCCCCCCACTTGGACGCCCAACGTACCCTCTGCACCACAATCTGCAAGAATCTTAGAAATCTTCACTCCAAATACATACTCATAGATTCCTGGCCGAGCACAATCTCCAGAAATACTGAGCAATTTGCTACCTTTTGACTTGGCAGTACCTTGCGCAGCAAAAAAGGCGCCTCCTTTAAGAACAATGCTTGTAACAGCAAAGAAGCTCTCTACATTGTTGATAACAGTGGGATACCCCAAATATCCATGCGTTACCGGATAAGGCGGCCTATTCCTAGGAATACCCCGCTTTCCTTCCAGCGATTCGATCAAAGCCGTTTCTTCACCACAAACATAGGCCCCAGCACCGAGATGTATTGTTATGTCAAAATCGAAGGCCGGTTGCCCCAGAATTGACTTCCCTATCAATCCTTTTTCTCTCCGTGTTTCAAGGGTCTGCAAAAGGTGCTTATAAAGATGCCGATACTCACCTCGAAGATAAATGAAGCCTTTTCTGGCTCCCGTAACAAAGGCACATAGTGTCATACCCTCAAAAACATCATGTGCGCGACTTTCTAAGAGAACCCGGTCCTTGAAAGTTCCAGGCTCCCCTTCATCCGCGTTACACACAACATATTTATGGTAGGACTCACCCTCGAATTCAGTCTCTGCTATTGCGTCGCGGCAATAGCGCCATTTACTTGCCGTACCAAACCCTGCTCCACCACGACCTCTGAGCCCAGACAACTCGAGCTCATCTAATACCTTCTCTGGACCTAAACTAGCGGCTTTGGCAAGGGCCGCTCCCTCATGAACTTTCTCAGACAGTAGAGGACCTTCACGATGAATATTGTTATTGATATGAAACAGTTGGGTTGGCCATTGTGAGTGAGGCACACAATTATTGATAAGATCTGCGATCTGATAAACACGATCAGGAGTTAAAGCCGATACCGCATAGCCATTAATTATGACAGCCGGCCCCTGATCACAAAGCCCAGTACATGAGGTCACATTAAGACTCACAACACCGTCGCTTCTGGTCTCACCTACATTAATCCCGATCTCATTGGCCAGCAATGAAAGCATTTCACGACTCCCCAGCATGTGATCAGTAATTGAATCACTGAACCTAACATCGAAAAGACCTAAAGGCTCTTCTGAGAGAAACGAATAGAAATCAACTATTGCTCTGACCTGTGACTGAGGTATAGCAAGACTGGAGGCAATATGTTGCATAGCAGAGACTGATACATGACGATATTTATCCTGTACATCTCTGAGAATTTGCAGTAGCTCCGTTTCTTTCCGATCATGAGAGTCAACAATTCGATCAAGAGACTCCCGTTCTTTAAGGTTCATCAAAGGTCACCTATCTTTGTCCCTGGCCACAAGGATCAATATAGCAGTATGAGACAAGGCGGTAGAGGCAACTGATGCACTTGCCCATAAAGCCTATTATCCCTATTAATCTAACACTCAATATCACAAGGTTTGTGATTAGCTTACAATTATGGCTGTAAGACCTAAATTTTCACCTGACCTCGTGCGTTGATGAAATCATGACGAACAGTTTCTTAAGAAATAAACCCATGCAAAGCTGGAAGAGGTTACTGAGAATTCTAGCCTTGACAGTGTTAGGCATAACCCTCCTGCTTTTAAGTCTAGGGATCAGCTTCACTGACCTCCTAGTCGATTTTTGGTGGCACGATGAATTAGGTTTGGCCCAGTTTTTCTGGCTAAAGCTACTTTACCGCTACATCATTTCTGGCACAGTTACAGCATTCTTCTTTTTTATCTTCTTCTTAAATTTCTGGGCCGCATCGCAGTTTCTTGGTGTAGAAGCAGAGAGCTTTGAGGGGTTAGCTCGCTCGGAAATAAACCGTAGAAAGCACGTACTCAAGCTATTCCAGCAAGGTTCTTTGAAGGTCTATCTACCTCTATCTGTCTTCCTCGCCGTGGGAATTGCAGTGCCTTTCTATCATGAATGGCAGGAAGCTTTACTCTTTATATTTGGCCCTGAGTCAGGTGTAAGAGAGCCCGTTTTCGGTCGAGACGTTAGTTTTTATCTGTTCTCTTTCCCTATTTACAAACTCGTTCAAGTAGAACTGCTTTTCGCGACGACCATCCTCAGTATCGCCATTTCCATCCTCTACACTATTGAACATAGCCTTTCCTCGAACTTAAAAAGACCTTGGGCCAATGGAGCAAAGACGCATTTAAGTGCATTGGTGCTTTTGACAGCACTAGTTGTTTCCTGGGGGTTCATGCTGGAACGCTATGAATTGCTGTACACGGAAGCCCACGAACCCCAGTTTTATGGGCCAGGATTTCTAGAAATCCGCTATTACCTACCAATAATATGGGTATCAATTATCAGCCTACTTGGGGCGACGTTAGCATGGATATACTTTTCAATTCAGAAGAAAAGGTGGGGTATTGCACTCGTCTTGTCCCTTGTTTTCTTGTCCTCTTTGGTAACAAGACACGTTGATTTGATTCCTAATGCACTTGAAAGATTCGTTGTTAGTCCAAACCCAGTGAAGACCGAACGCGAATTCATGAAAAACAATATCGATTCAACCCTTGATGCTTACGGATTAACAGACATCACCAACATTGATGTTGATCCAGGCCTTCCGGATGAGGATGTTCTTGACCCGGAATTAAGAGCCCACCTCTACAACATACCAGTATGGGATCCTGAGTTCCTAGATGATGTCTATCAGCAAATGCAGGGGATTCGACCTTACTATCGATTTACCCATACCGATGTTGCCCGTTACATGATCAATGGCAGGCTAGAGCAGGTAAATCTTGCAGCCAGAGAGGTGAACATAAGTCTTCTCCCTGAAACAGCCCAAAACTGGGAGAACATCCACATGCGTTATAGCCACGGCTACGGCGCTGTAGTCAGCCCAGCCTCTCAAGACGGTCAGACACCAATGAACTGGTATCTTCAAGGACTGGATATGCAGTCTGACAGCTTTAAAGTTGAACGACCCGATATTTATTATGGCGAGGAAGACCTGCCTTACGCAATTGTCCCCAACAAGCTCAATATTGTCGGCATCCCCAGCATAGACGAGCAATCAAGCTTTAACTACTCCGGCAGGGGGGGTGTTCCTATTTCATCTTTGTTCAGGAAGCTTTTGTTTTCAACCTACTTTGGAGATGAGCAATTATTTTTCTCCGTTAATGTCAGCGGAGAAAGCCGCGCGCTCTTTCATCGAAATATTATCGAACGAGTCAAAGCCCTCACACCTTTTCTTAAACTGGATGAAGAACCCTACATTGTCATCACACCTAGAAGGATTTTTTGGGTAATAGACGCTTTCACAACATCCGAATGGTATCCGCTTTCCAAGCGATCACAGACACATTTTCATGGAGATCATGTTGAAACAGAATTCAACTACATACGGGACAGCGTGAAGGTTATCGTTGATGCTTTTGATGGACACGTAGATTTTTATGCCGGTGATAATGATCCAATCGCTTTAGGGTTTAAAAATGCGTATCCGGGCCTATTCAAGAACATGGATGAAATGCCCCCAGAACTGCTAAACCAACTTCGCTATCCGAAGGATCTTTTCATAAGCCAGATGAAAATCTATGCGCGCTATCACCAACGCGAACCTGAGCTCTTTTTCGAACAAGCAGAAACCTGGGACTTCGCGCGGGTAAACGACGCTAAAGTTGACCCCTATTATCTGACTACGGCATTGGAAGATTATGAAAGTGATAAACCCGGATTGGTTCTCATTGAGCCCATGACGCCCGTAGGAAGAAGTAACCTCAGTGTTCTGGCCGTTGGCGGAACATTCAAAATTGGCCCCAACGTCGAGGCTAATCCAAAATACGATACTCAGATCGTAATGTACAGGTTCAATAGAGAAATGCAGGTTGATGGTCCAGCCCAGGTAAGCTCCTTAATTGACCAAGCTCCTGATATCGCCCGTCAATTGACCTTATGGGACCAAAGGGGATCGAGGGTACTAAGGGGGCGCATTATCGTACTCCCTGTTGGGCATTCTGTACTCTATGTCCAACCGGTTTACATAGTTTCTACCAGTGGAACTCGTATACCTGAACTACAACGAATCATCCTCTCAATGGGCAATGTTGTCGTCATGAGTGATTCACTGGAGAGCGGGATTTCAGAATTGGAGAGACAACTAAAAATTGTTAGAGATAAAAACCCGTCGAGAGCAAAACCCAATCTTAATTTTCCAAACAAATCTAGGCTACCGTCAATGCAACCCACAACGGGACGTTAGATAA
>Ga0164296_1000100_pt1 | contig 108026 bp, 109 predicted proteins | sample GEODES057metaG_FD_113533 | JGI IMG/M metagenome (GOLD analysis project Ga0164296, IMG submission 113533) | Dystrophic lake water microbial communities from Trout Bog Lake, Wisconsin, USA - GEODES057 metaG | ecosystem: Environmental > Aquatic > Freshwater > Lake | place: USA: Trout Bog Lake...
AGCGCGCTATTATCTGAACCGAGATTCGTAGGATTTTAGGACTTACCTGATGTTAATTCGTAACACCTTGTCTTTGCGAGAAGCCAGCACCGGGTTGCGGGCTGGCGGCGACGTGGCAATCGCAAGGAGGCATGACGTATTATTGTCTGGACCGTTGATGCGTATGATTATTTTGATTACGCTGATGCATGGCGCGCTATTATCTGAACCGAGATTCGTAGGATTTTAGGACTTACCTGATGTTAATTCGTAACACCTTGTCTTTGCGAGAAGCCAGCACCGGGTTGCGGGCTGGCGGCGACGTGGCAATTGCAAGGAGGCATGACGTATTATTGTCTGGACCGTTGATGCGTATGATTATTTTGATTACGCTGATGCATAGCGCGCTATCTTCTGAACCAATCCCATCCATACGCAACTGCTTCTGAAAAATTCTCCAATGCCCAATGCCGCGCAGCAAATACCGCGAAGCAAATGCCCTAATGATTCATTGCCTCAACAGCCTCCTCCAGCTCCTTATACCACTCAGCGCCATATTTGCGGGTGAGGGGGTCTTTCAGAAATTGGTGCACATGAACTTTAAGTTCGTCGCCGAAGGCGCAGGCAGGGCTGCAAATATGCCAGCGATCGTAATTGAGTACGTCAAACTCGGGATATTTGGTGATGCGGATGGGGTACAGGTGACACGAAATAGGCTTCTTCCAGTTGATAACACCCTGCTCCCATGCTTTTTCGATGGCGCATTTGGTGATGCCATTCTCCCAGATCACATAGGCGCATTCTTTATTGGTATCCACACAAGGGGTGGTATAATCGCCCTCAAAGTCGGTCACATGGGTGCCCTGTTCTTCAATGGTTGCAATACCCTTCGGGGTCATAAAAGGTTTTACTTTTGGGTAAATCTCCTCAAGTATGGCCAGCTCCTCATGGTCAAGTGGCGCGCCCGAGTCGCCCTCCAGGCAACAGGCTCCTTTACATTTATTTAAATTACAAACAAAGTTTTCACGAACTACATCTTCGTGTACTAACACACTGCCTACTTCAATCATTGACCGCTGATTCGTTTGATTTAATTGATTACGTTGATTTGATAAAAAGCATCTTTCGGACCAAAATACTAATCGGTATCCCCACTAACGGGGTTAAGCGGGTATTTTACGCCAGAGGCCGAGATCAGGTCCATCGTTAAACTGCCAACAACCAATTCTACACGGGCCTTGACAGGGATTCGGTTATTGTCGTCGGTGATCCAAAGATACAGTTTACTGTCTTTTCTGAAAATACGGCCGGGGATAATGGTTGGGTTAAACTTAAGGCAATTAAAGGTACCCATCGAACACTTCATTTTTTCCTTCCCAAGGTAGGTTACGGTAAGCGCCTGTATGCCATCGTCTAAAAAGTATTTAAGCTCTATCTTCTCTCCAATCTTCAGTTTAGAAATATCAAGGCATCGGGCAAAATAATAGGCCGAAACAAAATCAAATACCTTGCCACTAAAAGGGTAGCTTCCCTTTATAGCTTTGATCACATTTTTGTCGTGATCAAAGGTTACTTTATCGGTGTGCTTATAATTAGATTCGTGCCGGTTTTCTGTATAAAAATTTGGCAGCAGCGTTTTTTGATCGATAAAACTTTCATAACGGTTGCGCACTTTGTAGAAGATATCAAAGGTACCGGCAGTAAAGCCATCAGCTATGATATGATAGCCTGGCTGGTTGTCGAATTTTACGGGGCTGTCTTCAACCCGCAAATGCGCTTCGGCTGCTGTAAAAATACCGTATTTAAGTTTGTAACCCAGCTTTTCGCCAGTTTTAAAGACAGGTTCATTTACCTGATCCTGGGCATATACCTGATAGATGCTGATAGCTGCAAGAAGTAATGCTAAACAATATTTCTTCATCGGCTACCGGTATTTTATAGCGATCATGGATCTTTACGTTTATAGATTGGAACTGTGGAGCAAGGTTCGCCAAACATAATACTTTTTGCAACAGGCGTTAGCCTTTTTGTTAACTCAACGTATGCTGATACCGGAACTTCCCTATCGCCACATCCTTTAATAACGATACGCTGGTCGCGATATTGCTCCACGTCAAGCGAAGCCAGCGCTTTTTCAAATAACACAGTTTCTAAAACGGCAGCATCTCCAAATACAACCTCTTTGGCAAAAGGCGCCATTTTATTAGCAATGAGCATAAAGGCCCATGCGGGCACAATGGCATCTTCGGTACAGGTAATGGCTACGTTTTTGCCAGCGTATTGGGCCCAATCGTGTTCCTTCACAAACTCCCTGAAATCTTTTTCACGCAATATCAACCCCATGTACAGGTTATCTTTAATATCATAAACCAGCCGTTCGCCAGTTGGGAAAAAGGAGGCAGGGTCAAGTGTAACTAAACCGCTCTGCGCAACCTTATTTACTATATTTTCCTGGATCTCCATTTAAAAACATCTAAAAGCAGCGGCCCATACCGCGCTATAAAACAAAATATCCGGCAACAGTGCTAAACCATTGCCGGATACAAAGTTAGTTCAAAATCTCTTATAAGAACTTGGAACGATAATCTTTTACATTCGCCTTATCTTTCAGGGCTTCAAATATTAAATTTTGTGAACGCTGTGTTATTGCCTGAGCAATTTGAGCCCGCTCTCTGACAGCATTGTTAAGTCCGGCCGGATTGATGAAATTATCAAGTTCAAATACATATACACCGTGTTCGCCTTCAATTGGCTTAGACAATTTATTTGGTTTGGCACCAAAAATAGTACCAACAACTTTATACTCTAAAGCAACACCCGGGATAACCGGATTACTGAAAACAATATTCTGAACTGGTGCAACTTTTCCACCGGCTTTCTGAGCCACCTGGTCTATTGATGATGCACCGTTTTCAGCTGCCTGTAATTTATCAGCCAAAATTTTGGCTTTTATATGGTTGCGTACCAATGGTTCGATCTGCTTTTTCACAGCATCAAGCGGCAATGTGCCTTTAGGTTTGATCAAGGTAAGTACTGGAACAATATACTGGTTACCGGCTTCATAAACCTGATCGCCGAGGCTACCCTGATCTACTTTGAATGCCCATCTTACCAATTCGCGGGCATTATCAACACCAGGGAATGATGCTGCAAGTGGCTGCACATCGGCAGCGGTCTTTTTAGTCAACCCTTCAGCCTTAACTTCAGCGTCGAAGTTGCCTTTGCTTAATTTACCTAAAAACGCCTGAGCTTTGCTATAGGCTAATGCCTGAGTTTTGCTGCTTGGTAAAACAGGCTTATCAACTACCGCTATTTGTGCAACTTTAGAAGCACCTTTCTGATCCTCTATCTCAATAATATGTACGCCAAACTGCGATACCACAATTTTTATTTCACCTTTTTTACCGCCAAATGCTGCATCCTCAAAAGGACCAACCATTTTATCGCGACCGAAAAATCCAAGCTCACCACCTTTTTGAGCAGAACCAGGATCAGCAGAATATAACTTAGCCAGATCGGCAAAAGATGTCTTGCCGCTTTCAATCACTTTCTTGATCGAATCAGCCTTTGCCTGAGCGGCTGGAATGCCGGCAGCAGTTGCTTGCAACAAAATATGGCGTGCTTTAACAGAATCAGGTGTGATCTTTGAATCAACCAATTTGGCAATTTTAAAACTGCCACCTGCTAAATATGGACCGTATACCGTACCTTTTGACTGATCAAACAATACACTGTCAAGCTTAGCATCACCGGTTTGACCTTTTTTACTGTACTTCAGGGCAGCTTTAGTTTCTGCATTTACCTGTACAAATAATGAGTCGTTAGTGCTGGCTTTAAACTGGGGCAACAGTTTTTCAATATCAGCTTTAACCGCAGCTGTATCATCTTTAGAAGCAGCTGCATTAAATGCTACATAATCAAAGCTTCTGCTTTCTTCTTTACTTTTGAACTGATACTTATGCTCATCATAATAGCTTTGATAATCATCGTCAGTAAGGGTTACCTTATTATCGGGGATAGATGAATAATCAAGCGATACATATTTAAAATTCGCCAGTTTATTACGATTTGTATAATCGTCCTGCACATCAAGCGAGTTTACGAACAACCCGTTTGTAGTGATTGAAATATATTTCTGAGCCACTTTTTGTGTGCTCAGCTGACGAAGGAAATTTTCCCATTGTAACCTGGTAGGGTCATCGGCTTTTGAAGCCTTCATGTTTTGTTCAAAGTTTCCAAGTTTAACTTTGTCAACCTTGCCGGTTTTGGGATCGCCGAAATACTGTACGATCTGCGGATCCGGATCATTACCGTTAACTAAAGCAGCTGCTTCATCAGAACTTACCACAAGCCCTAACTTATCGATCTCTTTGTTAAGGATGATCTGACTTACCTGCTGGTTCCAAACCATATCCTGCAGGTATGCAGTAAACTGTCCGTTCAACTCCTGCTGACCAGATTGCTTCTTAGCCTGATCTAACTGACTTTGAAATTCCTGGTTAGTTATCTTCTCGCCATCTACTTCGCCAATTTTATACTGATCGCCCTTTAAAAACGACGACCCGATCTGCGATGCAAAAGAAATGATAAAAAGTACCAGCGCGCCGCCAATCACGATCACGAGTATCTTGCCCATGCGCTCGCGCAAAAAATTCATTACTCCCATATTGTAACTAATAATATTTTAATGTTTCTACTTGAGCCAAAAGCCCATTTTACCTTTAAGCTCTACTCAAAAGAGGGCGCAAGATACAACTTTTAGCAAAAAAATAAACAGAAAAATTCTTCTAAAAATTAAGGCTTAATTGGTTGGAACATCCTGACTATTAACATGCAAAATAGCCGTCGACGGGCCAAAACGCCAATGGTTCAGCGCTTCATCGCTCGTGAAATTCAAACCGTCGAGCAAGCTGCCGTCGGTCATCTTTACGTGTACAGGTTTATCAGAATGTATCTGCTTGGTGTTTTCGTCCCAAATGAGTTCTTCAGAATTAAAGGTCTCGCCTTTAACATTGGTTCCTACAACGTTTTTACGCAGCTCTATCACTTTTTCAGCAACACGGCGTATAGCATAATCAGATGTAATGGTGCAGGTTTGCTGCAGGCTATCGTTGTAAAAAATAACCTTTACCCCTTTAGGCATTTCGGTATAAGGCTTGGGGTTTTGCTTACCGTCTTTACTGGCAGAGTAGTCGAGCATTACCGGTGCGGTCATTTGTGCCTTTACTCTGGCCGAATCACTGTAAACCACATCTACATTGGTAAAGGCCTGCACAGGCTTGTTAACTTCAGTGGCCGATATCTTTTGCAGGTCCTTCAAGTCGTTTTCGCAACCGGTAAACAAAACCTGCAGGGCGATAATTACCGCCAGGATGGATCCCGATAATAATTTCGCTTTGCTCATAGCGCAAATTAATCGAATTTGTAACGCTGGAACCAACGGTCGTTCAGCGTAAATGCCAGGTGGAAGTTGACATAATTTTCTTTGACCAGGCCATTGGCAAGCGTCCCCCTTTGTCCGATCTCGGAGGAGATATTTATTTTATAGAATGCCGATGAAGCACGGTCATGTGGCAAAGGGATGCCAATACCAAATGTAACCGCCTGCTTTTTAATATCAGTATTATTGATATTGAGGTAAGTGTCCTGGTAAATGAATCCTAACTGGTAACTCATAACCAGGAAGTGATTTGAAAGTGCGTTAGGGTTTGGGGTGACCTGACCGCCAATATTCCAGGTGCGGCTGTTTTGCAACCCGGCATTGGTGCCGGCAATAGAAAGATTTGCCCAGTTTGCTGTTGTATAATCAATACCTACCATATAGGCTGCACCACTTTCAAAAGCGCCTTCTTTTTGATAAGTGATCCCATAATGATTTATCCAGGGCAACTGTATAGTTGATTTGGTGTTTTTAGTGTTAACCAAACTATCGGCAGGTACGTTTTCGCTGCCGGTACTGTCAAAATAAAACTGACTTACAATATAGGAGCTTTGAACGTTGATTTTGTTGCCTACCGAAGCCGAGTAACCAAATATCAGGTGTTTGGTAGCCGAAAAATCAATTGTGTATTGGGTGCCGAAATCAAAATTAAATCCGCCAATATGATTAGCCTGCTCAACACGCGAATTCAGGAAGTTTGAAATTCCAGGTACTTCTGTAGATTGATCTTCTTTAAGGTTACCAAAGATGTAGGATGCATTGGCTCCAAGTGTAAGATGTTTGCCGATACCGAAACCGTAACCGATATAGGCTTTGGAAAGACTACCTTCACCTGTATAACTATAGTTAACTGTATTTGTATCAACCGGCGATGAAGAACCAAAGCCCTTAGCCGTTTGAATATAATTATACCCCAATTCGGTATATGGCACAAGCCCAAGCCCTAAAGACGAATGCTTGGAAACCGGAAAAGCAAATGAAATATGGCTGAGTCTGGTATTTGAATTTTTTTGATTTGAAAACCCGGTTTTACTCAGGGTGAGTGAATTGGTATAAAATCCGGCATCAATTACTGTGTAGTTTATGTTGCCGTATGCAGCAGGGTTGATGATATTGATACTGTTAAATCCACCGATGGTATTGGTAGCGGTAGCTATACCACCCATACCAATGTTTTGTGGCATCAATTGGGAGTCAAAATCGCCGATTCCGTAACGGGAATATGGTGAACTGGTAGTTGCGGTTGATTGCGACCTTGCTTCCAGTACACAAACAGCAAGAATAAATGTTATAAAGAGCCTTGTATATTTAATCATTATTTATTGTTATAGCTGCGTTTAAACCTTTCAGAACCAAATAGGGCTCAATTTTAACGTAGGGGGCAAAGATGCTATTTTTCAACAGAGTATCAAAAAAAATACTGTCGCCTCCTGTTAGTATAATATTAGTTTCAGGCTCTTTGGCCCGGTATTTCTCAATGAAGCCTAAAAGCTCAAATCTGACACCATTTTGCACTCCCGAATGTATCGCAGTTTCGGTGTCGTCGCCCAGGTCTACAGCAAAGTGTTCGTCGGCTTTTAACAGCGGCAAAGCGCCAGTATAATCATGTAAAGCCTTATAACGCATATTTAAGCCCGGCGATATACTGCCTCCAAAATAATTTCCTTCGGCATCAATATGATCATAGGTTATGGCCGTTCCTGCATCTATAACAAGGCTTGATTGGCCCGGATATAATTGATGTGCACCAATTACTGCGGCCAAACGATCGGCGCCCAGTGTTTTCGGACTTTTATAACGATTATTTATCCCGGCAGTCTTTTCAGAATTAAAATACTCAAGCCTGATATATTGCGCCAACTCATCCCGCCATGCTTCTTTTTCCTTGCGAACCGACGATATAATTCCCTGCTTTACGTTGAATTTGTCGACGATCTCAAGCACCGATGCAGCATCAATAAAGGGCTTGCTTCCAAAATATAACAGCTCTTCCTGGTTAAAAACTGCAACTTTGATCAGGGTATTGCCAATGTCAATAACCAGGTTTGCCATCAGGCCCTTACCAATGATAAGATAGATTCGAAAATCGCCAGCCCGTCCTGATTGGCAAGTAAAGCATCAGCAGCACGTTCAGGGTGCGGCATCATACCAAATACATTACGCTCCTTATTGCAAACGCCGGCGATATTTTGAATAGATCCATTCGGGTTCGATTCGTCAGTGATATTGCCACTTTCATCACAATACCTGAACAGGATCTGGTCGTTGTCATTCAACGATTTCAATGCATCACTGTCAGCAAAATAATTTCCTTCGCCATGCGCTATCGGTATTTTTAACGCACGCTCAAGATCGATCTGAGAAGTAAGTAATGAATTATTGGTTTGAGTGCGCAGATAAATATTGCTGCAATTGAATTTGCGGTTTGCATTATGCAATAATGCCCCTGGTACAAGGCCTGCCTCAGCTGCGATCTGAAATCCGTTACAGATACCAAAAACATATCCGCCCCGGGCAGCAAACTGTATCACTTCCTGCATTATGGGCGAAAAGCGTGCAATAGCACCCGATCGCAGGTAATCTCCGAATGAAAAACCTCCGGGAAGAACGATAAAATCGCTGCCCTGCAAATCGTGGTCTTTATGCCACAGGCGAACTACCTGTTGGCCCATGATGGTTTCCAGTACGTGAATTACATCTTCATCGCAATTAGAACCAGGAAATATTACTACGCCAAATTTCATTATTCAGAATTTTTTTAGTGGAAATTAAGCCTGTACCACCAAAATGCTTTGCTGCTGATGGTGCAGGTTTCCCGCTACAAAACTAACATAACCCCCGAAATTAGGACGAATCAAATCGTTAAAAAGTGTTAAACTGGAAATAGATGATACTGGCCAGCAATAAAATATATAGCGACTCGTAAAACCAGCGCCGATTGGCATATAAAAAATAGTAGGAAAAAAAGATTGCTACAGGTACGGCACAAAGCAGGAAATGATCTAAATGAAAGTCGGGACGGATGTAGAATGAAAATCCTGCAACAAGCATAACCAGGGTGAGCAATTGCAGTGATTTACGTATTTGAACAAAGCTTTTGAAGAAGTTTTGCTGTAATTTAAAAAAGCCAAGCACCAGGATACAAATTACCGGCACCAGTACCAGATAATTAAAATAGTTGAAATTAATAACTACCTGAAACTTTGCTGCCAGCGGAAGCCAAATGGCAAAAAACTGGGGCATAGCGTCGCCCAGGTAGTATGATACTGCAAGGAAAAAGAAAATTGTAGCAAAACCAATAATACAGGCCACCCATTCGCGCCAGTTAAATGGCCTGAAAATGATCAATGCTATCCAAATGGTTAAAAACAGGTAAATAAAGGGCAGATAAAATAAGGTACCAATAGCTACAATCATCCCCAGATCATAAGAAGTGGATTTTACATCGTCGCCTTTATAAAAGCTAAACATCTTGAACAGCATCCAGATCACCAGAAAATTACAGACGAGAGGCGCACCCAACATGAGGAAGGGCGTAAATAAACTGGATGCCGTAATATACATCAACCCGGGTAAAAAAGTGGATTTGCCCAACAGGTTGTGGTAATTGACCAGGTAATTAACCAGCAAGGCCTGGATAAAAACGACAATGCCTGCAAAGAAAAGATCAAGATCGGCAGGAAGAACAAATTGATAATTTTTTGAGAGGTGCAGCCGCGAGAAAAGCTCGGCAAACGGGAAATCACCTTTATCCGGAATTGCCGGCAAAACGCTAACCCGCAACAAGATCAGTATAACAGCCAGCCAAAGCATGTTCAGCGGATTATAGGATCGGAATAGTTTGATCATTGGGCTGCAGATTTCATTGGCAATATTAGCAGAAAAACTGCTTACCCCGAAATGGAACCCGGGCGTGCGTATCGTTTGACCATATCGTCAATGATCAGGCCTGTCTCATCCGGAAAAAAAACTTCAGTTCTTTTTGTATCATCGATCCAGGCATTGGCTTTTTCAACAAAGGTTTCGTCTATTGTTTCCAATACTGGCACACCTAAACGCGATGCTGCTAAAGCGTTGCAATGTTGCTCATACTGCCCGCTCATGGGGATCATCAATACCTTCTTTTTTAAAAAGAGAGCTTCTGCCGGACCCTCAAAGCCACCGCCGGTCAAAAGGCCTTCACAACTCGCCATACTGGTATTGAAACCTTCATTACCAACCGGGAATATTTGCACGTTACCTTCCCGATAGGCTTCTTTCTGACGCTTGGAAAACACATGCCATTCTACGTTGCGGGTTTGCGACAAATATTTTACCAGGGTCCTGTCATCATAAGCCGGAAGATAAACTGTGTAGTGACCTTTATTTGTAGGACTCAATTGCCGTATACCGCTTCGAATAACGGGCGTGTGTATAAAATCATCATATCGTTCAAAATGAAATCCAATATGATGGGTAGTGGGGGAATAGTATTTAAAAAGCCACTCCGCATAGTTCCACTTCGCAGGACGGGGGGTTTTTCTTGAGATGAATGAACACTGATGACTCAATGATACAGATGGTAGTTTTTGTACCCGGCAAGCCCATGCACTAACGGGTTCAAAATCATTGATGATCAAATCATATTGCTTCAGGGGCAAACTATGAATATCACGCCATAGCTGCCGAAGGTTCATCAATTTATAGGTAGCCCAATTGTCGACGCCGCCTTTAGTACCGAATACAAAACTAAAACCGTGTAAACGGTATTGCAGCGGTTGCGACAATGAAACTTCTGCTTCGGTACCACTCACCAACAAATCCAGTTCGCCGTACTCCTGTAATATCGGCACAATTTCCCTGGCCCGGCTGATATGGCCATTCCCGGTACCTTGTATTGCGTAGAGTATTTTCACGTTGTAGTTGGAAAGGTAGAAAATTGCAATTTGTAAGCTTGAAGCCGTTTTTGGTATTATAGTTCGGCTAATAACCTAACCACAAAAGTAACAGCCTGCGCATTTGAAGCCAAGCTAATTTCAAACATTACAACATTACAACTTTAAAACAATTAATTCACCTCAAGCTTAAAACGCTCCAACAGGTTTTTAACATCCAGTTTGGCATCCAGATCTTCTGAATCGGACAGGTCTTCCTCATCGATATCTGTATTGAAGTGCTCAGGCTCATACTTAAAGATGCTCCATTTGCCAAAGTTATATTCCAGAGCCGTCAGACTTTCTACCCAATCGCCTGAATTAAGATAGGTTACAGAACCTGTTTTATCGGTAGACTGCATTTCCCTGATCTCGGCATGGTGAATATGGCCGCATATTACAAAGCTGTATTTCTTTTCGACAGCAAGATCGGCAGCAGTTTGTTCAAATTGATTAATAAACTTCACCGCATCCTTGAACCTGGCTTTCACTTTTTGTGAAAAGCTCATTTTGTCGCGACCAATTTTGGTCAGGAACCAGTTGGTTAAACTATTGATCAGTATCAGCGTATCATAGCCCACTGCCCCTAATTTAGCCAGCCATTTAGAATGCTGCATAGTAACGTCGAACACATCGCCATGAAAAATCCAGGCCTTATGGCCGTCAATATTCAGGATCAGCTTGTTGCGCAGATGAAAAGATCCCAGGTCGAAATCGGCAAATTTACGCAGCATTTCATCGTGGTTACCGGTAAGATAATGAACAGGCACGCCATCTGTCACAAATTTCAATATACGGCGCACAACTTTCATATGACTTTCAGGCCAGTAGGATTTACTAAACTGCCAGATATCTATGATGTCTCCATTCAGTATCAGCATTTTAGGTTTGATACTCTTGAGATATTTAAGTAACTCTTTTGAATGGCACCCATAGGTACCCAAATGCAGGTCGGAGATTACGACGATGTCTACTTCGCGCTTTGCCATAAAATTTTAGGGGGATAATGTGCCTTCCGGCGGGATTTGCCGGTAAATTGATCTGAGGATCGTGGTATGAAACGACTATTCGTCGTCGTCTTCCTCATTAACTTTTAATTCATAAGGGCTGAGGTAAAATATGCCTAATAGTAAAAGCAATCCAACAACAACCAGGTAAGCAAACTCAAAATTCATATCGGGATATTTCACAAATGTCAACAACTCAGATTATCTGAATATTAAGACTATATGAAATTAAAAAGGTTTCATTCCCGGCTAAATTTTTTTTCGATACGATCTAACTGGCGGATATGATGTTTTAAATGAATAAGGATGAATTTAAACCATTGCCGGGCATTCAGCATGCCCAATCGCGGATGACCAATACGGTTTTGTGGTTTGGAATCAAATAATAGTTTGGCTACCGTATCAATTCGCTTTCGACTTTTGATGATCAGGTTGCGAGCATCTTCTATACTTATTTTTTTGACCGGGCTTCTTTCCAATATTGCAGGTGGCACTTTTACCCGGCCCGGAAATACACCGAAGGTAAAAACAAACAGGCCTATCAGCGTGCGGCCTTTAGCTGTAGGAACGCATGTTCCGTTAGTGCATTTTTCAAGCGCAATGCTTGAACCAATGGTAGCCTGCATGATATGGGAGTATACTTCGGCACGTGACCACCCACCTCCCGGGGGGCTTAGCTCAAATTCTTCGTCGGAAATTGCATCGAGACGGTTTCGGTATTCATCGAGAACAGCTTCTATCGCACGGCGTTCGGCTTCAATGGTCATAAAGGATATCAGGCTTTGAATTTACAGATTCGAATTTAAGTAATAAGCAGGCAGAAAAGTTTATAAAATTTCCATCAATTCATTTAACCGCGAGATCTGTACAGGGACATCATCCGGCTTTTCTATTCCATTAGGGTTAAAAAAGATAGCGTCAATGCCAAAATTCAGCGCGCCATATACGTCAGCCTCCAAACTGTCACCTATCATTAAACTTTCGGGTTTAGATGCCCCTGCAAGTTGGAGCGCATGCATAAAAATAGCCTTATCGGGTTTGTTAACACCAACGATCTCGGATATGACCACATTTTGAAAGTATTTGCCAATGTCTGTGCCACTTATCTTTGCTTCTGTTGATTCCCGGAAGCCATTTGATATCAGGTGCAGGAAATATTTCGAACTCAGGTATTCCAGTGTTTCGCGCGAACCCGGAAACAAATTGGTTTTAGTTGGGCAGAAACGAACATAATGATCTTCAAATCCATCCGGTATCAGTGAAGGTTCCATACCCAACTCAAGAAAAGTCTGTTTGAATCGTGCTTCCCGCAACTGGTCTTTTGTGATCTTGCCAGTATGATAGTCGGCCCAAAGTCGATGATTATTTCGGGTATAGGTTTCAATAAACAAATCAGCTGACTGCAGACCCAGATCCTGTAATCGGTAAACGTTATATAATTCCTGCAAGGTTTCTTCTGCATTTTTATCAAAATCCCAGATGGTATGATCAAGGTCGAAAAAAATATGCTTTTTTAATGCGAAATGCGATGTGTTGATTACGGAATTCATGTAGAGTGCCAACGCAAAGCTACACTTATTTAATGCGGAATGCGAAATGTCAATTGCGGAATGGGAAGGGTTGAGTGCGGAGTTCGGAATGTTGATGTAAAATGCGGAGTGCGAAATGCCTATTGCGGAATGAGAATGTTAAATGTGGAGTGCGAAGTGCCAGTTGCGGAATGAGAAGGGTTGGGTGCGGAATGAGAATGTTAAATGCGTAGTACGAATTCAAAAAACTCCGCATTTGGCATTTCGCACTCCGAAATCAAAAAACTATCTATTCACTAAACCTTATCACCAAAGGCCAAATCGCCGGCATCGCCCAGTCCCGGAACAATGTAGGCCTTTGAGGTCATTTCTTCATCAATGGCACCTATCCACAAATGGACTTTTGGAAGGTTAGCTTTTACATGTTCTATCCCTTCGGTACTGGCTATGATAGCAGCAATATGAATTTCTTTAATTGCGTATGTTGCTAATAATTGCTTGCAAACTTCAACTACACTCTGACCTGTTGCCAGCATGGTGTCGCATAAAATAAGTACCCTTCCATCGAGATTTGGTGTAGAAATATGATCGATATTGATGATAAAATCGCCATTCTTGCGCACTTTCCGGTATGCGGTGATAAATGCTGATGGAGAGCGATCAAAAAAGTTTAAAAATCCCTGGTGAAATGGCAGGCCGGCCCGCAGGATTGTACCGAGCACGGGTTGCGTTTGTGGCACGTTGATATTTGCTATGCCAAGCGGAGTTTGGACTTCCGTATTGACATATTTTAGTTTCTTACTGATCTCATAGGCCAATATTTCACCGATCCGTTCCTGATTTTTACGGAATCGGAGGCGGTCCTGTTGAATGACGGCATCGCGCAACTCAGCCAAAAACTGGTTTGCCACCGTATTGGTTTTGTTGAGTATGAAAAACATGTTTAAATCTACAGGTTTTGCACGCAATTTTTCTAAAACGATCATCGGATTAATTGGTTAAAATTGATTCGGTTGAGATACTTATTTAACTAACAAACGAAATGTATTTGAATTGAGTTTTTTAAAAATTGACCTATTTTTTACCAGGCTCAAAAAAGCTATGTGGCTTAGTTTTGGCATCATTAATTCGTACTTTTGCTGGTAACCTATGGAATTTAAACTAACCTCATTATACCAACCAACAGGAGATCAGCCCGAAGCTATCAGGCAGTTGGTTCAGGGTATCAATAATAATGATACGTATCAAACCCTGCTTGGCGTTACAGGTAGTGGAAAAACATTTTCCATAGCCAATGTGATCGCCCAAACACAGCGTCCAACGCTCATCCTCAGTCATAATAAAACCCTGGCTGCTCAGCTTTACGGCGAGTTTAAACAGTTCTTTCCGGAGAATGCGGTCAACTACTTTGTATCTTATTACGACTATTACCAACCCGAGGCATTTATACCTACCACCAATACTTATATTGAAAAAGATCTTCAGATAAACGAAGAGATAGAAAAACTACGCTTACGTACAACTTCAGCCCTGATGTCGGGGCGCAGGGATGTAATTGTTGTATCTTCTATTTCCTGTATATACGGTATGGGTAACCCTGATGATTTTAAAGACTCGGTGTTTCGTTTCGCCGTAGGAACCAGAATTAGCAGGAATGCATTTCTGCACCGTTTGGTTGAAATTTTGTACGCCCGGACCACAGCAGATTTTAAACGTGGTACCTTCAGGGTAAAAGGTGACATTGTTGATATTTATCCGGCATATCTGGATTATGCTTATCGGGTGTCTTTCTTTGGGGATGATATCGAAGAGTTAAGCAGTTTCGATCCTTCAACTGGTAAGACCATAGAAAAAACGACACATATGGTGGTTTTCCCGGCAAACCTATATGTAGCACCACGCGAACGTTTTACCCAATCCATCTGGGCCATACAGGAAGAACTTGAAGTACGTAAAAAGCAGTTTATCGATGACCAGCGTTTCCTGGAGGCAAAACGCCTTGAAGAAAGGGTGAATTACGATCTGGAGATGATACGTGAACTTGGCTATTGCTCGGGCATAGAAAATTATTCGAGATTTTTTGATGGACGCAAGCCGGGTGCACGCCCCTTTTGTTTGTTAGACTACTTCCCGGACGATTATTTAATGGTGATAGACGAGAGCCACGTTACGGTACCCCAGATCAGAGCAATGTACGGCGGTGACCGCTCGCGAAAAATATCGTTGGTTGAATATGGCTTTCGATTACCGGCTGCTTTAGACAACCGCCCGCTCAACTTCCAGGAATTTGAAAACCTGGCACCACAAACTATTTATGTAAGTGCCACACCAGGAGATTTTGAACTGGAAAAATGTGGTGGCGTTGTAGTAGAGCAAGTTATACGCCCAACCGGACTGTTGGATCCGGTGATCGACATCAGACCTGTCATCAACCAGGTGGACGACCTACTGGAAGAAGTAGATCAAACAGTAAAACAGGGTGACCGCGTTTTGGTGACTACCCTAACCAAACGTATGTCGGAAGAACTGGCAAAATATATGGACAAACTCGGCATAAAATGCCGCTACATCCATAGCGAAGTAAAAACGCTGGAACGGGTAGAGATTCTGCGAGGGCTGCGGCTGGGTGAGTTTGATGTTTTGATCGGGATAAATTTGCTGCGTGAAGGTCTTGACTTACCGGAGGTTTCGCTGGTAGCCATTCTGGATGCTGATAAAGAAGGCTTCCTGCGCTCTGAACGGTCACTGATCCAGACAATAGGCCGTGCAGCACGTAATGACCGGGGACGAGTGATCATGTATGCAGATAAAATAACCGACTCCATGCGCATCACCATCGATGAAACGAATCGCAGGCGCGAAAAACAAATAGCCTATAACCAGGAACACGGGATAACGCCAAGAACAGTCGGCAAATCGCGCGAAGCTATTATCGAACAAACTTCGGTAATGGATTTTGTTGGCGGTGTGCAAAAAGCTTATGTGGAGGCCGACTCGGTATCTCTGGCTGCTGACCCAATCGTTCAATACATGAATAAAGCCGACCTGAAGAAGGCTATCGAAAATACCCGCCGGGAAATGGTCACTGCCGCAAAAGATATGGATTTCCTGCAGGCAGCTAAATTGCGCGACGAAATGTTTGCTCTTGAAAAACTGATGGAAGAAAGATTTTAAACAGCCTGGCAAAATTTAAATGACTATACCATGATGTAACATTTAAAACCGCTGCAAGTCAAAAAAATCGATGAAAAATCAGATAAAAACATTTTTTGCGTTTTAAACTTATATTTGTACTCCAAAATTTAGTCAGATGGAATTTATTCGTTTTCTATTCATAGCCATACTTATATTATATATCATTCGCGCAGCTGTACGCCTTTTGTTACCCATGTTGTTTCAAAGCGTAGTAAATAAAGCACAGGATGCTCAACAGCAACAATACCGCAGGCAAGCACCAGAAGGGAAAGTAATTGTTGATTATGTGCCTGAAAAAAAGAAAAAATCAATACCAGATTCTGAAGGCGACTTTGTTGACTACGAAGATGTAAAGTAATATGCGCGACCCGCTAGAGAGACCACCTATTTTTACGCGCCGGCATTATGGCACTCCTGAAACGTTTACGCTTATTGTAATCAACTATGCGGTAGTAACCTTTGGTTTGATGATCTTCGGCACATCGGATCATAAGATCAATTGGTTTTTTTGGGTGGTGCTGGCAATTCTGGCAATTTATAACGCCTATAGTATTTACCGTTATCGCGAAGAATATAACAAAGTGGCGATCATCGCCTATGTTATAAGCACTGCAGGATTAGGTCTGTTATTTTTAATGGTCTAAGTCGCTTTCGCATCCATATCACCCTGTATCAAAAATAAATTTCTATTCTAACTCAAATTTCTATTTTTGGGGGATTATATTTTTTTCACCTCATTCAATTTAGATGGATAATTGGTTCAAGCGAAATGGTACCCACCTGGTCATCATAGGAATTTTAATAGCTATCAGCTTCTTTTACTTTACACCGGCATTTCAGGGAAAAACCCTGGGCCAGGCTGATGTTATCGGCGCACAATCTACCCAAACCGAAATAAACCATTACAGAGATAAGGATACTACGATATTGTGGACCAACCAGATTTTTGGAGGTATGCCAACTTTCCAGATATGGGCCCCTTATCCTGACAATGTGACCACCTGGGTAGTAAGGGCAATCACTACGGTATTTCCTAACCCAATTTACAATGTATTCCTTTTATTATTCGGAACTTACTTCCTGTTTATTGTATTGAGGGCCGGCCCCTGGCTTGCTGCGGCGGGCTCTGTGGCATTTACCTTCACATCCTATAATGTTATTTTACTGCTTGCCGGGCACACAAACCAGGTGTTTGCCATCGCTTTTTTTGCCCCTATACTTGCTAGTATCATACTTACGCTTAGGGGAAAATATCTTGCCGGGGGTGCTTTAACAGCATTATTCCTGGCATTGGAGATTCGTGCCAACCACGTACAAATGACCTATTACCTGCTGATATCCTTATTTATTTTTATTGCGATTGAGGCTTATCATGCCATTAAAAGCAAAACCGCAGGTAACTTTCTAAAATCATTGACTTACCTCGGAGGCGCAGTATTAATTGCTTTGGCCGTTAATGCTTCTTCACTTTGGAGCACCTACGAGTACGGTAAAGATACCATCCGTGGCCAATCTAACCTGAAACAAAATACATCCGAACCAAGCAGCGGTCTGGATAAAACTTATGCTTACCAGTACAGTGAAACTCCTCAGGAATCTCTTTCTTTTCTAGTACCTTATGCAGCAGGAGGAAGTTCGCAGAACGAAGGCCTTGATCAAAACTCTGAGGTAGTTAAAGCCTTAAAAGATAAAGGCATACCAGAAGATCAGGCTTATACCGCAGCGCAGCAGATTACCGGCAGCTTTCAGGGTCTATCTTTGTATTGGGGCGACAAACCATCAACAGCGGGTCCGGTTTACTTCGGCGCGGTTGTATTTTTCCTGTTTGTTTTTGGCCTGATCATTATAAAAAATCGCATCAAATGGTGGCTGCTGGCAACAGTTGTACTCACCGTGCTCCTATCCTACGGCGGAAACTTTCCATTCGTGTCAGATTTTTTCTTTAAATATTTTCCACTTTATAATAAGTTTCGTGCTGTTGAATCAATATTGGCTGTTACCGGTCTATGTTTCCCCATCCTTGCGGTACTGGCAATTAAAGAATTGGTTGATACTGCAGACAAGACCGATTTGTTCAAGAAACTTAAAATCTCATTTTATATCACCGGCGGCTTAGCATTAATACTGATTGTAGCTCCTGGCTTTTTCCTGAACTTCCGTTCATCCAGCCAATTAACCGGCATATCCTCACTTGCGCAAGCAATGAAAGGCGATAATGGAGCGGCTAACGCTGTTGCCAGTGCTTTGGTAAAAGATCGTCAGAACCTGGAGTTTTGGGATGCCGTTCGTTCACTGGTATTTATCAGTATCACCTTTGGATTACTCTGGCTGTATTTTAAAGAAAAAATAAAATCCCCAATCCTATATTTCGCCCTATTTGCATTGATTTTGGTCGATCTTTGGCAGGTTGATAAACGTTATCTTAAAGATTCAAATTTTGCCGATAAACAAGATGCATCACAGGTGGTAAAAGCCCGTGAAGTTGATCAGTTTATTCAGCGGGATGCCGACCCGGATTTCCGTGTAGTAGATTTGACCCAGAACCCGCGTTATGATGTAACTACCCCATTCTTCCATAAAACGCTATGGGGCTATTCAGCTGCCAGGCTAAAACGTATTGAAGAACTTTTCGATAACCAGTTTTCGAAAACCGTTAACCAGGATGTGTTGAATATGTTCAATGTTAAGTTCATAATTAACCAGGATCCTAAAACCGGCAACCTCTCCATGGTACACAATACCAATGCCTGCGGCCATGCCTGGTTTGTGAAAGAAGTAGAATATGTGAAAGATGCCGACGAGGAAATGAAAGCCATCAGTGCTTTTTCACCAAAAGATAAAGCGATTGTTGATCAAAGCTTCAAAAAACTATTGGAAGGAAAGAATGCAGGCTTTGCATCTGATGGAAACATTGAGCTTACAAGCTATTCTCCTGATCATTTAACTTATAAAAGTGGTAATACGGCAAATTCAGTTGCTGTATTCTCCGAGGTTTATTACGATAAGGGTTGGAAAATGTATATCGACGGTGTTGAAAAACCATATTTCCGTGCTGATTATCTCTTACGCGCAGCGCTGATACCTGTAGGAAACCACAAGATCGAATTTATCTTCCATCCGGCGTCGTACTATACCGGTGAAAAGATCTCGCTAGCAGGCTCTGTATTGCTAATTCTGGCGCTTGGTGGCGCAGCCTTTGCCGGATTCCGGAAAAAAGGTGAAACCTTGCCGCTTACTGAAACAGTAGTAGAAAAAGAAAAACCATCGGCTAAAAAGAAATAGTCGGTTTAATAAAACAAAAAAAGCGATGTTAGAAATGACATCGCTTTTTTTGTTTTCAGTAGTAACTGATAATAGTGATATATCTACTTAGTCATTTGTCTTCCGGTATTTTATCCAATACCATCCCAGGTTAACAGCAATAATAGCATGATTGAATAGGGTTGGCAACAAACCGTAGTGCCGTTTCATGATATTAAACCGTTCTATCAGGCTTTGGCGATGACGCTTTTTGGACATACCGCCAACCAAATATTTTGCCACGTATTGGCGAACATTTACAATTTTTTCAGCCTTTTTTGCTGCGTTTAAAATCCAGTCGATATCGGCGCTTAATTGGTATTGCCTGTTAAACGGCTCCGTTATCGAGCGTTTAACATAAATTGCCTGGTGGCTAACACTCATGCCATATTTAAAGCTGCGCCAATTGAATCTTTCCGGTGCTTTGTGGCGACGTTGGCCCAGACTTTGCCCTGCAGCATCGATCATTTCTGTCTCGCCGTAATAAATATCTGCATCGTCGGCAGTTGCAAAAACATTGGCTACGGTGTCTTTCACAAAGATCTCATCGCCCGAATTCATGAACAGCAAATAATCTCCGGTAGCGGATGCCAGGCCCTTATTCATGGCGTCATAGATACCCTGGTCCTTTTCACTGATCAATATAGCCAGTCGTTCCTTGTATTTTTTGATGATATCCAGAGTACCGTCGGTGGACAGACCGTCCACGATGATGTATTCGATATTAGGATAAGTTTGTTCCAGCACCGAAAGCATCGTCCGCTCAATATCGGCGGCGTTGTTATAAATGATGGTGATGACGCTTAATTTCGGTTGAAACATATTACTTTATTACGGCTGTGCCCCTCTGCGAAACCCTCTGTGAACGCTGTGGTTAAAATTTTTAGCCAACGCGTTCACAGATTTCACACAGACAATACTTTATTATATAATTCAATATGCCTTGTTGCGATGACTTTTTCAGAAAACTGATCCATTACGGTTTGCCTGGCATTTTTATTTAGCTCATTACGTTCCGGAAAATTGATCACCCACTGCATGCCATCTGCAAAACTTTCTGATGAACGATATTCGGCCACATAACCATTTTGCTGATGTTTCACCATATCCGGAATACCGCCGGTATTAAATGTGATCACCGGCGTACCACTTGAAAGGCTTTCCATAACCGTATATGGCAAATTATCTTCGAGCGAGGGGATCAAAAATGCATCAGCAGCAGCGTAACAAAGTGCCAGCTTTTCATCATTGCTAATGGTACCCAGGAAAATGGTCTTAAACGGAAATTCGGGCAGGTCTTCGGCGTTACGATTTCCAAATACAACCAGCTCAATTTGGTCAGATTTATCCCCCAATCGATTTTTTAATAACTCAAGTGCCTCAAGTAAATAGCTCGTTCCCTTGTGGAGGTCCTTACGCGAAGGCATAAACCCGCTCAGGAAAATAAATTTATCTTTATCAAATCCTGCCTTCTCTTTTGCTTCTGCCTTGTTTAATGGTTTAAATATATCCGTTTCAAGCGTATTGGCAATTTGTGCTACCTGCTTGCCCCTCATCAAACTACTTTGAATGATGGAATTTTGCATCCAGGTACTGGGTGCAATTATTGTAAAATCAAGCTTGCTATAGGCTTCCTTTTTCTGCTGCCAGATCCGATGCGAATAATCGTTTGGATCAGCATTCTTAAGCAAGGGGCAGTTACCACATTCTTGTTTGAATTGTTCGCAGGTGTAGCGTACATGGCAACCACCGGTAAACGCATTGCTATCGTGGAAGGTCCATACTACAGGCTTGCCCAGTTCGGCAATTTCGGCCAGATGTTTTGGGTTTAAAAATCCATGATTGATCCAATGCAGGTGGATGATATCTGCGGCTATAACAGCTGGATGATGTATCACAGAGCGCCCGAACCAGGCAAAGGAAAATGGGGTTTTTAAAGCTTTCAGGTATCTTTTGGCTAATATTCGCTCCATAATAATTGCCGCCGCGCTCCTTGCTTTCTGCAACAAATTTGTATTAAATTCGCCTATATCGGGGTTTTTACCAAATTTGTAATGAACAATTACTTTTGATTCAATACCCTGACCAAGTAAAGCGCGGTTCAGCCGGATGCTGGCTCTGCCCGCGCCACCGTTACCGTCATAGGTATTTAAATGCACTACTTTCAAGACTTTCAAAAATACACTTATTCGCCTGAAATCAATTTTACCAGTATGAAAAAACTGTTTGGCTGACTTTCTTTTCCTTTTCTATAAATAATCTTGCCAGGTTCTGATTCCCGGCCGTCCGATCCAACGCTTCCCCTTGATGGTAAAACAGTTTAAGTCAGCTATAATACTGATTTACAGAAAATGAACATCTATGTTAAAAGTAGGTTCACAAATCAACTGAAAGGCTTAGATCCGTAGTTAGATAAAGCGATAGATGAGATGTTGAAGGATTTAAAAAAGTCGTGCACTGAAACAAGACCAAATAGTTTTCTTTTTAAGAATTGAATTTTTTTATGAATTTCCGTCAATTGGCGCTTCGTTTAATAGCCTGCCTCATTACATTTTTGATTGTATACCTTTTGGTCTCCTGTATGTTCCTGAAAGATTTCGCAACTTCGCTTGAACCCGGTTGGCATACAACCATTTATCCGCCGGTTGGCATGCCGTGAGCTATCCCTTTGGTAATTCCTTTACGTTAACTTTTGCTATATTTATTTCTACTGCTTTTGTATATCTGCTATATAAATACCTATTAAGGTTTTTAACTTTTATTTGGTTAAAAATCTTTTCTTTGCACCGGGATGGCAAACGAACTAACCGATAAAGCATTCTGGGCTAATTACTGGGAATCAAAAACAGGATTGGCTTTTAAGGTGCCCGGCAATTACACTTTTTATAAGCTATTAAAAAGTATCGTCGAAAAAAATAATTCGGCTTCGGCGGTGGAACTTGGTGGATTTCCGGGCTACTATGCGATCTTTCTCAAAAAATACTTCGGGCTTAATACTACGCTGTTTGATTTTTATGTTCACCAAAAAGTACTGAAAGAAGTACTTGTCGCCAATGAACTCACGGAAAAAGATATTGATGTGATTGAAGGCGATTTATTCAGTTATCAGCCTGCAACGCAATATGACCTGGTACTATCCTGCGGATTGATCGAACACTTTAACGATACAAAAGACATTATTGCCCGTCATCTCACTTTCCTTAAACCGGGTGGAACACTGTTCATAACCCTACCCAATTTTACAGGTATCAACGGATGGGTACAGCGCAGGTATGATATGAGTAATTACGAGAAACATAACATCAGCAGTATGAACCCGGAAGCACTGGCGCAATATTGCCTCGAGCTGGGTTTGAAGGATGTTAGTGCAGGCTATTACGGCAAATTCTCGGTATGGCTGGAGAACCGCGAGCAGCAAAACGGTTTTACCAAAGCATTTTTGAAAACGATATGGCTGGCAGGAAAAGTATTCACCAAAATTATTCCGGTTGAAAGTAAATCACTTTCTCCTTATATTGTACTTACGGCTACTTCGTAGCCTTATTTGATGGTAGGTATTTTTGACGAAGCTGTCCAATAAATCTTAAACCTCTTTGCAGCAAAGTGCCCTTTCGACCTGAAAGGAACTGTCGGATCGCCTGATAGGCTTGCTCGTTTTCTTTAAGTTCGGACGGGAATTCAGTTACCGGTTTTTGCGATACCTGCACATGGTAGGTGCGTTCATTATTGGAGTGTACGCCAGATCCATCATGACCTATATTATGTACCAACGAATGTGAGGGATTGAGCGTTAAACCACCTTTCAAAAATATAGAAGCATACCATCGTATGGCCCAGGAATTGTTACGCCCTGATTTAAACTGCTCGATCTGCTTCCAGAAATTCATTTTGCCCTCGATAGAAAATTGATGTATCGCCGCTCTGTCAAATTGGCCAATCAGATGATCAATATCAGGCTCAAAATCTTTCCAAGCTCTTGCCCAGGTGGCCCAGCCCCAACTTGTAGCAGCACGGTAAAAGAAAGTTTGTGGCAACGATTTATCAGGCAAATCGTACATATAAGCGCCAATATGCATTACCTTTTCTACTTTGGCATAGTGATCAAGCGCCTCGTTAAAATATTGAAGTGTATAAGGAGATGACAGCAGGTCATCCTCGAAAACGATCACTTTATCGTATTCGTTCACCAGTTTAGTAACCCCGCTGATGATGGAGTTGGCCAAACCCAGGTTATGGTCGCGTTCAATTAATTTGACAGATTTAAACCCTGTTGTTTCTTTAGCCAAAAGTCGCACTTGCTCCACTTTTGAATTATCGGCTTCCGTTTTGGGCCCGTCGGAAAAAATAAAAAGCCGCGATTCCTCAGCCAACAGATTTTTTTGCAAATAACTGATGGTCCGCCGGGTATGCTCGGGCCGGTTATAAACAAAAAGGGCAATGGGTGCCAGGTTTTGCATGTTAAGCTGGGTTTCAGAATATGTTTACCTGCTCGTCGGCTTTTTTGCAAAGTACGGTATAGGCATTAGCTAACTCCTCACTCTTCTTTTTACCACCAAAGCTAATGATGGCTTTTTTAAGCGCATATTCGGTGTTGATCTTCAGATCGGTGATCATGCTTTTTGTTTTCTTTTGGTTTACGTAAGTATTAAATTTCGTTACCTCGGGCTCTATCATTGAGGTAAGATCGGTAACTATTTGAAATCCTTCCGTAAGCAGCAAATATCTGAGCGATGAAGGTGTGTACACATTAATATGTCCGTAAGCCAGGAAATGTTTTATTTTTTTGTCGACATCAGCCTTATAGTCGCGCGGCACCTCGATCAGTACCCATGCTGCTACCCTTTTCAATTCGCGCAGCAGCAGGCGCTCATGTTCAACATGCTCCAAAACATGCGAAAGGATGATCAGATCGAAGCTATTATCAGCATAAGGCAAATGATAGCCGTCAAAAATACTTACTGTTTGAAGGCCGCTGATATTTCGTGCCTTTATATGTTCAACACCGCTTTCCGAAATTTCTACTGCATGATACTCCGCAGCAAAGTTTTGTTCGGACAATAATTGTAATATACTGCCATCCCCTGCGCCTACCTCCAAAACCTTTTTAAAATCCCGTCCCTTACATACATCAACAATATGCTGTGCCTTATATTTAGCGCCAAGCATACGCCATGCTTCGTCGTGTTTATTATAAAATTCGTCGTAAGCGGTTTTAACGCTGTCGGTGATCATCTGCTCCTGCATACCTGCGAAGATAAGAAGATTTCAATTTTATTGAATCGAAACCGAATTCTAATGTTTGCAGGTCGCTTTAAAATTCGAAAGGCTCTTTATTTAGAATATAGAGGTCTAAAATGCAGGAGATAGTTTTTTATAAATATTATTACTTTAGCCGAATGTTTAAGCTCAAACGATTTATCTTAAAACACATTCCGGTAGATAAGTTTTTATCCCTTAAATCCTATTCGCAGGAAGGTGAAGATATGGTGCTAAGGTCCTTTTTTGAAGGTAAAAAGAAATACAAAGGCTTTTTTGTTGATGTAGGTGCGCATCACCCCTATCGCTATTCAAATACACTTCACTTTTATCAGCAGGGCTGGCGGGGCATTAACATTGAGCCTACTCCCGGAGCCATCAAAGCGTTTAATATTTTTAGACGACACGATATCAATCTAAATATTGGCATCAGCGAAAAAAAAGAAAAACTTACCTTTTATTGTTTCAACGAGCCGGCTTTGAACGGCTTTTCTAAAGAAGTTTCCTTAGAACGGAACAGCGGAGCCAACCCATATTTTATAACCAAAGAGATCGAAGTGGAGACCTATCCACTGGCCGAAGTATTGGATACCTATTTGCCTGCCGGACAAAAAATTGATTTTTTATCAATAGATGTAGAAGGTTTGGATCTGCAGGTGCTTGAATCAAATAACTGGACCAAATACAAACCTGACCATATTTTAGTTGAGGACCGAATAGATTTTGACAACCTGTTGGAATCGGAAGTTTATCGTTACTTAAAAGAAAAAGGCTACCAATTAGTAGCCAAAACCTTCAGAACACTATTATTTAAGCTGATCGTTTAAATACCGAGGCAATTACCTTCTTTATAAAATAGTGATGTTGTAACCCTGTAAAACAAACCGGGAACAATGCCACTGAATGAAAGGTGCTTAAATCCGCTTTTGATCAGAAAATCGATCCCGGCCTTATAAGCTTCCCGCTCTGAGTTATCCAGAACTATTACGCCATTAGGTGTCAGGGCATCTATGGCATGCTTGCAACAGTTTACCCGGTCGCGTCCGTCAATGATGATGATATCAAACTTCTCTTCAAGTTTAACCGGCATGCGGCAATAGTCGCCATCTCTTACCAGTTCGCAGAAGATGATCTCTGAATTGTCAGGCTTATTTTTTACAATTCGCTCGTACCAGGTTTTGTCATGCTCGACAGATACTACAATACCTGCATGTTTTGCATAATAAAAAGTGGAATTGCCCGAGCCGAACTCAAAAACAGCATGTTCCTTTTTTATACGTTCGTTGATCAGATCGATAAAAGGGTAGGTTACCCAGGGTATAGGTTCGCCATTGATATCCAGGGGAGCTTTTGCCTTGAAGGAATTGAACCACCCGATCTCGGATAGATATCCTTTGTGATTGAAAGATAATAATGCTTTTAGCCTGGATGGCTGAAAAAGTAACCGGAACACCGACAGGTATCTATTCACGCTTTAATAGTTTTTGAAAAAGCGAAAATAGAAATAATGATCGTAACATCATTAAACCCTGCTTATTCAATCTCGGAATAGCCAAAACAAAAAATGTTGCGCTGGCATAACCTACCAGTGTTGCAATGGCCGCACCCATCATTCCCATTCTGGGAATCAATATAAGGTTAAGCAAAATATTGACGAAAGCCCCCGCCCCTGTCCTGACAAAAGTTAATTTGTTAAAGTTTTCTGCTATCAGGTATTGACTGCTTGCTGCACCGAGGAACACAAATATTCCCGACCAAATATGAACGGATAATACTGGAGCGGCATAAGCGTACTCAGGCTTATATAATTTATAGATTACAGGTGCTGCGAAACTTACTACGATCGCTACCGGAACACTCAGGTATACCATAAGATCGTATAGGTGTTGTATTCGTTTTCGATAACGCTCCGGATCATCGCGTTTTGCGTTTAAAATTGCAGGAAAAAGTGACGAAACTACCACGATAGGCACAAAATTCCATGCCTCACTCAGGGACGCGACCGTCGCATACGCGCCTGCCTCTTTTACGCCTTCCATATTTTGAAGCATGATCTGGTCTATTTTCATAAACAACGATACCATGATACCCGAAACAATTAGGGGCCAGGAATAGTGTAAAAGCTTTTTTGCGAGCGAATTGTTATAGGTCCATTTGAAAATATTTCTTTCTCTGCGTTGATAGGTGAGATAATAACCCACTGCCAGCAAAAAAAAGTCAAATGCGTAGGAGTATACGAACCAGATTAGAGGCTGTTTATAAAAAATCAGCGTAAGCTTTATCGCAGCGGAAACCAGGTTACCGATAATCTGAACCTGCATTATATATTTTGACTGAACTTCAGATTGGAAGTAGGAATCGATCACATTGAAAGCCTGAATGATTCCGATGGTTGAGAAAATAAACACATAATCGTAAGGAGTACCCTTTGCCGGGTACACCTGATAGGCAAGCCAAATAAGCGGTATGCAAGCCAGGCCAGCCACTAATTTCATCCTGAAAGCGGTACCTAATATCTGATCGCGATTTTCGGGGAATTGGTGAAGCTCTTTGACGATGTACTGATCGAGTCCGAGGGTTGCTATAGCCGAGAAGAAATAAATATATACCGTACCGCCATACAGAACACCATTTTGTGCTCTGCCGAGGTAATTAGCCACGCTAATACCAACAAGCATTTTAATCAGCAAACTACCAACCCTGCCAACAAAGAGCATCCCTGTATTCTTAAAATACTTACGAAATGCTTCCTGGTCGAATCCTGGTATCTGAGGTATGCGCATAGCTTACAACAAATGTATATAAAAAACCCAAAGCGCCCTGATCAGGCAACTTTGGGTTTTCTTATAAACACATTTCAATATTTATCAGTTAGTGGCGCTATACAGATTATTGATATCTGCTTGCGTCAATGCAGTACTATAAATTCTGATATCATCCAATGTACCTTGTAAAAAGTAAGAGCCTTGTAAGTCATAGCCAATATATAATGGCGTAGAGATTGCCCCATTAGGAGTTACCACCCCCGAAACTTCGTGATCAACAACACCATTGATATAAATTACCAACTTTTGGGTTAGCGCAGTATATACACACGTTATCATGGCCCATTGTTTCAAGGCAATAGCATTGTAACTAACAGCATCAACACTACCCCCACCTCCCGGGCCATAATAAATTGAACCAAGCGGGCCAAGGTATTCGTTTCCAACGCCATTAACGGCCCATAACCAACCACTATTTATCCCGCTAGTTCTTTTGCTTATGATAGGAGAGGCATAGGAAGTATTAAATGAGTCCATTTTTACCCATGCATTGAGGGTAAAATCGCTATATGCTAAACGCAACCTTACGCTATCAGGAACACCGATATAGCTTTTTTGCCCATCAAATTCCAATGCGGCATTGGGTTTTCCAAACCTATCGGCTACCGGAGTAGTGTAAAAGGCTATCCCATTGTTATGATAACGCGAAACATCCTGTGCATTGCCATCCAAAGGCCAATGTGCTATTAGATTTGCTGGCGGCAATGCAGGCACTACGGGTTTAGACTTTTTGCAGGAAAAATTTACCGATCCCAAAAACAAAATTGCCAACAACGGCAAAAGAAAACCTTTGATCTTTCTCATTTGACAACAATTTACTACTAAATACAGGATAGTTGATTGTGTAGCGTAAAAATTACGCAGTCATTCAATTACCCGGTCGATAGATCTGAGTTTAACCGATCACTGATTAACAAACTTCTTAGCGTTAACCTTACGTTCATTTTCGGTGAGGTATATTTTACGCATACGGATGCTTAATGGCGTAACTTCGATGTACTCATCAGCCTGGATATACTCCATTGATTCTTCCAGCGAAAATTTGATGGCCGGAGCAATACGCACGTTGGTATCACTACCTGATGCACGCATATTGGTCAGCTGTTTACCTTTGGTAAGGTTGATCACCAGATCGTTATCACGGATATGCTCGCCTAAAACCTGTCCTTCGTAAATATCTACGCCCGGATCAATAAAGAAACGACCTCTGTCCTGCAGTTTATCGATGGCAAAAGCTGTTGTTTTACCGGTATCCATGGATACTAAAACACCATTCAATCTGCCTGGGATAGAACCTTTCCAGGGCTCATATGATTTAAAGCGGTGAGCCATGATCGCCTCGCCACCAGTTGCAGTTAACACATTATTACGCAAACCGATGATACCGCGTGCAGGAATTTCAAATTCAAGGTGCTGCAGATCGCCTTTTGGCTCCATTACCAATAAGTCGCCTTTGCGCTGGGTAACCAACTCAATAACTTTACCTGCAACTTCACCCGGTACGTCAACGATCAATGTTTCCACCGGCTCGCATTTTACACCGTCAATTTCTTTAATGATAACCTGTGGCTGACCTACCTGTAATTCATAACCTTCGCGACGCATAGTTTCGATCAATACCGATAAGTGGAGGATACCACGACCATATACCAGGTAGGAATCCGGAGATTCCGTTTCAACTACTTTCAGCGCCAGGTTTTTTTCCATTTCTTTAAACAGGCGGTCGCGCAGGTGACGTGATGTCACAAACTTGCCTTCCTTGCCAAAGAATGGTGAAGTATTGATGGTAAACAACATGTTCATGGTAGGCTCGTCAATTTTTATAACGGCCAATTGTTCAGGATTTTCAAAATCAGCGATGGTATCACCAATTTCAAAACCTTCAATACCAACTACTGCACATATATCGCCCGATTTCACTTCGGATACTTTCACTTTACCCAGACCTTCAAATGTATAAAGCTCTTTGATACGTGATTTTTGGATCTTACCATCGCGTTTTACAAGGGATACCGGCTGATTTTCTTTGATCACACCTCTTGCAACGCGACCAATAGCGATACGGCCAACGAAAGAAGAATAATCCAGTGAAGTGATCTGCATCTGCAAAGTACCTTCTGCTTCCGGAGCTGAAGGTATATGCGAAAGGATAGTATCCATTAAAGGGAAAATGTCTTCCGTAGGCTTTTTCCAGTCGGTACTCATCCACCCTTGTTTTGATGAACCGTAGATCACCGGAAAATCAAGCTGATCTTCAGTAGCTTCAAGGTTGAAGAATAATTCAAATATCTGTTCGTAAACTTCTTCAGGGCGACAGTTTTCCTTATCAACCTTGTTTACAACAACAATCGGTTTTAAACCTAACGATAATGCCTTTTGGGTCACAAACCGTGTTTGAGGCATTGCACCTTCAAAGGCGTCGCACAATAGCAATACACCGTCGGCCATCTTTAATACACGCTCAACTTCACCGCCAAAGTCGGCGTGACCAGGTGTGTCAATGATGTTAATTTTAACATCTTTATACCGTACCGAAACGTTTTTGGAAACGATGGTAATACCTCGTTCGCGTTCCAGGTCGTTATTATCCAATATCAGTTCGCCTGTCTCCTGGTTGTCCCTGAAGATAGCGCAACTATGTAATATCTTATCAACCAGGGTGGTTTTTCCGTGGTCAACGTGTGCGATGATCGCAATATTTCTGATTTTTTGCATGAAAATGACGCCTCTGCTCCGCAGCTCTGCTACGGTCTAAATTTGGCGCAAAGGTACGGTTAATTAACCGGAATAGAAAGGGATGGCCAACTATTAGCGGAGAAATGATTTTGGGTTAACATTGGGGTGGTAACGGATGGCGAAAGGCGGTTTCCGAGGGATTTATACATTTTTACGCTGAGCTTCGATAGCCGGGGTTAAAAAATCATCGGCCTGCCAGGCTGTTCTCAATGTAAACTGATTACGCGTGTTATCTGCCAATGCCCATTCTGAAGTCGCCAAACTACAATAAACTTATCCGGCTTTGATGGTGTTTCGCTTTCCTGGTGATTGACGAACCTGTGCAGCGCTATCTCAACCGCACCATATCCCGCTATAGGATAAACCTCGATACTTCCCGGCACCAGCACCCGGGTAACTTTACCGCAAATATTCTTCTTCAAAGCATCCAAAAGATCCTTTTTCGAGGTCATCAATCCGCCTTTATCGTGGTAAAACTCAATGCTATCGGCATATATATTGGCCTGCGTGGCCATATCGCAAGTATTATAAGCATTAAAATATACGCTGTCCATGTGAACAATGGCATTGTATAGTTCCTGCGATTGGGGTTTATATTCGTAACTGTCTTTGGTTTGCGCAGCGCTTATAAATGGAATAGCCATGAATACAGCAAAGTTCAGGAATATTAAAAGTTTCATTTTTTTCATGGCCATATAGATAACGTCCACTGTTGGACAACCAAAGAAGATAAATGTTGCGGTCGTTGCAATCTTTTATGCGAAAAAATAAAAATACGCCCATGCTTTTTGCTGTTTTACCAAAGCACAGCCACAGGTCAAGCGCTAAAATGGCGGTCAGCTGAAACTATGGTTAAATTTTCAGAAATGGCCTGGGCGATAAGCAACCTATCAAATGGATCGTTGTGAAAGTGATTTAATTTACTTAGGCTGATAAGGTGGTCAAACGAAATATCTAAAATACTAAATCTATTTCCGGCACTCAGGCTGCTATAAATCTCCTCCAATGAAATAGAAAGTTCGATTTTACCTAAACTATTTTTAATGGTTATTTCCCAAAGAGATACTATACTGACTACGATTTTATCTGACTTATCTAAGGCTATCGCTACATTTCGAGGAAGGGCAGGGTGACCATCCAAATACCACAATAAGGTGTGAGTATCTACTAAATACTCCATAGTTACATATATTCATTGAAATCCTCTAAAGGCTCATCGAAATCATTTGCCATATACCTGATCAGACCTTTCATGCTGCCATAAGCGAGGGGGATATTTTTTTCTCCTGAAACAGCATCAGTTACCAGCGAAAAAATAAAATTCTCCACCTCCTTTTGCTTATCTGCAGGCAGTTTATTTATCAATTCAACCAATTCTGTAGTGCTCATAATAAGCTAATTTTCAAAAAACGATCTTGAAATCCAAAGACCTGAACCCTATATGACAAGCCCAATCTTATCAGAAAAGCTACCAACCCAATAATTCGGTGACTAAAACTGACCTGCTAGCTATCATTGCAACCAGTTTAACTAATACAACCAGTACAACTAATACAACCAGTACAATCACCTACCTCCCAAACGCCCAAACCAAAAACCTCGGCAAGGCGTAGGCCCATGTAGCAGTACTATGAGTTCCGTTAAGCAATTCCAGGTATTGAATATCCGCCGGCCGGGTATAACCTTTAGCTTCCAGTTCTTTGATGATATCAACCGTATCGTCAATTGAGTCTATGATGCCATTCTTATTGCGGTCGGCTATTTCATCTTTGGTGCCGGTTTGCAACCAGAATTTAAGTGCTGGTGTATGTTTTGATTCGCGAATAACGTGGTGCATAATACGGTCGGCTTCGGTATATCCTTTGCCTAATTCTTTGCTCCTCCACCAGAAAGAACCTGAGAACACCCCGGTTTTGTTGAACAGTTCGGGATGATGCCAGGCAATATCAATGGCCGACAATCCGCCCAATGAAAATCCGGCAAAAGCAGCTGTATCAAAATCTTCAATACCAGTTTCCCGCTTAATAAAAGGCAATAGTTCCAGTGTGATAAATTTGGTGTAGGCTGATGCTTTTGACCCGCGTTGCTTAAAATCAGGGTGACCGGCAACACCGTATTCATGCAAACGATCATTGCCTGCATGTACTGCAGCGATGATCAAGGGTCTGATCATACCTGTTTCCGACAATACCTCGAGCGAATCGGCCAGCCTCAGATTTTCCATTTCCTGCCCGTCATTTAATAACAAAAGGTTAAATGGTTCGGCGGAAACCAGTTCCGACGGCATTAAAAGCGTTATCGTTACATCCCTTTTCAGGTATTGTGATTCAATAGTTATGTTAGCAGCTGTTATGTTCATTTCACTCACGTTCCGGCCCAGATACATCGTTCAAGGAATTTAATAAGGTACAAAAATAGGTTATCTCACTCAAATAATAATACGGATTTATTGATACTATTGTTGCCATTTTGATGGAAAGCTATTAACTTACCATCATAAACCCGCAAGTATTTTGGTAGAACAATATCACAAATGGTATTCGCATAAATTGGGCCTCGACGTGGAAATGCTGGTTTTCGGCGACCGCGGCTTTCCGGTAATTTTGTTCCCTACTTCACAGGGCCGTTTTTACCAGAATAAAGACGAAGGATTGATTGAATCTGTGGCCTGGTTTGTCAATGAGGGTTTGGTAAAGATCTATTGTCCAGATAGTTTCGACTGGCTAACCTGGTACAACAAGGGCGTGCACCCGGCTGAACGAGCAAGAAATTATAATATCTACGATCAGATGCTCTATGACGAGCTTGCTCCATGGGCCATGCATGAAACCGGTGTAGGCAAAGTTGCAACGGCGGGTTGTAGCTTTGGCGGATACCATGCCGCTAATTTTGCTTTAAAACATCCCGACCGGGTAGCGCACTTATTTAGCATGAGTGGCGCTTTTGATGTAAAGCAGTTTATGGATGGCTTTTATAATGATGACGTGTTTTACAATAACCCACCTGATTTTTTGCCCGGCAGTAGCCGGCAGGAACTATGGGATATGAATATCATTTTGGGTACAGCCGAACACGATATTTGCCGGGCTGATAATGACAGGCTGTCAAATATATTGTGGCAAAAAAATATCAATCACTGGCTTGATGTTCGTGGTATTGGCGAGCACGACTGGCCTATGTGGCGTGCAATGTTTCCGCATTATTTATCTACAATAAGGTAGATTTGAGATTTGAGACAGTAGATCTATAGTTTAAAATTTGAAAATAATTAATCAGATGTGCAGTTTTAGGTGTTGAAATTGAGCCGGAACAAATGGCCTCAAATTTCAATTTCTATAGCTCATATCTGGCAGCTAAACAACATATCATGAAAAAAATTGGCATACTCTTCGGGCAGGAAAATTCGTTCCCGCAGGCTTTTGTTGACCGCGTCAACCAAAAGGCAGAAAAAGATATAATAGCAGAATTTGTCCACATCGATAAGGTGATGCAGGCCGAGCCTTCGGGTTATTCCGTTATCATCGACCGTATATCTCAGGATGTTCCCTTTTATCGGGCCATGCTCAAAAACGCTGCCATAAGTGGTACGGCAGTGATCAATAATCCATTTTGGTGGAGCGCCGATGAGAAGTTTTTCAATAATGCCCTGGCGGTTAAAATCGGAGTGCCGGTACCTAAAACCGTAATTCTGCCATCAAAAGATTTGCCGGATGATACTACTTCGCAATCATTCCGCAACCTGGCTTTTCCCTTGGATTGGGATGCTATATTCAATTATGTGGGATTCCCTGCTTACATGAAACCCTTTGACGGAGGCGGCTGGAAGGAAGTTTACAAGCTGCACCACAAGGAGGAGTTTTTTGAGAAATATGATCTCACCAAACAATATGTAATGATGTTGCAGGAAGAGATTACTTTCGACGACTATTTCCGCTGTTATTGCATTGGCGGCAAACATGTGCGCATCATGCAATATGAGCCACGCAACCCGCACCATTTACGCTACGAACATGGCAAAGCACCCGCCGAAAAGAAATTATTGGACCTGGTAAAAAACTATGTTATCAAACTAAATAAATATTTAGGCTACGATTTTAATACCGTTGAATTCGCTATCCGCGATGGTGTGCCCTATGCTATCGATTTCTGCAACCCGGCACCGGATGCCGAGGTAACCAGCGTAGGGCAGGAAAATTTCGACTGGGTAGTTGAAACCGCTGCCGATTATGCCATTGAGCGCGCTAAAAAACAAAAAGACGGTCGCGATAACTTAACCTGGGGCGAATACGTGAAAAAAGGCGCAGCAGGTTTGCCGCTTTTGGATCATGAGAAAAAGGTTGTAAAAAAGGCGGCTCCAAAAAAGTAAATTGATACCGGAGGGTTTTCAAGCCCGACCCAAAGAAATTTAACCAGTTAAAAATTATGAACGAATTTACCCTAGGCGTCGAAGAAGAATTTATGGTGGTGGACCCGGTGACTCGGGAGCTGCGGTCGCATGAGCAGAAGATCGTTGAAGGCGCCCAAAAAATACTGGAGGACCAGGTAAAAGCCGAAATGCACCAGGCCGTGGTTGAGGTAGGCACCAGCATTTGTCGCAACACCACGGAAGCGCGTAAAGAGGTAAGCAAACTGCGTGGCACTGTGGCCCAGTTAGCAGGTGAATTGGGACTGCGCATCGGCGCCGCCGGCACTCACCCATTCTCGCTCTGGGAGCACCAGCTGATTACCGATCACCCCCGCTATTTCGAGATCGTGGATGAGATGCAGGACGCGGCACGTTCAAATCTGATTTTCGGTTTACATGTGCATGTGGGCATACAATCGCGCGATCTGGCTGTACATATCGCTAACCAGGTGCGTTATTTTTTGCCGCATGTTTATGCTTTATCCACCAATTCGCCTTTTTGGGAAGGACGCAATACCGGGTTTAAATCGTTCCGCACCAAGGTATTTGATAAGTTTCCGCGTACTGGCATCCCCGATTATTTCAGCAGTATCGAGGAATACGATCGCTATATCAAGTTACTGGTAAAGACCAATTGCATCGATAATGCCAAGAAAATATGGTGGGATATCCGTGTACATCCTTTCTTCGAGACCATCGAATTCAGGATATGCGATTGCCCAATGCTTATCGACGAAACCATGGCTTTTGTGGCACTTTTCCAGGCTCTTTGCGCCAAACTATACAAACTGCGTCTGCAAAACATGGCCTTTATTACCTATAACCGGGCACTGATCAATGAAAATAAATGGCGCGCCGCACGTTATGGTATCGACGGTAAGATGATCGATTTTGGTAAGGAAATGGAAGTCAATACCCGCTCGCTTGTACTTGAATTGCTGGATTTTGTGGATGACGTGGTTGACGAACTGGGATGCCGGGAGGACCTGCAATATGTACACAAGATACTGGAGCATGGTACCGGAGCCGATCGCCAACTGGCCGTTTACGAACAAAACCATAACTTTGCCGACGTGGTAGATTATATTACTACGCAAACGCTTAAAGGAATATAGAGTAAGTAAGATTTGAGATTTTAGATTTTAGATATGAGATTTTAGACTGAGCAGCATCCCTGTGTATCTCAAATCTCATATCTAAAATCTCAAATCTCATATCTCATCTACACATCTCAAAAAAATAATGTCAGATAAACCAGAACTAAAAGTAGCCATCCTCGACCTGTACGACGGCGTTTCCAATGAAGGTATGCGCGGTTTCCAGGAAATTTTAAAACGATACCGGGAAAAAAACCAGTTGAATCTTGAATACAGCATTTTTGATGTACGGAGGAAATGTGAGGTCCCGCAATACAACGACTTTGATATTTATATAGTTAGTGGCGGTCCGGGTAGCCCGCTAGATACTGAGGGGACCGAATGGGAAAAGAAATACTTTAACCTGATCGACAAACTGGAAGACCATAACCTGTCTAATAATCCGCAGAAAAAGCATGCCTTTTTTGTTTGTCATTCTTTTCAGCTGATGTGCAGGAAGTATAAACTCGGCGATATCAATATCCGCCGCTCGCCTTCTTTTGGTGTACTGCCGGTTCACCTTACCGAAGCCGGAAAAGCCGACCAGGTATTTGAAAACATGAGTGACCCATTCTATACTGTCGATTCAAGGAGCTGGCAAGTGATCAATCCGGATCAAAAACGGTTTGAGGCCCTGGGTATGCAATTACTGGCCATTGAAAAAGAACGCCCACATGTTGAATTCCCAAGGGCTATGATGGCGATACGTTTCAGTGAATATTTTATCTCTACACAATTTCACCCGGAAGCAGATGCTAAGGGAATGAAAAACTGGCTTCTGAAAGAAGAAAAGAAAAAAGAAGTAGTTACCGAACATGGCTTAGCCAAATACAATGATATGCTGGAGCATCTGGATGATCCGGATAAAATTACGTTTACGCAGGCCACTATCATCCCTAATTTCCTGGATCAGGCAGTTTTGAGTTGGCAGGAAGCGTAAGGTTATATAGCTTGTAGGAGTTTTCCTGATAGCTATCGGGTTAGTTAATAAGGTTAGCATTTTGATCTTTAATTTTTATGGATGCTGCTGCACGGAAAATATTTAACGAGCACTTTACTGAAGAAAAGTATACTGATTTTCTGCATGCGCTGAATGATGGGCTTTCAAAGCCTGTTCAGTTCAGGGTGGCCGAGAGCCCTGTTTTCCTCACTGATGATTTCCGCGATAAGCTGCTGGCAGCTGGCAGGGATATCATCGACGTGATTCTGCAGCCCAATTTCAAAGAGCTGACTGACAGGGCCATACCGGACAATTGGAAGGTGGCTCGAGAGAACGATCATGCGCATTTCATCGCGCTTGACTTTGGCGTATGTAAGGATGCCGATGGAAATATAGTTCCCAAATTGATCGAATTGCAGGGTTTCCCATCGCTCTATGGTTTCCAGGTCCATTTGGCAGGTTCATACCGCGAAAGTTTTGCTATTGGTGACGAATGGACAATATTTTTCAACGGAACCGATAAAGCACAATACCTGAACCTATTAAAAGAAACAATCATCGGTAAGTTTCAGCCGGAGGAGGTGGTATTAATGGACGTTAATGCGCCTGATCAGAAAACGGCTGTCGATTTTTACATCACCCAAAAGTACCTGGGAATACCGGTATTGGCCCTGGACGAACTGATAGAACAAAACGGGCAGTTATTTTATAAAACGAAAGGTACTTTACAGCAGATCAAACGTGTTTATAACAGGCTGATTTTTGACGAGATTGAAAGTGATCCGGATATTTTTACTAAGGTAGTGGATATCAGAAAGCCGCTGGATGTAGAATGGATAACCCATCCCAATTGGTTTTACCGAATCAGCAAATTTACCATGCCATTCCTGAAGGGCGATTATGTACCCAAGACCCGGTTTTTAAAAGACATCCAATCAATACCCGCTGATCTTGAAAACTATGTTTTGAAACCACTTTTTTCCTTCGCCGGACAGGGGGTTATTATCGATGTAAAAAAAGAAGATATCGAAAACATCAAAGATCCGCAGAATTGGATATTGCAGGAAAAGGTAAATTACGAACCTGTATTACAGGCCCCTGATGGTGGAGTAAAAATCGAAGTCCGCCTGCTATACCTTTGGCCAGATGGCGAAAGTAAGCCAACGCTGGCTATAAACCTTGCGCGGTTAAGCAGGGGAAAAATGATCGGCGTACGTTACAATAAAGATTTTGACTGGGTTGGAGGCACGGTTGCCTTCATGCGAAAGTAAAACCTTATACTAATTAGGCATTACAGACGTATATAAGAGCTGGAAATGTATTAAATTTGTGACATGAATTACCAGTTAATGATCGTAGCATTGCTTTTTGTCGGTGCTGTCTTTTATGTAGGAAGGATGCTTTACAAAAGCTTCACTGCAAAAAAAGGCTGTGGCGAAAACTGCAAATGCGGTGTAGATTTTTCGCATATTGAACCACCTAAAGTAAAATAATATATTTGCAGCGATTTGATTTTAGATAAAAGGCCGAAGGTCATAATATTTTAATGATTAAATTAATCTGTATAAACCGAACAGCTTAACAATCCTTTGATTACCTCTTATCTCGAATCTTTAGTTATAAACCAAATAAATGGCTGATAAACAGGTTTTTCAAACTGATACGCCGGGAAGGTGGACCCGTTTTAAGTGGCTTAGCCGCGGCCTGATCATTGTTTTGGCAGCAGCCGTTGTCGGTGCAGCTATTACAGTAACCTCTAAACAATATCCTGCCTTACCAAATCTTAATCCGGCGCCCAAAAAGCTATCTCACGAAGAGCTGGAGCAGTTAAAAAGGTCGACCAAATTCCGGGCATTTAAAATAGATACCGAAAAGATTGATGCTTTGCGTCGAAATCTTCGCCTGCACCAGTTAAAGCACCCAAATAATAAAGATCGTATCAATGCCGGTTTTTACCGTGCCTGGGAGCCTCAGGCATACACTTCATTGGTGGATCATATTGCACGCCTCGATATGGTTGTGAGTGAAGGATTTACGGTTACCAGGAACGCAGATACCATCACAACTAAAATTGATACTGGCTTAACCAACCTGAACAAGAAATACAATAAACCTATTCTGATTTCACTTTCCAATTATATCAATTTTGATAATCAGCATGGCGGGTTTGATAGCAAGGATATTTATCGGATCGTTAAGAAAAAGAAACTTCGTGCAACATTTATCAACAGCGTTGCCAAACAACTTGCTAAGTTCCATTTCAGAGGTGTTAACCTTGAGTTTGAAGAAATAAAGGATCGGAACGACAATGACTTTGTAACGCTTGAAAAAGAGTTTTATGCCACACTTCATCCGCTTGGCTACCTGGTTACTACCAACGTAATTCCGGAGGATGAGCAATACGACATTGTAAAACTGCAGCACTTCAACGATTACCTGTTCATTATGGCTATTGATGAACATACTGAAGACAGCAATCCCGGCGATCTTTCAAACCAGCATTGGGTTGAAGAGATACTGGATAAGGTTTGCACCAAAATACCGAGCGAGAAAGTTATCCTTACTGTACAGGGCGGTGGATATGATTGGCCTGAAAGCAGTACCGGGAAGCCTGCCAGTTACCTTCAGGCCATTAGCTATGCTCAAGAAAATAAAAGCCCTATAAGCTACGACCCTGCTTCGGCAAATCTACATTATACCTATTTTGACCTGGACAGTTTGGAGCACACGGTTTACTTTACCGACGCAGCTACCAATTTTAACATTATCCGAATGGCCGACGATTGGGCCACCGGAGGCGTTGCCTTGTGGCGTCTTGGTTCGGAGGATCCGCGCCTTTGGAGCTTCTTCCAAAAGAACTTATCGATCGACTCACTGCATAAAACCGGGCTCGATCTGAAAAAACTTCAAACCGTCGGCTTAAATAACCGCATCGACTATGCCGGCGACGGTGAGGTACTCGACCTGGTAACTACACCAACTACCGGGCAGATCAATGTGTCGATCGATACCGTTAATTATGCCATAACTAATCAACGTTACATCAAGCTGCCAACAAAATATGTGATCAGGCGCTATGGCTATGCACCACGCAAAGTAGTTTTAACTTTTGATGATGGCCCCGACCCTGAATTTACCCCCCGCATACTTGACATTCTGAAACGTGAACATGTGCCGGCGGCATTCTTTGTGGTTGGTTCAATGGCTGAAAAAAACATATCCATTTTGCGCAGGGAATATGAAGACGGTTATGAGATCGGCAATCATACCTTCTTCCACCCCGATATTTCTACCATTAGCATACAAAGGGTAAACCTTGAACTTAACGCAACGCGCAAACTCATAGAATCTGTAACCGGCAGAAGCACTATCTTGTTTCGCCCACCATTTAATGCGGATGCCGAACCTCAGACACTTGCTGAAGTTATTCCGGTAGCTGAAAGCCGGAGACAAAGTTATATCACGATAGGTGAATCAATTGACCCATGGGATTGGCAGCCCGGTGTAACCGCAGACAGTATCCTGGCCCGCACCATCAGGCAAAAAGATGCAGGTTCCATGTTGTTATTACATGATGCTGGCGGTGATACCCGCGAAGAAACGGTAAAAGCATTACCGGGTATCATACATTATTTCAAAAGTCACGGTTATACTTTTACCACCATTGCCGACGTACTGCACAAAACCAAAGCCGATCTGATGCCCCCTATCCGCGATGATGCCAATAGCGGCGTTATGGGTACATTATACGATATTTTTGTACAGGGAACTTTTTATGGCAACTGGTTTATGTTGTACCTGTTCCTCTCTGCTATATTTCTGGCATTAGGTCGTATTGTGCTGATCGCCGTACTGGCTATACGGCAGTATTATGAAGACAAGAAAGAAAAAGCCAACCGTACCGATGAGCCTATCCTTTACCCGGTAAGTATCATTGTGCCGGCCTATAATGAAGAGGTTACGGCAATAAAAACAATTGAAAGTTTATTATTGATCGAATATCCTTTGTTCGAGATCATATTTATTGATGACGGATCGAAGGACAAAACCTACGAAATTGTTAATAATGCCTATGGCAATCACCCCATTGTTAACGTTTTAACCAAACCTAATGGCGGCAAGGCATCTGCATTAAATTTTGGTATATCACATGCCAAATATGATTTCGCAGTTTGTATCGATGCCGATACCCAACTTAAAAATGATGCCGTACGCCAGTTAATGGCTTATTTTACCGATGACGAAATTGGTGCCGTTGCAGGAACCGTTAAAGTGGGTAACGAAAACAATATCATCACCATGTGGCAATCGATCGAATACATTACGGCTCAAAATATGGATCGCCGCGCTTTCGACCTCATCAACAGCATTACCGTAGTGCCGGGTGCTATCGGTGCATTCCGTAAGGAAGCAGTATTTAAAGCAGGCGCATTTACTTCAGATACGTTAGCAGAAGATTGCGACCTTACAATGCGCATTTTAAAACAAGGGTATGTGATCAAAAACTGTGCTGATGCCATTGCTTATACCGAAGCGCCCGAGACACTGGGAGCTCTCTTAAAGCAACGTTTCCGTTGGAGCTTCGGAGTGATCCAAAGTTTCTGGAAAAACCGGGATGCTTTATTTAACAAGAAGTATAAGTTTTTTGGGATGGTAGGAATGCCTAATATTCTTGTATTCCAAATCATCCTGCCATTATTCTCACCACTTGCAGATCTGATGATGGTTATTGGCCTGTTTGGCGACAAGCCATGGCATATTCTTACTTATTATATCATTTTCGTTTTAGTTGATTTTCTGGTGTCCATCATTGCATTCAAGATGGAGAAGGAGAGCTACCGAAAGCTGGTTTACATTATTCCGCAACGCTTTATCTGGCGACAGCTGATGTATTATGTATTGTTTAAATCGCTGCGAAAAGCTTTGAAGGGCGAAATGAGCGGATGGGGTGTATTGAAACGTACCGGCAACGTGAAGGTAAAAGATCCGATCAAAGGCTGATATCCTAAATAATTAAAGACGCCTCCGCAACACAGCAACCAACTATATCACGAAGTATTATACTTTTTCGATCAGACATACTGCATAGGCAACTACGCCTTCCTGGCGCCCTATGAAACCCATTTGTTCGTTTGTCGTAGCTTTGATGGAGATGTCCTCCTCACTAATGCCGGCTGCGGCGGCTATGTTGGCCTTCATAGCCGGAATATGGGGATTGATCTTTGGCTCTTCAAGCACCACCATAGCATCTATATTGCCAACTGACCAGCCTTTTTCGGCGAGTAATTTGATCACATGTTGCAAAAGTACCAGGCTGCTGATACCTTTCCAGCGATCATCTTTATTTGAGAAATGAAAACCTATATCGCGCAGGTTAGCTGCACCTAAAAGAGCATCACAAATAGCATGTAGTATTACATCAGCGTCTGAATGCCCGAATGCACCGGCATGATGTTCGAGGTTTACTCCTCCTAAAATAAAAGGGTGCTCTGCCTTTAACTGATGAACATCGAAACCAAAACCTACCTTTATTTTACCCATTATTTTTTACCAGAGCCTATGTTAAGCATCAGCGTAAACCGAAGGGTGTTCGCTAAAGGGCTGCTTTGCTGGCTGGCTGCAATATAGGCAAAATCGAAAGCAAAAATATCATACCGAAATCCGGTGCCCAGCGTAAAATAATGCAGGCCGCCATTATTGGGGTTCTCGTAGAAATATCCGGCGCGTAATGCAAATTGTTTGTTGTACCAATATTCAATTCCCGGCGAGATATTGATCTGCTGCAACTCCTGGCTAAAGCCATTTGGCGCATCAGTAAATGACTCAAAAATACCGGCTGGAACCGAAACATCAGCACTCTTACCCTTAACTATATTACCGTTGGCATCCAATATTGGTGGCGTTGGTACCAGCAGTTTGTTCAGGTCAAGCGCAAAAGTGAATTGGTTGTATTCATCAATATTGATAGTATTGGCAATGCCGATCTTAAGGTTAGTAGGAAGAAAGTATTTAGTTCCGTTATCGGTGTAACTGATCTTTGAGCCAATATTTGAAATATTGGTACCGAATGAAAATGTCGCACTCTTTCCAAATTCCTCTATCGGTTTGTTATAGTAGAGCGAAATATCGGCAGCTACGGCATTACCAGCTTTAACCTGCTGTCCGGATAAAAATGAACCATTAGCAAGACTTGAGTGGATATAACGCAGGCTTAAACCTAATGAAAAATCGTTACCAAACTTACGGGCAAAAGATCCATCAATAGAAAACTCATTGGGTGTATAGGTGCCTAATGACTGTTGAGAAGCGTCGGTGAGCTCAATTGAACCAAGATTAAAATAGCGCAATGAGGCGCCAAAGGTGTTCCGGTCGTCGAGTTTGTGAGCGTAGGCTATATAAGAGAGACTAACATCAGGTACCAGGTTACGTAACCATGGACTGTATGACGCTGAAACATCGTCATCGCTCTCCAGGAACGCTAATTTAGATGGATTCCAATAGTTAGCATTAACATCAGGAGATGTGGCAACGCCAGCTTCGCCCATGCCGCCTGATCTTGAATCCGGCGTTATCAATAAAAACGGCACTGCAGTGGGTATCTGCGATGAATTGCTTCCATTAGTGTTTGTACCTCCCTGACCAATAGACTGAGCAAATACAGAAACAGGCAAAACAAGAGCGGCAAACAATAATATGCGGCTGAAACGGGCAGTAAGAAACTTCATTGGTGCAATTTAAATTTAAAATTGAAAAATATCAGTATCTCTATAAAAACACAATTTCCTGCTCTTTAATATATAGAGATTCAAATATTTACCGATTTGAGTTAAAATTGATAGATTAGTGTAACTCAATGCAGGTTTTTACGTTTAAAGGCAAACAAAGGTTTGACCTTTTTTAGAAATTAATGTGCCACAAGAGTTAATTATTAATTCATTTTTTTTAGATTTACACGTCAAATAATTAGTAAAATATGAAATTACTTTTTACGAGAACGGCCACCGCACTGATTGGTTTAAGTGCGTTAATGAGCAGTTGTAGTAAGCCGGAAAGATCGTCAAAAACCGGAATGGTTTACAACGACAAGAATAACGGAGGTTATGAACGTTTCAGGCAGGCTCATCCAGCTCCCGGGCCCGGTCTGGTAGCTATTGAAGGCGGTACATTCGTAATGGGAGGCAGTGCTGATCAGGACGTAACATACGATTATAATAATGTTCGCCGCAGGGTTACTGTTCCATCATTCTATATGGACGAAACAGAAGTGTCAAATCAGGACTGGCTTGATTACATGCACTGGATAGGCATTACTTTCCCTAATGATCATAAATTATACTATGACGCAATTCCGGATACGCTGGTTTGGCGCCGTCCTTTGTCATACAATGACCCATATGTAGAAAACTATCTTCGTCACCCTGCTTTTCAGGATTATCCTGTTGTAGGTGTTAGCTGGGATCAGGCACAAGAATATTGCACCTGGCGTACTGACCGTATGAACGAAACAATTTTGCGTGAAACCGGACGTATGGTAAGCTGGAAAGATGCTGCTGGTGGTGGTAAAGGTAAAGCTACTGCAGGAGCCGGAAAACCAGCTAATAAAGATCCTTTCAATACAGATATATACCTGAATGGTCAATATAAAGGTCAGGGCATCGACGGTAAGAAAATGATGCCGGATATCAGCCCAACTGCTTCAACTGGTGCTGGCGCTGGAAATGCTAAAGGCAATAACAAACAACCTGTTCGCCCTGTTCGAATTGAAGACGGTATCCTGAAACAAAAGTACCGTTTGCCTTCTGAGGCTGAATGGGAATATGCCGCTCTTTCACTTATTGGCAATACTGAATTCGAAAATATCGACAACAACAAAGTATATCCCTGGAATGGTTTGGGTGTACGTTCAGCAAAACAGAAAACACGCGGTTTGATCCTTGCCAACTTTAAACGTGGCCTGGGTGATAATATGGGTGTTGGTGGTTATCTGAACGATAAAGCTGAAATCACTGCACCTGTAAGGACATATCCACCGAATGATTTTGGTTTGTATCAGATGGCCGGCAACGTAAACGAGTGGGTACAGGATACTTATCGTCAAACTTCGTTCGAAGAATTCGAAGATTTCAACCCGTTCCGCGGTAATGAATATAAAGATAAGCGTATGGCCGACGTTAATAAAGGTACCTATGCTAAAGATAAATACGGTAAACCGATCCTGGACGCCGCTAAGTCTAACAAAAAGCTGACTTACGAACAGATGATCGCAAATCAGCAATCTGCTGCTAATGGCGGTGCTGGAAATACCACTCCCGAAGCTCCTGGTAGTAAACCTTACAACCCCGACTTCCGAGGTGCTGCCGACTCTGTGAATAATTCACTGTACGGCACAACTACACTGGTTAATGATAAGTCGAAAGTTTATAAAGGTGGTTCATGGAACGATATGGCCTTCTGGCTTAATCCTGCAACACGTCGCTTTATGGACGAGGATGAATCAAGTGCTACTGTTGGTTTCCGATGTGCTATGACGATGGTAGGTGCTCCTGAGATCAGCCCTGCCGGTAAGCCGCACTATTCGGTTAAAAAACCTAAAAATTATAAACCTCAATAATTAGTTGAATATCAAAAAAAAGCCAATTGGATCTTTCCAGTTGGCTTTTTTTGTTTTTAGGCATTTTTAAAACTCTATCAGCACCTGCCCTTTTTCAACTTTATCCCCCGGTTTTATCCGTAATCTTTTAACAATTCCATCGGCCGGAGATTTGATTATGTTTTCCATCTTCATTGCTTCAAGAATAAATAAGTTTTCTCCTTTTACAACTTCGCTACTTTCATTAACGAAAACTTTTAGAACCAGGCCCGGCATCGGAGCCTTAACTTCGCTAACTTTTGCGCTGTTCAGATTACTCAGGCCAAGCTTTTCCAAAAGCAGGTCATACTGATCTTTGGCCGTTACCTGATACAGGTTATCGTTTACCTTTATAATTGCTGATTTTGTTTCACTGTCAAAACTAACTACCTCTGCACTATAAGAGCCAAGGTTATTGATAATATGATAAGCAGAAGAACTTAATTTCCGGATATCTGCTGTTATTTCCTGACCATTGACCTTTAAATCTGCATCCCGCTTTTCTACGCTGTAATCAAACTTGTCGTTTACTTTAATCTTATACATAAAACATCTTCAACTTGATTTATTGAACAGTTAATTAGCATTAATTCAACCTTACAATCAAAGCGTATCCCCTGTAAGAAATATTCTTAAACAGATGACACCTATTGGGTCATTGCATATTGTACCAGGTTAGCACCCATTTTAAGGGCTCTCAAACGCGTTTCCTGCGTATCACCTGTATAAGTACCAAAGTCCTCCCAGCCATTGCCCAAATCGCACTGATAGTCGTAAAAACAAACAACCTTTCCTTTATAGATCAAGCCAAACCCCTGCGCACGTTTACCATCATGCTCATGTACTTTAGGCAAGCCATTGGGGAAATCATATTTTTGGTGGTAAATCGGGTGATTAAGCGGAAGTTCAACGAAATCAAGTTCAGGAAAAACCTTTTTCATCTCGCGCCTGATAAACTGATCGAGCCCATAATTATCACATACATGAAGAAAGCCACCTCCTATCAGGTATTTGCGTAAATTTTGTGCTTCCTGGGCTGAAAAGATCACATTTCCGTGCCCTGTCATAAAAATAAACGGATAATTAAAAAGCTGTGCACTGCCTACTTCTACAACTTCGTCTTCAGCCTGAAAATTTGTTTTCAGGTTTTCATTACAAAATTTAACCAGGTTGGATAAAGCCGTCCTATCACCATACCAATCACCACCGCCATTGTATTTAAGCTTTGCAATTTTGTAGGTAGGCGTATGGAAACTGCTTAGGGAAAAAATTGCGAGGAGGGCAATAAAAGTTACAGTTTTCATATCCGATTCAAAAAATTCACTTCAAAACACGACTCTAGTGCAGCCGTTTCTGTTCTTAAACGGCTATCTCCTAAAGTTATCGCTTTAAAATCATTTTTCAGTGCTTCTTCTATTTCTTTGGGTGTAAAATCACCTTCCGGTCCAACCAATATCAGGCTGCGGCCAGCAATTTGCAGACATTCCTTTAAACTAAATTTCAAGCCTGGTTCGCAATGGGCGATGAATTTCTGCCCGTCAAAAGGCGTAGCGAACAATTTACTTAATGGTAAAGGTTCATTCAATCGGGGATGCCATGCTTTGATTGATTGCTTGATGGCTGAAGTAATTATTTTTTCAAGGCGATCAACCTTTACCTCTTTTCTTTCAGAACGCTGGCAAATAATAAGTGATATTTCATCTATGCCTATTTCAGTGGCTTTTTCAAGAAACCATTCAAGTCTTTCGATATTTTTTGTAGGAGCAACCGCAATATGTAAATAGTGGATACGCTTATTAGCGTCTGGCTGAATTTCGATGATCTGCAGTATTGTTCTTTTGGGATGTGCATCGGTGATGGCAGCTTTAAAAAAACTACCCTTACCATCTATCAGGGTTATGATGTCACCCACTTGCAATCGTAGTACTCTAACACAATGTTTGCTTTCGTCTTCGCTCAGGAAATACGTTGAAGCATTAACACTAATATCCGGAGTATAAAAAAGGTGCATTGCAAGCAGTTTAATGCAGGTCGATGGTATCTTCTTCGTTTAGCAGCAGCTCGAGTTTAACTGCTTCAATGTTTTGATCAGACTTCTTCAGGATGATTATATTATACCCGTTTGATTCGGTATGATCTCCAACATCAGGAATTTTCCCAAAAACATCACCTAACCAACCTGATACCGTATCAAAGTCGCCGTCTTCCGGCAAATCGTGAGGCAGGTGGCTATTCACATCGTAGATCGGGGCCAAAGCGTTTACAATAAATTCCGTATCGCTAACTTTCTCAACGATCGGCTTTTCCTCATCGTATTCGTCCTGGATATCCCCCACAAGCTCTTCAACAATATCTTCCAGGGTGATCATTCCGGCAGTACCACCAAACTCATCCAAAACTATTGCTATCTGAATTCGCTTTTGCTTCAGTTCTGCCATCAGGTCATTGATCTTTTTGGTTTCAGGAACGAAGTAGGGTTTGCGTATAATATCTTTTAATACGAAATCCTGCTTATGTGCAAGCAGGGGTAAAATGTCTTTGGCGTGTACAATGCCTATGATCTTATCAATAGTTTCTTCATAAACCGGCATACGGGAGTAGCCTTCGGTTATGAGGGTTTGTATCAGCTCATCTTTTTCAGTATCGATCTCAACACCCGAAATCTTAGTACGTGGCACCATGATGTTTTTAACCACGCGTTCGTTAAAATCAAATACATTTTGTATCAATTCATGTTCCGTAGAGTCAATGGCGCCGGTTTCTTTGCCCTGGTCAAGCAGGTACTGCAACTCTTCCGAACTATGATGCGCTTCGGATCCCGGAGCCGCATTTAATCCTAACCCTTTTAAAATAAAGGAAGCAAATCCATTCAGAAACCAAATAAATGGCCTGAAAATGAAGTAGAAAAACCGAAGCGGAACAGCAATGGTCATTAATGTACGTGCCGACCTTTGTATGGCTAATGACTTTGGAGCAAGTTCGCCAAAAACAATATGCAGTATTGTTATAAATACAAATGCTACTACATGACTGGTATTGATGATAAACTCCGAATTGATAACAACCCCTACACCTGCAAATGCTTTGAGCATCAATTTGGTTACCACCTCCTGCCCTGCCCAGCCCAATCCGAGCGATGCAATGGTGATACCTGTTTGCGTTGCAGCAAGGTAACCATCCAGATTAGCCATAATACTCTTGGCTATTTTAGCAGTATTACTACCTGCCTGTGCCTTGATCTCGAGCTGCGAACCGCGCACACGAACCATAGCAAATTCTGCGGCTACAAAAAAGCCATTCAGGAGTACCAGGAATACCGTAAGTAATATGTAATATCCGTTTATCTCTAAGTCGGGGGCCATTGATAATTTATTGATACGACGGGAAAGTGGATTTGTAAAGCTCCAAACTTTCGTTGATCACTTTGTGCGCATAACGCATTCCGAGCAGGTGCTCAATAGTAACATTTTTGCCTTCAAGCTTCTTGTAGTCCTGAAAAAATCTTACAATTTCTTTCATAGCATGCGGCGGCAATTCATTCAAATCGTTAATGTAATTAACTGACATGTCGTTTTTAGCAACCGCAATAATTTTATCATCCTGTTCGCCATTATCGACCATGTGCATAACGCCAATTACCTTAGCTTCAATAATTGACATTGGAAATACGTCAACTGAGCAAAGTACAAGAATGTCCAGCGGGTCATGGTCATCGCAATAGGTTTGAGGAATAAAACCGTAATTTGCCGGATACATTACTGACGAAAAAAGAACACGGTCAAGTTTCAGCAGACCCGAATCTTTGTCAATTTCGTATTTAGCTTTTGAACCTTTGGGGATCTCAATAATAGCATGTACTACTTCGGGAATATTATCACCTGGTGAAACCTGGTGCCATGGATGTTGTGTGCTCATAGTAATTTTGATAGACTTTACAATTTACTCTCCAGTTTCGGGCTTTGCAAATTTTCGTTTAATAAAAGCAAAAACAAGTGGAACAGTAGTGATAAAGATCAGGCCCAATACCACATATTTAAGATAATATTTGATCTCCTCTGGATATTTGCGTCCCAAAAAAAATCCCGTAAGCGTTAGGGTTGTCACCCATGCAACGCATCCGGCAATATTATAAATAGTAAACTTTTTAACATTCAGCCTGACAACTCCTGCAAAGATAGGTGCAAAAGTTCTAATTATTGGGAAAAATCTGCCCAGAACCAATGCCATCCCTCCGTACTTTGCATAAAAGTCTTCGGCCATCGTAACATACCGCTTTTTAAAGAACAGGGATTCGTTGCGTTTAAACAATACAGGGCCTGTTCGATAACCAAACCAGTACCCGGCATAATTCCCTAAAACACCTGCCGCAATCAGCGATAAAATCAGTACAGAAACCGGCATATGCAATACTCCCATCGCACATAACAGGCCAGCAAGAACTAAAAGATAGTCGCCCGGAAGAAAAAAGCCAAAGAACAAACCCGTCTCAGCAAATACAACGACCAGCAAAAGAAAAAAACCGCCCTTTCTGATAATGGAGTGAGCGTCTGTTAAATTTTGAAGATGTTCCCAGAAATTTTCCATTAACTATCTTCGTAAAACTACTAATATAAAATGACTTAATTAGTAAGAAGTGAAGCTATCAAATTAGGTTTGCAATAAAACCCGGACAAATACCAATGAAAATAGTAATGGCCGCAGCCAGCCCGAGGACGAACCTGAAATAGCCCGGAACAACAACTTCATCGCGTTCACTTTCTCTAAAATACATGGCTATGATCACCCTGAAATAGTAGAATATACTGATGATGGCATTCAACACGGCCAAAACAACCAGGGTTGTATGGTATTGCGACAATGCTCCGGAAAAGACAAAGAACTTACCAATAAATCCGGCAGTTAGCGGTATACCAGCAAGTGATAGCATTGCAACTGTAAGCACCAATGCCAGGAAAGGGTTCTTTTTTGCAAGGCCGTTAAAGGCATCGAAATTATCAGTACCCGATTGCTGATGAACCAATATCAGTGCACCAAATGCAATAATAGAAGCAATTGAATACGCCGTAGAATACATGAAGACCGAATTGGCTGAGCCCGATCCTAAGGCAACTATTGCAAATAAAAGGTAGCCTGCATGCGAAATACTCGAAAATGCCAGCATACGTTTAAAGCTTTGCTGATACAATGCGGTAATATTACCAACAAACAGGGTTACGATTGTGATAACAAGGAGCGTTGGCATCCAAAAATCGGACAATGGACCAAAGCAAAATGCAAATAACCTAAGGAATGCGGCAAATGCAGCTGTTTTAGCTACGGTAGACATAAAAGCGGTTATAAGTGTTGGTGATCCTTCATAAACATCCGGTGCCCAGAAATGGAAGGGCGCAGCACCTACCTTAAAGCATAGGCCCACGATGATCAAAAGGATACCGGTATAAAACAGTGGATCTATTTTAGGCTGGGCTACTACCCAATTGCGAATTGCTTCCAGGCTGAAGGAGCCAGATGCACCATAGATCAATGCTATACCAAATAATAAAAAGCCTGTGGAGAACGCCCCCATCAGGAAATACTTGAGCGACGCTTCATTGGATGCAAAATCGGTCTTCTTAATACCCGCCAGAATATATAAACTAACGGACATGATCTCGATCCCAACAAACAGCATAGTCAGGTTGTAATAGGATACCATTACAATGATGCCAGCCAGTGAAAATAAAATGATAGCGTAATATTCCGCTACATGTGAGCTTATCCTTTCAAAGTATTCTTTCGAAAGCAGCAGAATCAGAATGGTTGAAATTATGGTAATTGCCGAAAAAGCCACTGCGAAGTTGTCAAACTTCATCATTCCGTGATAAATTGGCAAAGCACTATCAGTTTTTGTCCAGGCGGCAATAGCCAAACCAAGGGCAACCAGTAAGCCGATCACTGTAACCGGTAGTAAGGCATTTTTTGCCTTATATAAACCTAAATACAAAAGCACTATAGGTAAAACGGACAGCAGTATTAGGGTATTCATGGTTATTTAACTGACGTAAAATTAGATTGAACTGTGTTGATCAAATTATTTACAGCGGCATCTGATAAATATAAAATGGGCTGCGGATAAATACCTATCGCAATAATTAGTGCGCATATAATTCCAAGAACCAATGTCTCTGACCCACTGATATCGCTGAAGGTGCTTGTTAACTCATTAGGTTGACCTTGCATTACCGCTTTATACATCCGCAACATATACACAGCACCGAATATCATGGTTAAACCTGCAATTGCTGCATACCAGATATTGAACTGAAATATGCCATTTAACAATAGAAACTCACCGATAAACCCATTGGTCAATGGAAGTGCCACTGTTCCCAGTGTTATTATAAGAAACGCTATAGCAAACTTAGGCGCAACTTTGGCGATGCCGCCTAATTGCGATAGCTCCCGGGTCTTTACACGTCTGCTGATAATATCCCAGATAAAGAATAAACCAACAACATTGATACCGTGATTAAGCATTTGTATCAATGCACCCTGTAAAGATTTGATCGACCAGATAAAAGTACCATCGGCTTTAACAAATGTAAACAGCGCAGCAGCTATCAAACCTACGTGTGCAATAGAAGAATAAGCTACAAGACGCTTGCCATCTTTTTGTTTGAAAGCAATTATAGATGCATAAACGATACCAATTACGGATAGAGTTAGTGCAGTTAAGCCCCATTCTTTTACACCAAGCGGGGCAATTGGAATAAGCCAGCGGATAACTCCGAAAATACCCATTTTAAGCATGATGCCTGAAAGCAGCATTGTACCAGCTGAAGGTGCTTCAGTATAGGTATCAGGTTGCCAGGTATGGAAAGGAAAGATCGGCATTTTAATGGCAAATGCCAGGAAGAATGCCCAGAATATCCACGACTGGTGGTGAGCATCCAGATGCAGATCGTAAAAATGAGCCAGGTCATATGTTGATGATGGATCCTGCGTATGCAGGTAGATCAAACCAAGCAACATAAATAGTGATCCGGCAAAGGTGTAAATGAAAAACTTAATAGTAACCTTTATCCTGTTTTCGCCGCCCCATAAGGCACTGATGAAATAAATTGGTATCAGGGCAACTTCCCATCCTACGTAAAATAAAAATCCATCTAAAGCTGTAAATACCACCAACAGGCCAGCCTGCATAAACAGGATGAGCGCATAAAAAACAGAGGCCTTTTTGTATTCGTGTTTAAACGTACTCAGGATTATAAGCGGAACGAGTAGCGTTGTCAGGATCACCATGATCAGGCTAATTCCATCAATACCAGCATTGAAATAAATGCCTACCCGCGGAATCCATGGCGCAAGAACCGTGAATTGCTGCTGCGCATTAGGAACGAATTTTGAAACAAAATATCCGGTGACCGCCAATTCTGCCAGGGCAAAGGTCAAAGCCGCATATTTTGCGGTCTCATTTTTGAAAAATAAAACAACAAGTGCCGCAACAACCGGTAAAAAAATTAAAATACTAACTGTCATCTTTTTATCTGTAAACGCTTATTGTTATATCTTAACTATGTTATATATCAAAATGGCAATAATTCCCAATACCATCACAAATATGTAAAAGCCAACATTACCAGTTTGCAAAAGACGCAAGCGTTTGCTTGCTCCAATGCTAATTTTTCCTAAGCCATTAACAATGCCGTCTATTGCCAGCAGGTCAACAACATTATAAAAGAATACTGATAAGGCATCAAGCGGTTTGCGAATAAGGTAATCGTATATCTCGTCCAAAAAGAATTTACGATAGGACAAATTAACCAAACCTGGCCTTTCTTCATCTTCTGCAACCGGAACGTGATTACCTTTAACATACCGCAAATAGGCGTAGATTAAAGCAACAAGTGCCGCTGTTACCGAAATTCCCATCAACAAAAATTCAGTTGATGACGATATTTCAGCATGTGGTAACCGGGCAGTTGATAGTTCAAAAATTGGTGATAACCATAGGCGCAACCAGTGATGCCCACCTAAAACCTCAGGTACACCGATTAAGCCCCCTACCATTGACAGAATAGCCAAAATGATCAATGGTATCGTCATACTTGGTGGAGATTCGTGCAAATGATGCTCCTGTTCGCTTGTTCCACGGAATTTACCATAGAAAGTTAGATACAACATCCTGAACATATAGAATGATGTAAACATAGCCGTGATAACACCGATAACATACATGGTTATGCTATGTTCGAAAACGGCAGATAATATTTCGTCTTTAGAGAAAAAGCCTGCAAAAGGAGGTAAACCCGATATGGCTATGGTGCCGATGAGCATCGTTGCAAAGGTGATTTTAAGCTTTCCTTTCAAACCACCCATTTTACGCATATCCTGTTCGTTGCTGGTTGCATGAATAACCGAGCCAGCGCCAAGGAATAATAAAGCCTTGAAGAAGGCATGGGTCAAAACGTGGAAGAATGCGCCGGTATATGCCCCTACGCCCAAACCAAGGAACATGTACCCTAATTGAGAAACGGTAGAATAAGCCAATACTTTTTTAATATCTGTTTGAGATACCGCAATCAGCGCTGCTATAACTGCAGTACTTAAACCAACGATAGCAACGATATTGAGCGTAACAGGAGCGAGCGTAAACAAAATGTTTGAGCGTGCGATCATGTATACACCTGCTGTTACCATGGTTGCAGCGTGTATCAGTGCCGATACTGGTGTTGGACCAGCCATTGCATCAGGCAACCAGGTAAATAAGGGCAATTGTGCCGATTTACCTACTGCACCTACAAATAACAAAATAGTGATCAATGTATATGGCACCGCAGCATCTTTCATTCCCGCAGCTCTTGGAAATATGTCTGCAAATTCGCTGCTGCCGAAATAGGAGATCAACAGGAATACTCCGATAATGAAGCCCAGATCACCGATGCGGTTCATAATGAATGCTTTTTTGGCGGCATCTGCATAATCAGGGTTGGTATACCAAAATCCAATAAGCAGGTATGAACACAAACCAACACCTTCCCAGCCAATAAACATGATGAGGTAATTAGCCCCCATCACCAATAACAGCATGAAAAATATGAAGAGGTTAAGATATGCGAAGAACTTACCAAAACCTTCATCATCGTGCATGTATCCGGTTGAGTAGAGATGGATCAAAAAGCCCACTCCGGTAATGATCAGCATCATGATAACGCTGAGCCTGTCAACTAAGAAGGAGAACGAAACCTTAAATGTTCCCAGATCAAACCAATTGAATATATTAACACTGATCTGTTCACCATTGCTTACCTGATTAAAGGCCAACACACTCAGCACAAACGAAGCAAGCACCGCCGAACACCCGATAACGCCGATAACACTTTTAGGCAAGACCTTACGGCCAAGTCCGTTAATGAGGAAACCCGCAAAAGGTAATATGGGAATAAGCCAGATATAATTATCCATTTTATATTAGTTTGACGTGATCCGATCTTCGTTCACCTCTTTCAATTTTTATTTAAAACATGTGTTCAACCAGGCTTACAGGCCTATACTTCTACCACTTCAGGCGGTTAAGCACATTAATATCAACCGAATTTGTATTCCGGTATATCATCACAATGATGGCTAATCCAACAGCTACTTCCGCAGCTGCCAATGCCATAATAAAAAACACAAATACCTGACCGTTCGGGTCGCCATGATAAACTGAAAATGCCGTAAGCAGTAAATTAACAGCATTAAGCATCAGCTCAATTGACATAAAGATAACGATGGCATTCCGACGAAGCAGTACGCCTATTACTCCTATTGAAAAAATAACAGCGCTCAAAATTATATAATGATTGAGCGGAACTGTTTTTACGGTATCAAAAAAGCTTTCCATCAGGCTGTTGTCTTTTTATCTTTTGTTGCCAGTAAAACCGCACCTACCATTGCCGATAACAGCAACAGCGACGATACTTCAAAAGGCAATAAAAATTCGTTGAATAAAACTTTACCCAGGTTTTTAACTAAACCAAGGTCGGGATTTTTTAATATCACCGGTTGTGATATGCCCAGCACCTTCAAAGCTCCTACCAGTACAACCAGCAAACATCCGCCGCCCAAAACTGCCGCTATCTTCACCAAATTGGTCTTCATTGGTTCCGAATCTTTGTTCAGATTGATCAGCATCAGTGTATAAAGGAACAATACCAAAATTGCCCCCATGTATACAATAAAGTTAACGATCGCCAAAAACTGAGCGTTCAATAAAATATACTGAATGGTAAAAGTAAAAAAGGTGAGTACCAGGTAAAGGATACTATGTACCGGGTTTTTTGCAGATATAACCAGTACTGCGAACAGTATTGACAAAAATGCGATAAAGTAGAATATACTCATTTTTTTGGTTTACAAAACAACCTTGACTCAAATGCGAGGCAAAGTTATAAACTTCTTTTATTGATTTAGTGGTGCCTCTACTAATTTATCCTTACCGTAAATAAAATCTTTTCTCAAATAATCAGAGGGTACAATATCTCCGTCAAGGTAGATAGCTTCTTTAGGGCAAGCCTCTTCGCAAAGCCCGCAAAATATACAGCGCAACATATTGATCTCGTACACTGCAGCATACTTTTCCTCGCGGTACAAATTCTCTTCACCTGGTTTGCGTTCGGCCGAGATCATGGTGATAGCTTCTGCCGGGCATGAGAGCGCACACAAACCACAGGCAGTACACCGCTCGCGGCCATGCTCATCCCGTTTCAGCGAATGCATTCCGCGAAAATTTTCTGAAAACTCGCGTTTTTGCTCAGGATAGCTTATCGTAACTGCTTTCGTGAACAGAAAGTGCTTCATGGTTATGCCCAAACCCTTTACAATGGCAGGCAAATAGGCGCGCTCCCAAAAGTTCAGTGGTTTTGATTCAAGTACCTTACGTCTATTACTTAATGATTCCATTTAATGCTTTGTTATTTGATAAGGGTCAAAACTATGCCGGTTATCACAATATTGGCTATGGCCAATGGTATTAAAGTTTTCCATCCCAGATCCATCAGCTGGTCATAACGGAAACGCGGTATGGTCCAGCGAACCCACATGAAAAAGAAGATGAAGAAAAATATTTTTGCAAATAAAGCTACAACACCTAAAATAGTTACCCAATTATCCGATAGTCCCAGACTATGCATAAAAGGGAAATTGTAACCGCCAAAATAAAGCGTTGACATTACCGCCGACGAAATAAACATATTGATGTATTCCGCAAACAGGTAAAAGCCCAGTTTCATTGACGAATATTCGGTGTGGTAACCACCAACCAGTTCGGTTTCGCATTCAGGCAAGTCAAACGGTGAGCGATTGGTTTCTGCAAATGCACAGATTATGAATATCAGAAAGCCAAGAGGCTGGTATACCACGTTCCAATGCCAGCCGTGCTGTTGCGCCGCAATTTCTTTCAGACTTAAAGTTCCGGTGGTCATCAAAAGTGCAATGATGGAAAGCCCCATGGCAATTTCATAGCTGATATTTTGCGATGCAGCCCTGATAGCACCTAACAGCGAATACTTATTGTTAGATGCCCATCCGCCTATCATTACACCATATACACCCAAAGAAACAACGCCAAAAAGATACAATACGCCTACGTTGATATCTGTAACCTGCAGGTCTAAGTGATACGAACCTATAACCAGCGTCTGACCCCATGGGATTACAGCCGACCCTATACAGGCGGTCATGATAGCCAGCGAGGGGCCCACAATGAACAGAAATTTGCTCGAATTAGCAGGGATGATCTCTTCTTTCAAAAACATTTTGGTACCGTCAGCAACAGGCTGCAAGATACCAAACGGACCGGCGCGGCTTGGGCCCAGGCGATCCTGGAAAAATGCAGCAATCTTACGCTCGGCGTAGGTAGAGTACATCGCAACTACCAAACTGATCAGGAAAATTATTACGATCAGGATAAACTTTACTATAATATCTGTAGTTCCCATTATAAGCGTGTCTCCCTTTCAAATTGTTCTTTATTCGCTTCAATCAATACAGGGTTGGATTGCAACACAGTCAGCGGATGCAGCGTTTGGTAATGATTGGCACTTTGTACAGACCAGTTAGCCACTTTACGCGGACCTTCAATTACCCAGTCGCTGGTTTTCTTTTTATCAAAACGGCAGGTATTGCAGATAAATTCTTCCACTTCGCCATAAACATCCTTACGTGCAGTTACACGTAATACGTCGTCGCCTTTATACCAAAGTGTTACCTTACCATTGCATTTCTCGTGATCACAATCACGGTGCGCTTCAACAGGTTTGGTAAACCATACACGATTTTTGAAACGGAAGGTTTTATCAGTTAATGCACCTACCGGACATACATCGATCACGTTTCCTGAAAAGTCATTGTCGACAGCAGCCTGTATATAGGTTGATATTTCGGAATGATCGCCACGGTTCAAAATACCATGGATCCGGTGGTCAGTGATCTGGTCAGCAGTAAACACACAACGATAGCAAAGGATACAACGTGTCATGTGCAATTGTATCTTATCACCAATATCTATCTTATGGAAAGTACGGCGATCAAATTCATAGCGGGTTTTAGCTGCACCGTGCTCGAAACCAAGGTTTTGCAGGTCGCACTCCCCGGCCTGGTCGCAAATCGGGCAATCAAGTGGGTGATTTATCAAAAGCATCTCAACAACACCTTTGCGTGCTTCAATCACTTCTGGCGAAGTAATGTTCTGCACTTCCATACCATCCATTACGGTGGTGCGGCAAGAGGCTACCAGCTTAGGCATCGGGCGTGGATCTTTTTCAGAACCCTTGCTCACCTTAACCAAACAGGTACGGCATTTACCGCCGCTTCCGGCCAATTTGGAATAATAGCACATTGCAGGCGGAACAATATCTCCTCCTATTTGCCTTGCGGCATTCAGGATGGTTGTTCCGGGTTCTACATCTATACTAATTCCGTCTATTGTTACTTTCATGTTTAAATTAAAAGTCGATCTTTTTAACCCTGCCGCTAATTTTATACTGCTTCGGCTTTAACCAGTGGATCAGCATAATGTGCCAAACCAAAATTACGTGTTACCGCTTCCGCAGCATTGGTAACATGCCATTCAAACTCGTCCCTGAAATGACGGATCGCACTGGCTACCGGCCAGGCTGCAGCGTCACCCAATGGGCATATGGTATTTCCTTCTATTTTTTTCGATACATCCACCAACAGATCCAGGTCGCTCACTTTACCATGACCGTTTTCTAGGCGATGTAATACTTTTTCCATCCAGCCGGTTCCCTCGCGGCATGGTGAACATTGACCGCAGCTTTCATGATGGTAAAAGCGGGCAAAGTTCCAGGTATTGCGCACGATGCACTGATCTTCATCAAATGCAATAAAACCACCTGAACCAAGCATAGTGCCTGTAGCAAAACCGCCATCCGATAAAGACTCATAGCTCATCAGGCGGGGCTCATTGTTGATTGTTTTCAAAAACAGGTTAGCAGGCAAAATTGGCACCGACGAACCACCGGCTACAACTGCTTTCAGGCGTTTGCCATTAGCTATGCCACCGCAATATTCGTCGGAATATAAAAATTCTTCACAGCTCAGCCCCAGTTCGATCTCATAAACACCCGGCTTTTTCAGATTGCCGCCGGCAGATATCAGTTTGGTACCGGTGCTTCTGCCCAGGCCTATCTTAGCATATTCTTCGCCGCCATCGTTAATGATCGGCACTACCGCCGCTATTGATTCAACGTTATTTACAACAGTAGGACATCCGTATAAACCTGCAATTGCTGGAAAAGGTGGCTTGATACGTGGGTTTCCCCTTTTGCCTTCCAGCGACTCCAATAGTGCAGTTTCTTCACCGCATATATAAGCACCACCACCCGGCTGTACGTACAGCTCCAGGTCGTAGCCAGTACCTAAAATATTTTTACCTAAAAAGCCTGCATTTTTAGCTTCTGCTATAGCTTTCTCCAGAATGCGTATTTGCGGCATCATCTCTCCACGCACATAGATGTAGGAGGTATGCGCTCCCAGAGCAAAACTTGATACGATCATGCCCTCTATCAGTAAATGAGGGATATGGGTCATGAGGTAACGATCTTTAAAAGTACCTGGTTCCGACTCATCGGCATTGCAAACCAGGTAACGTGGCACACCTTCCGGCTTTGCCAAAAAGCTCCACTTCATACCGGTAGGGAAACCGGCACCACCGCGACCACGCAGGCCCGATTTCTTCACCTCCTCCACAATAGCATCAGGAGTAAGCGTTTTTAGCGCCTTTTCCACCGAGGCATAACCTCCTTTTTTACGGTAAACTTCAAAGGTGTTGATACCGGGTACGTTAATATGTTCTAAAAGTAGTTTCCGTCCCATTGCTATTAATAAATCCTTTTTGTTATGTGATAATAATTAACATGCCTTATAATACAGGTGGCAAAAGCAGCTACGATAAACGGCACCAATATAATCGGGTAGCTCTTCAAATCACCATTTTTATATGAAGTGACCAGAACAACAACAAAAACTGTATCCGTTAATATTAGGCTTGTTCTGCTCATTAATTATACCATTCAATATATCTTGCCAGTTGTTTTATACCAGTTATAATGAAAATAGATGCTTCTTAAGATCAATATCAATGATATCATCCCAAAAGCAAGCACATTTTGCTTCGAATTAAAAATCGCCCCCAATGTAAACCCCAATGAAACAAGGAAAAATAAATCACCGATAATAAGCCTTGTTTTCGTTAAATACATTAGTTATTTGCTTTCTTTTTCAGATCGTCGATCAATTGATCAACCGATTCATTCGTTAAATTTTCGTAAAATGTGTATTCGGGGCCTATTTGTAATACCGGTCCGAAACCACATGCGGCAAGGCATTCAACACCGCGCCAGCTGAACAAGCCATCAGCCGTTACTTCGCCTTCTTTTACACCCAATTTTTGTTCAAGGTGGTCCATGATCTTTTCGGCACCAACCAGACAACAAGGACCGGTACGACATACCTCCAAAACAAATTTGCCCTGCGGGCGCATAAAATACATAGTATAAAATGTTGCCACTTCATACACTTCTATGGGCTGCAACAGCAGGTATTCTGCTACTTTATCCATTGCAGGCGAGCTTACCCAACCAAATTCGGCTTGCACAAGGTGCAAAATTGGCAACAAGGCCGATTTTTGCTTCCCTTTAGGGTAACGACCCATAATTTCATCAAATTGCTTTAGCAGTTCCGGTGAAAAGCTAACCGGGGCGCCTGTGTCTTCTACTTTAAGCATCTAATTCTCCGGCTATAATATTTAAACTACTCATGTTTATGATCGCATCCGATAATAACATACCCCTGCTCATCGGCGCATACATCTGGTAATTGATAAAACTTGGCCTGCGGAAATGCAAGCGGTATGGCGAACGACCGCCATCATTTACCAGGTAGAAACCCAATTCGCCGTTGGCACCTTCAACTGCATGATAAACCTCGGTATTGGGTGTATTAATTTCGCCCATCACAATTTTAAAGTGATAGATCAGCGCTTCCATGTTATTATAAACCTCCTCCTTTGGAGGCAGGTAAAATTCAGGTACATCGGCGTGGAAAATTTCTGACGACTCTTTCTCAATTTTGCCAAGAGCCTGTTCTATCAGGCGCATACTCTGCCACATCTCTTCATTGCGTACCAGGAAACGGTTATATACGTCGCCATTTACGCCCACCGGTACTTCAAAATCAAACTCATCATAGGAGGAGTATGGTTCCATTACCCGAACATCATAATCAACACCGGTAGCACGCAAAATCGGACCGCTCCAGCTATAGCTAAGTGCCTGTTCTGGCGTTACTGCGGCAACGTCTCTGGTACGATCGATAAAAATACGGTTGCGGTTAAACAAGGCTTCAAACTCCTTCAGTACTGAAGGGAAGTCGTTTAAAAACTTACGTATCTTATCAAAAGCTATAGTATTGAAATTTCGTTCGAAACCACCGATACGACCAATATTGGTTGTAAGACGCGAGCCGCAGATCTCTTCATATATCTCATAAATATGCTCGCGATATTTCATCATGTACAGGAAGCCGGTAAAGGCCCCGGTATCAACACCCAGTACGCCGTTACATACTATATGGTCGGCTATACGGGCAAGTTCCATAATAATGATACGCATATAATCAACGCGTTTTGGCGTTGTTATACCCAATAACTTTTCAACTGTCATGTGCCAGCCCATGTTATTGATAGGCGACGAACAGTAATTTAACCGATCAGTTAGTGGAGTTATCTGGTAGAAAGGGCGATGCTCCGCAATTTTTTCAAATGCACGGTGTATATAGCCAATGGTTGAAACGCCACTTACGATGCGTTCGCCATCCAGTTGCAAAACATTTTGAAATACGCCGTGTGTGGCAGGGTGCGTTGGTCCCAGGTTAAGCGTAGATAGTTCGCTTTGCGGGTCGTTATCATCAAATACCAGGTGCGTCTTCATCTTCTATTATCTGCCAAAAAAGTAATCACGTTTGTCAACACGGTTCGGATCCTCCAAAGGATATTCCTTACGCATCGGGAAAACTGTTAAGTCGTCCACATTTAAAATACGACGCAAATCAGGGTGCCCATCGAACACTACGCCAAAAAAATCATAGGTCTCACGTTCCATCCAATTTGCTCCATTCCATAAGCCAGTAGCAGTAGGCATATGAACATCGCCATCAGCTAAAAACGCCTTGATGCGAACGCGAACATTATTAACCAGGCTATGCAAATGATATATTACACCAATCGGATTTTCGCTTTCAGGGTAATGTATGGCTGTAATGTCGGTTAAATAAATAAATTGCAGCTTTTCATCGTTCTTCAGAAAAGTAAGCAGATCGATGATATTTTCGCGGTCGGTTTCGAAAGTGAGCAGGCCAAATGGTTCGGTAACGTTGCTTACCTCGTTCTCAAATTTAGCTTTGATACTATTGAGCAGTTCCTCGTTGCTTATCTTACCCATTATTGTATACCGTATGAAGCTAAAAGTTTTTGATATTCGGGAGTACTTCTCCTGCGCAACGACTCGGTTTGCACTAATTTCTGAATCTGGATAAATCCATCGATAATGGCTTCAGGGCGTGGTGGACAACCAGGAACGTATACATCAACCGGGATCACTTCGTCAATACCCTGCAATACGGAGTAGGTATCAAAAATACCACCGCTGGAAGCACAGGCACCAACCGCCATAACCCAGCGAGGCTCGGCCATCTGCAGGTAAACCTGTCTTAAAACAGGTCCCATTTTTTTAGAAATTGTCCCCATCACCATCAGTAAATCGGCTTGGCGGGGCGAAAAGCTCAAACGCTCGGCTCCAAAACGGGCCAAATCGTAATGCGAACCCATCGTAGCCATAAACTCAATTCCGCAGCATGAAGTTGCGAATGGCAAAGGCCAAAGCGAATAGGAACGTGCCAGACCTACCGCCTTATCAAGCGAAGTGGCAAAAAATCCTGAACCTTCAATACCCGGAGGAGCTTCAACAATCTGAATTTCACTCATGTTCTAAACAAATAGGTTTTATTTTACCGGGGAAAACCCAATAAAGTATACAAATTTACAACAATTAACCATGTAAAAAATACACTACAATGTCAGGGAAACTTATTTAGAATCAATCCAAATTGCTTGCAGATTTCTAAATATCCTGATCAGGACCACCCGGCTTATGATGCAAACTTTCACCCAACAGTCAAAGTGAGCAGCCGGCGCTTAGTCCCAGTCCAGTGCGCCTTTTTTAATTACATAAATAAAGCCCAGCAGCAGAGTTGCCATAAAGATGAACATCTCATACATACCCTGAGCTCCTAATTCTTTAAAATTAACCGCCCATGGATACATAAAGATCACCTCGACATCAAACAATACAAATAGGATGGCTACCAGGAAATATTTGATAGACATCGGTGTACGGGCATTACCAACAACTTCTATACCTGATTCAAAAGGGGTTAGTTTATCGCTGGTAGCGCGTTTGGGGCCAATTTTGTGGGTTACAAACATGGTTGTCACCACAAAACCCACTGCCACGATCATTTGAAAAATGATCGGCAGAAAATCAATGGGTTTACTCAATTCCATGTTGCAAATATACTAAGGCTTTAACAATAAAAAAGCCCCTTGCGGGGCTTTTTATGCGAATTGAAAATGCTTTATTTGGTTTTGGCACCACCCTTACGTTTAAAGTAATCGAGTGCGCCCTTATTGTTCGGATCAAGATCCCTTGCCTTGCCATAATTATCAGCTGCTTTGGCATCATCCTTTTCCTTGAATTCGTAGTAAGCGCCGAGGTAATCGTAGGCTTCTAACAATTTAGTTTTTGTAGCATCATCCGGTGTGCCTTTGGCAACGATGATCTCAATATATTTCTCATAATAAGGTTTTGCCAAGCCTTTGATATTATTACGATCAGCTTCCTTATAATCATTTGAACGGGCGCGATAGAGCAACACATCGCCCGGGATATTCGGGGCTGCTTTTTGAGCAACATAGCTAAACTCTGAATCGGCCTTGGTCAGCAATGAAGTATCAGCTTTAGCAGCGATATCTTTATTTTTGCTGGCATATTGGCCAAGGAAGGTATAATAATAGCTCAGACCCAAATACAAGCGGTCGGTCAATTTAACTTTTGTACCCTTTGCCAGTAGTTGTTTGTAAGCTTCTGTTGCTTCAACATATTTATGATCTTTAGTAAACAGCGTTTTCGCAATTTCGCCGTACAAATCGGTCTGCGAACTATCTAATTGCAATGCTTTGCGCAGGTTTAAAATACCTACTGAGTCCTGACCTCCGCCAATTTCAGCGCGACCAAGGTAAACATAGTCACGCGGGATGATACGTTTCGGATCAGCTTTGGTAAACCAGTTATTACCAGCTGCAATTGCACCTGCGAAGTCTTTATTCTCATAATCAGCAAACATCAGGTAACGGTATGCCCGTAAGTTGGCATTTGATGTTTTGGTCAGATCTGAAGTAACCTGAGCCAGTGTTTGATAATCACCTGCGTTGATCAGGAAGTCGGCATAGCGCATTTCCGATTCAGCCGAAGCATCTGTTAACGAGATGTATTTTTTGTAGTGATCTGCTGCTTCTTTCACTTTGGCTGATGCCTTTGAAGGCACAGTCTGCGCTTCACGAAGACCAGTTTCAGCCCATTCGCGATAAGCAGGACCATAATTAGGATCAATAGCCAACGCTTTTTGAAACTGCTCTACTGCACCATCAAAGTTATCGGCATATTTCCAAAGTACTCCCAGAGCAACATATACGCCCGGCGATCTTGGATCGAGGGTTTGTGCGGTCGACAGATCAGTATAAGCGGGGCTGGCTTGTAACAACAGACGGTTAGCTTCACCACGGGTACTGTATAATTCAGGATCATTAGAAGCCGGCGGCGCATTTTTATCTTTCGATTTAACTGCACTTGCTATAACACCTTTATTTAATACATCCAACGCAGCGTTAGCATCAGCTGGTGACACCTTGCCACTGGCATCCGGCAGTAAATAACCTTTACCGATATAAACAAATGGCTTACTATCTTTTCCGGCGAGTGTGATTGCTTTTGCAAAATTGGCAGCAGCACCAGCCGGGTCTTTATCTAATTTAGCTACTATACCCAGGCCTGCCTGATTCAAGGCTGAGTTAGCATTTACATTCAAGCCTTTCAGGAAAACAGCCTTAGCTGAATCGGGATAATCTTGTTTGATATATACCCAACCCAGGTAAAAGTAATTTTCATCCTTGGTAGCCTCAGTGGTCACCAGGTTTTTCAGAACAGACTTAGCTTTCTGAAATTGTTCTGCATCAATAGCTTTTTTAGCATCGGCAAGACTTTGCGCAAAAGCAGATGAGCCCATCAACGCCAGGCCTAAACCGGCTGCTGCAATTTTATTGATCATTTTCATCTTAATAATTTTTGTTTTGGCTGAACTGTACCATTATCCTATTGATGTTCAATACTGTTAAAAGTTTAGTTCGGTTTGTAATCGGTATATCAAATTATAGTTTATTACTGTGTATCATAATATTCCGTTCCGGGATCAAAGTGGGCAATAATCCCGATCTTAGAATAATACGTTGTCCTTTATCTCCTTCTATAAATAGCTCAAGTCCTGTTCCAAGTCCTTTTCTACCTGTACAATTCACCAGGTATAAACTACGCTGCAAAGGATATTGTTTCAAATAAAGCGTAGTTTGTGAAGGCCGGAAATACTGGGCAGGAGCCGTTTTACTATGTTCATCTTTAACCGCCAATACTCTTACTTTGGCTGCGGCATCTGCATATTCTTTACCGGGATCATCTATCCAGCTGAATCCGGTAATGCCTATCGCTTCAGGATGCTGACCCACATATTTAATTACTTCTTCGTTCGACTTCAAGGCATAAACATTCTTTTGCTTAAATGTTGAAACGCCCGAAAAGTCCTTCAAATAACGTACCAGACTCGAATTAGGGTTATCAAAAACAATACTCCTATCACTTTTAGCCTGACCCGTCAGCATCTTTTTGATCTCGTCTACAGTTATAGCGGTATCGGCAGAAGCAAGGTTAACAATGATAGCTAATGCATCGATAGCAAACTGCCGGGTTACAACCGGCAAATTACGTTTGGCAAACAAGGCACGCTCGTCAGCGTTAGGCTCGCGCGATAAAAATGCAAAACGTAAACTGTCGTTTAATAATAGCCGCAGCGCATCACTTTCGGTACGATAAGTTACTGTTGGATTTGCCTTTGGATTATCATTCCTGAAAATGTAGAGTTCGGCATCTACAATTGGTGCAAATGATTCATCGGCAACAGTTGCTATCGTGCCCGAGTTATAGGTATCGTTATAGTTTTTTGCCGACGTACTACGTTTGCAATTTTGCAGCATTAAAAACGCCGCAAACAATATCAAAACTATCTTCCAATTACTCCCCATCCGGTTCGGTTCTAAATAAACGTGAAAAACGTAGTGCAGCGTAAATTAACAGTAAGGCTCCAATGGTAACTCTTACGTTGTGCGTTAAATTTAATTGCGAAAACAGCTCGTCTCCCAAAATAAACATCAGGCCCAGTGTGGCACAAGCCAAAAAGGTGACTAAGCCCAAAATAAACAAAAACCGCCCGATGAGCGATTTTTGTTTAAATCTGAATTTATAAGACATTGATCTTATTATTCTTCTTGTGCTAACGCGAACGAGATCGGAACGGTATAATATACACGAACCGCGCGACCGTTCTGAATACCAGGTTTCCAGTGAGGAGAGTTTTTCAACACACGAATTGCTTCATCGTCGCAACCACTTCCTATACCACGTACAACTTTGATATCAGTAACAGAGCCGTCTTTCTCAACTACGAAATTCAGGAATACTTTTCCCTGCACGTTATTTTCTTTTGCAATAGCAGGATAACGCACATTTTTCAGCAAGTATTTACCAAAAGCAGCTTCACCGCCCGGAAATTCAGGGCTTTGCTCCACTGAGGTAAATATCTTGTTCGGATCTTCTTCCGTAACTTGTTTAACATCAGAGTTACCTACCGGTTCATCAATTTTAATGTCGGCATTAGGGTCACCCTTAATGTTTTTCTGACCCGGGTCAGCTACTTCCAATTCTTTAACCGTTGGAGGTTGTTCCTTTACCTCGTTATCTGGTTTCACAACCGGAGGAGGGAACTTAACCTGGTCAATCTTTGGTTTCGGTGGTTCCGGTGGTGGCGGAGGTGGTTTTTGTTTATTGAGTGGCGGTGGTGGTTGTAACACTACCGGCACAATTTTTACTTTATCCTCTGCCTTTGGAATCAGGCCTGTGATAATATTGATAATCGTAGGAAGGGAAATAGCAAAAGCGAACGCCAACACACCTATTAAAAGCGCTTTGCTGGTGTTTTTGGGGTTCTGCTTTCTTAAGTCATAAGCCCCATAGCTTTTATTCCTATCCGTGAAGATCACATCAATCCATTCCTGTTTCAGAATGTCCAATTTTTGTCCTAACATCTTCTTTTAAGGCTTTAATGTTATGTTAATTAATTAATAATTGCCGTCTTTTTTCAATTGAGCTACTTCGCCTGGAGTAATGTCCACTACGCCGTAACTTTTGATGCCAGCAATGTTGATCTCGTCAATGATATTCACAAAATCTTTATAGGTCGATTTGTCACTAGGTTTAACCAGAACGATCATAAAATTGTCTGGTCCCTGGTGAGTCTCTTCGATTTTTTTATTTTGTTCTACCAAAGTCTTGCGGATGCCATCTTTGCCGAAATTATCAATTGTCGGCCTTGAGCCTCCCGGTTTACCTACAAACCATTCAATTTTACTGTTTGAACCGAGCCACAGGGTCATTGTCCTTGTTTCCGGAACTGGTAATTGAACTTCTGGTTTTGATTTATCGGGCATAAACATGTCCATCGCCTTAGGCTTGGCTAGGGTGGTGGTCATTATAAAGAAGGTGATAAGTAAAAACGCAAGGTCAACCATTGCCGTAAGGTCAATACGTGTCGACGCTTTCTTACTCCTGATTTTCCCGCCTTTTTTCCCGCCCCCGGAGGTATCTAATTCTGCCATGGTATTTTATTTGGTTTTAAGCGATGTAATTAAATCGAATTTATTGATCGCCTGCTTCTGAAGAACGTCAACCACCTTTTTATAGGCTGGGTATTCTTCCCGTGCATCACCTTTGATTGCAAACCTTAAGTCTTTATTGTTCAAACTCTTGGTAACCAAACGGGCCTCATAGATCCAGCTGGTCAACTCATTATTGATGGTTGTATCAACAGGTATCCCAGACTGCGGGAAGGCTTTTCTTTTTTCTTCGTCCAATGCGATATATTGTTGCAGCTGCGCAATAGGCACGCCAAACGTTGGAATAACAGAGAAACGTTTCTTTTCAGCGGCTGTGAAAGGAATATTGTATTTCTTTCCCATTTCGTCAAGCAGGGCCTCACGAACTGCAGTGCCTTCAATTCCGAAGAATATCTTGCCTTTACCCACTGAAAGAGTCGCAACGTTATCATCGGGCAACGGAATAACCGTAGTTGATGGTGGTACATCAACGTGCAGCGGATCTTCCTGTCGCAGTTTTGCTGTTAATATGAAAAAGGTAAGCAGGAGGAAGGCCACGTCGCACATAGCCGTCATATCCATTGCTGTACTTTTCCTTGGAACTTTTATCCTTGCCATAATTGAAAATTTTAAAAAATATCTTAGTGTATTAAAGTCGTTTATTCCTTCGCCTCTGCCCTATGACAGGTGGCGAAAAACATAGCACTAAAGTATTTTTATGCTTTCTTGGCGTGTGTAGCAAACGTCTGTACGATGCTGAAACCAGTTTCGTCAATAGCGTAAGTCAGCTTGTCAATTTTCGATGTAAAGAAGTTATACAGGATGATTGAAGAAGCCGAAGTAGTGATACCCAAAGCAGTGTTGATCAACGCTTCAGAGATACTAGAAGACAGTTCGGAAGTGTTAGGAGCACCAGATGCAGCCAAAGTTGCGAATGCACGGATCATACCTACCACAGTACCTAACAGACCCATCAATGTACCGATAGATACCAGGGTTGCAATGATGGTAAGGTTTTGCTCAAGCATAGGCATTTCCAAAGCAGTTGCTTCTTCAATATCTTTCTGGATTGCCATAGTTTTCTGATCGATGGTCAAAGTACCATCAGCTTCCATTTCACGGTATTTTTTCAAACCTGATTTGATAACGTTAGCAACAGAGCCTTTTTGTTTGTCGCATTCAGCGCTGGCGCCATCGATATTACCTGCATTTAATAATGAAGTGATCTTTCTAACGAAAGTATCAACACTGCCAGAGCCAGAAGCACGGCCGATAACGATAGCTCTTTCAATAGAGAAAACAATTACCATTAATACAAAAGACATGATCACCGGAACGATCGGACCACCTCTGTGTACAGTTCCGAAAACGTCTTGTGGGTTACCGTGTTCAACATCACCACCTGCGTAGTGGCTTGAATCACCAAGGATGAAAAGGAAAATTAATACTGCCACTACAAGGCAGATAGGAATAGTCAGAAGTGCAAAAATGCTCGATGCGCCTGAACTTTCTTTTTTAACAGGAGCAGCTGGTTTTGTTGGTGCGGTTGCCATTACTTTAGATTTTGTTTAGTTTTTGTTTATAATATAAGTTAATTAATGTGCTGGGTAAAAAGCGGATAACAAAATTAGAATTTAAATGATATAAAAAAACTTTTTGTTCTATTCTTTATGATTATTTAATGCAAATGTTGGTTTTCGCATGTAAATGAAATACACCAACGTTGTTAAACAAAAAAATTGCCCTTTTACCGACAATTTTTTACAATGAAAACTATATTTTTTGATAATAACAAGCGCTAGGCTGCAAAAAAAGTGTTACTTCGACAGCTCAATTACCTTTCAACCAGCGGTAACTATTTGTTAATCAAGCTATACTGGTATGTTTTAAACCTGCTTTTATGTTTTATATCGTTATATAACAAACAGGTTAACTGGAATCCGGCATCTAAAAATCAGCTTGTTGGCGGACACACTGTTTTGAATAATGTACTGAGCGAACAAAAAAATATCCGGGCTATAATTTAATGAAGGTGTTAACACAAAATTAACCACCAGCCTTTTTGGCCTTATAGCCATCCGCGAGTAACAGACTGAGCACCCTATCCCGAAAATCGCCCTGGATCAATATCTCGCCGTTTTTAACGGTACCTCCTACGCCACACTTTGATTTTAGTACTTTTCCCAAAGCTTCCAGGTCGGCATCTTTACCAATAAAGTCGCTTACCCGGGTGGTAAGTTTTCCGCCCCCTCGCCGATCGAGATAAATTTTTAGATTTTGCTGTTGCGGAGCAAGGGTAGATGCGGCAAAACCCGTATCGCCCTGGTATTGATATTCAGGATCGGTAGAATAAACAATCTGTGAGAAATCATTAAGTTTCTTTTTACTTGCCATGCGCTATTTATCGTTGATCAATGCCGAAAATGGTATTTCGGGTTTAATATCGCTGAATGATTGTCCGGCAATGATCTTCAGCGCCGAAGGTATGATACTGATCTCGGCGGAATCGCCCATGATCTGTGGCTCGCCATCCAAATGCACCGGACCATCACCGGATCTTTTAATGATAACATTTTTACCCTTGATGATCTCAACAAATCGCGATTTGTCGGCTGTCTTCAAAAACATGCGCAGGCCGAGGGCAGGAAACAGGTATAATGGAAAGGGCTTGATAATGCAAACATCCAGCAAACCATCCTGCACCGAAGCTGCCGGCGACACGTGGGCATTGTTGCCGTATTGCGATGAATTGGCAAAGCTCAGCATAAATGCTTTGCGTTCGTAACTTACCCCATCAATTTCAATCTGGTATATATCTGGCTTATAGTTTAGTACTTCGCGCAGCGAGGATTTGATGTAGGCAGCAAACCCACGTGTTTTATCATGCGAAAACACTTCAGCTATATGGGCATCAAAACCCATACCTGCCATATTAAAAAACCATTGCCGGTTTAGCTTAGCTCCGTCAATAGTAGCAACCCTTTGCTCGTTCAAAGCCTGAATAGCTTTTGCCGTATCCATCGGCAGGCCCAGAAAACGTGCAAGTCCATTGCCCGAACCGAAAGGCAATACACCAAGGATAGTATCAGTTCCGGCTACAGCCGAAGCAATCTCATTAACGGTTCCATCGCCGCCAACCGCAATAATATAGTCATATTGACCCAGCCCGTTTTTGGCAAGTTTATGACCGTGAAACGCTCTGTTGGTGAAAACGATGGTGGGCTCAAAAAGATCAGCATTCAGGTTACTTCCGATCAGCTCAGGAACATTATCCTTGTTTTTCCCTCCCGATATCGGGTTTATAATGAATAGCGCTTTACTTTTCAAGCATTTGTATTTTGTCGGTCAAAAGTAAACCCTATTTTCGGCTTTGTGAAAAATTGTTTTATTTTTGACGATTGAAAGTGGACTGATTTGATTGCTGCCAGATAACGGAAGCACGATTGCAACCACGTAAAAAAGTGCTAAAGCCAGTTTCTGTTTTTACTGTTGTAAGTACCTATTTTTCCACTTTCGCGATTGTAAATTTTCAAAATTTTTATGCCCTATTTATTTACCTCAGAATCAGTATCAGAAGGACATCCTGATAAAGTAGCCGACCAGATATCGGACGCATTAATTGACAACTTTTTAGCTTTCGACGCCGAATCGAAAGTAGCCTGTGAAACGCTGGTTACCACCGGACAGGTAATTCTGGCCGGCGAAGTTAAGTCTAAAGCTTACCTCGATGTACAAAAAATAGCCCGTGATGTGATCAATCGCATTGGCTATAATAAAAGCGAGTATATGTTCGATGGCAGTTCATGCGGCGTATTATCAGCGATACATGAGCAATCGCCAGATATTAACCAGGGTGTTGACCGCAGTGCCAAAGAAGAACAAGGTGCCGGCGACCAGGGTATGATGTTTGGCTATGCCACCAGCGAGACCGACAATTATATGCCGCTTGCACTGGACATTGCGCATGCCTTATTGATCGAACTAGCTGCTATACGCCGCGAAGATAAGGAGATCAAATACCTACGCCCCGATGCTAAATCGCAGGTTACTTTGGAGTATAGCGATGATAATAAACCCGTACGTATAGACGCGATCGTTATTTCAACTCAGCATGATGATTTTGACGAAGAAAAGGCGATGCTTAAAAAGATCAGTGACGATATTATTGGCATCCTGATTCCACGTGTAAAAGCTAAGTACCCAAAATACGCCCACTTCTTTAACGACAATATCAAATACCATATAAATCCTACCGGTAAATTTGTGATCGGTGGTCCGCATGGAGATACCGGCTTAACCGGTCGTAAGATCATTGTTGATACTTATGGTGGTAAAGGCGCACATGGCGGTGGCGCGTTTTCAGGAAAAGACCCTTCAAAAGTAGACCGTTCTGCGGCTTATGCTACCCGTCATATTGCCAAAAATCTGGTAGCTGCAGGTGTAGCCGATGAGGTTTTGGTACAGGTTTCGTACGCTATCGGCGTTGCTCAGCCTATGGGTATCTATGTAAATACTTATGGTACCGGTAAAGTTGGCCTGAGTGATGGCGAAATTGCTGCTAAAGTTGAAGGGCTGTTTGACATGACTCCTTATGCCATCGAAACCCGCTTTAAATTGCGCAACCCTATTTACAGCGAAACTGCTGCTTACGGTCACTTTGGTAAACCACACCAAACGGTAACTAAAGTATTTACCAGTCCGGAAGGCCGTCAGGTAAGCACTACTGTTGAGCTGTTTACCTGGGAAAAGCTTGATTACGTAGAAAAAGTAAAACAAGCATTCGGATTATAATTTTTTGTTCGGAATCATTAAATAAATAGCGATAGGCCCTGAAACCTATCGCTATTTTTGTTTAACACCCTATTTAGCTTCTTTACGCTATTGAATTATCCATCGTTCAAACATTTTGTTAAAAATGCCCGTAAAACAAGCTCCTTCGCAAACTATTTATATCAGCAGAAATATTTATTTTAGTTGAATTAATTGCCAGTTAGCCGTGCCATTTACCTTCTCTCATCCAGCAGCCGTTTTACCTTTAAAATATATCTATAACCGTCCGCCGGTATTGACTTCGCTGATTATTGGCAGCATGATACCAGACTTTGAATATTTTATCCGGATGAAGGACATGTCATGGCATAGCCATACCTGGCCCGGCGTCATTTGGTTCGATCTTCCACTGGGTATCATTGTTTTACTTATCTATAGAACAGTTGTTAAGGATAAGTTGATCGCGCACCTGCCCGCAAGCATCAACCGCCGCTTTTCAGAATTTGAAACGGATAAAAAAGCATACAAGGGATTCACCTGGTACCTCGTAGCAGCACTATGCATCGTTATCGGAGCTGCATCTCACATTATTTGGGATGCATTTACCCACCCTTTTGGCTATTTCGTAGTACACCACTGGACCCTACAGAAAAAGTACGATATAGCCCATCATGGTGTTGAATTGTTCAATATATTACAGAATGTGAGTAGTGCAGTTGGGGCAATGATCATAGCTTTCGCCATCTATCGCTTGCCAAAAGGAAAATTTACCGGCGTTGGCAGGAAACAGATTATTTACTACTGGGTACAAATTGTGGCTATAGCCTTATTTGTATTACTTATAAGATTAAGCCGCGGACTAAGTATCAAATATTATCCGCATGTTGTTGTAACTACAATTTCGGGATTTTTGATTGGACTTATTTTAGTTTCTTTGGTAACCCCGATCAAAAAACAGCCTAGTAATACCGGTTCTGGCGAATAGCACGAAGTACCTTGCGGTTACGCTTATCAGCATAATAATCATTGGTCACTAAAATGGCATGTATAACTCCCGGTATCCACAAACAAAGTGTTAACAGACAACTCAGGATGAACGCACCAATGCGGCCTGTAGTTAAAACAGCCAGGGGTGGAAATATGATGCAGAGAAAATATCGCATAATTTTTAATTAGATACAGGTAGCGCTGAAAAGTTACAGCAAGAAGATTACATTTACGCTGCATCAAACGCTTATAGTATGCCAAATAGCGAAGAAAATCCCTGGCAAATAGTTTCAGAAAAAATACCCTATGATAATCCCTGGATCCGGGTAACGGAATATCAGGTGATCAACCCATCAGGTAACCCGGGTATTTACGGCAAAGTACATTTTAAAGGATTTGCCATTGGCGTGTTGCCATTAGACGAGCATTTAAATACATACCTGGTTGGGCAGTATCGTTTCCCGCTTAACCAATACAGCTGGGAGCTGCCCGAGGGCGGAGGCGCACTGGACGTTGATCCGCTTGATTCTGCCAGGCGCGAACTGTTAGAAGAAACCGGACTCAAGGCCGATCATTGGCAAGAGCTGCAACGCATGCATCTTTCTAATTCTGTTACCGACGAATTGTGTATTGTATACCTGGCCCGGGGTCTGCATCAATTTGAATCAGAACCTGAAGAAACCGAGCAACTTGTAGTTAGAAAATTACCCTTTGAGGAGGTTTACCAGATGGTTGCCAATGGACAGATCACCGATTCCGTTACCGTTGCAGCTGTGCTTAGAGCAAGGGTGTTGCAACTGGAAGGCAAACTTTAATTGCGCCTGTTTTTAAGTATGGCCACATTACAAAACTTTCAGGCTTTTTAACATAATCAACCAAAAACCTACCTTTGCCCTGATGAGAAAATTGTTCGGCTATATTTTATCACCCATACATTACTTTTTGTTTGGCTTCTTCCTATGCTTTTTCCACCCACTGCAATGGTTTACCTTTAACGTTTTTGGTTATAAGGCACATAAATGGATCGTAGATACCATGAACGCCTTTGTGGTTGGCAGTTATTACGCACTGGGAAATACGGTGACTTTTGTTAATCAAAAAAACTTACCGATTGGTCGTCCGATCGTTTTTGTCGCCAATCACCAAAGTTTATATGATATACCGGTGCTTATCTGGTATCTGCGTAAATACCATGCTAAATTCATTTCTAAAATAGAATTGACCAAAGGCATTCCCTCGGTTTCCTATAATCTGCGCCACGGAGGAGCCGCCAATATTGATCGGAAAGATCCCCGTCAGGCGATATCAGAGATTGCAAAACTGGGCACCCGCATGAAAGAAAAAAACTGGTCATGCGTAATTTTCCCGGAGGGCACACGCTCCAAAGACGGACAAGTAAAAACCTTCCAGGCAGCGGGTGTCGCTACGATATTAAAAAAATGTCCCGAAGCACTGGTAGTACCGATAGCCATCAACAATTCATGGAAAATGGTTCAGTATGGTTCTTACCCCCTGAGTACATTTACAGCGATGCAATGGGAAGTGCTGACGCCAATTGAGCCGGCTGGTATTGCTGCCGATGAGGTAGTTAAGCAGGCTGAAAATGCGATAAAACGCTATCTCGGGCAGGCAGAAAACGCATAATAAGAATTTTCTTAAATATTTTTACCGTCGATAACTTTAAAGAAATCATCTCTGTAGGTGTCGCCAACCGGTATCACTTTTTCGCCAATAAAAATTCGGCTGCGCTCAATACTGTCTATTTTGTTGATCGAAACAATATAAGATTTATGAACACGAATGAAGTGCTTTTCTGGGAGCGCATCCTCCATTTTCTTCAAGTTCTGCAAAGTGATGATACGCTCTGAGGGCGTGAAAATAGAAATATAATCTTTCAGCCCTTCAATAAACAGGATATCATTCAGGTATACTTTTTGGATCTTATGCTCAGTTTTTACGAAGATAAAATCGCTTAAAAAATCATTTTGCTGAGGCGCAGTTTCCAATTTTGTGTCAGGCTTACTGGCCGGCTGTAAAACTGCCTGGGCTTTTTGCACTGATTTAAAAAAGCGATCAAAGGCAATAGGCTTTAAGAGGTAATCGATCACATCCAGTTCATAGCCTTCCAATGCATATTGCGGGTATGCAGTGGTAAGGATCACTTTTGCTTTGCCATTGGCGATACGAAGAAACTGTATGCCGGTTAATTCGGGCATTTGTACATCCAGAAATACCAGGTCTATCCCACCCTGTTGCACCAATTGCAAAGCCTCAATGGGATTAGTGGTAACCTTCACCAGCTCCAAAAAAGGCATTTTTGAAATATAGTCTTCCAGTATATGGAGCGCCAAAGGCTCGTCGTCAACTACAAGGCACCTGATCATATTACAAAACTAAGGTTAATTCGGCGGTATAAGTATCTGGTTTATCCTGTATCTCTAATTTGTATTTTCCGGGGTACAGCAGGTCGAGCCTTCTTTGAACATTGCTTAAACCTACACCACCTTCAACATCACGGTTATTATGATGCTTTTTGTTTTCAATGTAAAAATAAAGATTGGTACCATTCAGATTAATGATCAGCCTTATTGGTGCCGATGGATCATTAGCTACCCCGTGTTTAAAAGCATTTTCGATAAAAGCGATCAGCAGCAGCGGTACAATTTGCTGGGTTCCCACTTCGCCGGTTAACCGGAAGTCGATAAAAGCATTGTTACCAAACCTGATCTTTTGCAATTCGATATAACTCTGCAAATACTGCAACTCCCGCGACAGGTCAACCTTCCCATCATTACTTTCATAAAGCATATACCGCATGATCTCAGACAATTTTAATATGGCCTCGGGCGCGGCATCTGATTTCTGATAAGCCAATGAATAAATGCTATTAAGCGAATTGAACAGAAAATGAGGATTGATCTGTGATTTAAGAAATGCCAGCTCCGCGCTCAATCGCTGTGTTTCCAGATCGCGTTGAATGCGGGCATTCAGGAACCAATCGGTCCCGAATTTTAAAGCCGTACTAAGAAAAAGAAAAAAGATATTGGTTAAACATGCGCTGGTAAAATAAGATGCAAATAAAGTGTTTTTGCTTCCCTTGTGCTCCAGTAAAACATCTTTAAATATTAACGCAAGGCCATATTTCGCCAATGCCAAAACGATTATAACGGAAACCAGCGCGATGGCATAATACTGGTATTTCTTTCTATCGAGCAGGCGCGGTATAATGTAAAGGTAATTGAGATAAAACAGCCCTATATTAATAACACTGTAGATACCGAAGATGACCGCCACTTCGCGGGGCGTTATCTTGCTGTTTTCTATCGTGAGGTATACAAAATAGGATACGATGCTAACCCAAAAAACAAGGTGCCAAAATATTTGCCAATTTCTTTTCACTTTTCTAAAGTAATATTTTGTGTATGTTAAAAGTCGACATTTTATATAAACTGGAGTTTTTATTCGATGAACTGGCTTAATTCTTCGATGAACTGGCAATAAAAGGCAAATAACCGTTCATCTACAAATCGCGCCAGTTGGTCTAATACATTTTAACAGCCGAAAAATTAGCTATTCTTTTGTTGCATCAAAAAACACGCATCATGAAAAAGCTGTTTAACAATTCGAATCCGTTTATATTGCTGCTGTTACCTGTGGTATTTGCTTTAGTGATGGGGATAAGTTATCAGACGCGGCAAAACAGAGCGTATGACTCAGGGACCAGCAGTTCCCAATCCACTTCACTTTTTTTTAAAGGTGTAACTCTGGTTAAAACTGTTTGTTCAATTGCCAAAGAAAAATTATGGTAATTGATACGCAGGGGCTCAGCTTCAATTTTGGCAATCAGCCAGTTGTCAGCGCGTTGTCCCTGCAGGTGCCGGAAGGTAGTATATATGGCTTCCTTGGCCCTAATGGTGCCGGCAAAACCACTACAATAAAGCTGCTGCTCAACCTGTTAAAAACAGACCGGGGCAGCATTCGTATTTTTGGGAAGGAACTCCAAAGTAATCGTATAGCCATCCTTTCGGAAATTGGTTCCTTGATCGAACAACCTGCAATTTATAGCCACCTTACCGGCAAAGAAAACCTTTTGAACCGCGCGCTTTTATTGCAGGTTTCAGAAAAACGGGTTGATGAGATATTGGAGCTCGTTCAGCTGAAAAATGCCGAAAACAAAAAAGCAGGCAAATATTCTTTGGGCATGAAACAAAGGCTGGGTATTGGCCTTGCGCTACTATCCGATCCAAAACTTTTGATCCTTGATGAACCAACCAATGGCCTGGATCCAAATGGGATCATTGAAATACGCGAATTGCTGATCAGGCTGGTTTCGCAGCATCACAAAACAGTATTTGTATCTAGCCACCTGTTGAGCGAGATCGAGCGCATGGCAACCCACGTTGGTATAATCGATCATGGCGAATTGTTGTTCCAGGGCAGCATAGCCGACCTGCAGGCGATCAGCCAGCCACAGGTATATATTGAAGTTGAGAATACCGTCGACGCAGCAAACTTCCTGATCAAACAAGGTTTTACGGTGACCGAGATCAATGACGGCCATATCACCATACCATTTACTTCAAAGATCCAAATGGCCGAGATCAACGCCCTGCTTAACCGTAACAATTACCCGGTTTTCAGTATCCACAAGACCCAGAAAGACCTGGAAAAATTGTTTTTAGATATCACCCAAAAAGCCTGAGGAAATGAAAGGATTTATACTATCGTTCCGTTCGGAGTTCTACAAAACACGTAAGACAGCTGCTTTCTGGAGTTCGATCATATTGCCACTGATTATATGTCTTTTACTGTTTGTAGGATTTTTCAGCCATAGCGATAATCTGGCTAAACAACCAGGCGCAGCACTTTGGTTTCAGTTTGCAGGTGCAATACTTGGCGTAATGGGCTCGCTGTTATTGCCGATGCTGATTGTTTTTATCGCTTACTCCGTCAACAATATCGAGCATAAGGCAGAAACCTGGAAAACCTTATTTACACTACCGATATCCAAATTTTCAGTTTACGCTGCTAAATATCTTTATGCGCTGTTTCTGGTAATTCTTTGCCTGGTACTGTTCCTGCTGTTTACGCTGGGCTTTGGTAACCTGCTTGCTGTGGTTAAACCGTCGCTTAAATTTAACGAGTACCATATGGAAAGCTTCCTGGTACAGATCTATTTCAAATTATTGCTCTCATCATTAGGTATACTTTCGATACAATTTTTACTCAGCCTTTTATTCCGCGATTTTCTTAAACCAATGGGTTTAGGTTTTGCCGCAACCATAGTGGGCGTTATCCTTGCCGGAACCGGCTGGCAATATGCTTACCTGTACCCATATTCGCATGCTATGCTCACCGTTAAAAGTATGCACGAAGCCAAAGGCGATAATGCACCTACCATGCCTCAGTTTGCTGTCGACTTGTTTACCAAAGATATTGCAGTAAGTCTCGCGGTGGCAGCAGGTGTTTTTATTATTGGGTACTTTATTGTGCTGAAGAAGAGTGTGAAGTAGGGGGATCGGGTATCAGGTATTAGTTATTGGTGATCTGTTATTTTTTATTTTCACCTTACTGGTCTGGGTACTACCGGTAAGCTCTCATGCCCATCCCCATCAAGTGACTGAACTGCAAACAGGTAATTATCTTTCGAGTAATTCAATAACACACGGTTATCGGCTACAAAAATTTTCTTTTCCCAATATGGGCTGATCGTTTCGCGAACCAGCACATAATAACCGGCAGGCTTTTTACCGGACTTCGGCGCATCCCATTTCAATTCAGTTTTATTGCCCAGGCCATTGGTTACGATGCCAACGTTAAGCGGTTCGGCAGGAGACATGGCCAGGTTGGCTAAAACCGATAGGTTCATTCTCGCTACTTTCTGCACATAACTAAAGTCGACAAAGTCGGGCAGGTCGCCATAATCGGTGCCGTTTTCAGTGCGTACATCCTGGTGTTGTCGGTTAAAATCCTCATTCATTTCGGTATACCTTACCGCAGTAAACCCTTCCTGCAAAAAAGGTATATGATCGCCTCCGCGCAGGTAGCGGTCACGCCTGTAGATAAGTTTAACATTCAAATGGTCGACATAGCGTTCAGCCGTTTCTTTGGTATAACGGGCCAATTCACGCGACGGACTGTCATTTTCTCCGCCAAGGGAGATCAGGCCGGCAATATCTTTAGCCTGACCTGCAGCAACTGTTGGTAAGCCCTCACTAAAAACACGTACGTCGGTATTATCCTTCAGGTCGTTATCAAGGCCATGCGTATTCCCTACAATATCATTATTCAGTACGGCATCAATGTTCCAGCCTTCGGCCTTGGCCCGCTTGGCCAAATGCGCCGAACCGAGTAAACTCTGTTCCTCTCCTGCTACACTTATAAAAATGATAGTCGCCGGAAATTGATGTTTAGCCATAACCCGGGCCAACTCCATCGACACGGCTGTCCCCGAGGCATCATCATTGGCACCCGGCGCATCACCATCAGCACTCATTAGATCCGACCGGCGCGAATCGTAATGCCCCGAAACAATGTAAATTCTGGTATCTTTAGGATCAGTACCCTTTAATACAGCTAAAACGTTTTTTAATAAAACCGGGCTACTAACCCTTTCGCCTTTGGGTTGTGTGAACGTATCAAATTTTACCGTCATCCGGCCCTGCGATTCGGCAGCATATCGTTCATATTCCGCCTTGATCCAGTTACGGGCAGCACCTATTCCGGTAGTGCTGCTTGTGGTATCGCTCAGGGTATGCCTTGTTTTAAAACTCACCAGTTTGCGGATGATAGCCTCTATATTTTTAGCTGATACCTCGTCGGTCATTTGTTTAATGGAGGCATCTTGCTTTACCGTTGTCTGCGCTATCGCAGGCATGGTAAAAAATAAAAACAACGTCAAAATCAGGCTTTTCATACTTCTTCTATAGTTTCTAAAATACCGCCGGTTTGCGTGTAATTGCTGCGCACAAAATGGCACCAATCACAATCTTTACGACCGCAACCAGTGTTAAAATCATGTGCCCGTATTTTCCTATAAACCGTGCTGATCTGCTCCTTTACAAACTGGGTATCTTCTGGCTCAATAAATATTTTTTCAGTTCGGTATTCGTCATTTTCAGCAGGCTCTACAAAATCAAACTGGGTACCAATAACCTGCCAATCTTTACTTCGATCATTTTCTATCAGTAGTTTATAAAATACTGCTTGTCGCCAATAGTCGCCCCCGTTGGGGAATCTTTCTCCTGGCCTAACCAGTTTTTCTTTTGCATTTTTAAACTTCCCGGTTTTATAGTCTACTACCGTAACTTGCTTACCCTGAAACTCCACCTTATCCAAACTGCCCTTAACCGGAACGCCATCGATCTCAATATTTTTGATTGATAGCTCTACCAGAGCCGCTTTGTTCCAGGTTTGTATGTGCTGTTCATAAAATGGCGGCAATATTTTTTGTCCGTAATCCAGCTTAAGCTTAAATTCCTCCTTCGTGAACGAATCCCGATTACGATGCATATAAGTGCGGAAATCTTCAATAAACTCGTTCGTTAGCGGAAATTCATCCCCATTATCTTTCAGCTTGCGGAAAGCTTTTTTCAAAGCATCATGTACCGCCGAACCAAATGTAGCTGAAGGACTCTTGCCGGAAGGTACTCTGATCAGGCACTGAAAATAAAAACGTAAAGGGCAATCGAGGTAACTACTTAAATGTGTAACTGAAAGCGTATAGTTTTGAAGTAGCTGGTCGATATAATTCTTTTCGATCAGTTCAATTACCGGCTTATCCTCTTCATTAAACTGTGTCGCCAAAAATTCGAACATATGTGTCTCGTTAACCTGCGGATGCTGCAAAATGATAGCATTATCTGCAAGTATTTCGGCAACAAACCTCGACGCTTCCAGGTCTTTTCCTCCCTTATCCTTTTTAGGATATGAAATTGAAAGATGTTGTTTGGCACGGGTAATTGCAACATAAAATAACCGGCGCGATTCCTCTATCTGCGCTTCATCGTCGACGCTGCTTTGAGTTAGCGTATCCGGAAAGGCGAATTTATCCCGTGAAGTATTGGTTTCCCAGGTCTTTTTATCGCAGCCGATAAGAAATACGTGCTCAAATTCCAATCCCTTTGAACCATGGGCGGTAAGGAAATTAATTCCGTTTTCTGAATATATCACCTGGTTTAAAGAAAGCGATATATTATTTTTTTTCATCAGCTCGATCGAAGCGGTAAGGTCACTTATTTTTATATCAGGCTTTTTTCGGCTTTCATCTTTTAAAAAATTAAAAAAATTGGTGAGCACCTGCATATACCATCCTTTGTCGGGCTGCAACATGATATAGCGGAGGATACCCATTTTTGCAATAAGCTCTTCGAAAAGCTTTTGCAATGTTACGCTGACCGACGCTTTTAATAAATCGTCGATATGAGTAGCCAGCAATTTCATTTCATGGCCTTTGGGCGCATCAAACAGACTCGCCTGAGCGGGGGCCTTTAACTCGCTAATATAACGCCGAAGCGAGGTTTTGGGCTCTCCTTTATTGGAATTCTTGTAATTTTCAGTTGACACCGCGATACTTGCTTTCGCAATTTCGATTGGTGGAATAGCAAAAAAATCATAGTGCATGATCTCAAACAGTAATTCATCGCCACTGTAAGGAGTATCCAATTCCATGGCCAGGTATCGCAAAATATTGATGATCTTTTCACCAAATGGCAATGCAAGGATATTGATCTTCCGCTTGGTGTTCACAGCGATCTTCTGAGTATCAAGATAACGAAGCAATTCTTCTACCTGGCTGTGCATACGATAAATGACGGCTATTTCCGAAGCCTCAGTTCCCCCTTCAATCAGATCGCGGATCTGGTTCGCTACCCCTACTATTTCCTGGGTCGGATTTTCGTATTCGCTGATCACCGGTGCTAATGCTAATTCATTGAAACGCGGGTGCGCGGCTTTAAGATTTTTATCAAGATCAAGTTGTGCAGTAAGACGTTCTTTATTGTTGCCAATCAGCGTCCTCGAAATATCCAGGATATATTGATTGGAGCGATAATTCTCTTTAAGTACAACTGTTTTTAACGTTTGAACATAATCTCCGGCAAAATCAACGATGTTTTTCATATTCGCACCCTGGAATCTAAAAATCGATTGATCGTCATCTCCAACCACAAATACATTCGGGTTATCCCAGTAATTCAACAAAAGTTTCAGCAAATCGCTCTGTGAGCCACTGGTATCCTGAAACTCATCCACCAGAATATACTGGTAGCGTTCCTGATACTGGCGCAATATTTCCTCATCGTTCCGGAATGCGTTTAGTACCCAAAGGATCATGTCATCATAATCATAAAACCCTTTGGCTTTCATTTTGGCATCGAAATTCGCAAACTCCGCAACAGCCGCAAGCAATTTGCCCATCGCTTCATGACGCCCATCAATATCCTTTTGCTTCAAATCGCCTGCTTTAATACCAGTTTTCGAATTACCCCTTTTGTACCGGTATTCTTCGCGATTAGGCAGATCGTCCAGGTATTCAGCTACTCTGGTTTTGATAAAGTCTTCATCCCAGTGTTCCTGCTTCATGGTTGAAAACAGTTTTTTTAGCCGGCCTAAATCAATGTAGGGATCTGATGTAAAACGTTTCAAAGGATGGTCAATCGGGAACTCGTCGATCAATTGGCGGAATAAAATTACAGAATCGAGGTCGGAGATAGCCTCTAAACTGTTCCTGCCAAAATAATCCAGATTTTCCTGGATGATATCATTACAAAATGCGTGGAAAGTATAAATATTTACCCGGTAGGCCTCCGGGCCTATAAACTCAATCAGTCGGTTGCGCATGGCAACAACACCGGCCTCGGTATAGGTAAGGCACAATATCTCATGCGCTTTGGTATCCGTTTCCAATAATATCTTGCCGATGCGGGCAGCCAGTATCTGCGTTTTACCCGTACCCGGACCAGCTACCACCAATACCGGCCCCTCAACCTGATTCACCGCGGCCATTTGCCCGGGATTTAAACGCGCTAAAGCCTCAAGAAATTTTTCGTTGTATTTGGTGGGAGATTGCGTCATAGTATCTAAAGGTAGCTAAAAAATAAAGTCTGTTTTATTTCAACGTTAGACCCGTCCCCGAAGGAAAAAGCTGATTGATCCTAACCGGCAATTTGCCTTTCGGCGGTATCAATCCTGCTATAACGCCAACGGCAGCGCGTTGTAACTCGTCGCTCATCTGGTAGCCTGTTAACAGCGCCCCGCATCTTTCAATTCCAGGAATTCCGGCGATGGTATAGGCATTTGCAAAAACGCTGATCACCGCATGTGGTTGAGCTGCCACTTCCGACACAAAAATCTTTACGCTTTCTGTATAATCTAATTTACCAGCAGGGCGAGCGCGCGTATCATTGACACTGAGATAAACCTGATCATATTGTCTTAATTCTGAAAGCAATTTTAAAAGCTGATCAGCCGGTGCGGCTTTATCGACAATGAACAACTGGTTGTTATTATACCATTTGGCTAATTCCGTTGAAAATACAGTTGGCTTATTAACGCCAACAAGCACAATAGCTGTTTTCAGGATGGGGTTTAACCTTAAAGTATTTACATCACCTTTGAGCAAAGTTATTGCATTATCGGCCAGTTTTTGCACCAATTCTTTTGCACCTGGACGGGTAAGATCGTTAATCAGATTTTCGGTTGATGTTTCCTGGTAATGATTTAATCCCGACCAATATTTGGCGGCCAGCACTCTCTTAACGCGGGCTTCAAATTCCTTTTTGCTGATATGCCTTTTGCGAACTTCTTTTTTAATAAGATCAATGGCTAAAGCTGTATTGCCGGAAAGTTCGATAATATCATTGCCGGCCAGAAATGCTTTTACATCGGCTTCACCATCAGGGAAATATCTCACTACCGCTTTCATTTCCATGGCATCTGATACGATCAAGCCTTTAAAACCAAGCGAATCGCGCAAATTTCCGGTTATAATGGGACGCGACAAAGTTGAGGGAAGATTTTTTGTTGAATCTAATGCCGGGACATTCATATGGGCGATCATTACGCCTGCAATGCCAGCTTTTATAGCTTGTTTAAAGGGATACTCTTCCAGTGTGTCTAATCGTCTGCGGTTAAAGGGCAAAAGCGGCAGATCAAGGTGTGAATCAACATTGGTATCGCCATGGCCCGGGAAATGTTTGGCCGTTGTTAGGATACCACCATTCTGCATACCCCGCATATAAGCTATCCCTTTATCAGCAACGTGGTATTTATTATCGCCGAATGACCGGTAATTAATAACCGGGTTATCAGGATTATTATTAACATCCATATCGGGCGCCAGGTTCATCTGCATACCCATCCGCTTGAAATCATAGGCTACAAACTGTCCCATCTTATAGATCAGTGTATTGTCCTGTATGGCACCGAGTGTCATTTGAAATGGGTAGGAAATGGTCGAATCCAAACGCATGCCCAGGCCCCATTCTGCATCCTGGGTGATCATTAATGGCACCCGGGTCAATTTTTGATATTTATTACTCAGCTCAACCTGCCTAACCGGTCCACCCTGAAAAAAAACAAGACCGCCAACCTGCAGATCTTTGATCACTTTGCCTACTGAATCTTCATAAGCCTGACCTTTATCTGTGGTAGCCCGGATAAAGAACAACTGTGCTATACGCTGTTTTAAACTCAGTTTGCGATAAACAGAATCAACCCAGTGATTTTGCTTACCCAGGGACGCAATGTACCCCTGATTCTGCTGCGATAGTGCTTGCTGTGCAAGTAACACCAGCGCGCAGATCAAAAGGCTGAACACCCTTTCTTGATATTCTTTCATACAATTCAAAAGTAACATTTGCATCGGCTTTTAATAGCGCTGAATAGCTGCATCGAAAAAAAACATCTGCCGGTTAAACCGTACTTTATTGTTTCGCTCTAAGTACAACATACACTAAATAGAAAAACATACAAAATGAAAAATCTGCTCTTTTTGGTCATCTGCTTGTTTACAGCGGGTACCGTTTGTGCTCAAAACTATTATTACGGCCCGCGTCGCGTGCATCACCGCCCGGCCCCAAAGGATGATTTTTACCATGCAAGCATCGGCATTGAAGGTGGACCGAGTATCGCCAATACGGTATCATCCTACAATTCTAATTACAGTACCGCTACTATCATTGGGTTTCATGCCGGACTAACAGCCAATATTCCCATCATCAAACCGCTATCATTTGAGCCGGAAGTTTTATATTCCCAACAGGGTTACCAGGCCTCAACTGCAGATGGCACGCTGATACAGCGAAATAACTTTATCAGTATCCCACTGCTGGCAAAATTCCAATTGGTTAAGGGTTTTGATTTTTTGGTTGGGCCACAATTTAATTTTCCGGTAACCAGTACTACTACTTTTAATGACGGTTTTAATATTTCGTCCGAATCCTATTACACGGATAACACTAACAAGAGTACCGTGGCGGGCGTACTGGGGTTTAGTATTGATTTAAATCCTAACGTTTATATCCATGCGCGTTATGTCATCGATCTGGATTCGAATACACTCGACGCCAATTCGCCATTGCCCGACTACCGCAACCAGGTTTGGCAGTTTGGTTTGGGTATAAGGTTTCGATAGTAATTCAGGGGGTATAAACTAAATATAGCTGTTGATCTACTCCGATCTGAAAAGCATTTTCAGTTTATACCCCCATAGAAACTTGAGGATAAAGTTAAACTTGCTAAATGCCGATTTTCGTTGGATATATAGCAATACCTTGTGATTTTTGGCAATCGCTGCGAACAAAGTAAAACTAAAATAACTTTGAACCCTGCTTTCCATCAACCTTAAAATACCTGAGGTAAAGTCAACATGCTTATTATTTGAAAAATTGCTGAATACCCGGAATATATATAGCTGGCGATCTAATTTTTCGATTGAACCCAATTTTTTCACCAGTTTCGTTTTCTGACGCAATATATCGGTACTTGCCGACCGATGTTGACGGTATTGAACCAATGCTTTATTTAAAAATAAAATGCTGCCTGTGTTTGTAGCTACATAGGCTAACCACCAATCGTGTGCAATTTCGGGTTTAAAGCCTGAAGCTAGATTGATTAGGTCTTTCCTAAAAAGCATCGCATGACCTGAAACACAATTTTCAAATAGAAAAACCCGGGCATCGCTGCCAGAATAACAATTTCTGATATCGGAAATTTTTTTGTCCAGCGATCTTCCTTCTTCATCTATAAAAAGCGAATCATGGTAAATAAGCATAAGATCACCAATATGCTCAACCATAATAGCAATCTTTTCGCTGTCCCAAATATCATCCTGGTCGCAAAGTGCAATTAAATCGCCCGAACAAAGCCCAATCGCTTTTTCGAAATTACGGCTATAACCCAGATTTATATCGTTAATAATTAAGCGAATATTTTTATACCTATTGGTATATTTATTAATTATAGCGATCGATTCATCGCTGCTGCCATCATCTACAATTACGATCTCGAGGTTAGCATAGGTTTGTTCAACCAGTGAATCTAATTGTTCCTGCAAATAGACAGCGCCATTATAAGTACACATGGCGATGGAAACCAAAGGCGCATTCCCCATTATTGAAAGGTTTGCATATCGATCAACCGGCGGTACAGTTTTCCGTTATTCATCAATTCCGCATGTTGACCTTGTTCCACAATTTTTCCGTTCTCAAGCACAACAATAATATCTGCATTCTGTATCGTGCTGAGTCTGTGCGCGATGATGAGCGAGGTGCGATTCTTCATCAGGTTATTAAGTGCGTCCTGTACAACTTTTTCTGATTCAGTATCAAGGGCCGAGGTTGCTTCATCCAGCAGCATGATAGGCGGATTATTCAAAATTGCCCGGGCAATACAGATACGCTGCCGTTGCCCCCCTGAAAGTTTAGTACCGCGGTCGCCAATATTGGTATCATATCCCTGTTCGGTCTCCAAAATAAATTCATGGGCATTAGCAATACGGGCAGCTGTCTCAACCTGTTCTCTACTGGCATTGCTACTACCAAAGGCTATATTGTTATAAATACTATCATTAAATAATATCGATTCCTGGTTAACAACGCCCATTAAAGCCCGCAATGAATGCATGGTAACATCCTGGATATTTTTGTCATCGATCAGTATCTCGCCGCTTTGTGGTTCAATAAAACGCGGTATCATATCCATCAGCGTCGATTTACCGCCACCGGAAGGACCAACCAACGCTACGGTTTTACCCTTGGGAACCGTGAAAGTGATGCTCTTTAATACATCCCTGTCCTGGTAAGCAAACGACACGTTGTTAAAGTGAATACCCTCATTAAAATCTTTGATCTCCATAGCCCCAGGTTTGTCATTGATCAGGGGTTTTTCATCGATCAAAGCAAGCACCCGTTCACCAGCGGCAATACCTGAGTGGATATTGCTAAAAGCGTCGGATATGGCCTTTGCAGGCCGCATTACCTGTGAAAACAGCGCGATATAGGTTATAAATACCGGTGCAGTCAGTGGGGAGGTATTGTTGAGTACAAGGTATCCTCCGTACAACACGATACCTGCAACCATGCTTATCCCAAAAAATTCAGAAACTGGTGAAGCCAGTTGCTGCCGCCTGGCCATCGACTTTAAAATTGACGAATAGGCGTAATTTTCGCGGTCAAACCGGTCTTTTATAAAATTAGTAGCATTGAAGGCTTTGATGATCTTTACCCCCGACAGGGCCTCATCCAGATAGCTGATCATATTACCATAACTTTCCTGTGAGGCAATAGCCTGCCGTTTCAGTCGCTTTACGATCCGTGAAATTACAAAGGCCGAAACCGGTATGATCAACAGCGAATAAAAAGTAAGCTTTGCCGACATATTGAACAGCAAAGCCATATAGGCGATCAACGTTAAAGGCTCTTTGAACACTACCTGTAAAGTACCGGTAACCGAAAACTGTACCACCTGAACATCCGATGCAATTTTTGACATGATATCGCCCTTACGCTCGTTGGTAAAAAAGCCAAGGTGAAGGTTCATGACATTATTAAAAGCGGCGCGCCTGAAATTTAAAAGGGTATGGACACGCAGGTTTTCCATGGTCCGCTGCGATAAATAACGGAATAGGTTTGCCATAAAGGCTGATAACACGATAACACCACAAATAAGCTCCAGGGCTTGAAGGGCACCAAAATGTTGGATGGTATAATTTACATAATACTTGAAAACACCCATGATGTCATACCAATCGGGCCTTACGGTGGGTAATTGAGCCGGGCTGCAGCTTGTTTGCTTTCCGGAAAAAAGTGTTTGTAATAAAGGTGCAAGCAGGGCCAGGTTCAGTGTACTGAAAATGACTGCAAAAATGGTGGATAGGATATAAGGAATGGCAAACTTTTCAATTGGTTTGGCAAAAGAAAGCAGCCGGAAATACGTCTTCATCAATTAAAAATAAAATGCAAAGCTAATAGTAATTAGGCAAATAAGTAATCAACGTATTCAGGGTTTAAAACGTATAAAATTGCTGGTATTGGCAATGTAACGCAACTTACGCACCACTTCAAAAATCGAATATGCTTTAGCCTTTTGATCAAGGGCTATTGCTTTAAATGCTGCCCGGCTTTGCCCTATCATTGTACCGCTTTTGAACAACTGCCGGTAACTCTGCCATATCCAAAAGTGACCTGCCAGCAATCTGGGTACCAGATCAACCACGGTTACCTGACAATACCAGGCAAATAGGGCAAAACCCTCTAAATGAATGGCATGCATATAAAAGCGATTGCGGTAATAAACGCTTTTGACCCATTTTGCTGTCTGATAATTTTTTGTGCTTGCCGAAACCTGATGACGGCAAACAGCCTGATGCTCATAGTAGCATTTCCAGCCCAGGCGCCAGGCACGCAAACTAAGTTCCATATCCTCACAATAAAAGGGAGAAAAAAGTTCGTCAAACCCGTGCAATTGCTTCAGCTTCGAGGCATCGATCAATGCATTTGCTCCGGAAATATAAAAGGTGTACAGCCAGTCGCCCGGCGTTTCCTTGTAAAAGAAATAGTCGGTCTTCAGTTTAAAACCATTGAATTTAGGCATACGGGCAGCATCCTGAATTCGTTCTCCCTCCATATCAATAATTCGACCCATCACACCAAAGGTATCATCGGTTTCAAAATATTTCCACTGGCTTTCGAAGTAGCCCGGCTCAAGTTTTACATCAGAATTTAGTAATAAGATCAGCTCGTAATGCGCCGCAGCGATGCCCGTATTGCAGGTATATGAAAAGCCCCGGTTTTCGGCATTGCTGATAAGAATGACATCCGGGTATTGCATCCTGATAAACTCAACAGAGTCATCTTTTGAGCCATCATCTACCACGATCACCTCATACAACACATTTGCTTCGGCTAGTGCCGCAAAAGTGAAGGGCAAATAAGTTTCGAACAGGTGTTTGCCGTTGTAATTCGGAATAACGACTGATATACTTTTATTATTCAAAGACTATTTTTTTACGATCTTATAGTTCCGGTATTCCGCTACGCGCCAGCCCGTTATATCTTCAATTTTTTGCAGGATACGCCTTCTTAGCGTCATTTTTTTTGCCAGGTTGCCTAAATCAATATTAAGCTTCCAATTGGTTGCCGCAATACGTTTCTGCATTACAGCCGGGTGCGAACCGGTAAAAAGCAAGAGCCGATCCGCATTTTTATAATCAAACTCAAATGTCTCGGGCAAATTTTCGTTAATCCAGGCATCGTCATGATAAAACTGGTTGAAATTGAGCAACTTGTTTTTGAGTCCTGACGGTGGTTTGACCCAGCCATAATGGTAAATATAAGCATCGATGAGTTTAACATTGATCTTGCGCCCATCGATCCTGAAGCCCTGGGCATCCCGGTAGGAATGAACCCCTTTCTTATTTCGTAATATCCTGATCTCGCGCCGGTACCATCGCCGCGAATGACCATAATAATCATACGATCCGTAAAAATGAAGGTATTTGAACAACAGGCCCTCAATATGCTCGTCGTTCAGATTATCTTCCATTTCCTTTTTGATCAGGGGCAGGTATTTTTCATGCACACATTCATCCCCCTGAATGTAAAAGGCCCAGTCGGCATCTGCTGATATTGCTTCAAAGGCTTTATCCGTCTCTTTAGCGAAAACAGACCCACCCTCACGAAGGCTTTCATCCCAAACGGTCCTGATGATCCTGATCTTCGGTGAGTTTATGCCCTCGATCAGTTGATCAGTGCCATCATCCGAATTACCCAATGCAACCACAAACTCTTCGCACAAAGGCAAAATAGAAGTGATGGCCTCAACTATTGGATAGTCGTTTCTGACAGCGTTCCGGATAAATGTAAAACCAGCTACCTTCATTGGCATAATCAAATTCTCAAAAAAACTTCGCAAATATAGCTTTCCTGTTTTGAGTTTAAGAGGTTGATGCAACGCGACCGAATGCCTGATTCATCTTTCGCTGCTTTATTTTTTGTTACTTTAGCCCCCGGTAAACATGACAGCTCCCAGGCATAATTTACACGACATCGATTTTCGGGCAATTGCACGAAAGCTCACACTTGTTGAGAACGACCTGAAAGGGTCAGAGGAGATGCTGCTGTCTTTACAATTTCCGAAAAACGTACCGGTTATAGGTATTACCGGCCCTCCCGGAGCAGGCAAAAGCACCCTCGTAAACGATATTATTTCAGCATTGACAGTTAAAGGCAATAAGGTCGCCGTTTTAGCTATCGACCCAACTTCGCCTTTCAACTTTGGCTCGTTGCTGGGCGACAGGATCCGCATGGCTGGCCATTTTAACCACCCTAATGTTTTTATCCGCTCACTTGCAACACGTGGGTCTTTGGGAGGACTATCGGCAAAGACAATTGAAATGACCGATGTATTACGCGCCTCAGGCTTTGATTATGTTTTGGTAGAGACTGTAGGCGTTGGCCAGTCGGAAATAGAAATTGCAGGCCTGGCTGATATTACCCTGGTTGTTCTGGTACCCGAGGGTGGCGACGAGATACAGCATATCAAATCGGGATTAATGGAAATCGCTGATGCGTTTATTGTGAACAAAGCTGACCGGGAAGGAGCCGATCTTTTCGCCAATAACCTGAAAAAAATGGTACAGCAAAAAGAAGTGGAGATACCAGTTTTCAAAACTATTGCTTCGCAGGGCAATGGCATTACAGAAGTGATGGATTTTATAATATCGCATCCTGAGCAAAAAAACGATCGGAGATCAATGTTGTTAGCCGAAAAGGCTTATAAGTTAATTCAGCAAAAACGAATGATCGGCGTTGACAAAGTTGCCTTATTAGTTTCTATCAAATCAGCCATTGCTGACGACTCCTTCAATTTATATAGCTTTGTAGATCAAACACTTGACAATCTAAGCCATTGAAAATAATTACAGCCGTGCTTATATTGAAAAATTCTAAAGCAGCGCGCTCAACTATTCATGATATCCTCGATATGGTCCGCCTCCAGCGGTATATCTTCCATCAGATCCACGTTGCCATTTTCAGTTATCAGAATATCGTTTTCGAGTCTTATGCCAAAACCCTCTTCAGGAATGTAAATACCTGGCTCGCAGGTAAGTATATTCCCAACTTCAAAAGCCTTATAGCGGTTAGCAAAATCATGTACATCCAAACCTAAATGGTGCGATGTACCATGCATAAAATACTTTTTATACAATGGCATTTTAGGATCCTGCTTTTCCACGGCATGCTTGTCCAACAGTTTTAAACCAATGAGCTCGCCGGTCATTATTTTGCCTACTTCCTCCTGATATTCTGATAAAATAACACCCGGACCTATCAGGTTAGCAGCTGCCCGCATAACCCGGAGCACCGCTTCATAAACGTCGCGCTGGCGCTTACTGAACCTACCGTTGACAGGGATGGTCCGGGTCATATCCGCATTGTAATTGGCATATTCGGCACCAACATCCAAAAGCAGCATGTCTCCGTCTTTACACACCTGATTATTGTCGATATAGTGCAAAACATTAGCATTGGCACCCGAAGCAATAATTGGATTATATGCATGTCCAGTAGCCCTTTGCCTTAAAAACTCATGCGAGAATTCAGCTTCAACCTCATATTCAGCAACACCGGGTTTTACAAATTTCAAAACCCTAACAAATCCATCCCTGGTTATTTCACAAGCTTTGCGGGTAAGTTCAATCTCAATATCCGATTTAACTACCCGCAGGTCGCGAAGAATTACGGCCGACCTTACAAAATGATGCAAGGGATACCGCTTGCGCAATTGCTCAAACATCCGCAGATCACGATAAGGTACCTGGTAACTGTAACGGTCGTTTTCGTTAGTGTTGATATAGATATGATCGGCGTAATTGATGATACTATGCAAAATGGCATCAAAATCCTGTAACCAGTAAATGCTTTGTATCCCGGATGCTTGTTTTGCTTCTTCTTTGGTGTACTTGTGTCCTTCCCACACTGCAATATGTTCATCCGTCTGTCTTAAAAAAAGTACTTCTCTGTACAAAGGATTAGGACAGTCAGGATACAAAATAAGTACACTTTGCTCCTGATCAATTCCGGTCAGGTAGAAAAAATCGGCATTTTGCTTAAATGGGAAGGTTTGGTCTCCATTTCTGGGGAATTCATCATTAGAATGAACGATAGCCAGAGAATTAGCAATTATTCGTTCTGAGAAATTTTTTCTATTATTAGTAAATAAAATATTTTGAATTGGCAGATATTTCATGAAATAGTAGGTTATTTATTTTTCCAAAACAATTTTTTTCATTTATTTGTATTATCTAAAGTAAATTTTGGAACAATGTTTGGTAATCAATCCAAACATAATTACTATTTTTGGAAAAAAAATCACAATTAAATTGTTAATCTTAAAACTATGAACTATTCTACATTAAAAAAAACAGTCGCCCTCACATTAATTTCCCTGCTGGCTGTTGGGATGGTATATGCGCAATCTGACTCCAGTAAAAAAGCGTCTGCCATATCCAAATCAGATTCAGCAGCTACCCCCAAGGTATTTGGTGGTGCGGGCCAATACAGCACCTGGAGTGTAGGCGTAAACTTAGGTTTAACCTCACCTTTAGTAGCAACTGGTGGTGTCAACGTATTTAATCACGCTCAACCAGCTTTCGGTTGGGGCGTTAGCGTGAAAGATCAATTATCGCATTCATTCGGACTTCAGTTTGATTTCCATGGCGGAACAATTGAAGGTAATGCAGGTAGCACAACCGTTACTGATATCAACAATGGTTTAGCTGCCGGAAGTTTCAAAACTCCTTTCCTTTCTGCTTCATTCAGCGGTCTTATCGACGTTGCAACAATCAGCTATTTACATCGCAAGGATGCCGTTAACTTCTACCTGACTGCAGGTGGTGGTTTATTATGGTATTCTCCAAAAATTTATACTGACAATGCTCAGGCAAACTTATTACTTGATTACAAAGGCAAAGCAGGATCTAACCACGATGCTACCTACGCCAAAGAATTCTACATTCCAGTAGGCGCCGGTGTTAAATTCAGGTTAAGCGATCCATTATCACTGAATTTAGGTTATACCGAAAATTTTGTTGACGGTTTCAATGTTACTGGCGTTCATGCTAAATATCCGGCAGAAAACAAATTCTCTTATGCATATGCTGGTTTAGAATATACTTTCGGTACAAAATCAAAACCTGCTTTGGAGTGGGTAAACCCAGTAGCTTTATTGTATGATGAATTATATGATGCTGCTCTTCGTCAGGAAGTAGAGGCTCTTAAAGGCCGCGTTGGAAACGTTGAAAACTCGATCAACGATTTGAAGAAAGATTCTGACGGCGACGGTGTTGCTGATCAATTCGACAAATGTCCTAACACTCCAGCTGGAACAGTTGTTGATGGTTCAGGTTGCCCTATCAATTTCCCTAAGATCGATACTTCATTATTTGTTAAGAAAGCTGACCTGGTTCCGGTTGCTAAACCTTTCTCTAACATCCAGTTTGAATTTGATAGCTCAGTTCTTAGAACTTCATCTTACCCAGCTTTGGACGCTACTTCAGCTGATCTGCGCTCAAATGCTGCTAAGAAACTTGAATTAGATGGTTACGCTTCATCTGAAGGTACTGCTGCTCACAACTTACGTTTATCTAAAGACCGTGCTAACTCAGTTAAAACTTACCTGGTTAACTCTGGTGTTGACGCAAAACGTTTGAAAGTAAAAGCTTTCGGTGAAACTCATCCAATTGCTGATAACTCAACTGAAGAAGGACGTGTATTGAACCGTCGCGTTGAGTTCAAACAAAAATAATTTCAACCAAACAAATATTTTGAAGGCTTTCCGATTTCGGGAAGCCTTCTTTTTTTTACTAAATTTGCTTATGTACTTTTTCAGAAAAAAAGACCCTAACAGGCCAACGAGCTTTAATCTGAGGGTCATGCACACTATCAATGCAACGGCTATTATTATGTTTGTTGCCGGCATAATCTTTTACCTGATTAAAACACTGCTGTTAAAAAAGTAAAACACTTTTAATTTGACCATTGCCGGCCAAAATTGTGATGAATATCTGGCAGCTTGCCTGCCTGATCCGAAAAGAATACTATGAAAAAAATTATAGTTACCAAAGATGCTCCAGCACCCATTGGGCCCTACAGCCAGGCCGTAGAGGCTAATGGCTTTTTATTTATTTCAGGACAAATTCCTGCTGATCCCTCAAGTGGCGAAATTATAACCTCTGGTATCAGAGACGAAGCCCGTCAGGTTATGGAAAACCTGAAAGGCATATTGATAGAAGCCGGTATTGGGTTTGATCAGATAGTAAAGTCTACTATTTTCCTAACCGATATGCAAACTTTTGCACAGGTCAATGAAATCTACGGCAGCTATTTTACTACTGCATTTCCGGCACGCGAAACCGTTCAGGTAGCAGCGCTCCCGAAAAATGTTAACGTTGAGATATCAGTCATCGCTATTAAATCCTGAAAAACATCTTTGAACCAGGTATTCCAAACTCCGATTGAATATTTAAAGGGCGTGGGCACTACGCGCGCCGAAGTATTGAAAAAGGAATTAGGAATAGCTACATTCCAGGATCTTTTAAAACATTTCCCGTTCAGGCATATTGATCGCACCCGCTTTTACAAGGTACGCGATATTCAACCCGACCTGCCGTATGTGCAGGTACTTGCCCGTTTAACACATTTTGAAATTGCTGGTGAAAAACACACCCGACGACTGGTAGCGCAAGCAAAAGATGATACCGGTGTTATTGAGCTGGTATGGTTTCAGGGCGTTAAATGGATAGAAAAATACCTGTCAGTTGGCAAAGTTTATGTACTGTTTGGGAAGCCGGGGATATTTAATGGTAAGCCCCAAATGGCCCACCCTGAATTGGAACTTTACAACCCGGCCGCTTTAAATCAGCGAGGCAATTTATCCTTACAGCCGGTATACAGTTCGACCGAAAAGCTGAAACAGTTTGCACTGGACAGCAAAGGAATACAAAAACTGATGGCTGCAATGCTTGATCAGCATGCTTCACAGATAGAAGAAAATCTTCCGGCTTATGTCTTAAAACAGTTCAATTTAATGGGACGAGCCGATGCCTATCGTAACATCCATTTCCCAGAAGACGCCACCAGGTTAAATGAAGCAGAAAAAAGGCTGAAATTTGAAGAGCTATTTCTGTTGCAATTGAAGCTTTTGAAAAACAAACTACTGCGGGTACAAAAATTTAAAGGACATATTTTCGAAAGCGTTGGTTATTATTTCAATACTTTTTATCAGGAAAAACTCCCCTTCGAACTTACCGGATCTCAAAAGAAAGTATTAAAAGAAATCCGGCAGGACTCGCAGCGTGGTGTTCAAATGAACCGCCTGCTGCAAGGCGATGTTGGCAGCGGCAAAACGGTAGTTGCGCTGATGAGCATGCTGATTGCCATAGACAACGGCTTTCAAACCTGCCTGATGGCCCCTACAGAAATATTAGCAAACCAACACTTCCAAACCATTAAAAATCTTGTCGGTAACGACTTTGTAACCGTTGATTTACTTACCGGGTCAACCCCAAAAAAAAACCGCAAAGTATTGCATGAACAGTTGCAAAACGGCGAATTAAAAATACTGGTTGGTACCCATGCACTGATTGAAGATGCAGTGCAGTTTCAAAATCTGGGCTTTGTAGTAATAGACGAGCAACACCGTTTCGGGGTAGAACAACGTGCAAAACTCTGGCGAAAAAACAGCATACCTCCGCATATACTGGTCATGACCGCTACACCAATCCCCCGCACGCTTGCTATGACGCTTTATGGCGATCTGGACATATCAGTTATTGACGAATTGCCTGTAGGACGTAAACCGATTCAAACCTTGCATTATTTCGAAAATCAACGCCTCCGGATGTTTGGGTTTATGAAGCAGGAAATAGCCAAAGGGCGGCAGGTTTATGTGGTTTACCCCTTAATACAGGAGAGCGAAAAGCTTGACCTGAAAAATCTGGAGGAAGGTATAGAAGTAATGCGCCGCGAATTTCCGATGCCCGACTATCAGGTAAGCATTGTTCATGGCAAAATGTCTGCAAAGGACAAAGAGTTTGAAATGCAAAGATTTGTGAAGCATGAAACGCAGATAATGGTGGCAACTACCGTTATAGAAGTTGGTGTCAACATACCGAATGCCTCAGTGATGATCATAGAGAATGCCGAACGCTTTGGCTTATCGCAATTGCACCAGCTAAGGGGGCGTGTAGGGCGTGGCGCCGAGCAATCATATTGCATCCTCATGAGTTCGCAAAAGCTGAGTTACGATGGTAAGATACGTCTTGACACGATGGTTAGAACCAATAATGGTTTTGAGATATCCGAGATCGACCTTCAGCTGCGTGGCCCGGGAAATATTGAAGGGACCCAACAAAGTGGCATCACCGACCTGAAAGTTGCCGATCTTGTTGCTGATCAGCAGCTGTTGATACAGGCTCGCCAGTGTGTTGAAGAGATATTTGTACGCGACCCGCAATTGGCTTTGCCAGAAAATCAGGTATTGCAAATTGCACTTCAGTCGAAAAATGCCGGCTTAAGCTGGGAGAAAATATCCTGAAAATGCATCGTCTTCTATTATTAAAGACGACAGAATAATATTTATCAAAATACTACCTTTGTTTATAGAGCTAATTACTACCATGAAATTAAAATCGACCCTCCTTGTATCTTTCATATGCCTGGCAACAGCAGCCATGGCCCAGGACTCGCTAACCATCAGAAAGATTTATGATGAAGCGCTGGTTAACGGTAAGAGTTATGAAAACCTTCACTATCTGTGCAAGAACATTGGCGCAAGGCTAAGCGGTTCGGCTAATGCGCAGAAGGCCGTTGAATGGGGCAAAAAAGTAATGGAAAGCTACGGCTTTGACCATGTTTTTTTACAGGAGGTAATGGTACCTCATTGGGTTAGAGGAGCAAAAGAAGAAGCTTTTATCATAGACGGGAGTAATAAAATAAAGGTGCCGGTTGCCGCACTGGGCATGTCAGTTTCAACACCGGCGGATGGCCTGACCGCAGAGGTTATAGAAGTTCATAGTCTGAAACAGCTGGATACCCTTGGCGAAGCCGCTATAAAAGGAAAAATTGTTTTCTTTAACCGGCCATTTGATCCTCGTTTTATTGAGACAATGATAGCATACGGCACTGCCGGCGATCAACGGTTTATGGGACCATCGGCAGCGGCCAAATATGGCGCTGTAGGTGTTATTGTGCGCTCGCTCACAGAAAGCCTGGATAATTTCCCCCACACCGGTGCTACACTTTATAACCCAAAAGGAAATAATATTCCAGCCGTTGCAATATCTACACTTGGCGCAAACCAACTGAGCGCCTTGCTAAAACAAAAAGGAGCCGGAATCAAATTCTTTTTCAAACAAAGCTCACACCATTTACCGGATACGCTATCCTATAACGTTGTTGGTGAATTGACCGGAACAGAAAATCCGAACAAGTTTATTACTGTTGGCGGGCACCTTGATTCATGGGATCTGGCCGAAGGAGCGCATGATGACGGTACGGGCGTAACCGGAGCACTGGAAGCAGTACGGATATTAAAAACCCTTGGTTATAAACCTAAAAACACAATTCGTGTGGTATTTTTCATGAATGAGGAAAACGGCGACAAGGGTGGGTTGAAATACGCTGAACTTGCTGCAAATAACAAGGAACAACATATTGCTGCCATTGAAACCGACTTTGGCGGATTCACTCCCCGCGGATTTGGGTTTACCGGCTTAACAAACGCACAACTGAAGAATCTGGCAGCCTGGAAAAATCTATTTGAGCCTTATGGTTCGGAAAAATTGGTTGCGGGTGGCGGCGGAAGCGATATCGGACCACTAAAAGAAAAAGCGCCCGGTGTGATCCTGATAGGTTTTCTGCCCGATTCACAACGCTATTTTGATGTCCATCATACCCCTAATGACGTATTTGAAAATGTAAACAAACGCGAATTAGAGTTAGGTTCGGCATCAATGGCATCGCTCATTTACCTGATAGACCAGCACGGATTCAACTAAATTTAAGACCACCGTTTCCGTCAATTCAGGATCATATGTTTGTAAAGAAACAGACTGGCCCTGTTTTATCCTGTTGAAATTGTAAATTGCCGCTGCATCAATACTTAAACTCCAAGTGACCGACGAAGAAAACAGTCGACCGAAAAAAGACTCTTTTGCTGCCCTGCGATACAAAGATTTTCGCTCCTACCTTGGTATGCGTTTCTTTTTCACGTTCGCCTATCAGATGCAAACTGCAGTACTGGGTTACTATATTTACGCACTCACCCATAGCAAAATGTCTTTGGCTTTTATTGGCCTGAGCGAAGCTGTACCAGCAGTAGGACTGGCCTTATACGGCGGCTATATAGCGGATAAATACGAAAAGCGAAAGATGTTGATACTGGTGTTTACCGGCGTTGCTTTTTCATCGCTGATTATGTTTATTGCCACATTAAAATCAACCTCACCTTATATACCTGTTGGTTGGATCGTGCCCATTTTATACGGTATGATATTTTGCAACGGGATATCAAGAGCGTTTTATGGTCCGGCAACATTCACGGTTTATGCTCATAGCATACCCCGGGAGTTATATCCTAACGCGAGCACCTGGAGCAGCACCAGCTGGCAGATCGCATCGATCCTCGGTCCGTTTTCCGGAGGCTTTATCTACGCACTGGCTGGTGGTATTACTGCAAATTTTGTAGTGATCTTAACTTTTTTGTTGGTAACATTGGCATTAGCCATCAGGTTAAGAAAATACCCCCCTGTTTTTGTACCCAAAGAAAGTATCTCTAAGAGCCTTAAGGCAGGAATCAATTTTGTATTTGGCAACCGTATGCTGGTAAGTGCATTAAGCCTTGATCTGTTTTCCGTATTCTTCGGGGGCGTAGTAGCATTATTACCAGTTTTTGCCCAGGATATTCTTCATGTTGGCGCCCAGGGTTTCGGACTGATGAAAATGGCTTCATCGCTGGGGGCAGCATTGACGATGGTGATCATGGTGCGCTTCTCGCCATTAAATAAACCCTGGCGTAACCTTTTGATCGCAGTGACTGGTTTTGGCTTGTGTATCATCGGCTTCGGTTTATCACGAAGCTTTATACTCACACTATTATTTCTTTTCGGGCAGGGTGCATTTGACAGTGTCAGCGTGATCATACGCGGAACACTGGTGCAACTACTAACGCCTGATCATATGCGTGGCAGGGTTTCGGCAGTAAATTCTATGTTTATCGGCTCCTCCAATGAGATCGGCGATTTTGAATCGGGCCTGGCTGCACAGCTATTGGGCACCATACCTGCGGTGTTGTTTGGTGGTAGTATAACGATGCTGGTGGTTATCGTAACTTATTTTAAAACGCGAAGATTCCTGCCATTGTCATTATCAGATATACACAACATCGACCCCGACAAAGGCGAAACACTTTAAAGCGCTTTTACATTACGCCAAAAAAGGTAAAATACTGCACCCACAATCGGTATAAATAGTATAATAGCTATCCAAACAGCTTTTCCAAAGCCTATAACGCTCGTATTTCTAAGCACATTGATAATTGCATACAGACTTAAAAGTCCCCAGATGATCAAGAAGATCAAACCAAGTGTGCCGCCAAATACAGAAGTTATGAGGTACATATTTGAATATTTTAAGGTTAAACAAAATCAGCTGTGTCTTTTTCACCGATCTGCTGACGCCACATGGCATAATACAATCCCTTTTGCGAAATAAGATCAATATGCCTGCCGGATTCTACGATCTTACCTTTTTCAAGCACATAAATGGTATCAGCGTGCATAATGGTAGATAGGCGGTGCGCGATCAGTATGGTGATATGATCTTTTAATACCGAAACATCGCGTATTGTTTCAGTTATTTCTTCTTCAGTTATTGAATCCAGGGAAGAGGTTGCTTCATCAAAAACCAATAGATCCGGTTTACGCAGCAATGCCCGCGCAATGGAAAGGCGTTGCTTTTCGCCGCCGGATACTTTTACTCCACCTTCGCCAATTACGGTATCCAGCCCATTAGACGCACGCGCCAACAGCGTTTGGCAAGCAGCGCGCTGTAAAGCCTGCATACACTCACCATCCGTTGCATTAGGTCGTACGAACAACAGGTTTTCGCGAATTGAACCCGAGAAAAGCTGGGTGTCCTGGGTTACAAAACCAACCCTTTCGCGTAGTTCATCCAGATCTATCCTTTTGCCCGGTATCTCATTATATAAAATATCTCCCTCAAGTGGTTGGTAAAGCCCCACCAATAATTTAACCAACGTTGTTTTACCGGAACCCGATGGTCCAACAAAAGCTATAGTTTCGCCGGTCCCAACTTCAAAACTGATATTGTTTAGCGCATTTCTATTAGCTGTAAGGTGTTTGAAACTTACGTCTTTAAACCTAAGTTTTGTCACTGATTCCAACAAGATCGGATTATCAGGTTTAGCTTCTATCGGGGTACTTAATATGCCTTTGAAATTCGCCAGGGAAACTTCTGCTTCCCGCCACGATTGTATAACCGTACCTAACTCCTGAAGAGGATTAAATAAGAAAAATGAATAGAATAAAAACATAAAATAACTACCCGGTGTCAATTGCCCTCTGAAGATGAGCATCAACAGCAAAACCATCATCGTACTGCGTACAAGATTCACCGTAGTGCCCTGTATGAAGCTCATACTTCTAACATATTTTACCTTGGTGAGTTCGAGATCGAGAATTTTATAAGTTGTTTTATTCAAATGCGCAATTTCCTGCTTTACCAGGCCCAGGCTCTTTACTAATTCGATATTACGCAACGATTCAGTTGTTGCGCCGGCGAGGGCGGTAGTTTGGGAAACTATCTTTTTCTGAATAGTTTTGATTCGTTTGCTGAGGGCCATGCTTACAAACATGATCACCGGTATTGCGCCCAGATATACCAGCGCAACTTTGTAACTCACTACAACTGCAAGTACCATCACAAATATCATCCCTACCAGACTAACAAAAAGCACCCCGATAAATGAGGTGATAAACTTCTCGCAATCAATCCTTACTTTTTGCAAAATCCCCAGAGTTTCGCCGCTGCGCTGATCCTCAAATACCTGGAAGGGTAATTGCAAAGAGTGTTTTAAGCCGTCGGCATACATTTTTGCCCCAACTTTTTGCGTAATGATATTGGTAAAATAATCCTGAAAATTTTTGGCGATGCGCGATACCATAGCTGCCCCAATGGCCAGTCCAATCCATTTTAAGACACCATGCACCTTATCGTCGTAACTATATACCTTATGATCTACGGGCACCATATAATGATCTACGATGTTTCGGGTGATCAGGGGATCGCAAAGAGAAAACCCAATATTGAACGCCGCAAGTAAAAGTGCCAGAGCAACTATCCAGCGATGCTCCTTCAGGTAGGATAAAAGTACTTTCATGATTATTGTAAAAATAAAAAAAGGGAACAGCTTCGCAGCGTATTCCCTTGATTTTGACACTATTTTGTTACTTAAACGGTCATGATATCTTTTTCTTTAGCTTCCGACAAATGGTCGACCTTGATGATATAGCTGTCAGTAAGCTTTTGTACTTCTGCTTCACCCACTTTCATTTCGTCTTCAGAAACGCCTTCGGTTTTTAGTTTCCTTATCTTTTCGTTAGCGTCTTTACGCACGTTACGGATAGCAATTTTGCCTGTTTCTGCTTCAGCTTTGGCTTTTTTAACCAGATCGCGACGGCGTTCTTCCGTCAACGGTGGTACATTAATACGGATGATGACACCATCATTCTGCGGATTTACGCCAAGATTTGCTTCCATGATCGCTTTTTCGATCGGGCTAAGCAACGATTTTTCCCAGGGTTGAATAACAATAGTACGTGCGTCAGGAGTGTTAACACTTCCTACCTGATTCAATGGTGTAGGAGTGCCATAATACTCAACAACAATATCATCAAGCATGCTTGGATTTGCCTTACCGGCACGTATCTTCTGTAATTCGCTTTCGCAATGATCTACCGCTTTGTCCATTTGGGCGCGGGCATCGCTAACTTGCTTTTTAATGAGTTCGCTCATTGTATTAAAATTTTGCTGGCAAAAATAGAAAATAAAACAGAATCAAAGAGGCAAGAATAAAGAATCGCGAATTTGTGCGAGTAGCACTCACCATTTTTACCTTACCAGCGTACCAATCTTCTCGCCCAAAGCAATCTTCATAAAATTACCTGGCTTGTTCATATCAAAAACGATGATCGGTAGCTTATTCTCGTGGCATAATGTAAATGCGGTCATATCCATTACATTCAAGCCTTTGTCATATACTTCCTGGAACGATATCTCGTCATAACGCGTAGCCGTTGGATCTTTCTCGGGGTCGGCAGTATAAATACCATCAACACGGGTGCCTTTCAAAACCACATCGGCCTTAATTTCAATAGCGCGCAAGGAAGCAGCAGTATCCGTAGTAAAGTATGGATTTCCGGTGCCTGCTCCAAAGATCACGATCTTATTCAGTTCCAAATGGCGCATAGCACGGCGCCTGATATAAGGTTCGCATATCTGCTCCATTTTAATAGCCGATTGCAAACGGGTTTCAACACCAACGGTTTCAAGCGCATTTTGCAATGCCATGCAGTTGATGACGGTGGCCAGCATTCCCATATAATCAGCCTGAGCGCGGTCCATGCCCGATTTTTCGGCACTTAACCCTCTGAAAATATTACCTCCACCAACTACAACTGCTATTTCGATACCTTTATCATAAACACTTTTGATATCATTGGCATATTGCAATACCTGGTTATTATCAATACCATATTGTCTGTCGCCCATCAGCGATTCGCCACTAAGTTTGAGAAGGATGCGTTTATATTTCATAAGGGTGAGTTTGTCAAAATTATCAATTTAAATTCAGTGTTAAAATAATATTCGCTTAGTTTATACGCTCCCCTGCAAGAAACGTTCCCCGGAGTACAAAATCATCATCAAACACTGTAAAATCAGCATCATAACCTGCTGCTATCACACCCTTATTAAGCTTAGCCAATTGTGCCGGATACGTTGACGCCATTTTTACAGCTTCAACCAGACTTACTTTAAAGTGCTTCACTCCATTTTCGACGCATTTTAACATCGTTAAACACGAACCCGATAAAGTCCCATCAGGCAATGTATACCTGTCGCCTTTGAACCGGTGCTGGTATGGGCCTTTAAAAGTCTCGGTAACAGCATCTGTAATGAAAAACAACTTATCGCCAAGCTCGCGCTTAGCCAACCTTGCCATCACAAAATCAACATGGATACCATCCGGTACTATACTGGTATAAGGACGCTCCTCAAATATTGCCGGAATATACCCCGGATCGCGGTGGTGCATTTGCGGCATTGCATTGTAAATATGGGTTACCGCCGGGATAGGCTTATTTAAAAACGCCTTACCCTGGGCATAGGTAGCATTGCTATGACCTGATGAAAGGATTATTCCTTCATTATGCAAGTAATCTATTACTTCCTGATCCTGTAGCTCAGGTGCTATGGTGATCATTTTAATGGTACCATCACCCAGTTCAAGCCATTGTTTCACCTGATCAAGCGAGGCTTTTTTAATAAAATCGGCACTATGGGCACCACGTCGGATCGGGTTCAAAAAAGGACCTTCCAGATGAACACCCAGATAATTACCTATACGCTTTTCGCGATAGCTTTTGCCAACCCTGATTGTCTGTTCAATCACCTCGTCAGAATTAGTAGAAATAGTTGGGAAGAAACCCGTAGTACCCTGCGCCAGCAGATCGGTTTCCATTTGCAGTAGAGTTTCCTCGTCAGTATCGATACTCAATAACCGCCCACCACTACCATATAATTGCAGGTCGATAAAGCCCGGAGCAAGGAAATGTCCATGAAGATCTATTCGTTCTGCATCGGTCGGTATGGCCGATTCATCAACAATGGCTTTGATCAATTTGCCTTCTAACAATACGGCAAAACCACTTTTAATTATTTCTTCCGCACCGGTAAGGGAGCTTGCGGAAATTAACCGGAAATTGAAAAGGGCAGTAATCATGTTTGCATCAATTACACAGGCACGTTAACTCGTGACTATCAAATTTAGTCGTATCTGCAAAGAGACGCAAAGCAATTCGTCTCTACGAAATTTTATTGCAAAAAAAATCCCCCTCATTTTGCTGAGGGGGATTTTAATATTAAGCTCCTAAAGCTACCCGTTTAAATGCGGTAACCGTGAGTCCCTTTTCAACGCTGGCCAGGAACTGGGCAACGTTTTTTGATGAGTCTTTTACAAACTCCTGATTCAACAACGTTGAATCTTTGTAGAATTTATTCAGTTTACCTGCAGCGATCTTTTCAACCATTTCTTCAGGTTTGCCTTCTGCACGGATCTGCTCTTTAGCAATTTCCAATTCGCGTTGGATGGTAGTAGAATCAACGCCATCTTTATCAATAGCAACCGGGTTCATTGCTGCAATTTGCATTGCCACATCTTTACCTGCTTCTTCTGCACCAGCTGCATCAGCACTTAAAGCAACCAAAACACCCAAACGGTAGTTACCGTGGATATAGGCGATCACTTTCTCACCGCTTACAACTTCATATTTAGATACGCCGATCTTCTCGCCGATCTTGCCAGTTTTGTCAATCACCGCTTCGCCAATTTTCTGACCGTCAACAGACAGTTCAGCTAATGCTTCCAGGGTGGCTGGGTTGTTTTCAACTGCTGCTTCAGCGATAGCGCCTGCGAATGCCACAAACTCAGCATTTTTAGCAACGAAATCGGTCTCGCAGTTCAGTTCAATGATCACACCACGTTTGCCATCGGCAGAAGTACGTGCAATAACCACACCTTCATTCGACTCACGATCCTGACGGCTGGCGGCAACTTTAGCGCCTTTTTTCCTTAAATAGTCAATTGCAGCTTCAAAATCGCCGTTGGTTTCAGTCAAAGCTTTTTTGCAATCCATCATACCTGCACCTGTTTGCTGACGTAATTTGTTAACATCAGATGCTGTTATTTGTACTGTAGACATTCTTTTAAAGTTTAAAATGTTGTATAAGATGTAATGGTTGCAAAAGTTGCGCTAGTAAATAACCAGTACAACCCTTACAACCACTACAACAATTTAATTATTCTTCTGTTTTTTCAGGAGCAGCAGCGGCAGCAGGGGCTTCAGCCTCGGCTACTCTTTTGCGTTTGCCGCCTTCAGCCGGAGCAGATGCGGTTGCAGCAGGAGCTTCAACTTTGGCATCAGCTTTTGCTTTTGCAGCTATTGCTTCTTTTTCTGCTTCTTCTTCTTTTTCGCGTTTGCGTTCATCCAAACCTTCTTCAATGGCTTTGATGATGATACCAGTGATCAGAGAGATCGATTTGGTTGCGTCATCATTCGCCGGGATCGGGAAATCGATATTAGAAGGATCAGAGTTAGTATCCACCATCGCGAAAGTAGGGATATTCAACTTTAATGCTTCCGAAACAGCGATATGCTCTTTCTTTACGTCGATCAAAAACAAGGCTGCAGGTAAGCGGTTCAGGTCGGCAATACCGCCCAATAAGGCTTCCAATTTGATACGCTCGCGCTGTATCATCAGTCTTTCTTTTTTCGAAAGGTTGCTGTAAGTACCGTCTTTGGTCAATTTATCGATGTTAGACATCTTTTTGATCGACTTACGAACGGTAGCAAAGTTAGTTAACATACCACCTAACCAACGTTCGGTTACAAAAGGCATGTTCACTGATTTTGCATAATCGGCTACGATATCTTTCGCTTGCTTTTTAGTAGCTACGAATAATACCTTACGTCCTGATTTTACAATTTGTTTGATAGCTGAAGCAGCTTCTTCAACTTTATTTAAAGTTTTGTTTAAATCGATGATGTGGATGCCATTGCGCTCCATGAAAATGTACTGTGACATTTTCGGGTCCCATTTACGGGTAAGGTGACCAAAGTGTACACCTGCATCCAGCAGATCCTGATATGTTGTTCTTGCCATTGTTGTTTCCTCCTTAAATTAACGTTTACTGAACTGGAATCTCTTGCGTGCTTTCTTGCGTCCTGGTTTTTTACGCTCAACCATACGGTCGTCGCGGGTCATTAAACCCTTGGCACGTAATGCAGGTTTCTTTTCAGCATCAAGTTCAACAATAGCCTTAGCAATTGCTAAGCGAACAGCTTCTGCCTGTCCTTTTACTCCACCACCTGCTACATTTACCTGAACATCAAATTTACCTGTAGAACCAGATACTTCGGTTGATTGGGTAACGATGTACTGCAATGGCAGTGTTGGGAAATACTCTTTGTAATCTTTACCGTTAACGGTAATAGCGCCGTTGCCGTCGGTCAAATAGATGCGGGCAACTGCTGTTTTTCTTCTGCCTGAAGTGTTAGTTGTTGGCATTTTCTTTCTCCTTTAAATAATTAATTAAATGGCTTTAGGGTTTTGAGCTTGATGCGGGTGCTCGGCTCCGGCATATACATGCAGGTTTCCGAATAAGGCGCGGCCCAAACGATTTTTAGGTAACATACCACGAACGGCTTTTTCAACCACTCTAGTAGGATGTTTTGCCATTAACTCCTTAGGAGAAATGAAACGCTGACCACCTGGATAACCAGTGTATGAAACATACTGCTTGTCGCTGAATTTGTTTCCGGTCAACTTTACCTTGTCTGCATTGATAACAATAACGTTATCACCGCAGTCTACGTTTGGGGTGAACCCTGGCTTGTGCTTTCCTCTGATGATCGCTGCGATCCTGGAAGTCAAGCGCCCCAAAATCTCGCCCTGAGCGTCAACAACAACCCATTCTTTGTTAACGGTCTTTTTATTGGCTGAGACAGTTTTGTAACTTAACGTATTCACTTGCTTAAAATTAAATTA